>Ga0315336_1007141_pt1 | contig 10925 bp, 9 predicted proteins | sample ASW5metaG_FD_204512 | JGI IMG/M metagenome (GOLD analysis project Ga0315336, IMG submission 204512) | Ammonia-oxidizing marine archaeal communities from Monterey Bay, California, United States - ASW #5 | ecosystem: Environmental > Aquatic > Marine > Intertidal zone | place: USA: California... | reverse complement strand
GCGGAGCATCAATCGAAGGAATGGCATCGCGGGGAACGTTTACTGATAATTCCGCAAGATCGATCGATCTTTTTGAAAAATCAGTTCTCCAATCGTTGTCAGCAAGTGCGACCGGTTGCCGGGCTTGCACCCCTTGCGTAAAAGTCGACAAGCCAAGGAGGAGCAAGCTCAGAGCGACAAAAAGCCGTTTGTCGAATGAAAAACGACCATTTGCATACATCGTGTAACTCTTAGATCTGTTGATCCACATAATTCAGTAATCCCGAGAGCGGTTCAGTATTCAACCGGAACACCCTTATCAGATATAAATGATCTGAATTCGTTACGTTGGAACGCGCCGTTCGCCTTCACCGCCCTTTCCTCTTCACTAGCAAGCTATCATCATGAAATACATTCCTCTCCTGGGACGAATCCTGTTCTCCATCGTCTTTCTCGTATTTGGTATGGCCCATTTCGCTGACACGCAGGCCATGCTCGAAAGTGGAGCCGTTCCTTCCTTCCTCCCCATGCAAACCCTCGTCATATATGTGACTGGAATAGTGATTGTTCTGGGAGGACTCGGTGTCCTGCTGGGCTACAGAACAAAACAAGCAGCTATGGCCCTGGCCGTTATGATGCTGGGCACTGCGTTTCTGACGTGGCTTCCGCAGGTGGCTGACGGAGGAGTGGTGGAAATGGGTAATTTCATGAAGGACATGGCTCTCGCCGGCGGCGCGCTATTGATTTCTCACTTCGGTGCAGGTCCGGTGAGCATGGACGCCAAATCTGGCGACTGACACAGCAACTAATAAGAAAGAGAACTTGATTTTGGGAAGTAAGGCGGAGCATTTCATGCTCCGCCTTACTTCATTTTAGTCGCGAAGCCACTCGGTCTGCGATCTTCTCGCCTATCGAAAAACACGCCGTTGCTGCCGGAGAGGGCGCGTTGCACACGTGGATGATGTCGGGTTGCTCTACAATCACGAAATCATCTACGAGGGAGCCATCTTCTCGCATAGCTTGGGCGCGAATGCCTGATCGACAGGGCAACAAATCGGCGGCTTTAACATTCGGGACCATTCCCCGCAGAGCCCGGAGATAGATTCGTTTGGAGACAGTCTGCCCTGTTTCGAGCACGCCTTTGCGCCAATTTCGCATCGCAAGGTGTTTAAATCCCGGAAAACGGATCGCTTCTACGAGATCCTTGAAATTCCAATCCCCCAATGTATACCCTTCTCTTCCCGTAGCCAGTATAGCATTCGGTCCAACTTCAATTCGGCCATCCACCGTACGAGTAAAGTGCACGCCCAAAAATGGATATGCGGGATCCGGGACAGGATAGATGAGATTCCGGCACAGCGATCTCGCCTCAGGCCGAAGTTCGTAGTACACCCCTCGAAAGGGAACGATTTGCATTTCTGGATCTACGCCGGCCATGCGTGCTATCCGGTCCGAGTGAAGCCCCGCGCAGTTAATAACGAGGTCATAGATCTTGCGCGTGCCTGAAACACCAATTTCGACCTGTCCCGAAGATTGCGTCAACGACGTTACCTCCGCTCCACGAGAGACAGCGTGGCCCAGCTCTTGTAAAATGGCTGACAGTCGCTGGGCAACGGCGCTAAAATCAGCTATTCCTGCATCTGGTACATGGATTGCAGCAAGCCCTCGAGCATGCGGCTCCCGGTCTTGGAGCTCTTCGGGCGAGAGCAGCGAGCAGGTTATGCCATTTTCTGCTCCTCTGGTGTGGATCGCGTTTAGCCGAACAACCTCTTCTGCGCTGACAGCAACGATCACCTTTCCGCAGATTTCGAAGGTGACCCCTTCGCGTTCGCAGAAATCAACCAAGCGCCGCCTGCCTTCGCGACAAAGGACTGCCTTCATCGATCCGGGTGTGTAGTAGATGCCTGAGTGGATGACGCCCGAATTGCGGCCGGATTGGTGGGCGGCGACCCGATCCTCTTTCTCCAGAATTTCGATTGAAACCTGCGGCCACCGCCCGGCAATTGCGTGTGCCGTGGCGAGTCCAACGAGCCCTCCTCCGATTATGGCAATCCGTTCAGGAGCGTCACCCTGACTTGGCGCTGGGGCTTCGGCTTCATACATGTAGTAACTCCAAGTCTCTCGCTACTCTCCTTCTGTGATGTATTTGGAAGGAAGACCGTTGTCCGCGAGGAATTCCATGGCATCACAGAATCGCTCCAGTTCCTCCATCGTCGTGTAAACGTTTGCCGTCACTCGTGCCCCTTCAAATTCTTTGTGCTTTATGGGTGTTATGATGATGCGATGCTGATCCCACATGTATCGACCCACGGCACTGGTATCAATTCCGTCGATGTCTACGTTTCCGATGCAGCACGAAAATTCAGGCTTCAAGCTGGTATTCAGGCGGATTCGATCGTGCTGTAATAGGCGTTCCGCCCAGTAATCTCTTAGATAGCGTAATCTGGCTTCTTTTCGTGCTGCTCCGATGCCCTGGTGGAAAGTCAGCGCTTCGGATATGGCAATCTGATTGGCTTCAGGGTGGGTGCCGATCTCCTCAAACTTGCGAATATCCTCATCTCTGGCCTCCGTCGCCGCCTGCATAGGCCACAAATCTTTGATCTTGTTCTTGCGCACGTAAAGCATGCCAGTTCCAATTGGCGCCAGAAGCCATTTATGTAGACTCGTAGCGAAATAATCGCAATCCAGGTCTTCGTGCTTAAACTGGAAGTGGGCAAAGGAGTGGGCGCCGTCAACAATTACCGGAATACCGCGTTTTCGGGCCATCTGGACCACACCCTTGACGGGCAATATTTGTCCCGTAATATTGATGATGTGACACATCAGGATGGCCTTCGTCTTCGGCGTAATGTTTTGTTCGAAGAGACGCACGATTTCATCCGGATCCTCTGCAGGGATCGGGATCTGAAATTGTTTGAGGACGATGCCGTCCCGACGTTCACGCTGCTTGAACGTGTTTATCATTCGACCATAATCCTGGGTCGTCGTCAGGACCTCGTCGCCCGGCTCAAAGTCAAATCCATTCTGGCAGATCTGAAGGCCCTCTGAAGCATTGCGCGTTAGGGCAATTTCTTCTGCTGACGCGCCAAATTCCCGGGCCAACCGCTGGCGTACCCCTTCGGCCTGTGGTTGTAGTATCTGCCACATCGTATAGACGGGCGCCTGGTTCATGTAGTCCAGGTGTGCCTTCATGGCCTTCTGGACTATGGATGGTGCCGGGCTGACCCCTCCATTGTTCAAGTTGACGAGCGATCGATCCACTGTGAACGACTGCTGCACTTCATGCCAGAATTCTTCATCCCGGGCGATCGTTTCTGGAGACCCCGAAAACGAAGCTAGATTCTCAACAAAGTGCGGAAGGGATGATGGATTAAATGTGACTGCAGCCAATGAAGCTGCAGCAGGAACGGCAGATGCGTTTCGTAAAAATCGTCGGCGCGAATACATGGGATCTCACGGTGGAATGGAGTGATCCCGAAATGTAGTTGAAATCAGTCGTTAATCAATGGACATTTTGTTGACTCGCTGCTCAGGAGCGTCCGACAAACTCAATCGTTCCATCAACCATTACCGGCTCGTAATAACCCGAAACGGTCCGACCCAGATAGAAAATGGCGATCATGGTGATCACAAATACAATGGTGGCCACCACAGGGATCTGAAACGTGTTCTCCATGCGCTCCGCCGGAGCTAAAAGCGAGCGGGCCTCTTCCGAAGAAGTAGTCGTCCTGACGAGGTCAGGCGAGCCGGCTGCCACGGTGACGGGTGCCGGAGCTGGTGTCAGTAGAACAGACTCAGGCTCCACCACCAGAGGCGGAGTTTGGTGCAGCGAGTAATCAGTCTCAGGCTGAGAAGCCATCGAGATCGCTGGTGATATGATGTTCTGATCTGTCATGATTGTCATTGGCGAAGCGGCCCTTCTAAGGGATGTCTCTCCGCTTACAGGTACGAACAAAACTGATTTATTTGCTCAGATTGCTGTCAAGACAGGGCCGAACTCCGAAAGCATCCGGTCAGACACGATTCAAGGTATGAGAACCGAGCGCGCGCGGGCTCCGCGAACGTCAAAGTCACTTCGCACCGCTTCTCGAAAACGTACGCTCGCTCCAACCTCAATATCTCGTACCACGATCATCATCTGATCCACTCTTCGGTTGTACTCGTCAAATAAAGAGATCTGAATTTGAACAATCGGCAATTGCGCTTCGGAGATATTCGAAACACCCCCCGTCAGTATTCGAGCTCCGCCCGGCAGTAGCTGATACTCCACATCTTCCACGCTCACCCGGCGAAGGTCGTCAACGGTCTTATCAGAGCATCCAGATAGTGCGATGAAAACTGACAAGCCGATCATCCAAAAGTATTTGACCATCTGACTAGTGTCCAAAATGCCTAATTGCCGAAGTGACTAGTTACCAAAATGACTAGTTCCCAAAGTGACTAGTTACCAAAATGATACGTGAAGCTGAGCCACGGAAGAAACGGAATTCCACCCTCGTCGAGGCTACTCAAAATTGTGAAACCAGCGAGATCGGTGGTCAAACGACCACCGATGAATCGTACGCCGCCACTGAAGAGGATTTCTGAGCTATCCCAGGGGAATGCATAGTTCTCTGAAATGAGTTTGATTTTCGACGACAACTGTCGTTCAAATCCAAATAAAATGACGGGTGTCGATTTGACCTCTCCCCCGCCGAACAAGAAGCCGGCACCCGCACTTACTGCCCTATCGGGAGGGCCAATGGTTGAGACGCCGTAGAGTATTCCGCCAACCCCACCACCCGTCGTGATCCCACCAGCTAAAACGCCGAGCGCTACAGAACGATCATTCTCATTGTACACCGTTACTTTGGGCGCGATATAGTATATCTGGACCGGCGAAAACGGAAAGAGGGTGATTCCCCCGGACACAATCACATCATCACTAACGCCATAAGCTGCCAGAGAAAAGAACAACTCATACGCAGCCAAATAGCCGCCTCCTTTCGTCAGTGGTCGGCCAGTGGCGCCGAAGAAAAGTCTCGAACTCGTTGGGTCGAGGCGAACCAATTCTCCACCTGCAAGCCGGGCTCGAATTGTCCTGCGCGAAACCACGGCTGATAGTTCCAAAGTTATTTCTAGTCCAGAAACAGTTCGAAATTGAATCTGGGATTCGTTTTCGGAGAGAACGGATCCCACAAACCGAGACCCGTCGGACAATTCTATCTCGACGTAGTCCTGAACCGTTCCGTCTTCCACCCGACCATTTTCCGCGTCCTGCGCACTCGCGAAATGGGGAAAACATCCGCCGATGACAAATAACAAGATCAGCCACGAAACGGGTCTGTTCACAACTATATCCTCAAATAAAATATCGCAATCGGCTTCGACGATTAGCGAACTCGTTACCCCAGTTCTTCCAGGCCACTTTTCAACCGTTCAAGCTCCTCTTTGATCTCCACGACCTTCGCACGCTCACGCTCCACCACGTCTGCAGGTGCTCGAGAAACGAAGTTTTCATTAGACAATTTTCCTTCCGTGCCCTTTAAGAACCGTTCTTTCTCTTCAATTTCCTTTCTCACGCGTACTCGTTCGATTTCCAGATCGATCATGCCCTCAAGCGGAACGAACACCTGATTCCGACCGACCACTGCGGAGGCAGCAGCGGGCGGGCGGGTAGCTTCCGTCGAAATCGTCAGATCATTTGCTTTCGCTAGTTTGGCGAAATATCCGCGGTGCGCTTCTACGTGATCTACGAGTGCTGGCTCGAGTTGAAGAAGGACGGACACTTCCTGACCCAGCGAAACGCCGTATTGCGCCTTAATATTTCGGATACCGGATATCATTTCCTGCATCGTAGAAAAATGAGCAGCCAATTCGGAATCCATATCGTCTGAATTCGACGTTGGCCAGGAGCTGGTCATGCACACGTCTCCCTTCTCTCTCGGCCTGACCTGTGTCCACAGCTCTTCGGTGATGAAGGGCATGAACGGATGCAGCAACTGCAACATCGATTCAAACATTTCGACGGCGAGAGCAATCTTGTCTTCCGCCATCTTCTCACCCGAAGTGGGCTTGATGAGTTCGAGATACCAGTCGCAGAAATCACCCCAAAACAACGTATAAATCTTGGTCAGCGCTTCGTTCAATCGATACCGGGCCAGATCCTCTTCAACGTCTGCAATAGTCTGATTCAGGCGCGTAAGCATCCATTTCTCAGCAAATTCCAGCTCGCCAAACGAACGGGTCCTGCGGTAGTCTTTCTCCTCCTCCATGAACTGACCAAATACGTTGAACGCGTTCCAGATCTTGTTCGCGAAGTTGCGACCCATTTCGAACTTGGTAGGGTCAAGCTTTATATCCTGCCCTTGGGCACACAAAATGGTTAAACAGAACCGCACGGCATCTGCGCCATACTCATCTGTCATTTCAAGCGGATCGATTCCATTCCCGAGAGACTTGGACATCCAGCGACCTTGCTTGTCCTTGATCATCCCGGTGATAAAAATGTCTTTGTATGGGATGTCGCCCATGAAGTACATCCCCGCCATGATCATTCTGGCGATCCAGAAAAAGAGAATGTCGTAGCCGGAAACCAGAACGGCGCCGGGATAGAATTTCTTTAGTTCATCCGTTTCGTTCGGCCATCCCAGAGCCGCAAATGGACATAACCAGGACGAGAACCAAGTGTCCAGAACATCTTCGTCCTGCACCATGCCTTCCTGAGGCTGTTCGACGGACACGACGAATTCGCGAGACTCATCTATTTCTCCATCCGCGTCCAGGTGATACCAAACCGGAATACGGTGCCCCCACCAGAGTTGTCTGGAGATGGTCCAATCACGAATGTTTTCCAGCCAGCGATAGTATTCGTTTTCCCATCTCTTGGGGTGGAATCGAATTTTCCCTTCGCGAACGGCGTCCAACGCCGGAGCGGCGAGAGGCTTCATGTCAACGAACCACTGTCTCGAAATCAACGGCTCGATGATGGCTTTCGATCGATGAGAGATGGGGACAGTAGCCGCATACTCTTCGATCTTGACCAACAACCCCAGCTCTTCCAGGTCTGCAACGATTTTCTTTCTGGCATCGAAGCGATCCATTCCTTCATAGACACCGCCGTTTTCATTCACGGTGGCATCGAAGTTCATGATGTTGATCGTCTCGAGGTCGTGTTTTTTTCCGATCTCGAAGTCATTCTTGTCGTGGGCTGGCGTGACCTTCAGGGCACCCGCTCCAAATTCGCTCTTGACATATTCGTCTGCGATGATCGGGATCTCACGATCAGTCAGAGGCAGCTTGACCATCTTCCCGATCAAATCCGTGTAGCGCTCATCCTCGGGATGAACAGCAATCGCCGAATCACCCAGCATCGTTTCGGGTCGAGTGGTTGCGATTTCGATAGTGCCATCACCTTCCGCCAACGGATAGCTGATATACCACAGATGTCCTTTGCGTTCGACGTTATCCACTTCTTCGTCGGAAATGGCAGTCATATCGATGGGGCACCAATTGATCAGGTACTCACCCCGATAAATCAGGCCATCGTTGAACAGGCGAACGAAAACCTCTTGGACAGCACCGGAGAAGCCATCATCCATTGTGAAATATTCTTGCGACCAGTCACAAGAGTCGCCGAGGCGACGTTTCTGCTCAAGAATGATCCCGCCGTACTCCTCTTTCCAATCCCATACTTTTTCGATAAATGCTTCACGTCCATAATCATGACGATTTCGACCCTCTTCTTTCTTGATCGTCTTCTCGACAACATTTTGGGTCGCGATTCCTGCATGGTCCATGCCCGGAACCCACATCGCCTCATATCCCTGCATCCGGCGCATGCGCGTCAACGCATCCTGCACCGTGTCCTGTAATGCGTGACCCATGTGTAGCCGTCCGGTCACATTGGGAGGCGGCATCACGATCACATGAGGCTCTTTATCGGAAGTGGCATCGGTTTTGAAAAGATTGTTTTCTTCCCAGTACGAGTACCACTTGCTTTCGAGGCTGGCAGCGTCATATTTGCCCCGACTTGCAGGAGATAGAGATGAAGAGGAGTTCTCGGCTTCGGGCGCCATGAAATTTCGAATCGTATTAATGCATGCTAAAGCGACGAAGATACGGGTCATTCATCGAGCAACTCCCGTTTCGATCGCGAATTTGGCGTTAGAACCCCGACAAGCAACTACCGGTTTCAGGGCCTAGATTAGGTCTGCCGAAGTTGGCAATTATTCGCCAACAACAGAATGAACAAACCAAAAAGCAAGCAGAAGATCCGTTGCCACATTCTGGAAAAAAATATGTAGCCATCGCCGGTAATATTGGCGCTGGAAAAAGCTCACTCACCCGTTTATTGTCTGATTATTTCAAATGGGAAGCGTACTTCGAGCGAGTTGACGATAACCCTTATCTCGCTGACTTCTACGAGGACATGCATCGCTGGTCGTTCAACCTTCAGGTGTTCTTCCTTTCCAGCCGATTTGAACATCAGCGAGCCATCGAAGAAGCTCCCCACAGTGTTGTACAGGACCGATCGATCTACGAGGATGCGGAGATTTTCGCTCGCAACCTTCATGAAATGGGATTGATGGCCGCGCGGGATTACGAGAACTATACCGACCTTTTTAAGGTGATGACATCCTACTTAAAGCCGCCCGACCTGCTAGTTTATTTAAAGGCGAGCACACCGACGCTTGTAAGTCATATTCAGTCCCGGGGTCGAGAATTTGAATCGACGATAAGGATCGACTACCTGGAAGCGCTGAATAAACACTACGAGGATTGGGTAGGAGGTTATGACCTCGGTCCAAAAATCATTATCGACGTAGATGAAATGGATTTCGTAAACGTTGAAGAAGATCAATCCCGGATCATTTCTCAGATTGAGGCTCGACTTTTTGGATTATTTCCAGAATAGCGTGACAAGCGGCCGACCTCCTTCGAGCGAAGCTATGTGCGCAATGTTGGCATCGCCGGCGATGCTGGTCTTGCTGGTGCTGTTAGCATTTTTAACAATGCCATTTGGCGTGGCCGCGACGCAGGCACAATCCTTTGATTCGCGTAGATCTCCGCTGTTGGAACTCGACACGAACCCCGCCGCCATCCTAACGCACGTTCCTGGTGTATTCGCGTACACGTTCGGAGCAGCCGGCTGGCCGGACGGCATCTCGCCGTTTGGAATGAATCCGAACCGGGTCTCCCTCTCGATGGAGGGACTTACGCTGAACGACCTCTTGACCGGACGACCACGATACGACCTGGCTCCGGGCGCACTGATATCTTCCATTCGAATGACTTCGGATTCAGCCATCAAATTGGAAGTCGATTCGCTAAATCAATCTGAACCGCTCACCAATCTTCGGTATCAATCCGCAGGAGGCGCTCTGCAAGCAGTCCAGGCAGTCCATGTGCAGAACAGATCCTTTGTGGCGAAGGATTCTACACTACGCCGGGTACAGTATTTGTTCGGATATAGTGGCGCCGCAGCGAGAGGAGAATATGACGGCTCGCGACTCAAGCGAGCTCGCTCAATCACATTTCGTGTTCGGTACATGACGCCGCGTTGGAGTGTTGAGGTTCTGGAAATGGCGCGCCGACGTTCCGTCGGCGCACACACCGGCGTCATCCCGTTTACAGGAGCCACCTATGAGTCGATCTACCAACGGCTCGGAGCAACAGTGGGAGACACTAACGCGAGAAGAAGAACTATTCGAAACGACCTGCAACTGACCGGCCGAACCACGCTATCAGAAATTTCGACCATAGCAAAAATATTCTGGAGCGTACAGACGCTTGATTTTTCGGGTGACCTCTTTGAGCTAAAAGGTGTGGCGAAACGCCTCGGAGCTCAAGTGGATATGTCGCGTCCTCTGGGCAAGAGCCAGGCCAGAGTGCTGGTTAACTTTTGGAACGACCGATTCGTCGATGGAACGGGTTATGAGCAAGACCCAGACTCGAGAGCGTTCTATTCTGTTCTTGGCTCTATTCAGGGTTCATTGGACGTGTTCGAAGTGGATTACGATCTGCAGGCCGGCCCAGAAGGGGATGATGCGCACTCGTGGATTCGGGCGTCGGGGTCGATGCAGCGTAGCTTCGGTCCATTCTCCGTATCGGGCAGTTTTCTTCATGCTGGTATCTCGCCGTCGAATCATGAATTGACGGGATTTGGGAGTGCTGTCGTTCCAATCACAGATCGCAGTCTTTCGACTCTAAACCACAGCCGTGTCGGCCTGAACTGGAGATCCGACTGGCTCTCGGCTCTAGTGGAAGGCTTCACCACACGGCAGACAGATGCGCTCGTATCTGTTCTGAACGAGACGACTGAGGTTATAACTGTCCGGAGCGTATCGGGTACGTCGGTGACCAACGGAGTTTCTCTAAGAATTGGGATCCGGGACGAGGGACAACACGGTATCTACGCAATATTAAATCCCGTACTGTCTACTAGGTCGAGTGATGAAATATCCACGCGGGCCAGTGCGTGGCAACGCGCTCTACCAGAAGCATGGTCTTCAGCGCGTTTGGGTTTGCGAACGATTCTGTTTACCGGCGATCTGGATCTCGATGCCTACATCCGTGCCAGATACTGGGGCGAAATGGGTGGTTTACGAATGCATCCTGTGACTGGACTGGTAGTCCTACCCGAGTCGACTGACGAAATACTTGAATCAAACTGGCTTATCGATATCGTGGCGGAAGCGGGTGTTCGTGGCGCTACCTTTTTTATATCGTACGAGAACATGTTTTCAGGTACTACTGCCCAGGTCGGAAACCTGATCGTTCCCGATTACCCTCTTCCCCACCAGCGAACTCGTTTCGGCGTCTACTGGCCAATATCGAACTGATTCCGAACAACCTTTTCAAGTTTGTCCGTATAAACCTGACAATATGGCCAATTCGACTACATACAGCCTTTCCGCTTACGAAAAACGCGCTATCGACGAGATATTCGAATGGCGAAACCCACC
>Ga0315336_1007140_pt1 | contig 10927 bp, 8 predicted proteins | sample ASW5metaG_FD_204512 | JGI IMG/M metagenome (GOLD analysis project Ga0315336, IMG submission 204512) | Ammonia-oxidizing marine archaeal communities from Monterey Bay, California, United States - ASW #5 | ecosystem: Environmental > Aquatic > Marine > Intertidal zone | place: USA: California... | reverse complement strand
AGGCCCTAGGTATTTACCCCCCCCCCCCCCTCCCACGGCTCGTCTTGAGCCGTGGACCCACGAGAGAGGTTGTGCGGGTTGGGTCTTCGTGCCGTCTGGGGGTGTATTTCCGTCTGGCACGGTGCGTGCGTGTTCCGTTCTGCTTGGGCACCCAGTAGGTCCGCAACCTTAGACGGGGCTAGGGGCTAGTTGCCGTCCTCTAGGACCGAGGTTTATCGTTTCCAGCATGCCTAACGGACAGGGACGTACAGTTCCAACGATGCAGGAGCTTAAGCGGGGGATCTACCTGGATTTCGAGGGCAACAAGGATCAGCAGCCAACGTTGCTCGGCACGATGAAAGACGACCAAACGGATTTCGTAATCGTTGAAGAAATCTTCAGGGACTGTGCAAACCGTCGTGGTTCACCGTGTCGTTATGCACCCCTCGACTTAAGTCTTCGGACCTTAATTGAGATGGCCCAAGAGGAGGATCGCAGGATCATCTCCTGGAGCGAGTATGACTTCGGAGTCATGGTTGAGCACCTTGAGGACGAACACCTGTCGCTGTTAGAGGCCTGCTACGTCAACGCTATTTTCCCGGCCAAGAGGTGGCGGGCTTGGAAACACCCCGATAAAAAGGGGCCAAACACACTAGACTCTTACATGAAGTTGCTCGGGTGGAACGTTCCGGAAGGCATTGGGACCGGTACCGTTGGGCCAGCGCTGACGAGAGTTCGGGATTCGCTTAATCAGGGCACCGGGGCGTGGACTGGGTTGACCACACACCAGCGAGGGCGCTGGCGAGATGTGGTACGTCACAACCGGCACGACCTCAAGGGCATGCGCCGAGTCCTGAAAAGAGCTGTCGGTGAAACCTGGCGCTGGTTGGGTCGGCTGTGAGCCGCGAGCTCGGGATCAGCGAGCAGACGGACGAGCAAAAGAGTGCTGGTAGGTGCTAGGAGTGCCAGTTACTGAGAGGGGCTACTGGGGAGCTCCACGGCTAGTTCCCGCCGGGCGGATGCGCCTCTAGCCACTCTAGTGCCCACAATCCCTCAGTGTGGGCTAGCCTTGAACCCATGACCCCAACCAACGGTAGACTCCGGCGACACTCCTAGATATGAGGCTATCCCGTCCTGTCCAGTTCGTATGAGCTACCGCAGCCTGAACCCCTGCGATCGCAAGGCCCAGAATGACATAAGCCCACACTGTAATCACTTCGATAAAGTTTGGTTCGAGGTCCTCTAGTAAACCCAATGCTTGTTGGTAGGCGGTCCCACCGACAATGGCCACAATAATCACGACCAATAGGAACACCCCCCAGATAGCTACCCTCTTTCCTACCCGATTAATGGCGGCCCTACCGAGAGGGTTGAGCTCATCTTCGGGCTTCTCCAACTGGCTCATCGTCGAATAGCAGTCCAGAAATTTGGTCCCGATGAGACAAACTGAGGTAGCAAGGACCAGGACACGGAGGGACATCTAGTTCGTGTCCCCACTCTCCGGCCCCTGGGTTAGGTAGGGCCACAGGACCGAAGCTGCGAACAGCACGAGGAGGGTTCGAGCCGGGGTCGTTATGGGGTCGATATCAGAGTGAGCAGTGCGTCCTGTCGGAGCCGCTCCTTGAAGCGCACGGTGTAGTCCCAAGCATCACGGTAGCCCCTCGCATCGATCCACGACTGTGACACTCCGGAAGGTCGTCGATACTACTCGGGGAGAGCACGCTGACCTCCGACCTCGCCGACGACCTCAAACGGCGCTCCGCCGCGGGATGTTCTTCGGTTTGCCGTCCGAGGTGCGCTCTTTGAACCCGGACTGTTTATTTTGGCGCTTCGTCCACCACCTGCGCTTGTCCGAGTCCTTCGTGTCGGCCTCGCCCTCGGCGTCTTTCGCCGCTTTTGGCTTTGCCGTGGCTTCCGCTTCGAGGACTTTGAGCGTTGCGGCGCGTGTGCCCTCGTCCTCTGCCAAGTGACACTTCTTGTACTTCTTGCCGGAGCCACAAAGACAGCGGTCGTTTCGCCCTGTGGTCTTCAAACGCACTTCGTAGTCGCTGTCAGCCATTGGGCCTCCCGATGGTTCGGGGCCGATTGCGCGCCCGCCTATGAACGCAATCTAACCGACCCGAAAAGGGTGACGAGAACCTACGCACCCTGCCCCCCGGCCTAGAAGACGGCCCCTAGCCCCCCTCCGTGGCACCCAGCCACAACAGCTATCCACTGTTCTGCGCGTCCTGAGTTGCGGGCCTGAGTGGGGCAGCCCTCGAGCCTCAATCCGGCACCCTACCAGCCTACCGCTTGGCCATCCTTCCGGTGATCGGATCCAGCCCGATACACACCGTTGACGGGATGGTCCTCAGCAATACTTTCGGGACCGAAAACCGGCAGTGGTAACATCGGATCACGCGTGAACAGGATGCCTTGGTAGCCCCCTACCGAACTGCCGGTCACCGCGCGCACATCATGTCCCCTCGCCTGCAAGGCCGGGCCTACCAGGTTGAACAAGTTGGTCTCCAGAGACAGCCTGTTCTGGCCCTGGCTGTGTGTGAACCGGGCAGCATCCGTGGTCATCTGAATGTTCATGCCGTGGTCGATGACGTTGATCATGTGCTGCACGTGGGTCTCCGGCTGAACGCTGCCACCCATGTTGCCGAAGGTCATCAACGGATGGCCGTTCTGCATGACGAATCCGGCGATGATCGTGTGGAACGGACGCTTATGGGGCGCGACGATGTTCGGGCTCTCCGGGTCGAGTGAGAACGCGACGCCACGGTTGTGGAGGATAAAGCCGTATGGAGACACGGTCGCACCGCCCCCGTACACCGAGAACACACTGTGGATGAGGGACACCATGTTCCCCCAACGGTCCGCCGTGGTCAGGTAGATGGTGCCGCCGTCGAGGCCACCCCTGACCGACGGTTCCGCCACGCTATCCATGCTGATTCTGTTGCACAGCGTCGCCGCGTAAGACTTCGACAACAGGCGATCCACGGGGATGTCTTCGTGTAAGGGGTCGCCGTTGTACGCGTGTAGGTCCGAGTAGGCCAGCTTCTTGGCCTCCACCATGAAGTGCCAGTAGTCGGGGTTGGTAGGCCCGAGGTCGGCCAGATTGATGCCGTGAACGGGGGCACACACCTCGAGGATGTTCAGCATCTCGAGAGCCGCAAAACCTTGGCCGGGCGGGGGCAACTGGAAGACGTCGTAGCCGTGATAGCTCGTAGAGAGCGGCTCGACCCATTCCGATTCGAACTCACCCAAATCGTCCATCGTCATCACGCCACCGTTGTCCTGCACCTTCCTTACGATGGCCTCGGCGATTTCACCGCGGTAGAAGACGTCGCGACCCTTTTCTTGAATCATGCGTAGGGCGACGGCCAAGTCCGGATTCCGTACCAAGCTGTAGAGCGCCGGTGGCTCCCCGTCGACGAGGAAGGTTCGGTCCGAATCGGGGTCACCACGGAGCTTTTCCCGGACGCCGAGTATGTCACGGTGTCGGCGCTCCGACTGGCCCCAGCCCTCCTCGGCCATTTGAGCCGCACGCCGAAAGGTCTCCTTGAACGTCAAGTTTCCGAAGCGGTCCAGAAGGGCGGCGTAGCCCGATATGGCACCCGGCACCGTAGCCGCGTTTACGCCGGTTCCCGGCACCCCGTTCACGCCTAGCTCGTTGCGGAAAAACTCCGGCGTCCACCCCGCTGGGGCCCAACCGGCGGAATTCAGTGCGTACAGCTTTTGCTCTTCGGCCACCCAGACCAGTGCGAACAGATCACCGCCGATGCCCGTGTCGTTCTGGGATGTCACGTCCAGCACCGCGCCTGCGGCGACCGCCGCATCCATGGCGTTGCCACCCTGCCTCAGAATTTCCAGCCCAGCTTGGGCAGCCAACGGGTCGCTGGTCGCCACGATACCGTGGCGGGCGAGCACCTCCGACCGGCCCTGTCCCAGCCACCCCTGCGCCCGCGAGCCCGGCACCGCAGCGATGTTGGCCGCAGGATTAGGGGAGTTCTCCGTAGGGAGCCCAAACGGGTTGGCGGACTGTGCGGTAAGGGCTGCGGGTAATACCATCAAGACCGCTGCCGTCACCGTTATCAAGGCCCGGTGCGGGGTGCTGTTCCTTCCATCCATGACGAACTCCTGATTTACGAGCGATGCCTGGGACGGCCGTGGTAGGGGAGACACTGGCCTGCTACGAAACTGCCGGCCAGTTCAGGTGTCGGCAAGGGTAGGCGGAGGGCGCCCTGCCTTCTCACAGATTCGACCGGATTGGAGACGGGACGGCTTAGGCGATGTCTCAGCGCCGAGGCGCGAACTTGAGCAGCTTCATCCCCGAATTCTCGCCCGCGTACAGGTTGCCCTGCGCATCCACCGCCACACTCTCCGCCACCCGCGCCGCGCCACCACCGGCCGGCACTGGAGCCACGATGTGGGCCGACACAGTCCCATCTCTTGCACTCCCGATCCGGATGCCTTCGGCGAGGTCGGCCACGTAGAGCACGTCGTCGGGGCTGATGAAGATCCCGCTCGGAGACCCGAACTGGGTCCACGCGTCGATGAAGCCTCCGTCCTGGTCGAAGATCTGGACGCGCTGGTTCTCTCGGTCGGCCACGAACAGGCGCCCTCTGGAATCGAACGCGAGGCCGTGGGCACCGTTGAGTTGACCCGGAGCTGACCCCTTCCCTCCCCACTCCATGAGGAACGTGCCGTCGCTCGAGTACTTCACGATCCGCATATTGGTGTCCATACCGCTGTGTCCGTCGGCAACGAAGATGTCCCCGTTGCGCGCGACCGCGACGTCGGACGGCCGATTGAGGATGTTCGGTCCTTCGCCAGCCATGCCGGGCTGGCCCAGAGTCAACACGAGATCCCCATCTGGATTGAACTTCAAGACCGTATGACCCTTGCCGCCGCCGTCACGGCCGTCGGTCACATAGACGTTGCCTTCGTAGTCGACGGCGAGACCGTGTGGGTAGTTGAACATTCCGGAGCCGAAGCTTTGGAGGAGCCTGCCAGAGGCGTCGAACTTCATGACGGCTGGAAGGTCTGACTCGGCGCATCCAGGGCCGTTGTAGTCACCGCATCGTTCGAGCACCCAAAGGCTTTGTTGATCGGGGTCCATCTCGATGCCAGTCGGGGCCCCCCAGGGCCGTCCACCGGGCAGACGTGCCCAGTCGTCGTCGGGCTGATAGGGGAGAAGCTGGGGGCCCGCTTGGGCGTGGGCTTCGCTAAACGGGAGAGCGACGCCCAACACAACAAAAACAGCGACGATCCGAAGAACGTGGTCCACTCGAATGGCAGAATACATCGGAGAGCCCCTCCTGGTAGTCGATTTTTCCTAGTCGATATGGAGTCTTCACATCGCCTTCATAGTCGGGTACGGGCTTCTGGTCGCCTACTCGGATGATGCCGCCGCTGTTTGCGAAAATCGCATGGAGCAGGTGATCAAGGTTTCTAACCCTAATTTCGAATATGGGCAAAAGCTGGGGCAGGTAGCGTCTGCCTATCATGATTACAACCAAAACGCCATAAAGGCTCTTGAAGCGCAAGTTGAGAACCTTCAAGCTGCCGTGCTATCAATCAAAGAGAAAACGGACGGCGTTCCCCGAAAAATATTCGGTAGCTCGGGCGGGTCCCTTTTGCCGACAAGCGAGACCCCAGTACCGGCCCCCCTATTCCACCGCGAGCGTTCCATCGAAACCGTTCGTCTTATGACTCCCATCACAGAACGGCTTTCTGCTCGAGCTACCACAGCGACAGAGCGCGTACGGTTTGCCCTCGGGTGTGGTCACGGGGTTGCCGTCACTGTCGCACAAGGGAATCTCCCCATCTATCCGTAGCGATCCATTTTCGCGGATCGTGATCATTGGGCTGGACAACGTGTTCCTCCTGGGTTGGCGATGATGTCGAACTTAGGCGTACCCCGGTATTACCTACGGTTTCCGAGGTCCTCATCGTTGCCGGTCTGTTGATTCAGGGGGCGCGGCTTCGGGTCTGGTTACCCCGGCGGCAACTAGCCCCCCTCCGTGGCACCCAGCCACACCCAGCACTGTTTTGCGCGTCCTGAGTTGCGGGCCTGGGTGGGGCGGAGCAGAATTGGGGCATGAAGAAAACCCTGCTCCATTCGTCATTGTTGGCTTCCCTTCTGTTTGTGGTGCCCGTGGTCGGCATCACTGCTCAGATTGATACCTGCACAGGACCTTCTTGTGGATTGGAAGTGGAGGACCCCGAAGTGGTTCGATATGACGTTACGGTCCTCAGTGCGTCCGATTATTTGGATGAGGATCTGGTGGCTGACTTATTGGATAGTTTGGGAGGTTAGTAGCGAGCGAGCCGCTCAGCTTGGGCGCATGGCGCGCGCGCCGACCGGACTGACGCCCGACCCTCGCTTCCACTACGTTCCTCCAGCGGGATTCTGCGTCGAACCCTAGGTTCCGCGGATCATTCCTCGCTTTAAAATCTGCGCCAGCCTATCGACCTGGATAATCCAGCCAGCCTGCTGAGCGCCTTCACATCGGAAAATTCTTGCCTTTCTCTGCACTCAAGTTGCACCCGACCCTTGTTAGAGGCGTCGACAAACTGGGCTTCAAGCGTCCCTCCCCGATTCAATCGGAAGCGATTCCCCCTGCCCTCGAAGGCCGGGACCTCCTTGCCTGCGCCGCCACGGGCAGCGGGAAAACCGCGGCTTTCCTTTTACCCATTCTTCACCAGTTGGTGGACCGGCCGCGCGGCACGACCCGCGCTTTGGTCCTGGCCCCCACTCGAGAGCTCGCCTGCCAGATCCGGGACGACCTCAATGCATTGGCCCAGTTCACCGGGCTCAAGTCGGCTGTGGTGCACGGTGGCGTGGCCATGGGCCCGCAGCAGACCGCATTCCGGAGAGGTGCGGACGTCATCATCGCCACCCCGGGGCGGCTTCTCGATCACTTCCAGTACCACTACGCGGCCCTGTCCGGGCTGGAGTATCTGGTGCTGGACGAGGCCGACCGAATGCTGGACATGGGCTTCCTGCCCGACATCCGGCGCGTGCTCCGGCACGTGCCCAAGCCGAAGCAGATTTTCTTTTTCAGCGCCACCATGCCGCCTCCCATCGAGAAATTGACCAGGGAGATCCTCCAGGAGCCGGCGAAGATCACCCTGCAGCGGAAGGCCGCCCCGGCCGAGGGTGTGTCCCACGCTGCGTACCCGGTGCTCGCCAATCAGAGAGGCGCCCTGCTCGTGGATCTTCTAAGGCGGGGACACATCGACGACGCACTGGTCTTCACCCGCACCAAACACAGGGCGGACCGCTTGGCCAGGCTGCTGAACCGCAACGGAATTTTTGCCGAGCGGATCCACGGCAACCGCTCCCAGCCACAGCGGACCAAAGCCTTGGCTGGCTTCAAGTCGGGGAAATTCCGTGTTCTTGTGGCCACGGACATCGCGGCCCGCGGCATCGACGTCGAGGCTCTTGGACACGTGGTGAACTTCGACGTACCTGCGGCTCCGGATGACTACATCCATCGAGTCGGACGCACGGCTCGGGCCGAGGCCACGGGTGAGGCTCTCACCCTGGTCATGCCGGAGAGTGAGGCCGATCTGGCGGGTATCGAGCGGGCCTTGGGATTGACGATTCCGAGAATTCGTCTGGAGGACTTCGCTTACGGCGTCGCTCCCAGTGCTCCCCAAGGCGGGAACGCCAAGAACAGAGCGAAGAGCACTGCCCAGAGGTCCGGGAACGCCAGGTGGTCCACCGCAAAGCCTGCGAACGGGAAACGAGCGGCCACGCAATCTGCCAACGGAAGCTCTGAGGGCAAGAATCGCCCCCGACGCCGGCGGTATGGAAAGCGCCGGACCTAGTGGTCCGTCCGGGGGGACGCCTCTCGAGTGGGCCGACACTGATCGCTTGAGACTCTCTTGGGACCCCAACCGGGACCCCAAACTCCCCGAAACTGGTCGCGTTTCAACAACAGTCGAACGAACAACCGACCCGCTAGCACCCTAATTAGCAGCAACTTAGGCGATCTCAGAAGTAGTGTGCGTATATGCTGCTACCGAACCCTTAATCAGTAGGTTCGGGGTTCGAGTCCCTGGCGGGGCACTCGGGCAAGTTGAAGCCTCACAAGCACTTATACGCCTGTGGGGCTTTGTTTTGTCCCTGGCAATCAGCGGCTAAGTGAGCCATGAGTGAGCCACAGGACTGATTTCGAGTGCTACTTTCGATACCGGCTGACGGCGGCGGATTATCGCTTCTAACGGCGATCGCTGCCGGTGTGGCCGGAGTTTTCACCGCATTCTTCCCGAATCATCCGGTGCTCCGATTGGATTAGCGACTTCGGGCTGTCCAGTGTGTTTGCTGACGGGCAAGCTCCACCGAAGTTGCCGAAGTCTTGCTAGAGCCATGCTAGCCTCCTAGCACGATGCTAGCGCACCTACCGACAGTGTTTTGCGCGTCCTGAGTTGCGGGCCCGCGGGTTGTCCAAGCACAATTGGGGCGCCTTCAGATTTATACACCGTAACCGTTCCATATATAAGCCCATGGATTCGGCACCGTATTGGTAGCTCAACCGGACAAAATGCTATGAAGAAGACATGGTTTCTCCTTTTCGTACTCGCAACAATCGGCCTTTCTGGCCAGGACATTCAGGGCCAGTCATTCCCGACAGACGATGCGGTCATCCAACAGATGTGGGACGAGGGCATGGGAAGCGGATCGCAGGTCGTCGACTTGGCTCAAGCACTTCTCGATTCGATCGGCCCGCGACTCATGGGTTCGCCCGGTTTTGATGCTGCTGGTGACTGGTTGATTTCCAATTACACGGCCTGGGGCGTCAGCGCAGAAAGGCAGGTATACGGCACCTGGATCGGGTGGGATCGTGGCTACACGCACCTTGATCTTGTTGCACCTCGGAAACGAACACTGGAGGGAACCATCCTTGCCTGGAGCCCGGGGACCGAAGGCCCAATTGAGGGTGAGGTGATCGTACCGCCGCTGTTCGCGAATTCCGACGAATTCGAGGCGTGGTTGCCCCAAGTCGACGGTCGAATTGTCGCGATCTCCCTGGCAGAGCCGACCTGCCGCGAAGATCAGTCTTGGTTGGACCACGCGACACCGGAGTCTTTCCAGGCGATGAACGCCGCCAGGGATGAGGCACGGCAAGCATTTGGGATGTCAACACGGGCTATGGGACCTGGGGCTCCGGAGAGAATTGCGGCGGCGGGTGCGATCGCAGTTTTAACTGGGCGTTGGTCTGCAGGCTGGGGCGTGGACAAGATCTTCAACTCTCCGACCGCGGGCATACCCGGGGTCCATCTGAGCTGCGAGGACTACGGCCTTGTTACTCGATTAGCGGAGAGGGGACAGTCACCTAGAATCCGGATCGACGCCCAGGCTGAATTTCTCGGTGAGGTTCCGGCATTCAATGTGGTTGGCACAATTCCCGGCACCGAGTTGCCAGACGAATACGTGCTACTGAGTGCGCACCTTGACTCGTGGGACGGAGCTTCAGGTGCAACCGACAACGGCACCGGTACGGTCATGATGCTTGAGGCGATGCGGATTCTGAAGGCAGCGTATCCCAACCCGCGTAGGACAATCATGGTCGGACATTGGGGAGGCGAAGAGCAGGGTTTGATCGGCTCGACAGCTTTTGTAGCCGACAATCCGGAGGTTATCGACGGTTTACAGGCCGCGTTTAACCAGGACAACGGGACTTGGCGGATTGATTACATACGGATGCAGGGATTCACCGGTGCCGGCGCGCATTTCGGTAGATGGTTCTCAAGAATTCCGGTGGAGATTACCGGCCACATAGAATTGGATATTCCCGGGGTTCCGGAGACTGGCGGAAGCGATCATATGTCTTTCATCTGTAAGCCCGTTCCGGGATTCCGTCTCCAGTCGAACTACCCGGATTATCGGCAATACACCTGGCATACCAACCGGGACACGTTCGATAAGGTTGTTTTTGCGGACCTCCGTAATAACGCGACCCTTGCCGCGATGCTCGCGTACCAGGCGTCAGAGGATCCAGAGCGGGTGCCCTCGGACACCCGGGTCTTGCCCACCGATCCGCGTACGGGTCAACCTGGACAATGGCCTCAATGTCGGCCGCCGAGGCGCAGTCCGGGTGATGGACTATGACGAGCATCGTAGGCAATCCATTACGCCTCCGTACTCCCGACCTAGAAGACGGCAACTAGCCCCTAGTCCCTCCGTGGCATCCAGCCACACCCAGCTATCCACTGTTTTGCGCGTCCTGAGTTGCGGGCCTGAGTGGGGCGGAGCAGGATTAGGATGTTCGGAGCCATACCCGATGGTAGCTGAGAGAAGCGTACGTAAGTTGGAGTAACCAGATGGCCAGCAGCGTACACGAGGACGATCTAGATTTTTCGCACCTGACTTCGGCGGAGGGGGTCAAGCTGCCGGAGGATGTAGGCGGGAGTCTCGATCTCAGTGGCCTGACCTCAGCGGAGGGGATGAAGCTGCCGGAGCATGTAGGCGAGAATCTCGATCTCAGAGGCCTGACTTCGGCGGAGGGGGTCAAGCTGCCGGAGCATGTAGGCTGGAGTCTAAATCTCAGTGGCCTAACTACGGCCGGGGGGGTCAAGCTGCCGGAGCATGTAGGTGGGTGGCTCGGTCTCAGTGGTCTGACCTCAGCGGAGGGGCTTGAGCTACCGGAGGATGTAGGCGGGAGTCTCGATCTCAGTGGCCTGACCTCGGCGGAGGGGTTGAAGCTACCGGAGCATGTAGGCAGGAATCTCGATCTCAGAGGCCTGACTTCGGCGGAGGGGTTGAAGCTGCCGGAGGGTGTAGGCGGGAATCTCTACCTCAGAGGCCTTGCTACGGTGAAGGGGTTGAAGCTACCAGAGGATGTAGGCTGGAGTCTCGATCTCAGAGGCCTGACTACGGCGGAGGGGTTGAAGCTGCCGAAGGGTGTAGGCGGGGATCTCACCCTCAGTGGCCTGATCTCGTCGGAGGGGC
>Ga0315336_1007139_pt1 | contig 10929 bp, 8 predicted proteins | sample ASW5metaG_FD_204512 | JGI IMG/M metagenome (GOLD analysis project Ga0315336, IMG submission 204512) | Ammonia-oxidizing marine archaeal communities from Monterey Bay, California, United States - ASW #5 | ecosystem: Environmental > Aquatic > Marine > Intertidal zone | place: USA: California... | reverse complement strand
AGCCGGATCCGGTTGCCGATGCCGTGGCCCTGGTTGCGGCCCTGGATGGCGTCGATCGTCCGATTATCTTCTGTTTCCCGAATGCCGACACGGGGCACGAACGGATCATCCAGCTTGCCGAGGCGTTCTGCGACGACCGCGAGGACGCCGTACTCCATCGACACATCGATCACCTGCAGTACTGGTCGCTGCTGCGACATGCCGCGGCACTGGTCGGCAACTCTTCCAGCGGCATCATGGAAACACCTGCCATCGGCATTCCCTGCGTCAACATCGGCGATCGGCAGCGTGGCCGCATGCGGGCCGCCAATGTCATCGACGTCGAGCCGGTCGCGGACCGGATCCTCGACGCAATCGAGCGGGCCGTCGATCCGTCGTTCGCATCAGTTCTCGTGGGGCTGGTCAATCCCTATGGCGATGGCGATGCAGGGCGACGCATCGCCGATGCAGTCGCCTCCACGCCGACAGCCGCGACCCTCCTTCGCAAGGAAGTCGGGTCAGGGGCAGTCTCCCCAGTTGCCGATCACGGACAGCAGGTCGAGGATGTTGACGGTGCCGTCCCCGTTGACATCGCCGGGGCAACTCGGGCAGGTCACGTCGGCGCAGATTGTTGAGCCGTTCCAGGATGTTCCGCCCGCGTCCAGGCATGCTTCAACGATCATCATCGCGCAGCCGTTCTCGATGCAGCATGCTCCGAGACGGCGGCAGCAGGTGATGTCGGGGTCGGCGCAGGACACGCCAACGCCCTGCCACTGCGGGAACTGGTATTGCTTGGGCAGACCGAGGCACTCGTCCTCGTTGACGGTCATGATGCACTCGTAGCAGCCGGTCTCGAGATCGATGTAGCAGCAGGCGCCGGGTTCGTCATTGGGGCCGCAGGGAACATCGTGGCAGGACTGGCCGAGGTAGAAGACGCCACCCTGGAAGTCACACTCGCACTCAGAGGTCTCGACGCAGATGCTCTCATCGAAGCAGCAGGCGCCCAGGGGAGACATGTCGCTCTCACACTCGGTCCCGTCACCGGCGTAGTAGCCGCCGTAGATATCGACGCAGTCGGACTGGGACATCACTGCATACAGCCAGTAGGTGGTGCCGGGTTTCTGGAAGCAGCAACAACCGGTGGGATCCTGCTCGTCGCAGGGGACCTGCGAGCAGGGAGCGTTCGGGTAGAAGGTGCCGCCATGGACATCACAATCGCAATCGGCGGTCTCGATGCAGGTGAGGGTGCCGTCGTCTTCGAGAATGCAGCAGGCGCCCATCACCGGGTCGTCCTCTCCACAGGGAATGCCGTCGCCGGCGTAGTAGCCACCCGCATCTTCGCACTTGGTTTCCGTCATCTCCAGGTAGTGCCAGCCGGTGGCATCCTGGTAGCAACAGCAACCCTCGGGGTCGATCAGTGGCGAGATGCTCAGTTCGACGTAGTCGTAGGCGACAAATGGTTCGTCGGGCATCAGGAACTCGACCTTGAGGTAGCCGGTCTGATCTCCACCGCTCCAGTTGGGAAAGACGTCGGCGAACGGGATCACGGCCGTCGCCTCCTGGATCAGGCCGTCTTCGCCGGCGGAGTTGTCCTGCGTGGCGATGGTTGTGTTGATCACGGCCCCCGAGGAGGTCGTGTACCGGAGCAGGTCGCTGGCGGAATCAACGTCGTAGTCGGCGAAGATCGCGTTGACGTAGATCGGCTGCGTCGGGTCGCCGGAGGACACCTCGAAATCGAAGATGAAGATCGGTTGACCCTGGTCACAGACGTAGTCATTCGGGGAAATTGGGGCGTAGATGCAGTCGTACCATCCGACGCCGGTTCCGCAGACAGCGACGTCCGTCCAGCCGGATCCGCTGCTGGAGAAGTCCGTAGCGCCATTGACCTGCGTGCCGTAGCCGTAGGGCCCTCCGGTGAGTTCGAAGGCAGTGCGGAGATCGAATTCGTCCGAGTCGTACCTGGTCTGCAGGGAACAGTCGAGATCGGGAAGGTAGTCGCCTCCGCCGAGGGGGTCGATGCCGTCGACGTTGACCGGGTTGCCGACGGCGTTGAGGAGTTGGTACCCCGAGCAGCTGCCGTCGATGCCCGCCTGCCAGTTTCCGAAGTTCCAGCAGGGTTCGCCCGCGCAGGGAGCGGTACCGGTGACATAGCCGAATCCATCGACATCGCCGATGCGGATGTAGTTGAAGGCCTGTGCGGGAACGGCGTGCATGGCGGTCGTCAAGATGATCGTCGATAACATGAGTGACTCCCCTCTGTTTCCTTGGATGCGCCGCCTTCCTACGCGCGACGACAGGCCAGTGTAAAGCCATGCGTCACAAACCAAGCAGCGAATTTCGGAATCAGCTTTTTTGACACTGAAATGAAGGAATTCAGGATTTGAATGAGGGTCGTTCATTGCCTATTGGGGAGAAGGGTATTGATCTGACAATGGAGACTGGTCAGAATGGGATAATTCAATAATTGCCCTGGGGAGGGGACATGATGAAACATATCGCCACTGTTGTTGCCGGCCATCTATTGGTCTTCGCCGCTGCTACCAATGCTGTTGCTGCAACTCACCACGTTCCTGATGATTACCACACAATCAGTGCAGCCATTCAGGCCTCTGTGAACGGTGATGTGATCCAGGTTGCAGTTGGAACATTCCATGAGAACAACCTGGCCCTTGGCGGCAAGGGCATCACCATCCAGGGCACACTGAGCAGTGAAGGTGATCACGAGACGATCATTGATGCCCAGCAGCAGCAGACTGTATTCATGCTCAATTCCGGCGAAGGCGTTGCCACGGTGATCAAGGACCTGCACATCACGGGGTGTGGTGTCAGTGGGATCTACTGCCATGATACAAGTCCCATCATCACCAACTGTAAGTTCACAGGCATCACAAGCTGGGACTCCGGCGCCGGTATCCAGTGCTGGGGAAGTGGGAGTGTCAGAATTACCGGATGCACAATCACAGGCAACACTGCTGCCGGGAGAGGTGGTGGAATCTTCTGCTCACAAAATGCTGCGATCATTACCGGATGCACAATCACAGGCAACACAACCAACACCAGCTCTGGCGGCGGAATCTATTGTGGCTTTCAAACCAACCCCACGATCAGTGGCTGTACGATCTCACACAACACAGCCCATGAGAGTGGCGGCGGTATTTTCGCGGAACAACACAGCTCGCCCCATATCTCCGACTGCACCATCTCAGACAACACAGCCCAAGGTACGGAAATTTACCAAGGTGGGGGCGGGATCTACTTCTTTTCGCTGAGCACACCTTCGGTCACCAATTGCCACATCACCGACAACACGGCAACCCACAGCTCTGGCGGGGGGATCTTTTTGTACTTTCAATCCAGCCCCATCATCACCGGCAGCACGATCACAGGCAACATGGCTCCCCATGGCAAAGGGGGTGGGATCTACTGTGACCTCGGCAGTCGTCCGATGATCTCCAGCAGTACCATCAGGGGCAATACGCCTCATGGCATTTTTAAGAAACACGGTTCCTCTCGATCCGGACAGCTTGATACCGGACATGTCATTCTTGACGACACGACGATCTGTGACAATGGTGACGAGACATTTCAGTTCCAGGTATCTGGCCTGGTCATGCATGCGGGCGAAAACTATATCCACACCAACTGTGATGCTGGCGCCAGTCCGGGCGATATGGACGGCGATGGCGATGTTGATATGGATGATCTGTCGCAACTTCATGTCGAGCTTGGAACCTGTCAACACGATGTCAACCATGACGGCTCCACCAATGTCTTGGACCTGCTGGAAGTTGTCGCTGGCTGGAATACCGACTGCCAATAATCACCCCCTCTGATTCCTGCTCTCGCAGAACCTGTTTGTGTACATGAGCATGATGTTGCTCTGCAGGAATAGTCGATACACTGAGCCAATCAGGTCTGCTCAAGGGGTGCACTGATGTCCTCAGATGTCATTTTCAACGTCGTCCTGCCGATCTTTCTCTTCGTCGTCGCGGGCTACCTCTTCCGGATCGTCGGCAAGTTCGACCGAAGCGAGAGCGGCAACCTGATCGGCTACGCGATGAAGGTCGCGATTCCGTGCATGATCATCGTGGCCCTGGCCAACGAGCCCGTGGCCGACTACGTGCCGTACGTCAAGTTCTTCTTCACCTTTCTCGTGATCACCACGATCATCTTCCTGGCCGCATTGGCGTGCGCAAAGATCTTCCGAATGCCCTGGCTGGAGGGGTCCTACTTTGCCGCAACCTGTTCGCTCTCGAACACCTGCATGATCGCGCTGCCGATCCTGGTGATGCTGCTGGGGCGGCCCGGTGCGGTCTACGGGATCCTCGGCGTGGTGAACCTGATCATCGGCCTGCAGGTGATGTCCTTCATCTACGATTTCCACCATGGCGCGGCCGACCAGTCGCTTACCAAGAACGTGTTGAAGTCGTTGTGGAGCGCGGCGAGGCAGCCCTACTTCGTCGCCATGATCATCGGGGTGGTCATCTCCATCACCGGCTGGAAGCTACCGGGCACCATCGACACCACGTTGAATCTCTTCGGGGCAACCGTGGCACCGGTCGCGCTGTTTGCAGTAGGAATCGACCTGGATTTCACCGTCTTCAGGAAGCACATGGTTCCGGTGCTCGGAGCGACCGTCTTCAAGCTCGTCCTCATGCCGATCCTGGCGTGGTTCGGATGCCAATGGATCGGCCTTGATCCCACGGCGACGGTGGCGGTGGTGCTCTGCAGTTCAGTCGCCGCTGCAAAGTGTCAGTACGGGGTGGCCAAGCAGAAGAACGTCTATGTCGAGCCCACGGCGGCGATCGTGGCCAGCACGACGGTTCTGTCGATCATCACGCTGGCGATCGTCATCATCCAGCTCAACGAAATGCACCCGGAGGTCTTCCAGATGGAGAAGACGTTCCATCACTTCCACCATGGACATCATGCGGCAGCGACTGGTGGGTGATTGCGGGCCCGAAGAGCTGGCTCCCATCCACTCGGCTCATTTCATGAGAGCACTAGATACGGGGGCTGATCTGTGCCGTCTTGTTGCTTGTGAGCGTGCCAGACTTAAGAGATCAGAGTGCAGTAGTTTCTTACTTGTCTGAATAATTGAAGCAGTATCGATCATTCAACTGCGATGAGAAATTTACGGGCAGCTTGATTTCCATGGGCGCACCGCAGCAAACAACTTGGAAGGGGAAGAAGTACGAAACTCTGACTTCCGCATGGGACGCTGTTATTGAAGTTCATGAAGAACTCAAGCGGGGTACTCTTCGCCAGCGATATGACCAGATGGGCAAGCCAGCTGTTTTGGATGAAGTTGTTGAGTCTGCGCTTAGGAGGAATATGCTTGGCAGATCGGCTCGAGGTCCCAGAAGGACTAGGCTGTTCTACAGAGGTGAGCGATTCAAGACTCAGAAAGAGGCCTGCAAGGCTGCTGCAAGTGAGCATGGGTATTCAGCGGGCACAATTGAGCAGAAGCTATATGAACTGGATGATGACACCGGTTGTGTCGACTTTGCTGTAAAGGCTCTCCTGCAGGGGAGGCCAAAGCAAGCCGTCTACAAAGGCAAGCAGCGCAAGTCGCTTGAAGTGGCGATGGATTTGGCCTGCAAGGATCATCCGGGAGTATTGAAGAAGTCGAGGCTGCGTCATCACGTTCGCGCGAGCCGCAGCAAGACTGTCGATGAAGTTGTGGAATTTCTTATTGCAGAAAATCCCAGGACCCGTTGGCCCTCAAGTCCAATTGAAACCATAGATGGCCAGAAATATCGAGTGTGCAACCTGCCTAATTGCAGACTGGCAGGTGAGCGGCAGTCTATTGATGAGTTTCCTAGGCGTAAAAATGGTCAACATAATGCGACTTGTCGTCAATGTAAAAGCAGAAAGTCGAAACAGAAATATGCAAGGAAAGCTGCCGGATATTCAAGCTATGAAAATAGGCAGGCAGAAGCCGAAGAGCGAATCAGGATGCAGTTGAAGACCTGCAATATCTGCTCTCAGCTGCTTCCATTTGTCATGTTCTCAAAGGCTCACAATACTGCGGATGGTCGTCAGCCATCATGCCGGATTTGCACTCGAGGCGGCAAGGCCTTCCGGGATTTTGAAAAAGGGGATCTCAAGAAGGGATTCGCCATAGACGGTAGGCGTTTCACAAGGCTGGACTACGAGAAAGTTATTCTATTGCAGGGGCATGTTTGCGCGATCTGCAAAAGTGATGACCCCAAGACACCAAAGCCCCGAGAGAGTCAGGAAGCAATGGATACCCAGACGTTTGCCATTGACCACTGCCACGATACAGGTGAAGTCCGTGGACTTTTGTGTACCCAATGCAACGCAGGCATAGCCGGCATGTATGGATTGAACAGCAAGGCAAAGATATTGAGTGCTGCGGAATATCTAGGCGTTGATTTGAGTTGAACGGCTTCACGTCGGAACGGCTACAGGTTTCCGCGGCGATTCTGTTCGATTTCAAGAGCTTCAAAGAGGGCCTTGAAGTTGCCCTTGCCGAATGACTGGCTGCCGCGACGGCAGATGATCTCGAAGAACAACGTCGGGCGATCCTGCAGCGGCATGGTGAACAGTTGCAGCAGGTAGCCTTCTTCGTCACGGTCGACGAGGATTCCGAGATCCTTGATCCGTTGCCGATCCTCTTCGATCATGCCTACGCGATCCCAGACGCCCTCGTAGTACTCGTCGGGGATGCGAAGGAAGTCGACGCCCCGGCGGCGAAGCTCGGCGACCGAGTGCAGTTCATCGTCGGTCCGGAAGGCGAGATGCTGGACACCGGGAGTCTGATCGTGCCAGTCGAGGTACTCCTCGATCTGGCTCTTTCGAAGCCCGTCGGCGGGTTCGTTGATCGGCATCTTGATCAGGTGGTTGCCCGAGGCCATGACCTTGCTCATCAAGGCCGAGTGCTCGGTGGAGATGTCCTGGTCGTCGAAGTGCTTGAAGAGCGAAAAGCCCATGACCTGGTCGTACCAGTCGACCCACTGGTCCATCCTGCCTTCCTCGACGTTGCCCACGCAGTGATCGATGTACTTCAGCCCGCAGGGATGGGCGTCGTTGAACGTGTTGAGCTCGCTGGTTCGGTGGGAGAATCCCGGAGCGAATCGTCCGCCGTCCTTGATCCGTGCAATGGCGTACCCGTCCTCGCGTGACACGAAGGAATGGACGATCTCGCCGTAGGTCTTGATGCCCGCCATGGTGATCCGGCCGGTGTCATCCGAGTAGGTCCGCGGCTCGTAGGCCGATTCGCCGCCGTTGCGGATGGCCTGTTCCCAGGCCTTCTCGGCATCGAACACCGTGAACGCGATGTCTTTGACGCCGTCGCCGAAGCGGCGGACGTGTTCGCAGGATCCCTCCTTGGGGGAGAGGCCAGAACACAGCAGCAGCCGGATGTTTCCCTGGGTCAGCAGGTACTGGGCCTCGCACCGTGCCCCGGTGGTGAGGTCGCTGGCCTGGGCGATGTTGAAGCCGAAGCAGGAGGCGTAGAAATTGGCAGCCTGCTTGGCGTTGCCGACGTTGAATCGGATGTGATCGACATCGACCAGGTGCAGCGGATCATTCTTGGATCCCGCCTCGGCTTCCTGCAGTCCCGACTTGATGGTGGACATGACCTGCTCCAACAAAATCGGATGCCCGGTACGACCTCGGCATCCTTCCAGTGTCATTGTAGCTTTGGGGGCCGCGTGAGCCAGTCTCAATACCTGAGAACCGAGAACAGCGTTTCCGGCTCAAGGAGGCGTGCTCCGTTCAACTCGGACAACTCGATCAGTACGCTGATGCCGATGATTTCGGCTCCAAGTGATTTCACGAGGTCACGGCAGGCGACCAGGGTTCCGCCGGTTGCGATGAGATCGTCCACGATCAGGACCCGCTGGCCTCGCTGGATCGCATCGGTGTGAATCTGGAGGGCTCCCTTGCCGTACTCGAGTTCGTATTCCTGGGTGATGGTCTCACCTGGAAGCTTGCCGGGCTTGCGTATGGGGACGAATCCCGTGTTGAGCGCGTGGGCGATCGCGGTACCGAAGATGAAGCCTCGCGACTCGGCGCCGATGACGACGTCGATTTCCTGCCCGAGGTAGGGCTCGACCATCAGGTCCACGGCCATCGACAGACCGTTGGGATTGGCCAGGAGGGGGGTGATGTCACGAAACATGATTCCCTCGCTCGGGAAGTCGGGTATGTCCCGAATCATGCCCTTGAGATCGCTGATCTTTGTCTCGAGGGAATCGGATGACGTCATTCTGGCCTCGGGTGTGCTCATGCGGGTAGTATGACCGATTCATGGCCGAGTCGAAACAGGCAAATCAAACGATTGAGACGGTTGAGCCCATCGGGGACCGCGTCCTGATCCGCAAGGACCAGGACCGCAAGGTCACGAAGGAGGGGATTCATCTCCCCGACAAGATCGAGATTCCCACCCTCACCGGCCGTATCGTTGCCATCAGTGCTCAGGTCGCCAGCGATGTCAACTATCCGATTCAGCAGTACGACAAGGTGCTCTTCAACCCCAAGCACGGAATCCCGGTCGATTTCGAGGGCGACAACCGCCTGTTCGTCATCCCGGTCGAGGATGTCGTGGCCGTCTTCCGCAAGGATGATTGATCATGGGAACCCATGAGCGAATCATCGAGCCCGGAACCGGGCCGCTGTCCGGATCGGTGCGCGTTCCCGGTTCCAAGAGCCTTTCCAACCGGGCCGTGATCCTTGCGGCGCTGGCCAGGGGGACCTCCACGCTGGAAGGCATCCTGCGGAGTGACGACATCGATTCGCTGCTGGTTGGGCTCGAGCAACTTGGACTCGGCATCGATCGGCGTGAAGGCGGGGTTTGCATCGAGGGTGGTGGGGGCATGCTTCCCGGCAGACCGGGGCGGGTCACCACGATCAACTGTGGCCATGGCGGAACGCCTGCTCGATTCCTGCTCGCAGCGGCCTGCCTCAGTGCGGACGTCGTCGTGATCGACGGCAGTGATCGACTCCGCCAGCGGCCCATGGCCGAGGGCGTGGAACTGCTGCGAGCGATGGGGGCGACCATCGTGTCCGACCACGGGTCCGACCGGCTCCCGCTTCGCGTCGAATCGTGTGGACTGCGTGGCGGGCGGTTTCGGGTGGGAAGCACCGCGTCGAGCCAGTACATCTCCGCGTTGATGCTCATTGCGCCGTTCCTGGACGAAGGCATCGAGCTCGAATTCGATGGACCACCCACCAGTGCTGCATACATCCGGCTTACAGCACGTGAATTGGAATCATGGGGTGCCGGTGTGGAACTCCAGGATCACGCAGGAGAGCTCGAACTGGTCCGGGTTCGACCCGGCATGATCGCATCGAGGTCCCGGTGCATCGAGCCCGACGCGAGTTCGGCAGCCTACTGGGCGGTTGCCGCCGCCATCAATCCCGGATCCCGGATCCGCCTGCTCGGGCTCCAGCCGGACGATGTGCAGCCGGATGCCGGTGTATTCAACGCGATCGTCAAGGCCGGCGCCGCGGTGGAGTCCACCGATGACGGGTGCATCGTGCATGGTCCACGCACGGTCCGAGGCTGGTCAACCCTGGACGCGTCGGACATGCCCGACGGGGCAGTGTCCCTCGCGATCATGGCCGCGTGCGCCGTGACGACATCCACAATCACCGGTCTCTCGACGCTTCGAGTCAAGGAGAGTGATCGAATCGGTGCGATCCAGTGCGAACTGGAGCGATGTGGAGCGGAAGTCCATGCCACCGATCAATCACTGCGGATCTCGCCCATCCCCACGCCGCTGCTGAGCACGGAGGCGCCGGACGTCCTGGTCCGGACCTACGACGATCACCGCATGGCCATGGCGTTCTCCATTCTCGGGCTTCGGCGTGGCGGCATCCGTATCGAGGATCCGGAGTGCGTCAACAAGAGTTACCCGGGTTTCTACATGGACCTGGAAGCCCTCCAGGCCTGATCAAATGCGGCCCGGGTGGCCTCCGGGCTCCGGCGCTGGGATACTGTGCAGTCCATGTCTTCCTTCTGGACATTCGCGGGAAAGATGGCACGCCACCGGCTCATGCTGGGAGCGTCCCTGTTCTTTGCGCTGCTGTCGGCCCTGGGGCTGGGAGTCGGCCTGCTGAGCCTGGCCCCGGTACTGGAGCAGATCGTGCATCCGGAGTCCGGGCGGAGCCTGGCTGTGCTCGCCACCGAGTTCAATGCCTCGGGCTACTGGATTTCCATTCCGCTGTGGCTGGTCAACCTGCTCCCGACGGACCAATACGATGGCGTGCTGTTCGCCCTGGTCTTCCTGACCTGTCTGACGATCGTGGGAGCCCTGTGCAACTTCACCCACCAGTACCTCAGCCAGACCCTGACCACGAGGGCGGTGGCGGAGTTCCGGGAGGAACTGTTCCGCAAGATCATTCGGCTTCCACTCGCCACGGTCGTGAGCCAGGGGCCCTCCGAGTACATTTCTCGGCTCGTTCGTGATTCCGCTGCACTCCAGCAGGGGCTCAATGCACTCACGGGGAAGACCGTGGCCCAGCTCACCAAGGGCATTGCGGCAATGCTCGCAGCGATGGTCTACGACTGGAAGATCGTCATCGTGGCGATCATCGTCGGACCGATCCTTGCGGTCGTACTTCGCAAGCTGGCAAAGCGTGTCCGTCGCGGATCCCGCGGATCGCTGGCCGCACAGCAGGAAATGCTCAAGCACAGCACGGAAATCATGCATGGACTTCGGGCCGTGAAGACGAGCACCGCCGAAGGCGAGAGCGAACTCGTATTCGATGCCGTGAACCGGAGCGTCGTCAAGCATGAACTTCGCATGCGCATCGCCAGGGCCATGAGCGGCCCGATCGTGGAAACGCTGGCCATCATCGTGCTGAGCATCCTGGCTGCAATCGCCTCCAAGAGCATTCTCAGTGGCTCCCTTTCGTTCGACGACTTCATTCTCACGCTGGTCGCGCTGGGAGTGGCTGCGACCTCGTTCCGTCCACTGG
>Ga0315336_1007138_pt1 | contig 10929 bp, 3 predicted proteins | sample ASW5metaG_FD_204512 | JGI IMG/M metagenome (GOLD analysis project Ga0315336, IMG submission 204512) | Ammonia-oxidizing marine archaeal communities from Monterey Bay, California, United States - ASW #5 | ecosystem: Environmental > Aquatic > Marine > Intertidal zone | place: USA: California... | reverse complement strand
GTTCTCATCGACTGCAGCCAGGCCCAGGCCGGTGGCCATCGTCGTAATTCCTACACGCTGTTGGAGCAGGGGGTGTTTTCGCACGAGATCCACTGTCTGACGTTCTCGCCGGATGGCCGTTACCTGACTGCTGCAGGATTGGATCGACTCGGGGATTTCGAGGTCAACAGGATCAAGGTCTGGGATGTCGCCAACCGAAAACTGATCGCCGAATTCCCCAAGACGATCAAGCAGGTTGATGGTGGCTTGCCGATCGCCATGGTCCAGGTTGCGCCCGATGGTGGGGGGGTACGTTTTGCCTGGGGCCGGGATCTGGTGTCGATCGAACGGAATCAGGCGGTCCTGGAAGGAAAAAGTTCTCCGACCCACGGTCTGGATTTCGAACGCGGGATTGAAAAAGACAGCAAACTGGTTCGAGCCAGATTCGGTCAACATGTCGAACAGCGATGGGTGTTCGAACGCGATCCCAGCGAAATGTCGTTCAAGCTGATTTCGCTGGGGCAGCAGGAAAGCGGCGCGGTCGGTCTGTTTCCCTTGTTGGTGGCCGGGCAGATGCCTCGCGCGGCGGTGCGGTTTCGGTCCGGTCGTCGTGACTGTGTTGCGTTGGCCCGCCATCGCATTGAAGTGTTTGATGTCGGCCAGAGTCCTCCACGACTGGTGCGGGTGTTCGTCGGGCATGAGGGGGAAATCACCAGTCTGGATGTCTGGACCGATCCGAGGACACCCGCGGCAAACTGGCTGCTGTCCGGAGCCAGCGACGGGACGATCTGCGGCTGGAGCCTGGAAGGCCTGGAAAGGGAACCCGCGGTCGCGCCGTTCCGCGGTAAGGACCAGACGCATTTTCTCGGTGAACTGGCGCTGCACGTGACGTCCAGCGTGGTTCAAGGACGTCGCCGAACGGACGTGCTGGCCCATGAGCTGGGGCTCGGTTACACCTCCGGATTGAGCCGCGATGAGCCGCAGCCGGTGCGGGGGTTGGAGATTCGGGACGGGAATCGGATACGGCGTGTGTCGCCGGCTCAGTGGAGGCAAGCGCTCGTAGCGCCCCGGCCGGGGACGGATATGCGGCTCACCGTGGGAGCGATGAAAACGCAAGGCGATCGCACGGTTGTGATTCCCGTCAGCCATCCTCCGTTGTGGACCCTGTATCCCATGGTCGACGGACACTGGATCATCTGGGCCAATACGGGGGAATTCCTGGCCTCGGACCGAACCGGTAAACTCATCGAAAGGCGTTTCGGATGGCACAGCAACGCGGTCGACGCGGGTGGCGGATTGGTGGCCCGCTGGCAGGATGCCCGGGAACGCTGGTCGGAGCACCACAATTTCAACGATATCAACCGCCGTCTCAATGACCGCCTGGCCGTTTCCGGCCGACTGGAAACCCATTTTCCGTCCAAGATCACGTTCGTCAGCAGGCCCCAAGCTGGCGAGTTGCAGCAGCCGCGCGACTTCGAGGTCGCCCTGCGCGTCACCCAGGCGCTGGACGGCGAGATCGACGAGGTGCAATTGTGGTGCAACGGCTACTTGCTGCATAAGCAATCCACCCCGGAACTGGGCGATCTGGAACAGGACGGCAGTCTGCTGCTGCGAGTCTCCGTGCCGGCCCGGATTCAAAGGCTGGCGCAGGAAAACAAATTGACGGCCCGCGTCATCAATCGGTTCTCCAACGGAGAACAGGGCGGGGCCGAGCCGATCGAGTGGTCGTTCCGCGTCAACGGTCCTCTACCCCGCCGGCGCGTACATTATCTGGGCGTCGGTGTCACCGATCTCGACCATGGTGACATCAATGGCAATCGGCCGCTGGAGTACGCCGCCAACGACGCCGCCTACTTGGGGCGGGCCTTGAAACAGCAGTTGTCGTGGGACACCGGAGTTTTCCAGATCCTCGTCGACAAGAAGCGGGTTACCGGATCCGCACGCAACCAATCCATGATCGAACCGACGAAACAGAACATCGGTCGGGCCTTCGTCGAAATGTTGGACATCGTCCGTCCGGACGACCTGCTCGTCGTGCTGGTGGCCACGCATGGAGAAATGGCCGATGGCAAAATCCACCTGATGGCCCGCGACAGCCGGGACACCCGATCTCATCCTGAAAATCGCGGCAGCTGGTTTTCCAGCGACGAACTCACCAACTGGCTGTCCCAGCTACCCTGCGCCTGCCTGCTGCTCGTGGATGCCTGCCATTCGGGCGGCCTGGATCTGGCCGACGAGACCTTCGACTTCGGTCCCGGTCCACACGTCTTCGTTTCGTCACGCAACAACCAGGCCTCGTTTGAAGCCGCCGACGTGCGGCGGGTGGACGGCCAGTCCATCGGGCACGGATTGTTTACCGGGGCTGTGATCGATGGTCTCAGCCGGCTGGAACGCGGTGACCAGGGGCAGATGGCCTGGCATCAAGATGTCGAGTCACTCAACCAATTGCCGGGGTATGTGATGCGACGAGTGCCGGATTTATTGAAAACTCTGATGCCCGCCGAAGGCGGAGAGGAAGCCAAATCCCAGCATCCCAAACTGCTTCCCTCAACCACGTTTCCCGATCGAGTGGGGCTGAAGCCTGTCGGACGGCAACCGGAGGTCGAGGACCGTCGATGATGGGTTCGCTTTTGTGATGGCCATCGTTGACGGTCCCGGGCGATCCGCGAGTATCGATCCGCGGGCTTGCTGCAATTCCAACCTCCGTACTGGTGAGAGGTTACCTCGTGATTCGCAGTTCAATCGCATGCCGGCCGCGGAGCGCGAGACAGTGCAATGGCCCTCAATGCAGCGATTGGCCGCTGAGCGCGGCGTATCCGCAGCCCGGCGAAAATTTGGTAGAAATTCACTAGAAATGGCGTTTTGGCGAGATAGTCGACAACTTTGGGGTGGTAGATCCCGAGAATGCAGGGCAAGTGAGCGATGAGTACGGGTTTGCCGTAGACATCGCCAACGCCGCACTCCGGCTGTGCTGTTGCGGTTTGTCGAGCGTCGATTTGGAGGAATTCTTGAAAAACTGGCCGGTCTGTTGTTCGCACGGCAATTCCACTGGTAGAGGCCAGACAGAATTGCCACATTTTCGAATGACGGAACGGCACACCAATGAACAAGAACGAATGTCACCGTGTCGACTTGACCGCCGCTGCCCTCAGTCTCTGTTGCGTTCGCCAGGTCGATGGCCGCAAACGGTTCACGTCGGACCTGGTCGAAGGTGCAGAGCCGGGACTTCCTGCAAACGGCTGCGACGGATGGCACGCAACCGGCGGACTGCAGTCAGGCGGCGGCAGCCCCGGCTGTGAAACACGAGCAACAAAATGATTCGAAATGACACCAGCAACCAGAACATCGGCAAGAAGAGAGATATCATGAAAAACCTGGTGACCCGATTTGTCGTTAGCTGCTTGTGCCTGGTGGCGTTTCGGTCTGTCGCGGCCGACGATCAGAAGCCCCGACCTTTGTTGCTCGGTGAGGCCGTCAAGCGCGCCCTGGGGACCGAAGCCCGCGTGCAGTTTGTCAAACCCGACGGCAGCCGCGGTTCCTATGCCCGCTCGGTGTTTCCGCTGGGAAGCAAGTTCAAGACACTGCAGATTGCCTTTGTGATCGACGGCACCAACTCGATGTTCGGTGACGTCGAGAACCTGAAAAAGCTGCTGCAACAGATCGTCGCGGTGGCCAAGGTGCAAACCGGAGCCCGCAAGGCCGAAGTCGCGTTTGTGGTCTACCGCGATTTGTATCAGGGTTCGCAGGATGCACCTCGCAAACGCGAACAGCCCGTCAACGTGTTCGCCCTGGAACGCTACAGCAATGACAAGCTGTCATTCCTCGACTTGCCCGCCCAACAGCAGACCGTGGCCAGCCACCTGACAAAACTCAGCGTCGACACCGGTTTACCCGGGGACGAGGAGCAGGTCGACTGGGGCATTCACGAGGCGTTGGACAAGCTGAACTGGACCGTGGACGAAGAGGTTGGCCGGATCGTGTTCGTCGCCGGCGACGCTCCTCCCTGGAACATGGAGTGGCACACCAGCGATCCGGACTGGAAGTCCTATTGGAACAAGCGGGGCCTTCACGCCGACAAGAGACTCAGACAATTCTCCACGCAATCGCTGATCGATCTGGCCAACCGCAAGCAGATCAAGATTTTCAGTGTGATGTGTGCCGGACCCGACAATCGCAGTCGGGAGCTCGAGCTGCGGCGTGAACTCGAGACCTTCTTTACGCAGCTTGCCGCCGGAACCGGTGGCCGGTATCTCAATCCCCGCGACGAGCGAACGGCCGATCGGTTGATGGAGAGAATCCGTCCCGAGCAGTTGCAGGATGTGGGCGTGATCACGTCCGCGGATCTCAAGGCACGCAGAATGGACAAGCCCGTACGCATCGGCATCATGCCGGCGCAACTGGTGAGTGACCTCGAAGAGCGTTCGTTCCGCAACTCGGCGACGCCGCATTATCAGCATGCGTTGCGCATCTTTTACTCGCTGCAGTCCGTCGACTCGCGTTCGGTCCGCAACTGCCTGGCCACCCGCAAGGCCTGGAAGGAGCTCAGCAGTGCCGACGGCTGGAACAAGCGGACCGAACCAGAGAAACTGGCGGCCTTGATTGAAAAGCTGGATGTGGACGTCATCGTCTCCGTGGCCGGTCAATCTCCCGACGGCGCAGAGGGGCTGGCGCTGGGTTTTCACGCGATCGACATCGAATCCGTGTCGATGCAGGTTGCCGCGGCAGAACTCGAACAGGGCCTGGTCAAGGTCATCGACCGGGACGGGCAGGGGCTGGACCTCAGGAACCTGGCCCAGCGCTTGGGGTCTCTGACTCAGTTTGTGTCTTACGGGGAAACGGCAGCACCGTCTCTGTTGATCCAGGCTCTGGACAATCTGGAGCGGGCGACTGCGTTTGAGCACGGGAGTCAGGAAAACCAGCGTCTGAGCACCGAGGCCATCAAGCAACTCGACGAGGTGCTCAACGACACTCCGCAGAACGCCTGGGCCCGTCTGCTGCTGGCCAATGCTCAGTACAATCTTGAGAACGAAGGACGCTTCCAAGCCGAATTGCAGCGGGCGTTCGAACTTCGCCAGAGTGCCAAACCGCTGATCCGGCTGGAGATCGAGGCGGACTACGCGATGTTCGTCCAGCGGCGGCCCACCGAGGCGATTGCTGGATACCGCTCGGTGCTCAAGCAGGCACCGACCTGGTCGAAGGAGGCCTTGCGGGCCAAATGGATGCTGGCCGGGATTCTGCTGGGCGATTATCGTTCGCGCAAGCTGACCGCCGACGAACTGGGATATGCCGACGAGTCGGCCATGGTCCAGGCCGCGAGAAATCTGGTGATCGACATTCTGTTCTACTGGCCGAATTCCGCGGCGGCCCGCTTCTACGGTAAGCACAGTGAAACGACGGATGGCCGGAGCGTCACCCCGGAAACCGAATTGCGTGGCGTGCGGTTGTCGGCCCCTGTGCGGCCTTCCGCCTGAACGTCGCCGCCGCCGCAGATCGTTGCGAGCTGCGGTCGGCGGTTCCAACTGGAGAGCGTGTGAGGTTCGTAATGCAAAATCTGTTGGGCTTGAGCCTGCTGTCACTCAGCGCCGTGTGCGTCCTGGGATCCAACGGGTTGGCTCAAACCAGCGATGCTCTGCCGCTGGCCAAGGCCCTGACTGGCAGCGTCATTCGCGACCGAGACGTCGAATTTCGCAATGATCGAGGGCAGCGCGGGATGACTCAGCGGTCTCTGTTCATGCTGGGGTCTGGATTCGAGACGCTGAAAATCGCCTTTGTCTTCGACGGCACGCAGTCGATGCAGGACGACATTCAGGGACTCAAACGTGTGCTCGGCGACGTGGTGACGCAGGCCAGGCAGCAGACCGGCGCCCGGAAAGTCGAAGTGGCATTTGTTGTCTATCGGGATCTGTTCCAAGGCGGCGACGACAACCCGCAACATCGAGCCGAGCCGGTCACGATTCACGCTCAGCAACGATTTGGCCGACAGCTGTTTCTGGATCTTCCGGCCCAGCAACAATCAATCCTCGATCGGCTGAATGCGATCCGCGTCGATACCGGGTTGCCGGGAGCCTGGGAACAGATGGACCGAGGTGTGTACGCGGGACTGACCCAGCTCAATTGGGCGCCCGAATCCGGTGCCAAAGTTGGCCGGGTGCTGATTCTGGCCGGCGACAGCCCGCCCTGGCCGCTCGAATGGCGCAATCAGGACCCGTATTGGAAAGTCGTGCCCAACAGCCGCTTGCGGACCCACACGGCCGAAAGCCTGATCGCCATTGCGCGAAAGCAGCACGTCAAGGTGTTCAGCATCGCCTGCCGTGGCTGGAAGCTCAACCAGGAGATCCCGGAGCTTAAGCAATTGAGGCCCGAGTTGATCGGTTTTCTGCGCAACCTGGCGCGGGGTACGGGCGGCACGTTTCTGGACACGCGCGACGAAACCACGCGGCAGCGCGTACTGCAGGCCGTCGCCGATCAGGGCCGACGCATCGCCGTCCGGAGTATCGGGACGGTGACCGAGGAAGATATTCAACGCCGCAGGCTCAACCTCAAGTCGCGACGCATCCGCATCGGCATCCTGCCCAATGCCGATGTGAGCCTGCTCAACGAAGACTCATTCACGTTGCGAAATGCTGGCTATCTACACGCGCTGCGTTTGTTTCACTTGTTGAACGCGGCCGATGCACGGCAAGTGGCCAACTTGCGAGACACCCGGCGGGTGGTTCGCGAACTGAGCCCAGAATGGGCCGGCACCAGCGACCGGGAGCGGATGCGACAGTTGACCACGCGATTGGAGGTCGATTTGTTAATCGGCGTCGACGTGCAGCGGGACGACGACGGCGCCGAACAGCTGGTACTGGCCTTCCAGCCGGCCGGCGGACAGGAATTCCAGAAAGTGATCGACCCGGGCCAGGCGAAACAGACGCTGGCTGGAGTGCTCTCGGAGCAGAAATTTGGCGGCGAATCCCCACCGTCATTCGCGCACGACCTGAAACGGACCACCTTGCCGATCTCGTTTCGCAGCAGCGATTCCGAGACTCTGTTGACCTTCGCGCTGGAAGATCTGCACCAGGCGAGTGCCAGCCTGAAGGGGTCGGCCGAAAGTCGGGAATTCAATCGCAGTGCGGGGGAACGCTTGCGGCGCGTGCTGGCCGAGCGACCACAGGACGCCTGGGGCCACCTGTTGCTGGCCAGCGTGGCGCACAATCTGAACGATCTGCCGTTGCGGCAGTCCGAGCTGAAACTGGCGTTTCAGTTCCGCAACCAGGCAGACAAGCTGGTCGCCTTGGAAATCGAAGCCGACCACGCTCTGTTCGTGGCGGGCAATGCCCGACAGGCCGTGGACCGCTATCGGCAGTTGATTGCCGACGCGGCGCCCTGGTCCAACACCGCGCTGCGCGCCCGCTGGATGCTGGCGGGAATCTGCCTGGGAGATTTCGTCCCGCGCGGGACGAACCCCGAACAGCTCGGGTTTGAGAGTTGGAGCCGACTGAACAGCGAGGCCCGGAATCTGGTGATCGACATCATGGTCTACTGGCCCCGCTCTCCACAGGCGCGGTTTTACCGCAGGCACAGCGAGACACCCGAGGGAACGCAGCCGCAACCCCGGGAATTGCCGGCGGGATCTCGGCTGATGTACGTCGAAAAGCAGTCTTGAACGGTGTCGCCCGGCGGCTGGAGCATCCGGCTGTGAAGCACGCGTCGGTTGATGCTCGATGTTGCGGGCGCAATGCAAAGCGGCGCGACCAACCGCTGTGAGGTCAGTCGCGCCGCGATGGCATGCATGGTTATCGTTGCGGCAGGTGCCTTATTCCGGTTTGGCACCAAAGGCCAGATCGCTCAGGTAGGCTGACGCATTCGACTGCGACAGAAACAGGTAGGTGCGACCGCCGTGGCGAATCAGACAAGATCCGGTTTTGACTTCACCCGTCAATCGGAAGTGGACCGGATCGGCGCCCGACATCATCGGAGCGTACTTCACCGGGCAGGCGTCGAAGTCGCGTTTCGCCTGCAGGCTGGAAAAGTGGTAGCGGTGTCCTTGGAATTCGGACTGATACTTTTCGCTGGCCGGCGCCGGCTTGTTCTTGATGATACTGACAATGCACCGCCCGTCGAGACAGGCCAGCAACGGCTTGGCGTCGTCATCCGCCGATTCGGTGGACGTCGTCTGAGTTTCGGCCTGCGGATTCGCGGCAGCTTCCGGCGCCGCGAACGGCTGGGCTTCCGGGATTGTGGACGTTTTAAGGGACGCGTCCAGCACCGGGGCGGGGCCAGGTTGCCGAATCACTTTGGGAACCGGAGCCACCTGCGGCTGCCCGATGCTGCTCTGGTAGTCCACGGCCTCGATCAATTCGGCCGTCGTGGGCTGCGACTCGATGGTCGACGCGGGTTCGGGCAACAGCTGCGGTTGGCCACTCGCGGCCCGCCCAGTTTTTGCAGGCGCATTTGATTCCGGCGGTACGCGCGGCTTGGTCGTCGCCGGCTTGTCCGGCTGGCTGTCTTTGGGCGCCGCATCGGGCGGGACGTCAATTTCCGGCTCGACCTCGTTCGATTCGTAGCCAGGCTCGCCCCAGCAGTCACAGCAGGTTTTCAAGGCGTCTTCGGCGGCTTCCCGCACCCGCTCTGACGGTTCCAGATAGCAACCCTGCTCGTCGGTTTCGTAGGCACATGCAGTCAAGGCATCCAGGACCAGTTTGGTGCAGCAGCCTTTGCAGGTGTCCTTGCGCCGCCGTTCTCGCCGGCTGGGAGTTTTGTCCTTGCCGTGCGACAGTTGATCTTCCAGGGCCTTGGCCGCGGCCAGACGCACCTTTTCCGCCGGGTCTGACTGCAGGTGCTTGACCAGGACCTGCTGGGATTCGGGGTACTCGATGCAGTCGACGTCGCCCAGGAACTTCAAGGCCTTGATACGATTTTTGGCGTCTAGCTCCTGGCCCTTGATCTTGGCCGCCAGACCTTTGGCACTGTCCAGCGGTGCACCGGCAAACGGAGGCCGCAGCAGCGGATTCGTCTGCATCAATTGCATCTGGTAGCTGACTGGCATTCCGGTCAGGAAGTCAATTAAGCTGCCCTGGATGGGTTTCGGTTCGAACGCGGCGGCCGTGGGAGTGTCCTGTGCGATGGAAAGGCTGGTGGCACAGGCAACCAGACCGCAAGTGGCAAATGTGAGCCACCTCCGGTGGCACTGCTTGGTGAACGGGTTCATCAGCTACTCCTTGGACTGGATCGACAGTAGTCCCGTCGGTTCAAAATCAACGCGTCGCAGTTCAACTCACGCGGAATCCCGACCCCGGGTGACCGGATCGCTTCCGTCGTCGTCAATTCAAGTACGCCATGCACACACCGCACCGACCGCAACGTATCGACACTTCTTGGAATCGGCAGTTGCCGAATGGAGTTTGCAGGCCGTGACGAAAAAAATGGCACAAATTCGGTTTCACTGCGCCGTCGCCCACAAACTTTGACATTTGTCTGGCTGGCTGCGCCGGCAACCCAGCGCGCCAAGCAATTCGCTGTCGCCGGCCGAGCAGGCCGGCCGGCTTGGGTGGCATGAAATCGGGCCGCAGGCCGCTCGGACAACAGTGCCGGTTCGGTCCGCGGCCCGCGCAGGCCGGGAACTTCGCCAGTAGCGCCGCGGAACTCAGAATCCCCAGACGGAGTCCCAACGGCTGAACTTGGCCAGAAAAGCGCTCATGAAGGGAACCGTCAGCTCGGCCTGGAATGTGGAACTGACATTGCCCACCAGGAGGCCGGTCAGCGCACTCGAAGGACTGCCGTCCCATGCGAAGACATTGCCGTCGGGGGTGATGAAGTACCACTGCAGCGTGGTCAGGTTTCGCAACCACTTCTCATTCAGGCCACCCCAGTTCTCGTGCAGGTTGCCCGTGGATTCCAGACCCAGTGGTTTGATGACCGAGTAGGATTGCGAATAGTACAACAGCGACGGATCCGTGTAGTATTCGGCTCCCAGCGTCGATACCAGCGTACCGACCGACGTGCTCCCGCCACTCCACGCAAACAGGCTGCCGTCGGGCGTGATGTAATACCACTGGCTGGTTGCGTCGTCACGAATCCACTTTTCGTTCAAGCCGCCCCAGTTGAGATGTAAATTGCCGGTGGTCTTCAGGTTCAGGTTCGTATCCAGGGCTTGAGCCTGGGGTGCATCGTAGGCTGCGTACAGCGTGACGGGATCCGCGTGGTAGCCGGCGTCCAGTGTGGCCAGCAATGTTCCGCTCAAGGCCGAACTGGGACTGCCGTTCCAGCGGAAGAACTTGCCGTCAGGTAGGATGTAGTACCATTGGGCGTCGGCGTCCTGCACCCATTTTTCATTCAGGCCACCCCAGTTGAAGAACAGGTTGCCGGTGGTGTGCAGTCCCAGCGACTCGTCCAGCGACAGGGCCAGGCTCGCGGCACTGGATGCCGGCGGCTCTTTCGAGAGGGCCGAACTGATCGGTTCCACAAAGGGATCGACGGCGGTGATCACCGCGTCTTCCCCGTCACGAATTCCAACGGCGAAGTCGCCCAGGTCCAATGACTGCTCCCAGAAGAACTGAATCTCGCCAGTGAAGTCGCCGTTGTCGAATACACCGTCGGTACCCGGGTCACCCGTCAGCTGGAACAGGCTGTTGACCTCGTCGTCGGCGGTCCGCAACTTGGTCCGCATGTGATTCAGCGCGTCGGGGTTGGCTGCCAGGTACGAGAAGAACGCGACCGCGGTGTCGTCGAACAGTCCCGGCCTGCTGTTCAGCGGGTTGGGCTGCGCGTTGCCGATCGGAGCTCCGCCTGCCCCGGTCGGGTGTTCACCCGTGGGCCCCACCAGAACCTGGGACGACGTGTTGCTGACCAGGTACCAGGCCAGTCGGTCGTGGACGTTGAATGTCTGCACGATCCCGGTTTGCGACAGGTCGGCGTCCAACGCGTCCGATTTGTCGCTGTTGCGCAAGATCGTATGGCCGCTGAATG
>Ga0315336_1007137_pt1 | contig 10931 bp, 7 predicted proteins | sample ASW5metaG_FD_204512 | JGI IMG/M metagenome (GOLD analysis project Ga0315336, IMG submission 204512) | Ammonia-oxidizing marine archaeal communities from Monterey Bay, California, United States - ASW #5 | ecosystem: Environmental > Aquatic > Marine > Intertidal zone | place: USA: California... | reverse complement strand
GATTGGCAATAATTTTCTTTATCACTTCGCCGAGTGTAAGACGTCGATTTGCTCAAGAACCTTTTCCGGCGTGCCGTCGGCCGGAATTTCCGCAAACAGGAACCCGCCGTTCGGCACATCCGGCGGTGCAGTGCCGTTCCAAAAATCGCTGGTTGCCGCGACGCCGCTGATCACGCCTTCAACACTCCCCGGGGCGATAGCATAAGAGATGGATGATGACGCGATCGGAAACGCAAAAGCGCTGTTTTGTCTAATGCCGACGTCCCATCTGTAGTGTTCTGCCACATTGAGTACTGGTTGATACCACTCCAATTCACCGGCGGATGACGGTGTCGATTCGGGTGATTCTTCAAGCAGAATGCCGGCAATCTGAACCTCGGCGAATTCACGCAAGAAATCCGCGATATACACAGCGGCAGAATCAGTCTCGTCCTCTCCAATCTCGGGATCACTATCGGCACCATGGGCTTGGCGATAAGCGTCTAGCACCCAACGGCGAGGCGAAGGGAGACTAAGTACGAACGGTGTCCCGGGGAAACAAGCTTGAAGCCCCTGTGCCAGATCAAAAAGCTGAGTGCGCAAGCCGGCATCGGCGATAAGCGTTCGCAGTGCGAAAATCGTTCGTTTTTTCTCACCCATTGCCGCCCGCAAGTCAGAATGAAGTTGCAACCAGGCGTCAGTCATATCACCGACCGGGATAACGATTACGTCCGAATTAAGAAGTGCGGCAGCTTTTTGGCGAAAAGAGACGTACTCGCCACTGTCCTGCCACGGCGTCGTGCCGCCGGCCAGCAGTTGCTCCGCATAAACTGTGTCATCCAGCCACACCGCCGGCGCCACAGTTTTCAAATGGTCGATCAAGCTCCCCACGAGGACCTCCTAAACAAAAAATCGTCTGAATGGATTTTTCCCTAATCCTTGAAAACAAGCACTACCCCAAGGAGTAGCTGTGGTCCATGACTCATGCGCAATTTGACATCCCTGTGCAGACGGAACAATGCGTCCGGTCAAATTCGGCCTCACGCCGAAATTGACAGCCCTCCCCCCTCCGTGGTTTGGTTTTAGCGCTCATGCTTCCTATTCCCTTCCCAAAGGAGCCGCCAAATGCCTGGGCCAAATTCCCCTAGTGGGAGTGCTGCGAATATTGACCGGTTAACTTACGGTTTGCGTGGACATATCAACCGGTTTTCGCACGTAGTGATCAACGTCTCTGATCTTGATCGTGCTGTCGAGTTCTACGAAAAGGTGCTTCCGGTACGAAGACAGCAGCGCATCAATGGACCCGCTCAGGCCTATCTTGGGCTCGGGATAGAGTGCGGTGAATTTGAGGGTTGGGTTTTAGAGAACAAATTGCCTGCTGCACCACCTGGCGATTTTGCGGCGGAGTTCCCGGGCCGCTTAATGCATTTGATCGAGTGGAAGTCGCCTGAACCATCCGGCATGCCCTATGCCGAAGCCAATCACATAGGCATCTACCGCCAAAATCACTTTGTCGACAACTTGGACGAGGCTCACGCCAATATCGTGGCCAATGGGGGGCGGCCCTATGGACCGCCCAGTTATATCGTGCTCACACCCGATGGGTTTGGTGCAACGGCGTTCGCCTTCCGGGATCCGGATGGTATCACGTTAGAGATGATCGGGGCGCCGAGCCCCGAAGGTACGGACGCATATCCAGGTATGATGCACCACTGTAATCTCAACGTTCGCCATCTCGAAACTTCTTATAAATTCTATCGCGACGTGATTGGACTGGATCTGTCAGTGTACTTGGCACCCCCAGAGCAGCCTCCCGCTAATGGATCTCTCGGTGACATGCTGCGAAATCCTGATGGTTCGGAATTTACCGATGGCCAGATGCAGTTGGCGGCAACGCTTATGGGCGTCCGCACAGACTCGCGCAGCCCGATCGACGTCCTCGAGTGGTACAAACCGAAGCCTTACGGCAAACCGTATGCGTCGCCAACCAATCTTGGCATCATGCGTGTTGCATTCGAAGTTGATGACATCACCGCGGCACGTGAACGCTTGGTGATCACCGGCCACGCGCCAGTCGGTCCCGTAGAGATATGGGACATGGGCGAGTTGGGTGAACGCAAGGTCGTAATCTTCAGAGACCCCGACGGGATCATGCTCGAATTAGTCGAGCAACTCCAGGTTGTTGGAGACAGGCCGCCTTTCGATTGACGAAGCTGAAGGTGGAGTTACACCACATGATTTGAATCACGGCAGGGCAATTTGACCGCCGCTACCCTCCTGCTCGACGGGGGGCCTTCGACGAACCGACACTATCGGTATCGCGATGGAAGACGAGGGCAAATATGCACGGTCATGTGGATAGAACCACGGGTACACAAATATGCATCGATAATGGCGGGACGCTGACAGATATCTGCGTTTTCGACCAAGGCCGGGTCTATTTCACCAAGACATTGACCACGCCGTACGATTTATCCGAATGCTTTTTTGACGGATTGCGCAAGGTTTCAGCCCAGATTTACGGTCGTGAAGATGTCGAAGCTCTACTGAGGGCGACCGAACATGTGCGGTACTCGACCACTCAAGGTACGAACTCATTGGTGGAACGAAAGGGGCCGCTATTAGGCCTTATCCTACCCGAAGGGTTCGATCTCGGGTCGCTTCTCGAAGAAACCGGTCAACGTGAGTTATTTGAAGCCATCATCGGTGATCGTGTGGGATTTCTCGCGCACCCGTCCCCGGGTAATGGTTCGGGCGAAGGTTTTGCGTCACTGGTCAATACGCTCACTGGCCGGGGCGCGAGCCGACTGGTGGTTTGCCTGACCGGCGACGATTATATGGCGCGGGAGCGTGAACTGATTGCGCATTACGACGATGCATTCCCATCTCATATGCTTGGTACTGTGCCCGCCATGTTTTCCCACGAGGTTGTCGATGATTGGCGCGAGGCCCGCCGGGTCTGGACGACTGTTCTTAATGCCTTTTTGCATGACGCCATGGAAACGTTCTTGTTTAACGCGCAACGGCGTCTGCGCGACACCCGGTCGAAAAGCCCGTTTCTCATTTTTCGCAACGATGGTGGATCGGCGCGGGTTGCCAAGACAACGGCGATCAAAACCTACGGCTCCGGCCCTCGCGGTGGCATGGAGGCGGTGCGCGAAATAGCCCGGACTTACGGGTTCGATCATACAGTCTCGGTGGATATCGGGGGCACAACCGCGGACATCGGAATTGTCACCGGGGATCAGATCGCTGAGGAACGCCGCGGCACAATGGAAGGCATTCCGGTGTCGTTCGGCTTACCAAGCATTATCAGCTTGGGCGTCGGTGGAAGTTCGATCTTTCGCGTTGTGGATGGCAAGTTGAAGGTGGGTCCGGAGAGCGTGGGCGCCGCCCCCGGCCCCGCGTGTTTTGGGCTGGGTGGAACCGAGGCAACCATCACCGATGCCTACCTGGTACTCGGCATCCTCGATCCCCAAAGCTTCTTTGGCGGGACGATGCCCTTGGATCGGGACCGGGCCGAAGCTGCGATTTTCAAGAATGTGGCCGAGCCTTTGGGTTTGCCGGTCGATGAAGCTTGCTTTGCCATGGAGCAAGCCTGGGTTGCCCTAGTGGCTCAGGGCTTGACCCAGCATGCCCAACCCCGCGAAGACACGGTTCTTACCGCTTTTGGTGGTGCGGGGCCTATGATCATTTGCCGGATCGCGGAAGCGACCGGCATACGCTCGGTCCTTGTCCCCGGGCTAGCTGCCGGCTTTTGTGCCTATGGCATTGGCTATACCGACGTGTCCCAGCATTACGAAGTGGCGTTGATCGACCGGACGCCGACCGGATTAGAAGCGGCTCTTCAAGATCTGACAACCCGGGCGGAGCGCGATATGCTCGCCGAGGGGTATGTCCTCGAAGACTGTCACATGAGTGCACGGATCGCACTCGACGACAATGCGCAGGAAATCGAAGTCACTTTGGATCAATCTGCTGGCTGGCCGTCCCTCAGCGGCCTAAGCGGACCAATTTCTGTCATGATGACTGTCGTTGCGCCGTTGCGCCGGCCAGTTCAGGAGAATAACGGGAAGCAAAATGAAGGCGAACGCAACAGTACCGAAACCCGAACCGTCGTTCGGGACGGCGGTCATAAGCATGACATTGCTGTTTTTCGCCTGTCTGAGCAAAACCCCGGCACACGAGCCGAGGGACCTGCAATTATCGAACATGAATTTTTTACTTGTCTGATTCCGGAAGGGTGGCATTTGGAAGTGCGCCCAGGCGGCGACGTGCTGCTCAATCAGCGGAATTAAGGAGGCGGTCGTGGCGAAGATTAAGATCACCGAATATCTCCAGATCGATTTGGAAACCGAGCAGTGGCAATGCCGATCGTGTAATAACGATCTGATATCGGCCCGCGAAAATTTTAAGCGCGGGCTGTTGGTTTACGATCGGGATCCCCGGCAGATCCACAAACCGCTTCTCGATCCGGAACGCTATGAGTTTACTTTTTCTCCGGACCCGGATTGGTGCCGAATTCTCGAGTTCTATTGCCCCTCATGCGGGACCATGGTCGAGGCAGAATACACGGTGCCCGGCCACCCGCCTATTCATGACCTTGAATTGGATATCGACGCCTTGAAACGGCGGTGGGAAGGCAAGGAGCAGATTATCGATCAGGACGAAAATCTACCCACGCCAGACCCACGCCGGGATCTCGGGCACAGCCACAACCATTAAGCGCAACTTTAGGACGGAACGGCTATATGAAAAGAGTTGCGGTTGATATCGGGGGAACCTTCACGGATTGTTTCGTCGCGTGGGACGATACCTACATTCAGTGTAAGGCGCTCACGACCCACGGTAATTTGGCGATCGGGTTTAACAAAGCACTTGATTCTGCGTGCGAAGATTTGTCTCTTTCGCGCGCCGACCTTCTGAGCGAAGTTGACTCGGTCCGTTACGCGACGACATTGGGCACCAACGCACTGATTGAGCGGAAAGGTCCACGGGTCGGGCTTCTGATCACCCAGGGTTTTGAAGGCACCTTGCCGGTCAGTCGCGGTCGCGGTTACGGGGAAGGTCTGTCGGTTGCCGAGCAAATGGACCTCACCAATGCCAAGCGCCCGGACCCCTTGATTCCAGTCCAATACATCCGCGGCGTTCGCGAACGCATTGATTATCTGGGCAGAGTAGTCATGGCGTTGGATGAAGAGGATCTGCGCATAAAGATCCGTGATCTGGTGGATGCCGGGGTCGAGGCGATTGTGGCTTCAACCATCAACGGCGTCGTCAATCCGGATCACGAGACCCAAATTCGCCGGATATTCCGCGAGGAATACCCGAGCAGCATGTTGGGAGCGATCCCGGTTATCGCGGCCTCCCGCATATCCGGACGCCGGGGCGAATATGTGCGCACCATTTCGGCCGCCATCGATGCCTACTTGCATTCGACCATGTATTACGCCATGAGCGGTTTGGAGCGAAACCTGAGGCAATCAGGCTACGCGCTTCCCATGCTGCTTATTCACAACTCCGGCGGCATGGCGCAATTGAACTCGACCGATGCTTTGCAAACTGTTCACTCAGGCCCGGTCGCCGGAATTAACGCGACCGAGCAATTGGCCGCGCAGAGCAATCTTGGCAACGTGGTCTCGATCGACATGGGCGGGACCAGTTTTGACATCGGATTGGTGGTCGAAGGCGGCATCAAACACTACGACTTTAATCCGGTAATCGACCGGTGGCTGGTTACGGTTCCCATGGTTCATTTGGCGACACTGGGCGCGGGCGGCGGCTCGGTCGCGCGCTTTGATGAAATGTACCGCACGATCAAAATAGGACCCGACAGCGCGGGCTCCGACCCGGGGCCGGCATGCTACGACCGGGGTGGATTGAAGCCGACCGTGTCCGACTCGGATTTGCTGCTCGGGTATCTGGACCCGGACGGCTACGCCGACGGCTCGATCCCGCTCAACCCTAAGCGCTCAAGCTTTGCGCTCGAAGACTTGTGCGATGATCTGGATATGGAACCGGCCGAGGTTGCCAAACTGATCAAACGCCGGGTGGATGCCGACATGGCCGTGGGTCTCAATTCCGAGCTCAGTTCGCGGGGCTACAGCACGTCCGAATTTACGCTTCTCGCTTATGGCGGCAATGGGCCGCTCCATTGTTGCGGGATTGCCAACGCGGCCAATATCGACCGGGTGTTGGTACCGCCCTTCAGCTCGGTTTTTTCCGCTTGTGGTGCCGCCGGTATGCCGCAAATGCATATCCACGAATTTTCGCGGATTATCGATGTTTACAACCAGGTAACCCAAGAAATTTTCGACGATTACGCCACGTTTAACAGCATTGTCGAGGACCTAGAGATGCGCGGGCACCAGGACCTGGTGCGCCAAGGGGTGCCGCCCGAAATGATCCGCCACCGCCTGGAATTGGATATTCGCTACGGCGCCCAAAAAATTGAAACGGCCGTGGTGCTTGAGCGCAACCGCGTCGAAACCGTGCGTGACATACTCGCCGTCATAGAGAAGCACCGCACGGACTATGAAGCACGCTTTGGAATGGGGGCCCCGGCGCCTGAAACCGGCGTCCGCATCACCACGTTCCGGGTTGCTACCTACGTGGACCATTCGCCGGTCGCCTTCGGTAATCTCCAACCTAATGGCAGCGGCAAGATTTCTGTAATGCCGGTCTCTACCCGCATTTGTCATTTTGTCGGCTTCGACGATCCTGTTGAAACTCCGGTTTATGACGGGGGGGCACTCAACGAAGGTGTTGCTTTGGATGGCCCGGCGATCATCAACCCCGGCGCGACCACGTATTTGGTGGAACCCGGTTGGCGGTTCGAGGCAGTGGCCCAAGGTGCCGCGTGGATGACCAAAATCTGAATAGCATTTTAAATCGAGAACCTTCGTGTCCGACGGCACGAACAAAGGATTACGGATCATGGATGTGAAAGTAGATCGGGACGAAATGGACGACCAGGAACTTCTTCAGGAGTTCTTGCGCACTAACGTTGCTTTCCTCGGCCCAGACCGGGATATCATTCGCGACCACAAAATGGCCCCCCGGTCAGCGCGCGAGCAAAAGGTTTTGTCAAGCGATCCGGATATCCATCAGTTTGACCATGTCCGCGGTTTTTTCCAGGGGGTCTTGGACGACAACTTTGAAATAACCCAGAACATGATCGTTGCGCCGGCAGGCCGGTTTGGTGATCTGACCACCGCCTTGTTCACCGGGGCGGGCGACCATTGCATGGCATCAACCAAGGGCGTCATCGGTTTCTGTGCTTGCATCCATTATCCCATTCGTTTTGTTCTCAAAAACTATAAAGATGATCCGGCGGTTGGGGTTAACCCCGGCGATTGCTTTATTTTCAACGACCCGTTTTACGGCGGCCTTCACTCGCCCGACCAATCCGCATTCATGCCGGTGTATCACGAGGGTGAACTAGTTGCTTGGGTCGCTTGCGGAATGCACGAAGGCGAGGATGGGGCAAAGGAGCCCGGCGGTATGGGTCCCGGCATGGAATCCCCGTTCGATGAAGGCCTCAAGATGCCGCCCATCAAGTACGCCGAGAACTACCGGCTGCGGACAGATTACGTAACTTTCCTCCAAAACTCATGCCGTGATCCGCGAATGTTTGGGGCCGATCTTAAGACACGGCTCGCAACCTGTATTCGCCTCGAGAAAGCGGTCAAACGGGCGATCGAAGAGCATGGTGTCGATGCGGTCGTCGGTGCGTTTCGACAAAACATTGAGTATGTGGCCGAAGAGGTTCAACGGCGCATCGCCGATCTGCCGGAAGGCACGGTGCGCGCGCACACCTTCTTGGACACCACCATGCGCGAGGATGCTTTACTGCGCATCTTTCTGACGGCGACCGTCAAAGACGGAAAAATGACCTTCGATTTCAAGGGCAGCTCCCCCCAGATTTACAACCGGCCGATCAATTCGGGTCTGACCATGATGAAGGTGCTTCTGTCCAATTCGCTGCTGTGTTTTGTGTGGCCGGATTTGCCGCGGGTCAACGCAGTGCTGGAGCATATCGAATTTATTACTGAGGAAAATACGATCTGCGATTGCAGCCGCGACGTGCCGTCGTGCCTCAGTATGCAAGTGATGTTTAAGGGCTTGACGCTTGCTCATCTGGCGGCGGTCAAATTTTATTATTCGTGTAATCGCAAATACGCCAACATCATCGCGCCTTGGTTCAATCAAACCGTGTCGTTTGTGTATGGCGGCATCACCCAGCATAACGAGATGACTGGCAACCTGTGTGCCGATTTGAATGGCATGCCGGGCGGCGCGCACTGGAACGATGACGGTCAACACAGTATGGCGATGCATCTTGCTGCCATGACTGATTGCGGCGAATCTGAATTTACCGAGGAAGAACTGCCGTTCATGCAGGTCGTGTCAAAGCGTCTGTTTAAAGACAATGTCGGGTTTGGAAAATACCGGGGTGGCAGCGGGTACCAGTATTCAGCCACCATGCAGGGCTCTCCCTTGTGGGGGTTCTCGGCGGTTGCAGGGGGCTCCAAATATTCGTCAAATACCGGATTGTTTGGGGGGTATGGGTGTTCTGCTTACCCGATTGCGAAGATCAAGAATTTAAACATTTTCGATCAGATCAAGACTCACCCCGAAGTCTTTGAACCCGACATGGTCTACCTCATGAACGAGCGGCCCTTTGAGGGCGGCGATTATGTAACCCAACGGGGCTCGATGCCTTACGAATTGTGCACCGAGGGCGAGCTGTACATGGCGTCTCAAGGGGCTGGTGGCGGTTACGGCGATTTGCTTGAACGCGACCCGGAACGGGTGATGGTCGATCTGGAAGAAGATTTGATTTCTCATGAAACCGCTCGGGATTTGCTTTTTGTGGTTTATGACGAGGAAACCCTGGTCGTCGACGAAGCTAAAACCAAGGCGGCTCGCTTGGAAGAGAAACAGGCCCGCATTGCGCGGGGTAAACCCTATGACGAATTCGTCGACGAATGGGTCAAAGAGGAGCCGCCGAAGAATGTGCCTTACTACGGCGGTTGGGGTGAAGACCACCAAACCCTTTATGCGGACGGCCTGTCCATGCCGGCAGATGCCATTGAGACCATCATGCTTCCCGATCCAAAGGATGTGGAAATAGCCAAGCTAAAGAAGAGCCTTTCCGAAATGGAAGGCCGACTAAATAAGTCTGGGCAATAAGCCACGTCATTTTGCTTGTCGGTCAACGGCTTTGCCGTCCGCTTCCGCTGTCCATTCCTTTCCAATTACTGAAATTCATCGCGAGGTCAAAATGTCTGACATACAGGTTGAGCAAAAGGGCGAAGTTACATGGATACGGCTGAACCGGCCGGATCGCATGAACGCGTTCGACGGCGACATGAACAAGACCATTCGAGCCGCCATACAGGACGCGGCAAGTAGCGGCGTCATCGTAATTACGGGTACTGGTCGCGCTTTCTGCGCCGGCGGCTATTTGGCAAAGTTGAGCGAGGCCGATCCTCAAGATTTGAGAAAAATGTTCTATGCGACTCTCGATTTGGTCGAGACCATCCGGACCAGCCCGCGGCCAGTGATCGCAGCTGTGAACGGAGCTGCGATTGGGGGCGGCAACGAATTAGTGGTTGCGTGCGATATCGCGGTTGCAGCCGAGAGTGCCTCATTCGGACAAACTGGCGTGCGTGTGGGCAGTGCACCGGTTTTGGGTGGGACGAATTTCCTTTCCATGACCATTGGGGAGAAACGCGCGAAGGAAGTCGCGTTCATGTGCCGGCGTTACAAAGCGGCGGAAGCGCACGAGCTTGGCTGGATCAACGCGGTCGTCCCCGATGAAGAGCTTGAAGATGAAGTGACTAAATGGGCGGATGAGTTGCTTTGCATGAGCCCGCGCTATCTCGAGATCGCGAAGATTAATTCCAATTTGTGGTGGAATATGTGCCGCGACAATTACTTAAGCGGCCTTGGCATGGTGGTTCAAGCCATAGGCTCTGATGACATGATTGAGGGGGCAACGGCGTTCATGGAAAAACGCAAACCACAGTTTCCGGGGCGCGCTAAACGTGAACCCTCGGAATAATCGTGGGTGATCGGCCGGTTACGTAATTCCAGCCTCGCGAAAGGTGCGAATGGTTTCGTCGTCGTAACCGAGCTCGCGCAAAATATCTTCAGTATCTGCGCCTAGACTAGGGCCGGGCCTGTTGGGAATGGGATCGGTCATGCGCACGGGGCTCTGCAAAATTTCGAGGTCGGGCCGATTGGGATGTTCGGTGGTTACAATACCACCGCGGTCGCGCAGGAATGGGTTCTCGAGAGCGTCGGCCAAGCCGTAGACCGGCGCCGAGGGAACATGCCCCCCCAACGCGTCCATCCAATGAGCGGTCGTGTTGGTTGCCAAATGTGCATCCACTGTATCCGTGAGCAAATTCCGGTTCTGCCGGCGCGAGGCTCCGTCGCTGAATTCTTCTCTTTCTATGAGTTCGGGTGCACCGATCCGGTCGCAGAATATTTCCCAAAAGCGATCAGTTTGAGCCATCACGAAAAGCCAGCCGTCGCCAGTCTTGAACAGTTGAGAGGGTGTCACTTGTGGGTGGGCCGAGCGCGGCGAGCGTATGGTCTCAATGCCTTCATTCAAATACCAAGTACCCACGTAATTGAGCTGATGAGCTGCGGTATCAAATAGGGTGACGTCGATGTCCCGGCCTTCGCCGGTTTCACGGGCCTTCATCACAGAGGATACCAGCGCAAGCGATGTGGTCAGACCGGTCAAATGATCCACGATCGATAATCCCATGCGAGCGGGTGGCCCTTCAGGCTCGCCTGACATGTACAGATAGCCTGTTTCGGCCTGCATCAAGTAGTCGAACCCTGGCCAATCCCGTCGCGGGCCCTGGCGGCCATAGGCAGATATAAGTCCGCAAACTATCTTCGGGTTGAATTGTTTGAGGTGCTCGTAGGTGAGG
>Ga0315336_1007136_pt1 | contig 10932 bp, 10 predicted proteins | sample ASW5metaG_FD_204512 | JGI IMG/M metagenome (GOLD analysis project Ga0315336, IMG submission 204512) | Ammonia-oxidizing marine archaeal communities from Monterey Bay, California, United States - ASW #5 | ecosystem: Environmental > Aquatic > Marine > Intertidal zone | place: USA: California... | reverse complement strand
CCGCCATCTTTTTAGGCCAGGTGGAATGGGCATGGAGCCCTATGCACAACAGGATAGATATCTACTATCTCCACAGGGGGCGCAGGTACTGGATACTTTGGAACAGGTACTGGAGTGAAGAGTGGTACAAATGGGAATGGCAGCCGGTTGCCTGTGTGCATCACAAGGGGATATCCGAGAAGCAGGCGGCGGTTTATTTACTGATGGCATTCTGGCAGAACCAGGCGCATGAAGGGGAATGTGACAAGTTCCACTGGATTGGCGGGGAAGGTTTCTTCTCCGTTGCCGAACTGGAGGCGATCGCGAGGGAAGTGTGGAGTGAAGCCTCGTCCTGTGAGGGTTGAAAAGTCCTCAAAAAGCCACCATGTAAACAGTGTGGTTAGAGTTTGTTGAAACATCAGGAGCGGGATTTCGGTCCCCGCCAACCTGCCTTCCGGGCAAGGTGGTAACCCTCTAACGGGGGGATGAGGCTTTCGGGCAACAAAACGGGTTCCTCCTGCTTTTGTATGTTTCTCCAGGAATGAGGAGATAACGCGAATGATGGAAAGGGAGTTGTACCGAACCGAAGGCTTCAGCTGTGACTATGTGATCGGCAAAGACAGTGCGGCTATTTATGAATATTACTCAAGCGCCCCGCCGGGCCTGCCCTCGGCAGAATTTGTGCTGAGTATTTCAGCGGAGCATCTGAAGCGGGCGCGCATTTCTCTAGACAAGCTTGAGAAGCTTCTTCTCTCTTACGACTATCTGTCTCATAAGGGGCCTATTACACGGATCAAAGAAGTTTTCCGGGGCAAAGGTATCGAACTCAAGACGGACTGGTGGCCTGAAACGGACTGAGTTTTTTATATGATCGTCTTGCTTATAATGAAATCTATGAAGGATCAATGGATGCAATCGAAAGAGCATTCGCCCAAAAAGAAATCGCAAAACAAATCTACAACGGGCTCAAAGGAATTTTCTGATTCGGAAATTAAGGAACTCAAGGAAAGGGCTGATAAAGTCGCTCAGGGATTTATTGATAGCCTGAATCGCCTGAGGAATTCGAGAGAATAAAAAATATACGGCCCTCATGGGTTTAACCTAACCCCGTCTAATTAACTCCCTTAGCAACTTTCCTATATCACTGCCCTTCATCTCGTCATCACATTTATTCCAGACATCCCTTAGCGTCTCCTTAGGAAAAGAACACAAAAGTTCTGAAACGTCTGACTTTAGTATCCTCTTTTTTATCTCAACATCGAGAGAAAAAATTTGTCTGTTAGCTGCATTTTTTTCTATTTTAAATTTTTCTTCAAGTGCTTTCTTTTCTCGATATAACACCTCTATTTCATCGTTAAGTTCCCCTACTTCATCCTCAGATCCCGACTGACACTGGACTGTGTCGCATCGAAACCCTCGGTCTGCAGCAGCCGGACCAACTCCTTGATTGTGCTCCATGCTCCTGGGTTCTTTGGGCTCTTTATTTAGCACCCCAATCCTTGAATGGCAATCGGTACCATATGTCCCATTTTTTCCATAGTAATAAGCACAGTCTCCCACCGATAACTCTGCCCCGCACTCTTTGCAAACGTCCGGGAATTTCAATGTGATAATCGTACCCATAAAATTTATCTCCTGTCGTCAACAGTGGTCATAGACGCGGCCCGGAACAGATCCATTTTTCTTTTTGGCCCCTATTTCAGTGGCGCGTGCACGGAGTTCTTAATTAAACAAACGGTTGCGACGGAGCCCTTATAAAATGAGTCCTTTGAATTACAAAAAAAGACGAAATCTAGCCTGCGTGTGGATCAAGATTACGCTGACACCTCTCTCGGTCCTCGTTTGTAGGAATCCAGCCGATATATAGTGATTTCAGCATCGACGTCAGGATTCTTTACTACTACAAAACCACCCCTATCTTTAGCCCTAACAAACTGAGCGCGGAGTCGGTCTATATGCTTTATCGTCTTATCTATTGATTTCTTGGTAAGCATAACCTTCTCCACAGATCCCTCCCTTTGGGCTACACCAAACTTCAACACTAGCTCCAAGATCTCCTGATCGACTGCCCGTTGATTCATTCGAATCTGTATGTGTCGTGTTTTACTCATATCACTCACTCCCTAGTTAGATTCAATCACGCCGAAAGGTATACTTTCTATCCTTCTTTTCTTACATGAACCCACTCGCAAAAATCATCATCAATCGGTCCCTTTCACGACAGCATTGCTTGCATTTGTACTGCTATCCTGCAATTCGTCATTTACCAGATCATCTAATCCTCTACGAATAACCCCTTCGTCCCCGATTTCTTTTCGTATTTCCCTCAAACGATTAAAACCCTCTTTATTTTTTGCAAAATTCCACGACCGCTGGTCCCTTTCCCTCTTTATGTTCAGCAATTCTTCCACTGACTCGAAGGACACAATCGTGTCAATAGTTGATACCAATGAATCACTGAATACCTTAAGCTGTTCTTTGTGCCCATCGATTAAGACGTCGACTAAAAATTCTTCTAACAATTTTTCCTTCATCACAGACATCATTAAGTTCATCCCTCTTTTCCTGGTTAGGAATTCTTCCACTGACTTCGATATTACACCCCCGACTATTTAATACATGAGTCCAATTCCAAATAAATATATGAATATATAAAAAAGATATAAATAAGCAATACCCTAACCTTAAGCGCGGTGGGGCAAGTCAATATCGCGCTTGATCGCGTCCTGAATTCGGTAGCAGGTCATGCAGCGGCATATCTGCCCCTCGTTCCGGTACCCCTCATCTCTTTCAATCGAAAAGCACAAAGATGGACCACTTGCTCGTTTACAATCAAAGCGCCCCCGGAAATCTTTTTACCCCTCAGACGAAAATCATCTCCCAGACCTACTGCAGGAAATGCCTCAACCTCGGCCACGGAAACCTCATCTGCAAACAGCTTAATCTCACGAACAGACGGCTTACCCCTGACAAACGAGGGAAGAACTTCCAGTGCATCAAGTGCGTAGCTTTGAATGAGTTTCGGCAGAAACTGCTTGAAAGCCGCCGCATCCTCAAAAAGATCCATCCCTGCCACTTTTCCGTTGATAGCAAATACAGCCCCGGCCTGGTCTTCGACCACGGAAAAAGCCTTTTCATAGTCGTCCAGGCTGCGGTAGTGCTCTTCGTACATCGCAGCGGAGGCGTTCGAGCTTGAATGCGCCCTCATCCGCCGCATCTTTTCCGAAATATGGTCCCATACCTCCGCCTGGTTGCTGTAACGTGAACCGCTCCTGTGTAAGGATTCACTGACATGGCGGGCCTTGGCAGCCCGGCCTTCAGCGTAGTGAGCACGTCTTGCGCTTGAGAACTTCCGGGAAAGATTCCTCCATCGCCCGGCCTCTACACACGACACCGGAATCACGGTCGATTCATAGGGCGGCACCATCACCGAAAGGTTCAGGATACGGTTCTGCTTGGCTCCAACCAGCTCCTCCCCGTCGACCAGCAGGACAGAATACTTACTCTTATTTTTTACCTTCAGGTTCGGCACGCTGCCGGACTCGGACACCTCTGTAATTCGTATCCAGCCATTCGCCAGTGCTTCGTCCAGCAACTTGTACTCCAGTGCCCGCGCTCTCGAACCCACGAACGGAAACATAACCAGATTCTCATGCTGCGTTGGGTAGCCCAGGCTAACCTGGGACAGGCGTTGCTTAATGGGGGGTTTGTGTTGATTAGTAAACATTTTAGCTCCTCTAGAAAACCAGATTTCATTCGCTTCTATGACTTTAAGGGGTTCACCCATTCTTCGATATAAAACGCTCTCACGGGTGATTGCTTCTAGACCCCTGACACTTAAAGCCAAAACTTTTTTGCTGGTTCTAGAGTGAGCCCCAGTAGTATTTTCTACCGGATCCCATTTTTTCAAAATCGTAGTCTGCTCTGTACAAATAATTCGTTTCTGTTCCTTTCTTATTTAACAGATAAATAAACCTCCTTAGTAAATCGTTATTTTCGGCCTCGAGAGAGCCCTTGCTCCCTGGATCTGCATTAACGGGAGCGCTCCTGAACGTCGTTTCGAGTCCTTGCATTTTTTGAAACAGCGCTTGAAGCTGACGTTCTGTTGCACGCTGACGACTAAGCAGCTCTTGAAAAACGTCCTCCGTCTCATTCCGGGGGGGATCAAGAAAAGGAGGTTGCGAAGATACTTCCTGAGCAGCTCGGGTTTCATCATCCCGCACGGGATCATCTTTTTTTCCCAGCTGCTCCCGCTTCTTCACGTGCAGCACCCCGTTTTCATCACTGAAAATTTCCTGTCGTTCTTCAGGGTATTTAGCAATTGCTTTCGCCACAGCTATGGAAGCAGAGGAAGCAGAGGAAGCAGAGGAAGCAGAGGAAGCAGAGGAAGCAGAGGATTCCATCAGATTGATCATTTGCTCGCCATATTCCATTCTCTCTTTTGCATCGGGCGAAAGATGATTAATAATCTCAACAGGCTCTTCACCTCTCACCGTACGGGAGATGGTCTCCTCAGAAACCTCCGCGAGGACCTTACGAATATGCTGGAGAGACAAACGAAATTCTTTTTGTAACAGACGAATAAAGGCTATTCGTTCCGCGAGAGAGGCCTCGTAGCCTGTGCCCCTGCCGCGGGTTAACCGCGGCGCGATAAGACCTTGCTTCACCCAGTAGCGGAAGGTCTCTTTGCTGGCAGGCCCGACACCATTCAATGCGGGCAGGTTCATTTGGAGTCTATGTGCTTCCTCCAGCAATTCCTCAATACCAAATGTTGCCCCGTGTATCTGCATGCGGGAATAATACCATTAACTCCCGAAAATACCTATTTCAATCCCAAATAAACTACCTTTATTAAAAATTTTTATAAACAATCACTTATGTAGGATTACGGGGAAAATAACCTCTATGGATATAGATAAATCTTACCCAGCTCACCTGATCCAGGTTATATAAATAAGAAGACAAGGGTGAACCTGAGGCCATGGGCCGCCAACTGAAAGAGGCCGTAAGTTTTAGCTCATCGTTCTCTAAAGGCTTCGTTTGCAATTTTTGTGACGGGCTGCAAAAGATAATTCAGAACCGTTTTCTCACCACTCACAATATCCACCTGGGCGACCATGCCTGGAAAAATTTCGATGTTTTTCCCAAGCGACGTGAATCCATCTCCGGTCACCGCAATCTGACAGATATACCAGACACTACCATCTTCCTTCTGGATTGAATCTGCCCCAACATTGGTTACTGTTCCGGTGAGTGAACCAAATTTAGCAAAATCAAATGCGGTCAATTTGATGATAGCGCGCTGTCCCGGGAACACATAAGCGATGTCTCTAGGGCTGATTTCTACTTCAATGAGCAGTTCATCGTCCACCGGTACAATTTCAAGTAATGCTTCGCCTGGTTGAACTACGCCACCGGTCGTGTTGACCAGTAATCGATTAACAACACCCTCGATAGAGGCTTTTACAGTAGACCTATCAAGACGATCCTCAAGAATAGGGAGGCTTTCTTCCAGTTTTAATAGCTGGGTTTCTGCTTCAGACAGGCGTTGCAATAGGCGGATCAGCTCCATACGTGACTCAGCCCCCTGCTCAACCAGCGGAGTCAGTATGTCGCGCTCTTCCCCGATCAACTCCAGGTTCCTTTCTGCTGCCAGCTTTTCTTTTTGCCTTGCCACTAATTCAGACTGATAGAGGGTTGTCTCCAAATAAACCAACGGGTCCCCTGAGGAAACCTGGTCACCGGGCCTTACGACGATTTCTTTAATAATTCCCCCCTCTAGGTTCTGGATGATCTGTATTCTTGAGGAGGCCATCACTCGTCCTTGGCCTCTGGTTACTTCCTCCAAAACAGCAAAGTTTGCCCAGGCCAGGATGCACACCCAGAACAAAAGGGTTACGTATAAGATAACGTTGGCCTTACGTAATGTTTTGGTTTCACTCATCCTTCTTGCCTGTTTTTAGTTTGGCGAGCACATCTTGCCTAGGTCCATCGATGGCTATTCTACCCTCGGCCAGAATAATGATTCTATCTACCAATTCCAGCATGGGAAGTCGGTGAGTGACCAGGATCAGTGTGTCGTACATGCGATCATCGATACGTTTTACAAAATCTTGTTCGGAATTTAAATCCAGTGCCGCAGTGGATTCATCGAGCAGCAAAACTTCGGGTTTTGCTGCCAGTGCCCTGGCCAGGGCAATAGCCTGTCTCTGTCCTGTTGACAAAGATTGTCCACGGTCCGCAAGCACTGCCTGTAGACCACCAGGAATGGTTGCGAGGAAGCGCTGCACCCCGCTGCACTCCAGAGCCTCCTTGAGCGCATCATCACCGATCCACTCCCGACCCATCAGGATATTGTCTTTTAGGGTACCGGAGAATAACTGAAAATCCTGAAGCACAACCGCCAATTTTTGCCTGAGCGTGTCATTGTCAATTTGATCGGTAGGCATTCTGTTAAAGGTCAGTTGGCCCTGGGTAGGCCGGTAGAGCCCCGCGGTGAGCTTGATGAGGGTTGTCTTTCCGGACCCGTTCCTGCCCATGATCGCAACTCTCTCACCTGCCTTAATGACCGCATTGACTTCGATCAGGCTCGGCTGGGTGGATTCAGGATAGGTAAAGCCCAGGCGTTTCCATTCCAGGTCGCCTAGCTCGGCCACTTTTATGCCCGGAGAGTCCGCTTGTTCGGTCGAGACCGCACTCATCAGCTGATCTATTTTTTGATACGAAGTCCGGGCAGCATTGAGTCGTCCGAACAAATTGGCGACCTGGGCCAGGGGAGCCAAGGCCCTGGACGAGAGCAACACCGCCGCAACGAGGGCCCCCATGGAGACCGTGCCTGCATCAATCAAAAAGGTACCGTAGAAAATGATTCCGACCAGGCTCAATAGCTGGGCCGTGGAGGCTGAATTGGTCGCCAGTTGGGACAGCACTTTGGATTGTCTGGACGATGACGCGCCTTCCTTGACCGTGTTTCGGTATCGATCCACAAACAACTCTGCACTATTGTTGGTTTTAATCGCATCTAGCCCGGCCAAGCTCTCTACCATCAGGCCATATTTATTCTGTCCGGTCTCAGACACTGTCTGGCTATGTTTGGCGATAAAGGGCTGAACCAAGAACCCGATGGCTAAAACCAGAGGGATCGCCAGCAATGGAATGATCGCTAACGGACCCGAGATCCAATAAATCACGCCGATAAAAAGAAATACAAAAGGCAGGTCAACAACCAGCGCTAGAGTGGCCGACGTGAAGAACTCTTTCACCATATCGAATTCGCGCAACGTATTGGCAAGACCACCAACGGATCCGGATAATTTTTCTAGTGGAGCCCGCAACAGACGTTGGTAAATATCCTCTCCAACATCGAGGTCTAGATTGTGTCCGGCCAGATCGATAAACCAGGCCCTTAAATTTTTAAGAGTAAAGTCAAAGACCAGCACAACAGCCATACCGGCCGTCAGGGCAAAGAGGGAAGAATAGGCTGCGTTAGGGATCACGCGGTCATAGACCACCATAATGAAAATAGAGCTTGCCACAGACAAAAGGTTCACCATGGCCGCGGCCAGGACCACTTTCGCGTAAAGACTTTTGTGGGACTGGAATGCGGCTCTAAACCAATGCCTGTTATTTTTTTTGGGAGTCGCCACTGCTTAGTTAATGACTTGCAATCCAGTCATTGAGGTAATTGTTGAGTTGACCCAACATAAAGAGTTGTCTTGCGTGCGCGGATAGAATCGATTTGTGATTCATCAGTAGTGATTCGGCGGACCCTAGATGGTCCCGCTCTGCCTCCAGAAGTTCAAGCAGGGACACGTTGGTTGACTCAAATTGCAGTGTGAGCAGGTTTCTACTCTCCTCATAGGCACCATAAGCTGAAGCGAACGCCCTAATTCTGGGTTCGCTGTTGCTTAGCTCAGCAAAGTTTTCTTCTAATTGTGCGACAAGCTCTTTTTCTAGGACATCCTTCCTAAAGCCAGCTCCATTGAGTTGTTCCGTAGCGACCCGGATCATGGATGATTTTCTTCCACCGGTGTACAGGTCAAAGTTGAAGTTAATGCTCGCGTAAATATCATAATTGCGGTCCCCGCTAAGATCGTAACGGTCCCCTCTCAACTCCGCGCTCACCTTTGGCCTGAAGCCGGCCCTGGCACGCTCTAGTTCCTGCTCTGCAGCCTCAATGAGCCGATTGGCCTGGAGCAGTGAGAAGTTATTCTGTATCCCAACGAGCAGTGCGGCGTGTTCAAACAATAAAAAACCGGGCTCGATTGGAAATAATTTTCTACATGGAACGCCTTTGGGAAGAAGCTGGGTGAATTCAGCAGTGGCCGTCCTCAAGTTCAAGTCCATGGCCATTTTTTTTGCCTCGGCCTCGGCCAGCCGGGCGTTGGCCCTGCTGAGTTCGGCCGCGGCCGTCCGGCCACCCTCCACCCTTATTCTAATTCTCTCGGAGATTTCACGATGGCTCGTGATGGAGTTTTCGATCAGGCTACCGATCTTGTGAAAAACTGCAGTGTTTTGGCAGCTTAAAATCATCCGCAGAGTCAGCTCGGCAATTTTTTGTTGCCTGCCCAGCAAATCCGCCTGGGTAATTTTTTCCTGTTTGGTAATTTCCCTCTTAATACTTTCATCGAAGAGGGTTTGCTGAATCACAAGACTCCCGTCGCCTCGATTCTTGTCTCTGGAGCTTTCAAAAACGGCGCTGAAGGGATCCTCAAATTTCTGGTCCAGGCTGTTTCGGGTGTTTCCCTGTAATTTGATTTGTGGTCTTCGGTTGGACCTGGCAACGTCGAGCATGGCCTGGCTTTGGGCAACCAAGGAGAACGCTTCCAGGGAGATCGGGTGATCTTCAATGGCCTCACTGAGGGAGAGCACAAAATGATTTTGTTCTTCCTCGTTCATCACCAGCCCGTCCTCAAGTTCAAGCGCGCTGGTCGCAGCGCAATGAAGCCCAAACAAGACAAGGCAGGGAAGTACACGCTTAGAAGGCAGATGCATTTTTAATGGGACTCTCTAGTTGGCTGGCCCATGGCCATCATTAAGGCCGCCAACATTGTTATTATTGGTTGATTCTAAGGGCCGGCCTGGTTTAAGGCTAGCCGAGTTCCGACACCCCGACCAAAATGTCATAGTTCATCATGTGGTCATCGTAATGATCTGCCATGGAGAGATCCGCCACCAGGTCTGTGGCTTCCACTGAATACTCTGTGGCTGGTTGGGCCGAAGGAGTCGAATCACCCAGGTCTGCCAGTAACAGGCTTTCATCATCAATCAGATCAGAGGGGTTCAGGTCGATCAGTCCACTAAGCAGACCCAGAATATATTCTTCTGAGAAGAAAGAGGATGAATCATCAATCGGTGCACTCTCGGGCAAGGTCATGTCGGCTGTAAGGGTTTCTGGATCAAACGTGCCCAGTGGGTTGTTCTCTGCTGTCAAAGCGCTGGCAGCCTCTATTGAGGATTCAGAGATATCTACTGCAGTGAAATCCAAATCGGTAATGTTACTCGCCGTGGTGTTCTGGAGGATCAGCAAGTACTCGCCGGTAGCGGTGACACTGACCAGGGTGTGGCTGGCATACGCCCCGGTGCCCTGGGCGATGGTGAGTTGACTGAAGGCCAGGTCGTTGTCCAGACCGATCAGATCGTTGCCATCACTAAAGTCAGTGATTACATCGGCATTGGCGAGAGTGGTGGAACCATCACCGGTACGGATGACAAAGGTATCGACGCCACTATGCCCGGTGAGCGTATCGGTACCGGTACCACCATCGAGGGTGTCCTCTCCGGCACCGCCTTCCAGGGTGTCGTTGCCGGCATAGCCGTAGAGGATATCATTGCCTGCTACGCCTTCCAGCTTATTGGCATTGGCATCGCCTTTGATGGTATCTGATGCTGAAGTGCCATAGATGTTCTCAAAGTTGGTAGCACCACCGGTGGTCAAGGTCAGTTCGGCGGACAGGGTGGTACTTGCACTGAACTTTAGAGTATCGCTGCCTGTTCCCCCATCGAGTTTGGTCAGGTTCAAGCTGGCAAAGGCAGGCATGCCATTGCTGCCGGTGACCGCGATGGAGATAGTGTCATTGCCCGCACCCATATCGATGCTGTCGCCGTTTTTCAGTGCAGCGCTGTGGATTTTGTCGTCTCCAGCACCCAGGCTAACAGTCCAGTTGCCCCAGTAACCCTCTCCCGTCTCTCGATTACTTGCTCCACCATACCGAGGATTTAAGTTCACCGCGTCATCACTATCACTGCCCAGGATGGTGATGTCATCACCTTGAATACTCCACGTATTGTCCGGAGGATTAGCCAGTATTACCTCGTCCCAAACGCCCAAATCCCAGACACCCATTCCTACGTGGCCTCCGGCAACATAACCATCGTTGTCAGCGTACAAGTAGATGATTTTCTCAGTTTTATTCCAGAACGCATTACTCAGTCCGATACCTGGCGAATCTTCATAGCTGTAATCACCGACGGTGAGGGTCTCGATGTTCTTGAACTTGATTACCCCGCCGTTGGCATCGGTGAGGACCATGTAGTCGTTGGTGCTGTCGTAAGTGATGGTAAAGTCACTGAGACTGTCAACTCCGGTGTAATCGATATTCAGGGTATCGGTACCGGGGCCGCCAACGATGGTGTCGGTAAAGGCACCACTTTTACCGGTGATGTTGAAGGTGTCGTTGCCCCCATGGCCGAAGAGTTCATCGCTACCGGCTGCGCCATTAAAAGTGTCGTTGCCGGCACCGCCGATGAAGACATCGTTGCCGGAAGTACCGGTGAAGGTCTGGGGTTCGGTGTTGGCATTGCTGAAGTCCGCTATGGTGAGATTGCTCGCCGTGGTGTTCTGGAGGATCAGCAAGTACTCGCCGGTAGCGGTGACACTGACCAGGGTGTGGCTGGCATACGCCCCGGTGCCCTGGGCGATGGTGAGTTGACTGAAGGCCAGGTCGTTGTCCA
>Ga0315336_1007135_pt1 | contig 10938 bp, 10 predicted proteins | sample ASW5metaG_FD_204512 | JGI IMG/M metagenome (GOLD analysis project Ga0315336, IMG submission 204512) | Ammonia-oxidizing marine archaeal communities from Monterey Bay, California, United States - ASW #5 | ecosystem: Environmental > Aquatic > Marine > Intertidal zone | place: USA: California... | reverse complement strand
GAAACCTGCTGTAGGGATTGAGTGGTTTCCCCATTGGGCCTCATCCGGGCGAGAGCTAGCTCGTGGTGCTCTTGCTCCGGGTTGGCGCTGAGGAAGCAGATTCCCCATTCGGGATCCTCGTCGGTTATGGTCATGCCCATGAACCGGCTGTAAAAGTCCCGCATCTTTTCCACGTCTTGGCAGAACAACCCCAGGTGCCCGAGATTCGTGACTGCTGGCATATTCTGTCCTCCTATCTGACCTGATTGATTCGACAATAACTGGCGGTATGGGCCGCGGCGACGCTGGAAGGACGGCTCCAGTTATCCGCTAACCACACAATTAGGGTTGAAGGATAAAGTGGCATCGTCGAATTGGCAACAGTAAAAAGCGTAAGGCAGCCCAGGGGTGGCAGGTTATCTCCCGCCTATCCAGTTGTTACTGCATCGACCGCGACGTAGAGCGCCGCTCCGAGAACGCCGCAGATCGGGAAAGTCAACACCCAGGCGTAGACGATGCCTTTGGCCACGCCCCATCGCACCGCAGACAGGCGGCGCGTAGACCCCATTCCCAGGATGGTTGAGGTTATGACGTGGGTGGTGCTGACCGGGATGCCACTCCGTGTCGCGAACTCAATGACGGCTGCCGCAGCGCTCTCGGCGGCGAATCCATGGACCGGTCTCATGGTGATTATCCTCACTCCTAAGGTTCGAATCACCCGAGATCCCCCACAGTATGTTCCCATGGCCATGACGCTTGCGGATAGGAGGATTACCCAAAGAGGCACATCAATGGTAGCCAAACTGGAGGCTTTGCTCACTACAAGCGCCAAGGTGATTATTCCCATGGTTTTTTGCGCATCGTTGGAACCATGGCTGAACGCCATCGCTGCTGCTGTCATAATCTGCAGCTTGCTGAATATCGTCGTAACCATAGCGGGACTGGTGTGGCGAAAGACCCAGGATATGGCCAGCATAATCACGAAGCCGAATGTCAATCCCAGCAGAGGAGAGAAAGCCAGTCCCATAACAATCTTCAGCATGCCGGAACCGACCAGAACACCGGGACCGCCGTGGGCGATACCGGCTCCCGCCACTCCGGCTATAAGGCTGTGGCTCCCACTGACTGGCAGCCCGAAACGACTGGCCAAGAATACCCACGCTGCCGCAGCGGACACACCGCCTGCCACGACTATTAAAGTGACTTCATCAGGGGAGACCACGCCTTTGCCGACTGCTTTGGCCACCGCGGTTCCGGATATCGCTCCCACAAAATTCATCGCACCAGCCATGAGTACGGCCTGAAGTGGGGACATTACCCGAGTAGAGACTACCGTCGCGATGGCATTGGCGGCGTCATTGAATCCGTTGGCGAAATCGAAGGCAAGGGCAAGAAAGATAACTACGATGAGGAAGAACAAGGATGTCGAATCAATCATCTAATCCCACGGGCCACCGCACCTCTTGAAATACAGTATGAAATACAATAGGCTTCCACCGTTCTAATTTCCCACGGGCATGACGTGAACGATTCGATATTATCGAAGCTGGATCCTGTCCGTAATATTCCAGGTTGAACCGGTCAGGCTAGGAATGCTTCAGCACGATTCCTTCCAGTATGTCGGCGGCGTCTTCCGCCCGGTCCGTAGCCTGCTCCAGGTCATCGTATATGTCGCGCCACTTGAGTATCTTGGAAACTTCGAAGTCATTGCTGAACAACTCGCTTCTGGCCCTGCTATGCACCCTATCGGCTTCGTTCTCCAATCGGTTGATCTCGACCACCTTGGGCAATATATCCTTTAGTTTTGAACCCCTGGTCGATAGCATGCCGACAGCCTGCTCCAACTCATCGGAGCATTCAACGATGATCGCGGCCAGTTTGCGCGCGGCTTCGGTCGGCTCTTCTATCCTGTATTCAAGGGTGTATTGAGCCGCCTCGTCCATGGCATCCACAACATCGTCCAAACTCCCGGCCAGGGCCAGGATGTCTTCCCGGTCTATAGGAGTCACGAATGTCCGGTGTAGGGAGCGGGTGATGTCGTGTATGATCCGGTCTCCGAAATCCTCCAGATCCTTAATCTCCTGAATCTTCGCTTCAACATTCTCATAGTTTTCCATCAAATCTTGGACTCGGCGGGCAACCTGTTGAATATTCATGGCGCTTTGGTGAAGCAGGAAAAAGAAGGTATTCTCTCTGGGCATAAAAGACAGTTTTTGTCGAAGGACAGCAGGTATTGCAAGTCTCACAGTCGACCTCGCAGTTTTGGATCGGCGCTAGGCAAGTAGGCCCCGGGCAAGGGCGTTACCGAAGATAAAAAATGAGGTGGGACGAAGGAAACTAGAGTTGAACCCTAAAAAGGAGGAGGGTGACACAATAGGTATTTTACACCCCGTTTACGCCTTTATGTCAACAGTATTTATGCGAATCAAGTATCCCCAAATTTACCGTAACAGCGGACACGGGACAATGTTAAACCGGTCTATAAAATGCGCAAGAAAAGATAGCCATGGACACCGATTGAGCGATCTTTCGTATACAGGTATAATCTGGCGGCCTTAAGAACGAAAGGTTTCAGTTAACCCGAACACAGATAGCGCCCTCCCTGGCCGGGGCTCAAGGGAATGCTACTTACTGATTCAAACTCAAATAGGTTTGGTCAAAGCTAAGATCCTTGACGGGACCGGGTCCATAGGTTCCCTGGGGTTCTTCTGGGAATCACTTTCACCTTCATTCAAATCATCGGATTCCTCTCACCAGACCCACCCAAACTGGAGATTGAAAGCATCAACCTTCAGAGGGTCGCCCCAGGGGAGGAAGGTGGTTGTCGCTAGCAATAACCTTGAATTGGTCACTAAGGCCCACCTGATTACCGGCCTCGGGCAAAGAGTTTTTCTTCCTTCCGGTCAGTGGCAACCAGATAATGATTAACGTACCCCTAGGATTCACTGAGGGCTCATATATCCTGTAATTTGGTCGTGAAGAGGACGAATCTCCGGTTACCGCAGGCACTATAGAGCATATCCCTGCTCCGACACCTCAGCCACCCCCAGACGGCGTATCAACATCAAAGCCGGGTGATTCCCAGGCCATCGCGCCCACCACAGAGCATGTACCTCCCATCCCTGTGCCGATCCTGCCTAATATAATATTCGCCAATCTGAACTGGGACACTGCCCGCATGCAGCATACCATCGCCCGGTTCATCGTCGAAAACGGGTACGGATATCCCACCGACTCCATCCCGGACCTTCCTGGCAGCGCGGACGATGTCTGGAAAAACCTAGTGAACGGAAGTATCAATGTTTACTTAGAACTCTGGCTGCCAAACCTGTGCCAAGAATGGGAACAGGCATTGGAGAGCGAATCAGTTATACCTCTGGGCAAAAGCCTTGACGTGACTTGGCAAAGCGGGTTCGTAGTTCCAACGTATATGATTGAAGGTGACCCCGTTAAGGGAAACGTATTAACTCCAAACCTTCGCACGGTACAAGATTTGAAGAACTATACCGGTGTATTCGCCAAGCCGGACACCGATCGAAAAGCGGTGTTGTGGAACTGTCCCCCATCTGGGATTGCTCCAAGATTAACGAGGGGCAAGTACGGGCCTATGGACTGGATGACGTCATAGAATTGAAGGATCCGGGTTCAGGGGAGGCGCTATTCTAAGAAGTGCTTCAGGCGACCAAAGAGCGCCGCGCATGGTTGGGGTTCATGTAGAGCCCAACTAAAGCCGGCATCAACTTTGGCTTTTACAAGACTGGTTGAAACAAATTGCTACGTGGGTCAAAACCCGGAAGACGGTTGTGGGTATCATGATTTCCGTGTAAGAATCGCGGTGCCCCCGAGCTTAGTCGCTGGAGCCCCTGATCTGGTCGAGTTGTTCCGGAGATGGGACTTTAAAGAGTCAACCCAGTTCGTGGCCGAGGGCTGACTCGAAAATACCCCAACGGAATTTGAGAAAGCGGACACATGCTATCTAAACAAAGAGCAAGCCGTTTAGATCCAATGGGTTACGACAGACGCGGGGCGAAAAGTCCGGGAAGCACTCCGAACCGATTGATTCCCCTTCGGGAACAATCGCTGGATCGGCAGTCCGCCATTCAACGACGATCGCCCCAGCCCATTCTCTTCAGTCCTGCCCCTTTAGGCCAAACTATCAGGTTCCGAATCCCCTGCCGAAACCAGCCGCCTGGGCAGCCTACGCACCGGCTATCCGGCCACTAAACAGACAGGGTCCCAACATAGTCCCTTCCAGTCCTTTCTTTCCATTGATGTGACCTCCCGCCATCCCTGCCAACTCCCCGGCGGCGAAAAGCCTGTCGATGATTTGGTAGTTCTTGTCCAGAACCTGGCAGCGCAGGTCGGTCTTAACGCCGCCAAAGTTCTTGCGGGCCAAGGGAGCGTAGTTTAGAGCGTAAAAAGGCGGTTGTTCAATCTTCTGCCGTCCGGCCAAGGGACGGCCAAAGTCCGGGTCTTCTTCCACGCCGCTGTCGATCTTCGAGTTGTACCGATCTATCGTCTCCTTCAGTGTGTCCACGGGGATGTTCATATCCTTGGCAAGTCCTTCCAAGGTAGACCTGCGGCTGATGTACGGTGAGATCTCTAGAAGCTCCGCCACCTTCTCTACGTCTCTGACGGCGGTGCCTTCCTGCTGATAATAGGGGTCTCCGACGGTCACATGCTCCCGCATAGTACCGTCTATTATTGCCCAACACTGGGCTGGCTCTTGTGCCATGATGGCCTTGGAACCAGAGCCTCCGCCGGAAAGTTCCTCGTTGTGGAATCGATGCCCCTGCATGTTGACCCAAACCGCATCAGCCATCCCCCGAATCACCAAGCCTCTTCTTCCGTTAGGGTCGCGATGGTCGGGTATGGCAAAGCTGTAGAACCAGATATCGCCCATGTGGGTCAGCGTGCCCCCGGCTTCCTGAACAACATGGTGTCCGTCGCCCTTGGCCCCAACGTGAGAGCCTTCCAGGATGAGGTGGGGCCGCAGGTCAGGGCGATTTTCCAGCACCATGTCCAGGTTGGACGCAAATCCACCGGTCCCCATAACAATCGCCTTGGCGAAGTAATCTTGGGATTCACCGGTCTTCACGTTCTCCGTTCGGGCTCCGACTGCCCTGCCATCTTCAACAATCAGCGACTTAACTGCGGTGCCGGTTACCCACGACTCGATGCCCTGGCTCACAGCCGTAGCGTGAAGAACGTGCCAGAGACCTCGGCCGCCGCCGTCGGGACTATGCCAGCGTGCGACGGTATTGCCTTCCTGGTGATTCAGACCTATCCACTCGACTCCACGTTCTTTGGCCCACTCGTACAGTTCCTGACAGGATTGCTCTACATAGAATCGTACCCACTCTTCGTCGGCCGAACCCTCTCCCCAACTGATCCAATCGTCGAATGCCAAGTCTGGGCTATCCGTGATTCCTTTTTCCCGCTGGAGCGGCGTATCTACGATGCAACAGCCTCCACCGGATATCGCGGCTGCGCCACCAAGATGGTCTTCCTTTTCCAAAACGATTACTTCGGCTCCTGCTTCCCTTGCTTCAATGCCAGCGGCTACGCCAACCGCACCCGAACCAACGACTAAAACGTCTGTCTGGATGCCTTTTTCCGCACACAAAATCGCAAACCCCTAGAAACAATCTGTTAGTCGGCCACGCCTAGTGCTCCGAGTTTACTATCGTTATCGGCGATCCCTTAAGCAACGCCTTGGGCGCCCCGGCGTAAGACTTTGCCGGGAGTTTCTCCCGTGTGCTCGCCACCATCGATAACAACTTTTCCATTGACTAGCACCGTGGATATTCCCGTCGCGTATCGATGAGGGTCGTCATAGGACGCCATTTCGCCTATCTGATCCGGGTCGAACACCGTGACGTCGGCCCAATTGCCTTCCAGCAACTTCCCACGCTCCACCATTCTCAGGGCATCCGCAGACCCACCGGTCATCTTGTGGATGGCGAGGTGCAGCGACAGGATTCCCAACTCACGGACATACCGGCCCAGAACCCGGGCGAATGTCCCGTAGAACCTTGGGTGCGGCCTGCCCTGACTGGTGATGCCGTGGATGGCCAAAGAGTTGCCGTCGGACCCAACCATCACCATCGGCGACCGCAGAATCTCCTGTACGTCATCTTCCGACATGGCAGTGACCACGATGCGGGTGTGACCTTGATCTGACAAAAGAACGTCGCAAGCGGCCTGGAGTGGGTCGCAGGAGCGCTGAGAGGCAACCTCGTCGATGCTGAGGCCCGCAATCTCCGGCTGGCTAGGAGTGATGGCGATACGCACGGCGTCCCACGACGACACCCGGCCGAAGTTGGTCAGTCCGTCGCGCAGGATATCCGCTCTCATACCTTCGATCGCTTCGGTGTCGGCCAACCGTTCCAGCATGGCCTCGATACCACCGGCTTGGACCCATAGGGGCAGCAGGTTACGGAGGGGGTTAGTCCCGGCGGTGTAAGGATACTGGTCGCAATGGACATCTACTCCCCGTTCCTTCGCCGCGCCGATGCGCCCCAACAGTTCGTCCGTCCTGCCCCAGTTATCCAGACCGGATAGCTTGATGTGGGCGATTTGGACCCTAACGCCCGTCGTCTCGGAGATGGATATCGCTTCGTCTATCGCTTCAAGAACGTGGTTCGCTTCGTCTCTGATATGGGAGGCGTACGTAGCACCCCTCCGCTGCAAAACGCGGGCAAGCGAAACAAGTTCGTCGATATTGGCGTAGGTCCCAGGAGCCGTGAACAGCCCGCAGGACATGCCCAACGCTCCAGCATCCAACGCCTCCTCCAAAAGCGACTCCATGTTGGCCAATTCTTGGGCGGTCGGCGCACGGTCATCCATACCCATAGTCATCAGGCGCAGTGTAGCGTGACCCACTTGCATGACGGTGTTGACCGAGGTTTGCGGGAAAGTATCCAGATATTCTTTAAAACTTGTCTCCCTAAAGCTCAGCCATGGCGCACCGGCAGCCAGGAAGTCCTTCAGATTGTCAGCCTGCCCCGGCAGTACCGGAGCGGTTGAATATCCGCAATTCCCCACCACCTCGGTGGTGACCCCTTGGCGAATCTTGCTTTCCGCCAGAGGATTAAGAGGAAGGGTGAAGTCAGAGTGTGTGTGAATATCTATGAACCCCGGTGCCACCACCTGGCCCGAGGCATCAACGAGCTTCAACGACTCTCGGCCGCTGCAATCACCAATCTCCACGATCCGGCCGCCAGTTACCGCCACATCAGCCCGGCGTGCGGCCGCGCCGGTGCCATCTATGACTTCCCCGCCTCGAATCAGCAAATCATCCATCGTCTTACGCCTCTAATAACCGATCGGTTCCGGTCTATCTTATACCGCTTTTTTTCAATACAATCGCAGACGCTTGCCATACCCATTTTAGATGTGCTATACTATTTGTAATGCCTCAACAAAAGTTGGGGCTCTTTTTTTGCAATGTCTTTCTGACCAGGTTTAGAAGGATTCTCTCTAGAACTTCATTCTCATCCCCTGCCAAGGTTGAACGCCTCCTAGCAGGAACCGATCCAGGTGGAAGATGGTAAGACCCAACTGGTACGCCGAACATCCCACTGCTTGTACTTGCACCCAATGCGAGGAGAAGCGGACCTTTGCTACGCAGAATCCTGGAAAGATCGGCCGGAATGAGAGGTGTCCCTGCGGCAGCGGCAGAAAGTTCAAAAGGTGCCACGGGAAATAGACTCCCGGTCCCCGGTTAGATATTAGCCGCCTCACGCCGTTACCACTGGAATATCTTCTAGGCTACCTGCCCTATCAACCGTCCCGCCAGGAATCCTAAGGCTACCGCAGCCAATCCCGCAGCCACGCTTCCCGATAAGTTGAGCAAGGCCATCAACACCGAGTCGTTCTGCGCCAACCGAAAACTCTCCCACATCAATGTTGAAAAGGTGGTGAAGCTGCCCAGAAAGCCCACGGCCAAGAGAAGTTGCAACCCCGGTGGGTAGGAGGTCTTGGCCAGCCAGAGCGACAGCAGCAAACCCAACGCGAAGCTTCCAGACACATTCACGGCGAGAATAGCGATCTGGCTGGAGAATCCCAACCGCAGCACTATCAGTTGGAGCGCGTAGCGGGCAAGCGCTCCGCCAGCGCCGCCCAACATCACCAAACCAGCTTCTTTCACCTAGTGTCCCTCTATCAGCGCCGTTAGATCTCCACCGAAACGCACTTAAACAGGTTGAACAATATCATACTTGAGCCAGGCCTGCGTGACTCTCCTTGATGACTGGAGACGGCCATTGGTCTATACTTGCCGGATGGCTTCAGAATCGAAAAAGGATGGAGCAAAATGGTAGAAGTTGACAACAAGATATTGCTGGATTGGGATGCTCTAGACGTTGGGGAGACATTCGAGAAATACGAGTATGTCTTAACCCAGGCAATGATTGATACCTATCGAAAAGGGGTTATGGACCCCGACGCGGGATTCCCTACTATCTCCCATAAGGTGGACGTCAAACAATACAACGCCAAATACCGAGACAGCGGTTCGGTGAACGCTCGGTGTGCCTTCTATTGCTACGGCCCTCCCGTCGCCGGCAAGAAGATTACCGTTAGGGCGTGGGTCACCGACAAGTACCTGAGAAGGGGCAAGAACTACATAGTCACTGAAGCGGTTTCCGTGGACGAAGACGGACGATTGATCGACCGAGTCATCACCCATGAGTTGAAGCAACCGTCTGAGGTGGGCAAGAAATGGGGAAGCTAAACCGTGATTACCAGATAGACGGCGATGTTACGCCGCTAGTCAAAGAAATGACCCAAGAGTCCATCAATCTCTTTGAGGGAAGCTCAGGCGAGTCGGGTCCTTCGCAATTCACTGATGAGACCACCGCCAGAGAGGTTCTTGGCACCGAGGGAACCGTGGCTTCCGGACGGATGTCGCTGACCTTTGCCATAGAGATGCTGCGGAGGTATTTCGGCGCCGACGTCTTCAACCACAGCGGGATAGTTGATCTCCGGTTTCTGAGACCGGTTCGCCCCGGCGACACCATCACCTTCTCCGGCAAAATCTCCGGGATAACCCGAGAAGCCAACGGGAGCAAGGTTTCGGTGAACATCACAGCCGAGAACCAGAAAGGCGACACAACAGGCGTTGGACAGGGCAGTGCCATCGTACCCAACGCCTATCTGCCGCCAGAAGACTAACTCACTTCCAGGGGAAGGCTGGCTGGATCTAGTTACCTATCCAGCCAGTCTCCGACATATCCAGAACCACTCCGTTTGGACCGCTAATCTTAACTTCAGCATTGCTCGGCCCCTCTCTGCCTGGAGGCGTAGCACCGCCGGTACCCGTTCCGACAGCAGCCTTGGCGGGGGAGAGCATCTTCGCCCCAGCCTTCAGTGCCTTGTCCGAAAATGCGGCGACATCGTCTACTACGAATCCGATGTGGTGGATGCCTTCAAAACCGGCCCCGCCTTCTCCCAAGTCGGCGTCGCCCGCTGATTTGCAACTACGAATGGTCAGGTTCATCTCGCCGTCACTGAGATAGACATGGCTGTCGCCGCTCCGGCCAACCTCTTCCATGCCGAACAATTCCATGTAAAATGCCGCCACCTTATGCGGGTCTTTGGCCGTCATAGCTATGTGTTTAATCTTAGGCATCGTTCCTCCTCATTCGCTTCACCCAGGTCACCGTATCAATCGATACATCCAGGCATTACATCCGGGCATTTTTGCATCAGTAATCAGCCTGATTCTAGTCAGCCGCGCAACCGGCGTCAACAATACATCAAGATCGCTACTATCACATGCCCATGGTGTTAGTATGGATATTCACTAAAGGCCGAGATGGAATGTCCGAACAGCCATTCGAGCTTGACTGCGCCTTTTACTCTGAAATATACTGGGCGCGACCGATAAATACTAGTGAACAATTGCACTTGCCACGGGCAGATTGAATCATTGATCTAGGTAGGCATATTCAGATGAAGCGTTTCCTTCGAGCATTCCCGATTTTTCTAATAGTATGGACATTAGCCTTGGCTCTCGTTTCTTGTACCGGTGCCGCGGGAACTCAGGGGCCGGTAGGCGACCCTGGTTTACCCGGAAATCCTGGCAGCCCAGGCGAACCTGGTTTACCCGGAAATCCCGGCAGCCCAGGCAATCCAGGACTACCAGGCCTTCCCGGCGTTGACGGTGCTGCTGGTTCCGTGGGCCCTCAGGGTCAGCAAGGCGTCCAAGGTGCACAAGGACCTGCTGGAGCGGACGGAGCTGCCGGAGCGCCCAGCGCAGCCTTCCCAGTGGCTATCACGTTGTTCCCCAGTGAAGTTGAGGAAGGACGGCCCCGGATCACCGTCACCGGTTCGGGCTGGCAGAACGATGAGGCCGTGACCATCGAGGTTTACGGACCAGATGATTACCACGTTTTCATCGGTGGCGCCGTGGCCGACTCATCGGGAACTTTCCAAGTTGAGATAAGGCCCCGAAGCCGCACATCCGAGGGTGGACCGCTCAAGCCGGGACTACACAGCGTTGTCGCTCTTGGCAGCAAGAATGGCGGATCCAGTGCTCCATTGACGGTCACTGCCAAGGTAGAGGAAGATGCACCGTAAGACAACCGACAACTTGAAGTAGCCCGGTTACTTTAGCTACCTCGGGAAAACTGTCCCGTCGCGGACGTCCAGGAATCGCAAGCAAAAGAAGAGCCCCCACTTCGGGATGGGTGGCTCTCCTTTTTTTCTATATGAACGGCAGATGACTCTCAGCGACATCGTTGGTATATTCTTGTCTTTCCGGCGCAGGCCAGGATACATATGTAGGCGTTCAGAGATGATGGGACACTTTTAAGGGGAGCAAAACATGAGGGTGGTGATAGGTTTGGACTCATGGTGTTGGGTATAGATCATCCACATCAAGAAAGGATCCAGAAGTGTCTCATAACCACATCGATCAAGGCCAAGCCGCAGAGCCCCCGACTCAAGAGACCA
>Ga0315336_1007133_pt1 | contig 10940 bp, 10 predicted proteins | sample ASW5metaG_FD_204512 | JGI IMG/M metagenome (GOLD analysis project Ga0315336, IMG submission 204512) | Ammonia-oxidizing marine archaeal communities from Monterey Bay, California, United States - ASW #5 | ecosystem: Environmental > Aquatic > Marine > Intertidal zone | place: USA: California... | reverse complement strand
TCTCGCTCATTTCCATTCCCCAACCGTCCAGCCACATGCCCAACATGACATGGAGCACGGCATCTTGCGGTATGGTTGTCTGCTCATCAGCGCGTAAACTGATTGTTCGTTCGCCCCAGTCTGGCGGATACCCGACACCGATCGAATAACCGATACGGCTGGGTTTTTCCAACCCGTAAAGATCCAGCACGTCCTGCCAGGCTCGGTGCACAGTACCGGCTGTCACACCCGCCCTCAGTACACCCAGCACCGCATCAAGCCCCTCGTTCACAGCCGATAGTGTCTGCGTCAACTTAACCGGAGGCTTGCCAAGGTGCACTGTTCTCGCCAACCCGGCGTTGTATCTTTTCCGTGTGCCGCCGATCTCAAATGCAACAGTCTGATCTTTTTCAAAGCGTTCGTCGGTCCATAGCGGATGCGCTGTCGTTGCGCCTTCTCCAGCCAGAATAAGTGGACAGATCGCCGTCTGGTCACCACCAAAATCGTCGGTACCCCTGATCTGGGCCGCCATAATCTCTGCCGCAAGATCACACTGTCGTCTACCGGGCTTAACCAGATCCCAAGCTGTTTGCATGGCGTGTCCAGCAATTGCCGCGGCCTGTGCCAGCATGTCGACCTCCACCTGGCTTTTAACCGTACGTATCCAGTTCACCAATCGGTCAGCATCGGACCACCGGGCGTCGGGTAGTCCTGACTGCAATCCGGAAAGTGCTCGTGGAGAAAAAAAGTAGCTGTCGCTTTCGTAACCGATGTGCTTATCCCCCAGGCCTACATCGTGTAGCCACGCGGCCATGAATTCAGAGGGATGGGTATCGTCGCGCTGCACCAGTGCTTCCGGATAAGGGACAACGCTGCGTACATCCAGATGCGTAGTCAAACTCACTGCGCCCGCATCCATTTCCCGACCGATCCACACGGGTGGACCATCAGGAACCACGCACATCACCTGAGGCACATAAAATGACCAGGCGTCAAATCCGGTCAGCCAGTTCATATTCGCCGGATCTCCGATGATCAAAACGTCCAGCTGACGTTCGTCCATGGCGGCCCGTACCGATGTCAGCCGACGATGGTATTCGTCCGGGTGAAATGGGGCGGGCATCAGTTGCTCCCCAATGGGCGTTTCTGCAGCCCGGCAGGCTGAACAAGACAAGCGCGCAACACGACGTAGGCCCCCGCCAAGGCATCCCAGCCAGAGGAACTGCCTATTCGGTCAATGTGGTGCAGTCGAGTGGGAATCATCTCCACGTTGCCTTCGATCACTGAGTTGATAGCCAGGTGCAATGCCTCAAGCCCCTGGCCGGCACTCGCAGCGGCCAGATGCGTGCGACTGATCGGACCGGTCCTAGTCAACAAGCGCGGACATAAGTCGGCATAAAGCAACGCGGCAATATCCTGACGATGAACTAGAGAAAGTGCAATAAGAATACCCCCGAGAAAGTCGTCGCCGGAGGGCGTGAGCCCGGGGCCCAAGCCGATCAACTGTTGGGCCGATTCTGGCACACCCTCTAGACAGCGCATGTCAACCAACCGATTAAGCAACCAACTTTCGAGTTCGAAAACAGGAAGCGCGCCAACATGCGCTTCTCTGGTGTCTGATAATTCAGAACCACGGCCGTATAAAAACACACTCAGTCCCTGCCTCGGGGCCCGACCCCTGCTGATTGCATTGAGCGCATCAAGACCACGTATCAGCGACTCCTTTGTCCACTCGGAAACCAATGGGGGTAACCAGACTTTGGCCGCCGTCTCTATGATAAGAGGTCGCTTGCCAAGATGCACAGCACCAGCACAAACCCGCACAGGCTGGTCGACTACTAGATCGGCGAATACGCCCGAGTAAGGTGTGGGCTCAAGTAACAGGTTGACTGGCCCGTTACCAACCGTGGCATCACCGATACAGATCCACTGGCTGCCCAGATCAACGTAAACACTACGATCGAACACGGCAGCAATCCGTCCGGCTACCGACTGACTGATTTCACGGACAGCAACAGCACCGATGCTTTGGGCTCTCAACACAGAGCCGAGAACTGGTCGCTGTTCTGTGGTCGACCAAGGAAAAGTAGTCCTTGCATCTGAGTATTGGGATACGCTGACTTTCAATTTCTGTTACAAGTCTTAGCCGATTTTTAGACCAGCCAGTGCCAGCTCTGCTGCATCCGCATTGCTGGGCGCAACCACAACACCCGCCCGCTCCAATACACTGACCTGTTTTGCCCGGACCTGCGGATCTTCGTCTGTACCCGTGACAGATGCAATAACGACCGAACCGGAACGACCGTGGCGATCTAACAGACCAGCAAGATGGCCAGCTGGATCGGGATGGGCACCAAAACCTATGACCACATCCAACAACACCGCGCCTACATCAGGGTCTGACAGCGCCGCACAAATAGGCTCATCACGTACAGCCGGGTCAATCATCGGGTGTGGCCGCCCACGGGTAAACCGGTCGTCGCCCAAATCAATCATGATGTGGTTTGCGCGCTCTGACGTAAACAAGCCTGCCCCGGGTACTGGCACATTCGATAAAACAGGCTGTCTGTGCGAAAGAAAGACGACCTGTGCCTCTGCAGCGAGCGTACCGCCGCTATAAAGCCCTCTAACGTAGCTGCCTGCCGCCGGTGCTTGCTGGACAACCGGCAGCGCTTCCAGTCCTTTGCTGTTTTTTACTGCAGCTGCCGCTGCATCTTTTAAAGTAGTCGTCAGCTTCGCATTGTCGGGTAACGCCAGGTCATCACTACCAACCAAACAGACGGTGTAGCTTTTTGAACTGCTGCGAATGAAATCAGTGATCTGGTCTACAACACTAGGGGCCGGTGGCTTGGCAATGAGCACGATGTGGTGGGTTGCAACATCTCTTTCGAGCCAGTCAAGCACGGTCAAAGTGCTGATAGCGCCAACCGCTTCGGTCAGATCTCGGCCACCAACACCTATTGCGTGCGAGATACCTTCACCGGCGCGGGCAATCAGGCAGGACACCTCCTGTATCCCTGTGCCTGAAGCGCCCACGATGGCAATATCGCCGCGCGGCACAACATTGGCAAATGCCAGCGGCACCCCGTCGATAATCGCCGTTCCGCAGTCAGGACCCATCACAATAAGTCCCAGATCGCGAGCTTCTCGTTTGAGCGAGATTTCTTCGGCCAGAGACACATTGTCACTGAAGATCATGACATTGAGACCGGCCCTGAGCGCTTTACGTGCTTCTGCCCCGGCGAAGTCACCGGGCACCGAAATCAAAGCGAGATTCGCGTCCGGCAGCTGTCGGCAGGCCGAGCGCAACGTCAGCGGACGAAGTTCTTGCGAAGTGTTGTTCTGTTGCGCGGGGCGTTCCATCAGTTCGGCTGCCCGCTGCAGTGTCGAATCGGCAATGGCCTGATCCTGTGCGCGCACCGCGACCAGCAGGTCACCGGGGCCGGCCATAGTGTCCTCGTCCAGAAGGCCTGCGTCAGAAAGAATATCCCAATTTGCTGGAGTCGCCATCATCAGGGCCGCATCCTCTACACCCTGAATCGCTGTCAATTCACGTGATATCTGCATTAGCACAACTGAGTCGAGAAAAACCCCGGCGCGGACTATGTTGACCGTGACACTCATGAAATCCCTAGCCTTTCTCCAAGCGCTCGAAGCGCTTTTTCAAAGCACGCCATCGGTGCTTTGACCACACCGGCACCGACCTGCCCGATCCCGGGTTCTCGATGAGCGATACCGGTATTGATCGTTGGTACGATCCCGGTCTCAACCACCAGTCGGATATCAATACCTGTGGGTACGCCTTGATAATTCTCACTCACGATCGTCCACTCGGGATGTTCGCCCAGCGTGATCTCCCGCATTCTGGCGGTAATGCCGGCCGCCTCGGCAACAGATCCTGCGCCCACAAATCCGGCAACCGCGGGCGCTGCTGCCATTGCAAAACCACCCAGTCCGATCGTCTCGACAATAGTTGAGTCCCCCATATCCGGGTTGGCATCAGCTGCGCTGAATCCTGGGAAGTAAAGTCCTGCCGGCATCTCAACCGGCGCCGTAAACCATTCGTCGCCCAGTCCACTGATACGAATTCCGAAATCAGTGCCATTTCGCGTCATTGCAGTGACCACAGTAGACTGTTCAATATTACGAACCGGGTCCATGATGGACTTACCCATGGCCATGGCGATGTTGAGGAAAAATTGATCGTTGCTGCCCATGAATGCCAGCATTTCAGACAGATCACTGTGGTCTGCCACTGCCGACGCCAGAGCAGGTGCCAGTTCGCGCAGGAGCAAGCTTGAACAGGCTACATTGCGCTGGTGCATTTCGTCTCCCATCGTCAGCCCGCGGGCAACCAGCGGCCTCAGTGGAATACCGCCGCAGCACTGCAGCGCGCTGCCCAGGGCCGGTCCCAGCGAATCGCGAATCCAGGCCAGTCTGTCCCGTACCGACTCGTCATTACCACCGAACCGCATCACTTTGCCCAAGCCCTCGTTGACAGTGCAATAGGCTCGGTTGCCCGCTGCGCGATTCTCGACCACCAGCAAGGGTTGGCTGCAGGTTGTCAGTCCAGTCATCGGGCCTACTGCAGAAAAGTGATGGTTTGGATGAAAGTCGAAGCACCCTTTTGACGCCTGAACGCCGGCTTCGTCAAGATCTCGAGCCCAGCCTTCGAATACCGCCACCCCTGCGACAGCACCCCGCATGGGACCGCACATCCTGTCCCACTCGATGGGTGGGCCAGCGTGCAAAATCGTGTGCTCTTTCAATTCCGGGATGAGATCCTTGGCCGGCACCACATCGATCAGTACCGGGTCACCCTGTAACAGAATCTCCAGCGCTTTTGAGTTGGCCCGCCGAATCGCAGGGGCGAGCGCCGCAGTGTCCACCATTAATCTGCCAGCATTGAGAGCAAGCGTGCCAGGTCTTCGTCCCCACCCGCCGGGGGGCGCCAATCAACGTGAACAACGTCGACATCCTGAGCATCCAGGTCGATTGCAAAAACAGCAAGCCCTACGTTGATGACCCGGGGGCGTGACTGCAGCAGTTCAGCACATACCCGACCGATGGCCGGTGAGTCGTTCTCGTCAGACACCACTGTAGACCTCATAAGCCGCATCGACAGCCGCCCCGGGAGTGGCCACATAGCCATTTCGCCGCAGTACAGTTTCCAACGCACTTAAACACCGCAGAACATTCGTTTTACGACAGCCGTAACCCATCGTGCCAATTCGCCAGATCTTGCCATGCAATGGACCAAATGATGTCCCTATCTCGATGCCAAAATCGTCCAGTAGCGCGGCACGAGCAGCGTCGCCATTCTCGATCGACTCGGGTATGTAGACACCGGTCACATTGGCCATTCGATGCTCGGCATCACCAAACAGGTCAAGCCCCATCGCAACCAACCCCGCTCGCAGCGCCTGCGAAGTCAGTCTATGGCGCTCGAAACCGGCTTCCAACCCTTCCCCGAGGACTACTCGAGCACATTCCCGCGCAGCGTACAGCATAGAAGTCGACTCGGTGTGATGATTCAGACGCAAAGGACTCCAGTAATCCATCAGCATGGCAAGGTCGAGGTAGTTGGATTGAATGATCGCACCTTCAGCGTCGACGCTTTCCGCGACTCGAATACCGGCCTCGACATGCTTGCGGGCGTTGATCCGATCCACAGCGTGTTCACTCAAAGTAACGGGTGATGTGCCAGGTGGTCCCGACATGCATTTCTGCAGTCCCGACGACACCGCATCCAGGCACCAGGCGTCAGTTTCCACCGGGCTACCGCCGAGTGTCGCGGTGGTGTCGGCATAAACCAGAATGCCGGCCTCACGACAGAAGCGTCCGACATCTCCCAGCGGTTGCAGCATCGTCGTTGACGTATCACCATGGACCATCGCAACCAACTTGGGTTGATGCGCGCGAATCGCGTCAGTGATCTGCTCGGGGTCGAATACCGTACCCCACTCAGTTTCTATGTTAACCAGATCACCACCGGCCCGCCGTACGATCTCGGTCAGCAGGTGTCCAAAACGGCCAAATATCGGTACCAGCACTTTGTCCCCGGGCGAGATCAGCGAAGTAAGACAAGCCTCGATCCCTGAGCGGGCTGTCCCGTTAACCAGCAGGGTCCACTGATTTTCAGTACGAAACACCCGTCGGTACAGCGCCATCACCTGATTCATATAGGTGGTGAACTGTGGATCAAATTGCCCAAGCATAGCTCTGGACATTGCTTGTAGAACCCGTGGATAGACATCGACGGGACCGGGTCCCATCAGCAGTCTTGGTTCTGGATCAAGTTCTTCAAACAGGGTGCTCGACCCCGGATGTGCGCTGTCACTCATGATTGTTTTCCAGATCTTTTAGGTTATCAGTCGTCAGCAACGACGTGGGTGCCGGCATCTCCCATCAATGCGGGCAGTGCTTGCTCGAGGTGCGCAATGATCGCACGTTTGCCGCCCCGCTCAACAAATCGTATTGCGGCTTCGACCTTGGGTCCCATGCTGCCCGGGGCAAAGTGCCCATCCTCCTGGTGCTGCCTCATCTGTGAGACCGAACATTGGGCAATCTCCTTTTCATTCGGCCCGCCGAAATCCAGCGCCACCCGCGGTACCCCGGTCAGGATCAACATGTGTTCGATACCCAGTACATTGGCCATGTGCTGTGAAGTCAGATCTTTATCGATCACCGCTTCTATCCCCCGGCGTATGCCGTGGGCATCTCTAACAACAGGTATACCGCCGCCACCGCCAGCAATCACAATCGTACCCCGACTGGCCAGTCCATCGATCAGCGAGATGTCGCAGATGTGTTTGGGTTCAGGTGAGTGCACGACCTGGCGCCATCCACGGCCGGCATCTTCGTGCATAACCCAACCGAGCTCAGTTTCAAGTTCCTTCGCCTCCTGCTCGGAGAAAAAATATCCTACGGGCTTGCTTGGGTGTCCGAATGCAGGATCTGCCGGATCAACCTCAACCTGTGTAACCAAGCCGATAGCATGTCTTGGGTTACCCGCACCACGCAGCGCATTCTCGAAAGCCTGCATCAACAGGTAAGCAGTTACCCCCTGTGTATTGGCAACACAGATATCAATCGACATGGGGGTAACCCGATGTCTTGCCAGAGCCTGACGCATCATTGTTTTACCGACGCCTGGACCATTACCGTGCGTAACGATTAGTTCACGTTCCAGTTCTAGAATGGGCAACAGCGTCTGGGCTGCACTGGCGGCTGTATCCATTTGCTCTTCAGGCGTGCCTTTAATGCCCTGAGGATGAATCGCGTTCCCCCCCACTGCGATCAACAACCGAGGAGGAAGTTCCCGTGAGCGGGTAAGTGAAGTCATTGCGATTTAACCGTCTGCATCGGTGCGCATAAAAGTAGCCGCTACATCTTTTTCAGCCGACAATGCCAATGAAAGCAGTAGTGCAGACTTGTGCGGGTTTAGGTGGCGCGAAGCGACGATGTGGTGCCCCTCTGTCAGGGTCATGGTTTCAGGCAACACCACAACGTCAGCGACACGGGACGATACAACAATGGTTATGCCGTCGTCCGCCAGCCGGTTAATCTCCGGCACCAGACCGTCAGGAATCTCTCCGCATCCAAAACCAGCTATCACCAGACCGCTGCGTTCTGTCCAGTCACGGGACAACAGGTCCGCGTGCGAATTGCCAGCGGCAACATAATGGATATCTACAGCCGGCAACGCCACGTCGTTGGACAGCGCACCACCAAATGCTCCAGCCAGCGCTGCTTTAGTCGAGTCAGAAAAAAATAAGGTGCGGCCGGAATAGACCCGCCCCAGCGGCCTGGCGGGCGATGAAGTGAATGCATTTGTGGCGATGGAATGGCGCTTGACAACATGCAGTGCGGGCAGGATCTCACCGTTCATCACCACCATGACACCCCGGCCACTGGCATTTGCCGACGCACACACCTGCACCGCATGAAAAAGATTGGCAGGCCCATCCGGGCTCAGTGCTGTTGCGGGGCGCATGCTGCCGGTCAACACGATTGGTTTATCGATGCTGAGCGTAAGATGCAGAAACAGTGCTGCTTCCTCAAGTGTATCGGTACCATGAGTAACCACCACACCGGCCACGTCTTTTCTGCTGGCTTCCTCGCTGATCGTCCTGGCGAGCAACTGCCACTGGGCAGGGCCCATATCCTTGGAATTCAAAGAAAACAGGTTCTGCCCACTGATCTGCGCAACGTTCGCCAGATCGGGAATGACCTCCAGCAGATCAGCGACCGACAATTGACCGGCAGTGTATGCGAGGTTCGTAGCCGAATCGGCGCGGCCAGCGATGGTTCCGCCGGTACCGACGATGACGACCTTAGGTTCTGACGGCATTTGCTCAACGCCCAAAGATTTAGGGTCAGTTTAATCCGACGATATTGGCGATCAATGACATACGCAATGGCACTGAGAAACCGATCTGCTTGAAATACAGTTCGTGTGCCGTCTGGTCGATTCCAAAGTCGAACTCTCCTTCATTACGTGGCAACGAGTGCATAACACCCACCGTCTTTCCACTTTGCTCGCGGATTTTTTCTAGCCCGTCAACGGTGAAATAGTATTCCTCCATCTTTTTCATAAAGTCATCCCGCCCTGGATCACCTTTCTTGACTGAACAACCTGGCAGATACAACAGATCTATACCTTCGTCGGCAATCAGATCCTCCTGTTGCCGAATCGTCAGGTCATTGTGTTCCACATACGTCGCATCCATCCCGTCGAGTTTTTCACGGATGACATCCGGTGTACGTAGGCCGGTCGTACCGGAATACACAATCCTGGCACCCATCCGAGCCAGACCCAGGGCAAAGGACTGCCCGGAACGCGCGCGCGACAGGTCGGGCGTGGCGATCATCACACTCATGGTCGAAAAATCACCGCCCAACACCCGCCACGCGGTGTACATGTCGAGGAGGCCCTGTGTGGGATGCGTCACATTGCCGTAACCCCCACTGATAATCGGTATTGTGTCACCCGCCAGAAGTTCTATATCTGCCAGCACCCTTTCATCATCGGGGTGTCTGAGTACAAGCACATCGGCATATTGCGAGATCACCCGGATCGAATCGTACAGGGACTCATTTTTTGCTGCAGACGAACTGACCAGCGGGTTTGACTCCGTCAGAACGTTGCCACCAAGGCGGTACATGGCCGTCTCATGACTGAACCGAGTTCGGGTACTGGGCTGAAAAAACAAAGTACACAAGATCCTGTGTCGAAGCAGTTCCAGACCGCTTCGCCAGTAAGGCTCGAACATTTCCGCGGTTAGAAAAACGTTGTCGAGTTCATCTGAAGACAGGTCGTCGATAAAAGTCAGGTGGCGACCTTTGATCGAGGTTTTTTCTACCTGTGCATAGATATCTCTTGGGCCAAAGTCCGGCGTCAATACCATAGTTGTGCTTCCTCGCTGATTCAAAGTTACTGTGCAGATCGCGGTGTTAACTGCCGTTAAACCCTGGGCCAGGATCGATTGCTATCGCAGAACCCCGAGCAGGTTGGAACATAAGCTGTGTTCAGAAATACTCTGAAAATACAGCTGCAGCACCATACATTTTAAGCGAACTCCCCCAGCAGTCACCACTTGACCTATTAGACAGCCCAGAGCTGTGCTCAGCATCTACTGTCAGTTGTAGCATTCGATCTCCTGCAGCCTGAGCCAGGCTATACGATGTACCTGTCTGAGCGCTTCGGCAAATTCATCGTCCCGGCCACTGTCGATTCGTTTGCGGAAATTCTCCAGCACCTGCTGTCTATTACGACCGCGTACCGCAAGAATAAAAGGAAAACCAAATTGTTGGGTATAGGACTGATTGAGGGACTGAAACTCCGCGTATTCAGCTTTTGTACACTGGTCCAGTCCCGCACCGGCTTGTTCAGATCGGGACTCAACTGTCAGGACACCACCCACGCCCAGTTTGCCGGCAAGATCAGGGTGTGCGCGCAGCAACCTGATTTGAAGTTCCGGACCGGCCTCCTCGACTATTGCGACCAGGGTCCGGTGCAGACCTTCAGGCGAATCTTCGGTACTCGTGAGACCTTGATCCCAGGCCTGCTCAACAATCCAAGGAGATTTCTCATAGATATGACCGAACACTGCGATGAAATCCTCGCGACCCATTTCACTGGACTTACGGTGATCCTGCAACCGATCATCCTTCACTGTTAAACCGGCACAGCCGGGTGGTGTTGCCGCCAGTGCCGGGCGATATCGACCCTTCGACAGAACCACACCCCCTCGTGGCGCTGGGCGTGATCGATAAACCGTTCCAGCGCTCGAATACGGCCAGGTCTACCGACCAGACGGCAATGCAGACCGACCGACATCATCCGTGGTATACGGGAACCTTCCTCGTACAAGGTGTCAAAGGTATCTCTTAGGTAGCTGAAAAACTGATCACCTGAGCTAAACCCCTGTGGCGTTGCAAACCGCATGTCATTGGCATCCAGCGTATAGGGCACGACCAGGTGTTGATGACCATTGACCGTTGTCCAAAAGGGCAAGTCATCGTTGTAGTCATCAGCGTCATAAAGGAAACCGCCTTCCTCAGCCACCAGGCGACGGGTGTTTTCGCTGGTCCGGCCCGTGTACCAACCCAGTGGGCGTTCACCAGTCAGCTGCACAATGATCTCGATAGCTTTGTGAAGATGTTCTCTTTCCGTCGCCTCCGGTACGTCCCGGTAGTCAATCCAGCGGTAGCCGTGTGAGCAGATCTCGTGCCCTGCACTAACCACAGCGTCGGCTACCGCCGGGTTCCGCGCAAGCGCCATCGCGACGGCGAATACTGTGATCGGAATCTGTTTTTGTTCGAAAAGGTCCAACAGACGCCAGATCCCGACACGTGAGCCGTATTCATAGATTGATTCCATACTCATATGTCGCTGGCCAGGCCATGGTGCAGCACCGACGATCTCTGACAAAAATGCTTCTGACGCCGGATCACCG
>Ga0315336_1007130_pt1 | contig 10945 bp, 7 predicted proteins | sample ASW5metaG_FD_204512 | JGI IMG/M metagenome (GOLD analysis project Ga0315336, IMG submission 204512) | Ammonia-oxidizing marine archaeal communities from Monterey Bay, California, United States - ASW #5 | ecosystem: Environmental > Aquatic > Marine > Intertidal zone | place: USA: California... | reverse complement strand
TCACCGTCGGATGCGCGAATCTCCACCAGGTGGTTACCGACGTCGTCCTGGGCATTATTCGGCGTCCAGGAGAATAATGCGGTACCGGTGCCCAGGTCGGTCAGCACCGCACCAGCAGGCATGCTGCCGGTGGCAGCGATCGACAATTCGTCACCGTCCGGATCGGAGGCGTTGATCAGCAGTACAATGGGATCGCCAAAGACGCTTTGCAATTCGGCAACCGGCTCCAGCACGGGGGAACGGTTTACAGACTGAACGGTAACGCTAAAGGCGATCTGATCGCTGCCGCCGTTGCCGTCGGAAATCTCGATGAGCACCGCGTAGGGACTCCCATTGGCAGCATCTTCGGCCGGCTCGTAAAGATACGTCGTGCCCGCGATTCCGCCCGGCCCCTGCAACAGTATCGCGACCAGGTTGTGACCATCCGGATCGGATGCCTCGAGTAACAGGTTGAGCACATCGCCTTCCGCCACGGCTTGATCGGCCACCGGCGTTGCATGTGGGGGCGTATTGACCGTGACGGTCAGTTCGTCAGACTCACTGTTGCCTCCACTCGAGGCCGTCAACCGCAGCACATACACACCACCGAGAGAGAAGTTCGCGGTCGTGTCCTCGACAGCCGCATCGGCAAAGCTCACCAGCCCCGGACCACTGATCTGCGACCAGAGCGTGGAGGTCAATCCCGCATCGAATACCGTTCCGTCCAGACTCGCGGCCGCAGGCAACACGACATGCTGATCCAGGCCCGCGAATACCGACAGCACGCCCGCTGTTGTGCTGCTCGAGCTTGTTGAAGTTGTGGTGCTGCTCGTGCTCAGGGAGCTGCTTGTTGTGCTGGAACTGGTGCCGATCGAGGTCGTACTCGAACTCGTTGTACTCGTGATGATTGTTGAGGTGCTGGAGCTAGTCGTTGTGCTGCTTGCGGTGGTCGATGTTGTCGTGCTGCTAGTCGTGGACGACGAGGAACTCGTTGTCGTCGTGCTCGACACTGTCGAGGTGCTGGATGATGTCGTCAAAAGGGTCGAGGTCGTAGTCGTGGTGGACGACGTTGTGGTGCTCGTTGAGGTTGACGTAGACGTCGTGGATGACGTGGTTGTCGTTGAGGTTGTGGTGCTGCTCGTCGTGCTTGTGCTTACCGTCGAACTGCTCGTTGTAGTCGACGTTGTCGTGCTGGTCGACGATGTCGTGGAACTCTTTGTCGAGGTGCTCGAGGAGGATGTCGATGTAGAGGACAATGACGTCGTCAATGATGTTGTGGTGGATGTTGAACTACTGGTCGTCGAGGTCGTGATGCTCGTCGTGCTCGAGCTCGTCGTAGTGCTGCTGGAGCTACTCGTCGTGCTCGAACTCGTTGATGTTGTTGTGATCGTCGACGATGTCGTGGAAGTCGTTGTTGAGGTGCTGGAGGTGGATGTCGTCGAACTGGTCGTCGTGGACGTGGTTGTCGTCGTTGAGGTTGAGGTGCTTGAACTGGTGACGACAAACAGTGTCTGGTCGTACTGGTTAAAGACCGTGCCGTCGCCGGTAGTGGTTTCCCAGCTTGAGGATAGGTCTGCGATTTGGGGCAGGTAGCCCTGGAATGTAGCCTGGTTGTTGCGGGCATTGGCATATCGTGCACCGTCTATCCCACTCCCCAATGTCAGCACGGTATTGCCGACGTCGCTGAGTCCGGTGTTGTTCGTCTCGGCCGTGCCGCCTCGCGCATCCAGCAGGAAGAGGAACGTGCTGGGAACGCCCAATGCACCGACGTAGGCGTATACACTGTCGCCGCTGGCGGCCAGGCTGAAGTTCTTGTCCGGCTCACTCACCGTACCAAGCGAGGCCTCCGCGCCCGCGTTGATATTGCTGACGACGACGACCGTACCCGCTTCCAGGCCGCCGCTTGGGGCTACCCATTGCAAGGTGCCCTCCGAGGGCCCGAAAGTCACACCGTTCCATGTCTTGTCGGTCAAGAAGAGCGATTCACCGCCCTTCACGCTATCGAATACCGCAAACGCCAGACCATCTTGCGCGTCGGCGTTGTACATCAGCAATGCGACTTCTCCGGGCTCGTCGAGATTTCCGGCCGTGGTCGTGCTGCTGCTGGTCGTCGTTGTCGACGTCGAGCTGGATGTTGTGGTCGTTGTCGACGTCGATGTAGTCGTTGTGGTTGTACTGGTCGACGTCGTGGTGGTCGATGTAGAGGTGGTGGACGTTGATGTAGAAATCGTCGAACTCGTGCTGCTCGTCGTAATCGAGCTGGTCGTGGTGCTGCTCGAGCTACTTGATGTGCTCGAAGTGGTCGAAGTTGTTGTGCTGCTCGTCGTACTTGAACTTGTTGACGTTGTCGTGCTGGTCGACGATGTGGAGGAACTCGTCGTTGTGGTGCTCGTGGTGGATGTCGTTGTAGAGGACAAGGTTGTCGTCGATGATGTTGTGGTCGAAGTTGAACTACTCGTTGACGAAGTCGTGGTGCTGGTTGACGTGCTCAGGCTGCTTGTCGTGCTGCTCGTATCGGTCGATGATGTCGATGAACTCGTTGTAGTGCTCGAGGTGGAAGTCGATGTCGACGACGAGGACGTCGAGGTAGTTGATGTTGAAGTACTCGTCGTCGTGCTGGTCAATGAAGTCGATGAACTCGTTGATTTGATCAGCGTCGTACTCGTTGTGGATGATGTCGTGGTTGAAGTTACTGTCGTGGACGAACTGGTTGATGTTGAGGTCGTGGTACTGCTGGTCGTGCTTGAACTCGTCGATGATGTTGACGAACTCGTGGTGCTGGAGGTCGACAACGATGTAGAAGACGAAGACGTCGTAGATGTTGTGGTGGACGATGTTGAGGTACTCGTCGAGGTCGTGGTTGAGCTTGTAGTTATGCTGCTCGAACTCGTCGATGTCGTAGTAGTAGAGGAGCTCGTTGTGGTGATGGATGATGTCGTGCTTGAAGTGGACGATGTCGTGGAGGCCAATGAACTGGTGGTGGTAGTGATTGACGTGCTCGTTGACGTAGTGGATGTCGAACTGGTTGTCGTGCTTGAGCTGCTGGTGGAAGTGCTGCTGGTTGTGGTGGTCGTGGTGGAGGCAAGAGTGGCGATCCAGACTAATTCGGCAGAAAATTCGCTCTCGACCTGTGTGTCACTGTAGGCGGTGACTGAGAAAAAGTGGTTCAACGTCGGGTCAACGCCGTTGACAGTGCCGGTCGTCACGCTGCTAACATCAACAACGTGTTGGTAAGCGCCACTTTGAGTACCGTAGTAGATTTTGAAGCCGGTAAGATTCTCCAGTGGACTGCCGTCTGCATTCTGACTGGGCGCATCCCAGGCGATTGTGACGTTCGTCAGCTGGGCGTGGACGAACGTCACGTGAATGAAACAGGTGAGCAGGCAAAGGATCAATCTCCCCATGACCCGGCATCAATCAGCACGAGCCATACCATGGAAAGATTCAGTATGTTTTCGTAACTTCCTTTACCAATTACGCATTCTGAGTAACGGAAATTTACGGATTTATTACTCGTACTTATTGATCGACCACGTCGCAGGCATCCGAACACTAAAGGTTTTGCTACTTTTTCAATTGTGACAATGACACGTACCTTCTGATGCGCCGAAGATCCCGACTACGGAGAACAGTAGATCAGGACAGACGATTGGACGAAGTTCCGATATCTTGAAGCAATCCAAAAACCCGTCGTTTAATCGATCGGCGAGGCGGTATCCGACTATGCGGATGGCTACGTTGAGGCATGCTGGCCTCCCACATGCCTGTTTCTTGAGAAAACTTGTGGGAGGCCAGCACCGCCTGGCCGATTAGCGGTGCTGGGATAAATAAGGACGAATCAGATTAGTATGTACTATAGTAAGTGCTACCAAGATGCTGTCTTACGTAAGCCTTACGTAAGGCTTACGTAATAGGAAACCATATTACGAATTCAGCACAGAAGGCATGCGGGATAGAACTTGTCTCAAAATTGAATTTCAATATTATTACATTCGGCCGACGAGGACCTGCCCGTCCCGCAGCCGCAGCCGCGCATGCGCGTCAACGTAAGCATACATGTCGCGAGATGCCACGGACTTGCTCCGAGGAGTTTCGCGCTTTGTGCCTTCATCACTGGAATCCACACAAAAAAGATGCCATGGGCTTGCCCCATGGAGGCTCACGCTGTGTATCAATAGACATGGATTCTTGCGATCGGATTTCTCCTATAGCCGTCTCACAAGCATTGTGGAGCAAGGGCGCAACGTGAAAACTCCATGGGGCAAGCCCATGGCATCTCTAACGCTATGAACAGCCTGTATCTCAGGTACACAGCCTGAAACTCCACACCGCAAGGTGTGGGATCTTCTTGCCTCGCTGTGTTTTATTCACTTAGGTTGACGCACATGCGCAGACGCGGGATCCCCGTCCGCCGCGGGAAACGCGCTGGCATGCTATTCTGAGATCGATTCTGGACACTTAAATCCCACCCTTGACCATCACTTCTCCTCGCGAGAGACTGCGTCCTTGTGAAGGGCATATCGCATTTTGTTATCGGTGTCGGGGCGGCATCGTGCTTTCCTGCTGCAGTTGCAGCGGGGGCAGATGGAAATCCGCTATATTTTATTCTTGGCGGCGTATTTGGACTCTTACCTGACACGCTTGACTTCAAATTTTGGAAGTTTTTCTATAAGACGGACATCACGGTTACTCCAGATCCGCATGACGTGGATGTAAAGATGATTGCCGAAGCCGTTGCGCTGGCGGTGAACACCGCTCACGAGACGCGCGATCCAGTTACGATCAAGTTGAACACCATTCAATTGGGTGCTGACCGCTGGCGACGATACTCAGTCATATTCGACATTCCAGGGCGAAGAGTTATTGCCAGATCAGGTCCCATCGTGGATACGGGCGGCAAGCCTATCCCGGGTATGCCAAGAGAGGAGATTCGGGAGGCAGTCATGCCGCTCGCCTGCGACATCCGAATGCAATATTTTGCCACAACAGACGTCGACATTTTTGACGGACCCGTATTTAGGATGGACCCCTTGGACGATGGGCGCGTATCTCCTGATTTTATTCCGTGGCATCGCGATTGGACTCACAGCCTTGTATTTGCGTTGCTGTTTGGATTGGCGGGAGCGCTAGTCTGGAACGCAACAGCAGGAGCAATAATTTTTGCAGCGTATGCTGCGCACATTCTTGCCGACCAACTCGGCTACATGGGCAGCAACCTGTTCGCGCCGTTCACAAAGCGTCGCACAGGTGGACTGCGCCTCACGCGCGCTATGTGGCCTTTTCCGAACTTTCTATGCGTTTGGATTTCCTGTGTTATTGTCTTCTGGAATTTGCATCATGCGATGCCGGGAGCTGTCGAACCGTTGAACCCGGTTCGTGTTCTGGCGCTCTGGATCGGCATTCCGAGCCTTGTATTTGTGTATCTACAACGCAGGGCGAATTTTTGTGAGTAGCGGCCGGCGGCCGCGATTATGGGTTATCGGCCTGCCCGCATCGATATGCAAAACGTTGCGGGCGGGTTGTTGATTATCAGTTACTTGCGTGCAAAAACGTGCGCAAGGACAACTCTGTAACAATTCTGGCTAACCCACGTTACCAGCGGATTCACGCCCCCGTCATCTGCATATCGTGACGATTTTCGAATTGCGCGATTTGGTCTTCGTGTTCGAACGTCAGTGCGATGTCGTCCAGACCCCGCAGCAGATAACTCTTCTTGGAGGGATCGATATCAAACGCAACGACGAGCTCTTCCGTTCCATGCAGCGTGATCGTCTGAGGTTCGAGGTCGACCGAGGCCTCCAGGCCTTCGTGCCCACCAACTGCTGAAAAGATGCGATCGACATCATTCTCAGACAACTCAACCGTCAGAAGTCCGTTTTTCATGGCGTTGTTGGCGAAGATATCGGCAAAAGCCGGAACGCTGCTCCCGTTTCGATCTCGCCGAGGCGCAATCACGACACTGAAGCCCGCCTGCACAATCGCCCAAACGGCATGTTCCCGGCTAGATCCGCATCCAAAATTGTTTCGCACGACGAGGATCCTGGCACCGTTGAAGCGGGGCTGGTTCAATTCGAAGTCGGGATTCGGACTGCCATCCGCACGATGAGACCAATCACAAAAAAGGCCCTCATCAAAACCAGTTCGTTTGATGGACTTCAGGTATTGCTTGGGGATGATCTGATCCGTATCCACATTCGCGCGATTCAACGTCGCCACGATGCCTCGCTCTTTCGTGAACGCTTTCATTTTTAAATTAACTCCACTCCCGAAAATCCACAAAATGACCCTCGACTGCCGCCGCGGCTGCCATTTCGGGGCTGACGAGATGCGTTCTTCCGCCTTTGCCCTGACGACCTTCGAAGTTTCTATTGGATGTTGACGCAGCACGTTCTTTATCGGCAAGTCTGTCGGGGTTCATGCCCAGGCACATGCTGCAGCCGGCGAAGCGCCATTCGCCTCCGGCATTCTTGATGATCCTGTCAATGCCTTCAGATTCCGCCTGCCTTCGCACTTGTTCGGAGCCGGGAACGACAAGCAGACGAACGCCCTCAGCGATGTTCCTGCCGCCAAGAACCATTGCCGCGCGCCGTAGATCCTCGATTCTAGCGTTCGTACAACTGCCGATGAAGACCGTATCGACAGCCACGTCTGTCATTGGTGTCCCGGGTGTGAGCCCCATGTATGTCAACGCGTGTTCAACATCGACGCGGTTATAGCCGGGAACACTGCTCGGGTCCGGTACGGGTTCCGTGACGTCCATCACCATGCCTGGACTTGTGCCCCAAGTCACCTGGGGAGCCAGGTCCGCACAATCAATTGTGATCTCGCGATCGAATGTCGCTTCATCGTCCGTTGGCAGTGACTTCCATTTTTTAACCGCTTTTTCAAACGCCTCGCCCTTCGGCGCGAAGGGTCGATCCTCACGGCTGATATACTGAAACGTCGTGTCATCCGGCGCGATCATGCCTGCGCGGGCACCGCCTTCTATGCTCATGTTACAAACCGTCATGCGTTCGTCCATTGACAGGTCGCGAATGGCATCGCCCGTGTATTCCAGAACGTGCCCGGTACCACCAGCGGTGCCGATGGTGCCGATCAGCTTCAGAATCATGTCCTTTGACGTCACGCCGGGCTTCAGGTGTCCCGTAAAATCGACCTTATACGTACCGGGTTTCGCTTGGGGAAGGGTCTGCGTTGCCAGTACATGCTCGATTTCGGATGTGCCGATGCCAAATGCCAGGGCACCAAATGCACCATGGGTGGACGTGTGCGAATCCCCGCAGACAACCGTCGTGCCGGGCAGCGTCAGTCCCAGCTCCGGGCCAATAATGTGCACGATGCCTTGCTTGTCACTATCCAGTCCGTACAGCGTGATCCCGAATTCCTTGCAATTGTTCTCCAGTGCCTCCACCTGCGTCTTGGAAACGGGGTCCGCGATTACGAGTCGGTTATCTGTTGGAACATTGTGATCCGTGGTCGCAAACGCCAGACCGGGTTGACGTACCGTGCGTCCCGACATCCGCAAGCCTTCAAATGCCTGCGGACTGGTCACTTCATGGATCAGGTGACGATCGATGTATATCAGAACGGTACCGTCGTCCAATGTTGCTGCAACATGAGCGTCCCATACCTTGTCGAATAAAGTCTTGGCCATAACCTGAATACGTTACCCAAAAAGCGGATGAGAAGCAATAAGACTAAGGCGGAATGATTCAGTTACGGGTGCTGTCTGTAAATCGGTCCCGAGCGCTCGCGCCTCGGGACGTTTGGCGCGAATTGGGTCGCCCACTTTGCCCCGGCCTCTACGTTCCCGGGCCCCTCAGGTACACAAGTACACCTCGGCCCCCGGCGCCCATGCCGAAGCGTGGCAAGCTTGAACCTTGCCCCGCCCAGGCGGGGCAAGGGCAAACTGGACGACCAAGTTCGCGTCCCTCGCCCGACTCTCAGTTGGGCTCGGGCACCCAAACGCATCGCGCGGTTGCTACCTCGCGCCTGGCCGGCGCGAGGTAAAAAGGCGTGTGTGAAAAGAAGACATTGTGAATTGGCAGTGACGCCAATGCACAGATGCGTAAAAATTAGGAGCCAAGTTACGTTGGGGATCGCTCTGCCAAGTGGTCAGAAGCGTTTCGGTTAAGTCGCCTGCTCTCCGCGGGCCATCAAGACCTGTCCGGTTCTGACAAGTTCGATGAGATTGAACTTCTTGAGCATGTCGATGCAGGCGTCAATTTTGGCCGTCCGCCCTTTGACAAGCACAATCATGGAGGATTCGGTGAGGTCCACGGTTTCGCAATCAAAATGCGCACACACTTGTAGGGCTTCCGTTCGATTTTCCGTGTTAACCCCGACCTTGATCATCGCGAGTTCGCGCACCACAGAATTGTCACCGGAATGATCCGTGCAGTGAAGAACATCAACCAACTTTTCGAGCTGCTTGATAATTTGCTCCAGCCCCTCGGTGGACCCTTTTGCCGTTATCGTCATACGAGAATAGCGTCCGTCCTTTGACGGTGACACGACCAGTGAATCAATATTGTAACCACGTCGCGCAAAAACCTGCGCAATGCGTGCCAGGACACCGGGTTTGTTGGCCACAAACACGCTAAGGGTCTGAAAGGCTTCGTCTGTTTCTATTGTGGTCATAAAAGTAATAACTGATTTATTCCAAAAAACTGCTGATATTGACCCGTGGTCGGCTACACATAATTGCAGCGGTTAGTCCAAAGGCGAGGACTTAAGCGTTTTGACCAACGATCACGTGGAACCCGTGGGTTTTGCCAACTTTTCAGTTGGAGCCTCAATCAGCATGGACTCGAGCGGGCTGCCCGCCGGAATCATCGGGAACACGTTACCCACTTTTTCCACAATGGCGTTGACAACAACCGGTCCGTCTTTGAAATCACGCGCTCGCTGAAGCACCTTGCGGATATCCGCCTGACGTTTGAGCGTCAGACCCATCGCACCGGGGTACGCATCTGCGATTTTGGCAAAGTCAGGATTGCCTACGAGATCCACGCCGCTTTCTCGTTCTTCGAAGAACAACTCCTGCCATTGGCGTACCATGCCCAGGTAACTGTTATTCAATACGATCACTTTGACTGGAAGCTTATTTATGGCAGCCGTGGCAAGCTCGCTCATCGTCATCTGGAATCCGCCATCGCCCACAACGGCCCAGACTTCCTTATCGGGATTTCCGAATTGTGCACCAATCGCTGCCGGAAACCCATAGCCCATCGTCCCGGCACCCCCAGAGCTGAGCCAACTCCCGGGGTAAATCGTTTTGCAGAATTGCGCCGCCCACATCTGGTGTTGGCCCACATCCGTTGAAATAATGGCGTCTCCGCGGGTCATGTCATTCAAAACGTCGAGAATGTGCTGCATTTTCAATCCACCGCCCTTTTGATATTTGAGCGGGTACTTCTTCTTGTAGCCGTCCAAATGCTTGAGCCAGCTCTCTGTATTTAATTCGCCGACATGCTTGGTGAGTTCGGTGATCACAGTTTTGGCGTCGCCTTCACAATAGTGATGACACTTGATCATGCGGCCGAACTCTGATTTGTCGACGTCGACATGAATTCGCGTTGCGTTGGCACAGAATTGCGGTGCCTCGCCGATGATACGGTCGTCGTATCGTGACCCTATGGATATGACAAGATCGCATTCGACCATTGCTTTGTTTGCATATGCCGTGCCGTGCATGCCAAGCATCCCGAGCGACAAATCATGCGTTTCCGGTATTGCGCCCTTGCCAAGCAGTGTTGTGACTACGGGAGCTTTCAACTTCGCCGCCAATGCCGTCAACTCGGCATGTGCGCCGGCAATCAGAACGCCATGGCCCGCAAGTATGACAGGTTTCTTTGATTTGCTCAGAGCCTCCGCAATAGGAAAAACCAGTTCTTTGTCAAAATCCTGACCATTGGGGCTGTAGCCGGGAAGGTCCATTTCCGGATACAGATCGCCTTCAAATGGCCCCTGCGTCACATCTTTCGGAAGATCGATCAAGACAGGCCCGGGTCTTCCGGTGTTTGTAATGTGAAACGCCTCACGTACGACCCTGGGAATGTCTTCAGCCTCCTTGACGAGGTAACTATGTTTCACGACAGGCATTGAAATGTCATAGATGTCCGCTTCCTGGAAGGCATCCTTGCCAAGCATCGGACGAATCTGCTGTCCGGTAAGTACCACCATAGGAACAGAATCCATATGTGCAGTCATAACGCCTGTCAGCGTATTGGTTGCACCGGGTCCGCTCGTCACGAGCACGACCCCTGGGCTGCCAGTCGAGCGTGCATACCCATCAGCCATGTGGGACGCGCCCTGTTCGTGCCTCACGAGGATCAAATCTATCTTAGAATGAACCATCGCATCGAAAATCGGCAGGGCTGCACCTCCCGAAAGCCCATATACACGGTCAACGCCTTGATTTTCGAGACACCTGACCAAGGCATCCGCGCCAGATATGGAATTATTTGGCATTTCCTAAATCCTTAGTGGATAATTTTGCATAATTTAGCACATATTCTTGCAAATTCAACACGAGTTTCAATTTTTTATAAAAATTATCAAAAACACAGCGCCATTTCCAGAAACAAGCAATTATTTGTGAAAACAATTGAGTAATATTTGCGGAATAATCGTAAGAATGCAGTTATTCTGTAACAAATAGGACGTATGTGGCCGATATGTCCTATTTACGGGTCAAGCTGAATGGGTCTTTGTAGGGCTTTTTTCTGCAGAGTCTCCGTGGCGTTGCGCAATTGGGCACGATCGCCTGCTCCGGGGGGCGAACAAGCGAAAGCCGACGCACCCAGTTAGAGGTCGTCACGTATCTGTCGATCCAGCGGTGCATTGAAGTGACAGAGCCTCAATTATCGGGCAGGCTCAAGCAGTCTGCCGCAAACTTCTCAATATATGTGGTAATAGCTCAGAACGATGAAAAGCACTTATGAGCAGTACATCCATTCAGCGC
>Ga0315336_1007128_pt1 | contig 10948 bp, 9 predicted proteins | sample ASW5metaG_FD_204512 | JGI IMG/M metagenome (GOLD analysis project Ga0315336, IMG submission 204512) | Ammonia-oxidizing marine archaeal communities from Monterey Bay, California, United States - ASW #5 | ecosystem: Environmental > Aquatic > Marine > Intertidal zone | place: USA: California... | reverse complement strand
GATCGAGCACGACACAGACCGGGCCATCGTCTCGGCCATGGGCGCCCGATCGACGCCGTCGGCGCTCCTCGTCGAGCCGAAGAACAAGACAAAGGTCACCGTGATCGATGTCTGGTATCCGTACCTGCCCGGCTTCGACGCCATGGTCGAGGGTCGTGTCAACGGCGACATCTACAAGTCCTTCCGGGAGAATGAGTACAAAGGCGACAACCTCTGCGGCTCCTGCCACACGGTTCCGGCCCTGTCGTGGACCCTGACCCACCACAGCATGGCCTGGAGAACGCTGGTCCTCGCCGAGGAAGACGAGAACCCCGAGTGCACCGGCTGCCACGTCACCGGAAACGGGCAACCCACCGGTTGGAACGGCGAAGAACACAGCAAGATGATCGACGTCGGCTGCGAGTCCTGCCACGGGCCCGGTGGCCCACATGACGGTATCCGTACCGAGCCCAAAGACACTTGCGAGGGCTGTCACGACGACAAACACGCCATCGCGTTCTCCTACGAAAAGGGGCTGCCACTCATCGATCACTACCGCGCCCAGGACATGTCGCCCGAGGAGATCCACGCCGCCCGCGTCAAGCTCTACAACGGCGAAGTCCCGCGGGATCTGCTTGCGTTTGCCGCGGGAAAGAACCTCGGCGCCGAGGCGTGCAAGTCCTGCCACGAGACCGAATACGCCTGGTGGGAGGCGAATAAACACCACACCGCGATGTCGACACTGAACGCCGAGCAGAGCGCGGACCCGACTTGCGTTCGCTGCCATGCCACCGCTATCGAGTCCGGAACCCCACCGTCCACGATCGACGGATTCCACATCGAAGAGGGCGTCGGTTGCGAGTCCTGTCACGGACCCGGAGAGGCCCACGTCGCGGCCGGCGGGACCAAGGACAGCATCGAGGGACTCGGCGAGGACTGCCCGGTGTGCGTCATTGAGGCGGTGTGCACCGGCTGTCACACCAAAGAATGGGACGAGGCCTGGAACCTGGACTTCGACCTGCCCAAGGTCAAGCACTCAGCGGGGCCGAAGGACGGTGCTCCTGAGGATCCCGAAGACGACAAAGACGAGTAGGAGTGCGAGCCCTCCGCCGGGGCCGCCGGTGGAGTCACAGCCGATTCCAGCGCCTGTCTCGCAGAGTCTGCCGCGTCTGTAGTCGCCGTCGTTTCCGACGGCATCGGCGACGAACCACTCCATGTCCGCCGACGCCTCTACGTCTCCATAGCGGGCTAGCAAAGTGGCAGACCGGTCGCCGACCCGGCCCGAGGGGGCACACATTCGTCGGTAATGAGCGCGTACTCGAGGCCCCGAGGGTCTCTGCCGCCCGCCTCGATTCTCAGGTCCCCACGCTCCACCGACCACTGCACCGGCGCCCCATAGACCACGTTGCCGGACCGATTTCGGGTGATCGCTTGAGCGCCGATGGGCTCCATTGCCCGACCCTCTCCAGGGGCGTAGGCCACCACCAATTCGATGGAATCGACCTCGTCCGAGTTGGCGTCAAACCCGCCGTAGCACCCCGCCAAAAGCACCGCCGCAAGAACACTTCGCAGTTGCATCTCGCCTCCTGGTGCCCAGTCTGCCAACGCGCCTTCGCACCATCCATTACATGCGCTTACTCATGAAGTCCGACGGCTACATCGTCTCCCCGGTCTACGACTGGCTGCTGTTTCTGCTCCCACCTCTGCTCGCCCTGGGACTGGGCATCGGCGTCTCCGGAACGCCGTTTGCGACCGAGAAGTTCCACTGGGTGAATCAGCAGACCACCCTGAGCCGACTGGTGGTTGGCGCCATCGTGCACGCCCATCTCGTCGCGGTCGTTTTCCGCAGCCACGGCAACGGCAACATCCGCAGACTGCACCCCTGGCGCTTCATCGCCGTGCCCCTGGCGCTGTACGGGGCGATGCTCGGATCGTTCTCGTTCTTCGTCGTCTGTGCCGTGATCGCCACTTTTTGGGACGTCTACCACTCCTCGCTCCAAACCTTTGGTTTCGCACGAATCTACGACAAGCGTCTGGGCAACGATCCCGACGCCGGACGACGGCTCGACTGGGGGCTCAACCTGCTGATGTACGCCGGTCCGATCCTCGGTGGCGCGAGCCTGATGGACCACATCGACGCGTTCGAGGGCCTGAGCCACCTCGACACCCCCATCGCGCGGACTGTGCCCTACTTCTTCGAGACCAACGCCCAGACGTTCACGTGGATCGTCGTCGGCGTGGGCTCGGGCTTCCTCGCCTGGTATCTGCATAGCTATTGGGAGCTGCATCGGAAGGGCTATCGAATCTCGCCCCAGAAGATCTTCCTGCTCGCAAGCACCGGTTTCGTCTCGATCTACTCCTGGGGCTTCAACACCTGGGGCGAGGCCTACCTGATCATGAACGCCTTCCACGCCCTGCAGTACTTCGGCATCGTCTGGGCCTTCGAGAAGAAGAACCTGACCAGGATGTTCAGGACCCAGTCCCTGGGTCCCGTGGTCACGGCAACGATATTCATGGGTTTGTGCCTGGGCTATGGCGTGGTGGTGTCCAGCAACGGAATCTATGCCCTGGCGGCGTTGTCCATGGTCGTGTCGCTGATGCACTTCTGGTACGACGGGTTCATCTGGTCGGTGCGAAAGGACCAGGTCTGATCTCGTCAATGCGCCAGGGCCCGGCGGTATTGCGGTACGCTATACGCGCGCTCTGAACCGCGCGAACGACAATTCAGTTGACAGTGGCTGGACATCTGCCGTAAATGCGTCAACGCCTCCGAGGTGGCAAATGCGTTCTTTCGTCCCTGTTTTTGGACTATTTGTAGTTCTCGCCGCTGGTTGCAACGACACCCAGCTCGCAACCAACGACCCCGCCCCGGTGGTCAACATCTTGAGCCCGGTGGAGAACGAGCAGTTCGACGCCGACGCCCTGATCGAGCTCACGGCAGTCGTGAGTGACAACACCCCGGCAGCAGACCTGATCGTGACCTGGTCGACCGCCGACGGCGTGGTCGGGGACGTGCTGCCCGACGACAAGGGCAACACCTTCCTGGCGGTGAGCGCCCTCGACTTCGGCGAGGGATCGGTCGTCTTCACCATCGAGGCCATCGATCTGTCGGGCCAGACGGCAACCGAGGCGGTCAACGTCATCATCGGCGAGGCCGGGACCACCGACACCGACACGACCGACGTGAACCAGGACGGGGCACCGACGGTGGTGCTGACCGGCCCCACTGCCGGCGCGGCATTCATCCGCGATGAGGAGATCAACTTCGTCGGCACCATCGCCGACGGCGAGCAGGCGCCCGACACACTTGTGGCGTCATTGACCAGCAGCGCCGACGGCCTGCTCTGGGAGGGTGCACCCTCGGTCACGGGCTCGGTCAGTGTGCCCTGGGACTCGCTGACGGTGGGCACGCACACGGTGACCCTGACGGCGATCGACAGCGACGGCATGATTGGCACGGACGACGTGACGTTCGACGTTTCGAACGACGGCCGCCCCTACCCGACGATCATCGCTCCACCGGCGGGCAGCCTCTACAACCTCGACGATCAAGTCACCTTCGAAGGCGAGATGCGCGACGACGAGGACGACGCAGAGCTGCTCACCTGGGAGTGGGAGAGCGACATCACCGGGCTCCTCGCGGGCCCCGGTTTCCCAGATAGCAACGGGTACACGGCGTTCGGATGGACGGCGATGGACGCGGGCGTGCATTTGATCACGCTGCGGGTGACGGACACGGACGGGCAGTGGGCCTCGGACAGCATCTTGTTGGAGGTCGTCGACCCGGATGACTTTGACGGCGACGGCGATGGGTACACGCCGAATCAGGGGGACTGCGACGACAACGACTACGACGTGAACCCCGGTATGGCCGAGATTTGCGACGACAAAGACAACAACTGCGACGGCTTCAACAACGAGACATGGGCCGACCAATACGAGTACGATGGCTATGGAGCATGGTCGCCGAACGACGCCTTCGATACTGGATTCTTCCTCGGCGAGATCGATAATGACTTCGGCCCCATCTTCTCGGACGAGCTTGAAGTGAGTGGGCTGACCCTGCACCATATGGGTGATTCTGACTGGTTCTGGTTCGACGCGGACGACGCGTGGTACGACCCGGTCAACCTCCGCGTCAAAATCGAGATTCCAGTGGGCGCAATCTACGTGGCCGACATTTACCACGTCGAAGATGGCAACTACACGCTCTGGGCCTCTTACAACCTCGAGGACAGCAACACGCCTCCAGGCCCCGGACCCGGCGAGATATTCCTGGACTTCAACGGTGACTTCAACATCTTCGAGGAGGATGAGGATGACTTCGCCGTGAATGTGCGCGCCACAACCTGGCCTGCCGGCTCCTGTGCAGACACCTACACCATGACCATCACAGACCTGTAGACGAACGGGACGGTCCAAATACATCCGGGGCGGAAATCGGAGGCCCGTAGTGGTCGGACGCTCCGACTAGCGCGATAGGCCAGATTCTCTACCGCGGAGAAGCAAAGGTGCGCAAAGCCGACAACGCAACCGATCCAGCCACCCTGAACGAGCTCTCGAAACTCATTCTGGGGGCGGCGTTGCACATTCATACCGCGCTGGGGCCCGGCCTCCTGGAGTCAGCGTATGAAGCCTGCCTCGAACACGAGCTCCGACGCCGCGGACTCGCCGTCGAGCGGCAAAAACAGCTCCCAGTACGGTACGACGACATCCTCGTCGATGCCGGATACAGGATCGACCTGCTGGTCGAGGGCACCGTGCTCCTCGAGATCAAGGCCATCCGGCAGTTTGCCCCGATCCACGAAGCCCAGGTGCTGACGTACCTCAAGCTGTCCGGCGTCCATCTCGGACTTCTCTTGAATTTCAATGTGACTCGGCTTCGGAACGGTGGAATCAAGCGCCTGGTCCACCAGTTCCCAGATTGAAGACATACGACCCCTCTCGATTCAGCGGACCATCGCGTCGGTGACCTTTGCGTACCTCTGCATCTCTGTGGTGAAAATTGGCCTTTCGCCCAGGCCGCGCCCGCCATGCGCCGTGATATGCGCCTCACAGTCCTGAAGCCCACAGGTCGCTCTAGATACTCACCCCTAGCACAATGTACGCGGCACCCCCTGCTGGACTGAAGGGTCCGTCGTAGCTTCTCGCGCCCAACAGCAGGTCTGAAAGACCATCGTCATCGAGATCGCCGGAATCGAGCGCTGTTCCCATCGACGACACCTCGACCGGCTCGCCACGCAAGATCGTGTCAGCAGCACTCAGGTCCAACGTCCCAGACATCGGCCCGTAGATCAAAAACACGACTCCCTCACCTCCTGCCGCGCTAGGGGCGCCGATAGCGAGGTCCCCAAACCCGTCTCCATTGAAATCGTCCACCAATTCAACGACGGCAGCGAAATCCGACGGGGCCTGTCCCGCAGCGCTCGCGATCGCGTCCGTCGCCCCTTTCCCCACCAGGGACCCCGTAAACAAGCGGACGATGCCTCGAGCGTCATCGCCCATTCCGGCCAGCACCGTGTCGGCATAGCCATCGCCGTCGGTGTCCGGTCCCCCGTCCACGTTCATTCCAAGGCCGTCGTCAGAGAAGCCGACTATCTCCGCATCTGCCATTGACAGGTCGATCGCGCCTGTAGCGGGGCCATGCACGATATACACGGATCCCATAGCCGCGTGGCGACCCGGGGCTCCCACCACGGCATCGTGAACGCCATCTCCGTCAACATCGGACATGCCCACTGCAAGACCCGTGTAGTCCCCAGCCGAGATGCCAACTAGAGTCGCCGACGCGAGGGCCAAATCCGGCGAAGGAGATGGCCCATGAAACAGATATGCGCACCCAGTCTGGCCATTCACCGTTGTTGCGCCATCGGCTCCAACCAAAACGTCCGCATACGCATCTAGATTGACGCTGCCGCCGCCCGCGACGGAAACGCCAAAACTCGCGTCTGCAGCACCTTCCCAGAAGACCTGCGACGACGACAGGTCTACAACGCCGATCCAGGGTCCGTGCACAAGATACGCGGCACCCGAATTGCTGCCCCCACTGTCCGAGTCCGGAGCCGCAATCACCAAATCGGCGAATCCGTCACCGTTTACATCGCCCGCGTTTGCAAGTCGGCTCGACGTATCCCAGCCATTGGCTTCCCCAATGAGCGATGCATCCGCAGACAACACCAAGTCGATTTGGGAACCCAGGTGTGGCCCGTACGAAACGAACGCAGCGCCGCGGTCGATATCCAGCCCCACGTCCAGTAGTGGAGCTCCCACAACAAAGTCGAGCACCGAATCACCGTCGAAGTCTCCCAAGACCACTTCGCTACCAGCCTGCGCGCTGGGCTGCAACGCGACGAACGCACGGTTGCCTGGGGCCAGCGGCCCGTCTCCCAGGCCGCAGGCGGTCTGCACGTCACAGTCGTCGTCGACTCCGTTCTCACAGACCTCCGGCTCCGCGGGATTCACATCCGGATCGACGTCGTCGCAGTCCGTATCGTCGAGAACCCAGCCCGAAGGCGCCACACACTGATCCAGAGACACTGCGGGATTCCCGAACCCATCTGCATCCCCATCGGCAAACCAAGTGAGTTCGATCACATACGGGTCGATGTCGTCACAGTCGCCGGCCACAGCGACCGCTCCCGGAGGCTGGGAACAGGCGTCCACCGCCGTCCCCGGGTCCCCTGCCCCGTCGCCATCCAGATCGTCGTACCAGACCGAGAACGCCGCATCCTCGTCGATGTCACCGTCGCAGTCCTCGTCGACTCCATCGCAGACATCGGTCTGCCCCGGACGCACAGACGCGAGCGTGTCGTCACAGTCGTCGCCGTTGTCCACGTGCCGACTCGGGGCCGCACAAGCCGACGTTTCCGTCGCCAGATCGCCGAATCCGTCCTCGTCGTTGTCTAGATACCAGTTCGAAAACTCTGCGTCGTCGTCCGTCGTGCCGTCGCAGTCCTGATCGAGGCCATCACAGAGATCCTCCTCGCCCGGGTTGAAGGCCGGATCCGCGGGATCGCAGTCTCCCGCCTCGGAAGCGTAGGTGGCGGGCCGCTCACACGCGACGACCGTCTCCGACTCAACGCCGTATCCGTCCTCGTCGATGTCCGCGTACCAGGGATCGCCATCGATCGCACCGAGCTCGTCGATCTCGCCGTTGCAGTTGTTGTCGAGGCCGTCACAGAGCTCCAGCGCATCGGGATGAACGGCCGGATCTTCGTTGTCGCAGTCCGCTCCTCCGTTCTGGGCGGGCTGATGGCCGTCGCCATCCCGATCATAGGCCGCTTCGAGCTCGGAGTCTGAGACGAAACAACCGACTGCGAGTGCGAAAACGAGCGGGATCATGGCTCAGCCCTGGTTGGTGATCTCGTCGCGGATGTCGAGCACGTGCTTGCACATCTCGGCAGCGTCGGCGTATCGATCGGCGGGCCTGTAGGCGCCACCCTTGCGGATAATGGGACGGAGCCGACCGTTGAAATCCTGGAGCATCTCCGGATTGAGCCCCTGGATAGCGAGATTCGGCGGCGGCTGGCTCGTCAGCAACATGCACAGCGTCGCGGCCACCGAGTACAGATCGGCCTGGGGCGTGACTGAACGCGGGTCGTAGCGCTGCTCGGGAGCCGAATACAGGAAGGTGCCGAGGTGGATGCCGGCCTGGGTGAGGTTCGAGTCGAAGGTGCGAACCAGGCCGAAGTCGACGAGCTTGGTGCGGCCGTCGTCGGTGAGAAGCACGTTCGAGGGCTTTACGTCACGATGCACCATTCCCGCGGAGTGAACGGCCTCCAGACCCTTGAGGAGGGCTGCCGTCGTGGTCAGCGCAGCGTAGGGCCGCAGTCCGCCGACGCGCACCGCGAGGTCTTCGAGGTTGCCACGGCCGGCGTACTCCATGACGAAGTACTGGGTGTGCCCGAGATCGCCGACCTCGACGATGTTGATGATGTTTGGGTGGTCCAGCGCCTGCAGGGTGCGCGCCTCGGTGAGGAAGCGCGCGGCGCCATTGCCACGCCGGAACTGGGGATGGAGGATCTTGGCTGCATAGGCCTTTCCATCTTCGGGGTCGCGCAGCTTGTAGACGAAGCCCACCGAGCCCCGACCGACCTGCCCCTCCACCTCGAATCGGCCCAGATGGGTCGGCGGGGAATAGATGGAAGGGCTCATGGGCTCACCGTTAACGTTAGGATGCCATCGATGCGTTGGATTGTCGCACTGCTGCTCCTGGGGTCCGCCGCACAGGCCAACGCCGAGGCTCGACTGCGCCTGGCAGCAGACCGCGCGGTGGTCATTGTCGTCAACATGGCGCCCCACCCCATGACCGGCGCCGGCTACGAGGAGATCGTCATCGACATCGCCGATGGCAAAGAGGGACTGCAAAACGTTCGCGTCCTCAACGCCCTCGGCAAGGAACAGTGGAAGGGCACCGTGCTCGTCAAGGCGGGCACGGTCGTCAAAGCCCGCTGGAAAGGCAGAAAATTCGAGGTCTACGACCGCAAGACACTGAACAACAGGTATGGCTCTTCCAAGAGACCGGCTCCACAGGCTGTCGCCGGACACAAGGGACTCGAAGCCCTTGCGGCCACGACGCCCTCGGTATCCGCTGAGGACGAGGTGCTTGCGGCCATCGCCGAAGCCCATGCCACCACAGAAGACACCGATGCGTCGTCCGAAGAGCCCTCCGACGCCTCACCTGACGTGGCCCCGCCGGTGGTCGCCGGCCAAGCGGGCAAGCTCGAGCTGGTGAATCGCACGAGCAGCTGGGCCAACGCCTGGGTCGACGGCGCCCTCGCCCACGAATTCCGTGGCAAGGGCAACTCGGTGACGCTCGATCTGCCGACCGGCGAACACCAGGTCCAGTTCCGCGACTTCCAGGACAAGGAGGACTGGGGCCACGGCACCGTTCTCGTCTACGGTGACATTGCGGTGCAGCTGCATTTCAGCAAGGCCGAGCCGCCCGAGGCCCTGAACCGGAAAGAGGCCTGGACCGCCGAATAGCGCAGACGGACGCCTCACTCCTCCGCGACGGGCGCCGCCATTTTCCGCGCTGTCGCGATGACATTCTCGAGCAGATCTTCCGAGGTGTTCCCTCCCTTGGACACGACCCCCTGAACTTGCTGGAGAAGACGCGACTTCTGGGCTGGGGTCAGGGTCATCGCAGTCATGACCACCACGGGAACGCCAGCCCAACGCGGCTTGTCCCGGATGGCCTCGAGGAAACCAAAGCCGTCGAGCTTGGGCATCATCAGATCCAGCATCACCAGCGCTGGCCGATTGGTGACGGCCAGGGCCTCTTCGCCATTCGACACGCGCTGGACCTGGTAGCCGTCGCGGGTCAGCACCCGGCGAACCATCTCGGCGGTGGCCTCGTCGTCTTCGACGAGGAGAATGTGCCCCTCGTCGAGGGCCGTCCCGTATTTATGGGCCAACGTCAGCAATCGCCGGCGATCCACCGGCTTTGTGAGGTAGTCGACCGCGTTGACACTGAAGCCCTGACCTTGGATGTCCTGGACCGAGACGATGACGACGGGGATGTCGGCCGTCACCGGATCGGACTTGAGCGTCGAGAGCACGTCCCAACCGTCCAATCCCGGCATCTCGATGTCGAGGGTGATCAACACGGGCTGCACGTCTCGCGCCGCGGCAATGCCGGCCTTGCCGCTGTCGGCGATGACGACCCCGAATCCTTCGCGGGACAGGGCGCGATGAAGCCACTGTTGGATGCTCTGGTCGTCATCGATGATGAGGACGGTGCCCTGTCCGCGGCTGGGAACGCCATGTACCGGCGTCTCAGATGACGTCTCGCCCTGGGTCAGAGGCAAGCGAACAACAAACGTCGACCCGGCGCCGAGCGTGCTGGTGACCTCGATGGTGCCGCTGAGGATCGCGACGATGCGGTTCACCAGGGTCAATCCGAGACCGGTGCCACCGTAGTTGCGTGTGCTCGTCGCATCCCCCTGCTCGAAAGCGAGAAAAATGCGATCGATCTGTTCTTGATCCATGCCGATGCCGTTGTCCCGGACCTCGAACTCCGCCACGCCACCGTCCAGGCGCCCGGTCAGATGGATCTCGCCGTCCTCGGTGAACTTGGTGGCATTGGAGAGCAGGTTGGTGATGACCTGTCGAACCTTGCTCGCGTCGGAGTACATGGTGCCGAGCTCCTCGTCGAGGACCAGGGTCAACGCGTTGCCGTTGTGCGCCAAGAGCGGCTCCATGGCGCTGACGATGTCTCCGATCAACAGCGGGATGGAGAACGGTTCCGGGTACACATCCATGCGACCCGCCTCGATCTTCGAGATGTCGAGGATGTCGTTGATGAGGGCGAGCAGGTGCAGTGCCGCCCGGTGGATCCGTCGCAGATCCTGCATCGATGTCTTGTTGGCGGTGCCGGCCAGGTCCTCCTGAAGCATCTCGCTGTATCCGATGATGGCGTTCATCGGCGTCCGGAGCTCGTGGCTCATGCTCGCCAGGAACGCCGATTTTGCTCGTGACGACCCGCTTGCGTCGCGCTCGGCATCATCAGCCCTGGCCCGCTCCGCCTCGAGCTCGGCGATCTTCGCGCTGAGGCGGGCCTCGATGCTCGCGTTCTCTTCGCGCAAGTGTTGCGCGTCTCCCCCATCGGGGCCCGTCCAGAACAAATGGCGGAGAAGCGCACCGGCAAGTGCGCCCACGGCCAATAGAGCGACGGCGAGCAAGTCCAACTGGAACCCCGTCGGACACTGTACAACTATCGGTGGTTTCCGGACTCCACGGTACAGGCGATAACGACGCTGATCTCGCAAAATGAGCGGCCACTTTCGGCATTCCAGGCCGAGAATGCATCCTGCGCAGCCGCCAGGTCACGCTTTGACGTCGGTTTCTTGGCGACAATTCCCTGGTCGATCATCGACCGGATCACATCGCCCGTCAGGATGAAGGTGTCCCGGCCGACGTGGCGGAGCGTCCTCGGTCCGCTGTCGCCGCCCAGTCGTTTTCCATTTTC
>Ga0315336_1007127_pt1 | contig 10949 bp, 12 predicted proteins | sample ASW5metaG_FD_204512 | JGI IMG/M metagenome (GOLD analysis project Ga0315336, IMG submission 204512) | Ammonia-oxidizing marine archaeal communities from Monterey Bay, California, United States - ASW #5 | ecosystem: Environmental > Aquatic > Marine > Intertidal zone | place: USA: California... | reverse complement strand
CCGTTGCCGGGTCCTGGCCCGCCAGTAGTTCGTCTAAAAGTTCAGCGCTGACCGCTGAAGGTTGCTTCTTTGCCATACGTACTCCTTCCCTTCCGAGATAGTGTATGGCTCACAAACACAAAATTCCTGACAGGCTCGGCCGGTCGCGTCGATTGCGCAGCTAGACGCGACCGGCGGCCCTGCTCTCGATAACAGACCTTGCCGCGCGAACCGTAGCCCGTCGATAAGCGCCCTAACCGGGCCTTCAAAACATCTGTATCGTTGTGCTCGATTTTAATAAAAACGATCGTTTACGATTGGACTAATCGACCATTTTCGCAGCCGCGATCGACGCATCGTCGAGGTTCATCTTCTTGAGCAGTGCTTGGAAGCGGGGGTGGTCCCAAAGTGCCGAATTATGTCGGTTATACATTGCTATATTAATACTCCAGAATTCGCGAGTTTCATCGGCACGCTCGAACCATATGATTGCCTCGTCAAGCAGACCAAGCGAAGCAGATATGTTTCCGATAAAAGTGGCTGGAGAGAACTGGCCCGATTCGTAGACCGCAATCATCTCTTGCCGATCCGCCTCCGCGGCATCCCTCTCGCCGAGCGCCAGTCGTAAGCGCGCATCTGCGACTAACCAGAACGGATGCTCGCGTCCGATGGCTGTTTCTATCTGGTCCAGGGCCTCCTCCGCTTCCGCCAAGCGACCCAATCGGGTATAGACCATTCTGAGTCCCGACATCAGATATCCATCTTCCGGGTTCAATTCAAACGCTTCATTGAATTTCGATAGCGCTTCTTCGTCATGGTCTCCCTTGTATAGAAGAACGTATCCAACATCTCGTTTGAGCAACGGCGAAAGCGGATCTTCCCGCTCTGCTAGCGCTAAGAGCTGCAACGCTTCGTCAAAACGCCGTTGCGGAACCAAATAAAGGAAGATGTAATTATCGACCACAAGCGTCTTGTCAGCCGACACCTCAAGTGCCTTTTTGACCAGCGCCTCGGACGTGCGAAAATCATAGTCTGTGAACAGCGTATCCCATGCCTTCGCTAACAGTGCTTCGACCTGGCTCCCGTCGAGTTCAAGCGCTCGCTTGTACGCGGCCCTGACTTGGTCGGCGAACACGCCATAGGGTTGGGAAAGAGACATGTCAGCGGAGACCAAGGCCAGACCGCCGTATCCTCCGGCGAAGTCGGGGTCCAACTCAATCGCTTTAGTGAATGACTCGATGGCTTTCCGGACGCTTTGAGGAGATTGTTGCTTAAATTCGTAGCGGCCTTCGAGATACCAGGTATACGCCTCGGTGTCAGCGGTGCCGATTTGCACCAATGGATCTTCAGCGGCAAGCCCGAGTGCGACCTCCAGCTTCTCGACGACCGACCGGGCAATCTCTTCCTGGATGGCGAATATGTCTGTCATTTCACGGTCATAGGTCTCCGACCACAGATGAAACCCGTCATCGACCTTGATGAGCTGAGCGGTAATGCGTAAGCGGTTGCCGGCCTTCCTGACGCTACCTTCCAGTACGTGATTGACACTCAAGGTGTCGCCGATCGTCCTAATGTCTATCTCCTTGCCTTTAAATGAAAAGGCCGAGGTTCTCGCAACAACCCGTAAATCCGGAACACCTACCAACGCGTGCAATATCTCCTCTGAAATTCCGTCGCTGAAATATTCCTGCTCAGGATCCGCGCTCATGTTGACGAACGGCAGAACGGCGATGGATTTTTCCTCGATGGCGCTGTCCGGCTCTGGGGCAGATTGTGTGACTGCTACAGGGGGTGCAATGACGGTCGTTCTGGTTTCAGTCGCTGGGCCACGCATCACAAAAAACATCACGGTGGCCCCAGCGAGTAACCCCGAGCCCACCAGAATGGCTGTTTTCCAATTCACCCACGCAATCGCAAGCGTGATGGGTAACCCGGCTATGAGAAACCAGAAGATGGATTTCTGAAGTTGCGTCGAGCACTCGAAAGCCGGGCACGTCGTACCGACCACCTGCCACAACATCCACGCCACCGCCAGATACCCCGTTGTGATACGGAACATCTTGCGCTGGTAAAGCTTGTGAATGATTGAGTCGGCCAAGCCATCCCCCCGAATGTTGGCCTGGGAGATTCTACCATTAAGGCTAAGAAGCCCAAGGATTTACTCCTAGGGATTCTTCATCTGGATGTCTGCTTGTGGCCGGTTTCTGCCTGTTGATTTGCTCCCTCGAATGTCCGTTCACGAGGGCGAAGCACCCGTATTGGAAGACGTTCATGCTCGATCGATTAGGCGGGATCACCACTACCTCTTTCTTTTAATCGCAAATCTACGGCACGTACGAAATCGGGAGACGCTATTTCCAGGAAGCCTCGATATCTTGCCCAGTGATGAACTAGGCCAGGGTTTTGATCAAAAATGACCATTAAATATTCGACGTTTGCCGAAGTTTCGTATAGCGCGTCGGATTTGACACTGCCCGCATGGGCAAGCCCTGTAGCGATGAATAAGTCGTCCATCAATGTCGAAACCTGGATATATTCTGCACCACTAAGCTCTTCGCCACGGTTGGCCTTTTCCACTAGTGTGGCGAGACTTGGGTTCTGGATTAAATGCGCTCGCCAGTGCGAAAATATTTCAATTATCGAAAGCGTACTCTGGACCTGAGCGGCTTCCCGTGCGAGGCGCAGTTGGACGGCAAGATAAGCCAAAGTTACTACGACAGCCGCAGCGGCTACGACTTCTGCAAAAATGCCAACCGTCTCCCAGTTCATCGTTCAATCCCCCACCAGAAAATCCAATGAGCAGCATATCCAAGGCGGAAGGCTGCGTGAACGTCTGAAAGTGGCCGTATCCAGCCTAATAGGCTAATGAAGCGGGCGTCGGCTATCGGGTGGTATTGAGTCGCTCTCATGTTGCAATGCGAAAGAGGCAGATCGTCCCGATTCAGACATCCGAAAAGTGATGAAGTACGCTGTCTCTACGTTGCAACGTGGAGCGTGACATGGAATCTGAACAACTAAACCGGTGGCTGACTCTGGGTGCAAACTTCGGCGTGCTCGTCGGAATACTTCTCCTGGTGTACGAGCTAAATCAAAATCGAGAATTGATGCGTGCAGAGATCCGCAATGAGCTATCGCAAGGTGTCATCGAGTTTGCGATGGCCCAATCCGAAAACGAGCAATTAGCCGACATTATCGTTCGTGCCGAAGCCGGAGAGAAATTAACTCCCGTCGAGCAGCGGCGCTACACGTTTTTTTATCGCGGCTTTTTCCGGTATCTGGCGAATGTCCACTATCAATACAGACATGGGTTGTACGACGATTCCGAATACTTCGTTCAACGAGACGCGTGGGGTTCATATTTGGCAAGTGCGAAACCATTAGTCGAGGTTTGGTGTGAATACCGCCAGACAGTGTCGTTGGAAGTCCAAGCCGAGATAAATAGCCTCCTAACAACCTACACTTGCTGACGGGACCTACGGTCGCTCTGAGCGTCTGAAATTGGCCGGTATCTGTCTGATAGGAAATCCACGCGACCGTCTCCGACGTGCCCATAAAAGACCTTTAGAGATTGCTAATTTAGGCAGCTCGCGGCTCCGCGACCTGAGAGACACGGTCAAGCGTCACTGTTCGCTCTTAGTTTCATGGCCGTCGCACTGCGCTTGGAAATTTAAGTGGCGCTGTTGTCCTTCGGTCTTGAGATAGAGGGCACTGACGATGACGGTTCCATATTCGCCATTCGTTCTTCTAAATACGCGACAAATTCCTTAGATAGTCTAGCTTTGTCTCGCGACCACCATTCCCTATTCCCTGGCAAATTTTTTGTATAAAGCGGCATTTCGTAAGCCATTTTTTGCCACATTGCCTCATCTATCTGACCGTTCTTGTACTGGTGATATGCGAAATCGAGATGATTGTAATAAGCAAAGTAAAACATGCTGTAACGCATTTGTTCTTCGCCCGTGAGGGAATCGAAGTCATACGCTCCTTTATGCATGATTGCGGCCATATCGGAATTGGTCGCAGCTAGGAAATTCGCGTCGGAATTCGCCGTGATTAAGTTATGCGTCGTTTGATAGCGAGTAGCTTGCGTATTCTGTCGAATTTGGAGCGCAACGTAGCCCAGCGACGCTACTACCACGATCGCGCTTACAATCTCCGCGACGCCAATGATTGCTTCCCAGTTCATCTCTCAAACCTCCGCCACTGAATCCAGCGGGCAGCATATCCGAGCGGATTCGCGGCGTGAACGTCCGGTCCTGGCCGCGAGCCGAAGTTGCGGCACGAAACGTCAGCGTCGGCTTTGCGTTTGATAACGGTCGTGTTGGTACCGCATTGCGGCAGGCTGGAGAGTGGTAAAGATTGCCTGTCGAAGTTTCGGCATGAGAGGCCGATGTACCGTGGCACGTCAATCGGTGTGTTTTTCGTATGCTCCCCCACCCACCGACCCGAAATAATCGCCGATCTTTCCCGGGTGTACGATCTTTGGTTGCGGCACGTGCACTGTTCGGCACGGGATTTACCGCGTGCCGTCGACGAGCGTATTTTCGTCCGCATAACTACCCGCGTAGATTCGGGTAGATCGCCTCCAGGCGCGATGCGGGCCGTGTAATCACGTGCGAGAAATCTCTGCGCCGCAATTATTTCGTAACAATCGATCTCAAACCACTGCCGTCCTTCTCGAAATCCTCGAGCACTTGCTCGAAATCCGTAGGATGCGGGACCGCGACACCGCGCTGACAACCGGGTCTCGCCTCGAGACGATCGATCCATGCTTTCAGATTATCCAGGCCGTCGATGTTCGTGCCACCCCAAAAATAGATCCGCACCCAGCACCAGTTTGCGATGTCGGCGAGTGAAAACTCGTCGCACAAATAATCCCGACCGTCGAGCTGACGATCGAGCACCTCATACAGGCGTCGGCACTCGTTGTGGTAACGGTCGATTGCCGCCGGAATCTTTTCCGGGAAGTAACGATAAAACACGTTGGATTGTCCCATCATCGGACCAATACCGCCCATCTGGAACATAAGCCACTGTATTACCCGCGACTCACCCTTATCGTCATCTGGCATTAACTGCCCCGATTTCCTGGCCAGGTAGAGCATGATCGCGCCGGATTCGAAGATCGGGAAATCTCCGTTGGCTCGATCGACAATCGCCGGGATACGGCCATTCGGGCACAGTTTGACAAACGACTCTTCTTTCTGCGCGCCGGTCGTGATGTCGACATGGTGCGTGGTGTACTCCACGCCGATTTCCTCGAGCACGACGGAGACTTTCCAGCCGTTCGGTGTCGCGTCGGTATATAAATCAATCATGATTGTTGGCTCTCTTGTGATCGCGGATGAACATGCGCACACGCGGAAATCCGCGCTCTCAAATTGAGGGCGCGGGCCGTTCTTCCCGGCAAACTTCGCAGTGAGGCGTATGCACATCCCATACCGGCAGATCCTTCGACAATTCGAGGACGCCCGGCCACCTCGCCCAGTCAGCATAGGTGCGGTCTACCGCGATTTTTCCGTCTCGCATGGTAAACACACCGGCCCATGGAAGGGCGAAGTCGGCCTGATCCAGGTCCAGAAGCGTGTTCTCGATCGTCACGTTATTACCATCAATTCTGAGGTGATCGAGCCGCAGGTATCGATTCGGCGCGGCTGCCACGATTGCCTGCTCGCATTGCAAGAAGGCTTCGGAGGTAAGGAGCGCAGCGGCGCCCATCGCGTAGACCGCGGCATCGCGCGTGTAGCATTCGTACACGAAGCGAACCAGATCCTTGGTGTTGTAATACTGGGACCAACGCATGATGGTTTCGATGTTGCGTTCTTCTTCGGTCGTTGCCATGGTCATTCTCCTCGCAGGTTATGCTTGGTTAACAATTGCGTTTTCGCTGATGCTTTCCTTCAGTGCCTGTCGCTCAAATATCGCCGGAAATTGGGGGCGCCCCGATTTCGCCGCCGATCGAATACGCCGGGAAGTCCATGCGAAAAACGTGGAAGAGCGATGATGTGGTATCTCTCGGGCGCCGCGAAAAATATTGATGTGCGTTTCATCTTGCTTCGATGTAATGCTTCGCCGTTCCGGTGTTGTCCTGATCAATTTTGCTCATGGGGCGTTACTTCGGATTATTCGAATTCGCGCAGGCCTTATTTATTCTGTCAGCTGGTACAGACGGAAAATGGAACCTGATGCCCGAGAGTGAAGGAAATCCAATTGGAAATTCCGCGGTTCGGGCACGGGATATTTCCGACGGCTAATTCGTTGCCCCGGGATATCCCATCGGTTCCATGTTGTCGATCACGTGAGCGAGTGGAGTTAGGTACTGAACTTCGATACGACGCTCCTGAAACAACCAAACATCATCGCCGCTTACGAGCTCGTCGTAGTAGGTCCCGATAACCTGGTGTGCAACGTTGTCCTCCTTCGAGGTGAAATAGGCCGTCAAATAGCAGACAGAACTCGCAGCATCACCGTCCACATCGATCATCATTGAATGGGTCAGGTGCTTCAAGTCCGTCACCTTCGCGCGCAGGTTTTCATGGTAGAACGTGAACCAGCCTCGTATTGCTTCACGGCCACGCACTTCATACTTGCCGTCGTAATACGGCATCAGCACGGCCTCGGGTGCGAAAAGAGTCGCTACTTGATCAGCAGTACCGCGATCCACGTAATGGCAACAGGCGGCCAGCGTGTGCTGAATTTGAATAACGTCGTTCGACATGGTTTATTCCTCCGATGAGACCCCGTCCTTTTCAAATGTTGCTCAAGGCCGCACGTTTGCGCGTCACTAGTCGTCCTCGGCTATTCTTCGCGCTTACCCGGGGCGACGAAAGAGCGGTTGGTGCCAAATATTTGGTCACAAAGTGACAAAGTATTCGACGAACAAAGCTGAAACCGAAAGGCCGGGAACGGGTGTTGCGCGCGAGGGTCTCGAGGGAACAGGGAATGGTCAGTCTGACAATCGCTGAAACTGATTCCGAACAGCGTCCTGTACGTACTGCCGCTCCTATCGACGACTGTCGTGCGCGAGAACTCGCGACGCGGTATGTCGGTTGTTGGCCGGTTTCTGCCGAACTCGCAGCGAAAGCAAACGTCGGCACGGCGACCGATAACAGCCGGTCGCCGTGCTAAGGCTCAGATTTCCGTCTGCTCGGAGAGTTCGAGGGCATCATCAACCTCGATACCGAGATAACGGATTGTGCTCTCCAACTTCGTGTGTCCGAGGAGCAACTGGACAGCACGCAGATTCTTGGTCCGCCGATAGATCAGCGACGCCTTGGTTCTTCGTAACGTATGGGTACCGTAGGCAGTCGGGTCCAGGCCGATCGCCGAGACCCAGCCCTCGACAATCCGGGCGTACTGTCGTGTAGAGATATGCGGTGATGTTTTTATTCTGCTTGGGAATAAATAATCCGACGGCAGAAATTCTGATTCGGCAATCCAACGCTCCACCGACTGACGAGTTTGCGCCGTGATCTCGAATTGAACCGGCCGCCCGGTCTTCTGCTGAATCACCTGAGCGCGTGATTGTACGCTGCCTCCGTGGGCGATATCGCTGACTCTGAGCTTGACCAGATCGCATCCGCGAAGCTTGCTATCAATCGCAAGATTAAACAGCGCGAGATCGCGCAGGTCATCATTAATCTGGAGCCGAATGCGGATCGCCCAGATTTGCTGAGCCTTCAAGGGCGGTTTTTGACCGGTGAGCTTCCCTTTATTCCACGGGACTCGCTTTGGTTTGTACTCAAGTAACGGATACATGGGCGACTTCCTCTTTTTCGGTTGAGAAGTCACCCATTAGGCCAGCGTCCGCTATTGAGCAGTGAGGAGTCGCCTGACATCACACCGTATCAGGCAGAAACCGGCCACTTTCAGACGTTCACGTCCCTAAAGCCCTCGGACATACTGCGTAGCGCTCGATTGAGCTTCGCGTTACAGCGGACCTTTTCGGAGTGACAATCACCCGGCACGAATGCCAAGCCCGCTGTGACGGTACGCGGTAGCGAATTTCTAGGTGGCGGTTTCATCTTTCACCACGAACGAACTCGGATGCTCGAGATCTATCGTCTCTTGAAACTCTCGGTCTATGTAATCTCTAAATCCCGATTCGAACAGGTTGCTGCTTGACGCCCACCATTGTCGAACGCCAGGGAACGTTAGGAAAACTCGGAAGGCGATTTTCGTGGAGGCAAAGTACGATTCGTCGAGCTTGCCGCCAGCGGTGTGCATATATTGTTGCTCAATTATTCTAAATCCCCGGATGAAATAAGTGCTCACTCGCATGCGCTCGTCGTCTTCAAGCGACAAATAGTCCCTAACGCCTTTTCGGTATGCGGCGGCCAGCGTTTCATCATCGGTCAACGAAGTGAGATAGTCGTCGTATCGAGCGGCCAAATCTCGTGTCGCTCCCATTCTCGCTTCGTCTGTTTGTTTGCGGATCTGGCTCGCGAGATAAACAACGGAAACGACGACGGCAGCGGCGCCAACGATTTCTCCGATTGCTCCCGCCGCATCCCAGTTCATACAACTATCTCCATCTTGCTGACGGACAGATTACTGGGTGAAAAGGACGGTGTCAGATTATGTACGCTTATTGCAGCGCCGCATGACCGTCTGCTTACCCGCTCTAATGCAGACGGCCGCCAGTACCGTCAATATCGGCGCGAACGGCCAACAAGAGACGGATGCCGCTGCGGCCGAAAAAAGCGCGAATGCTCAGGACTAGGCATCCATCTTGCAAAAGTAATCTCGCACAAGTGTAAGTTTCCTCTCGGCAGTCGATTGCTGATTAACTCGTCGCCCGCCTGAATATCAACGCCGCTAAACCCGATCCCAGAAATACGATGGCAGGGGGAACCGGGACGGGAGGCCCGAAAGCTGCGAACGCCAATCCAGTAATGGCCGGGGTGTAAGATACGGACTGGGTTCCTGTCGCGAAGGCTGCGTCATACAACCACTCCGTCGGTCCGAGCTCGAAGATCAAATAACCGCCGAGACCTGGTGAGAACGTGTTATCCCCTCGAAGAAAATAATCAGAAAGACTAGCCGTACCAATTCCAGTCTCGTCGTCGTAGGTATAGGAACCTTCTGCTGTGTTAGCAGAACCTTCCCACGTGGGGAATGGTGCCATGCCTCCGACGGAGTACGACCCGGTACTCCAAGCCTGATCAGCGTAGGGATCTGCGAGATACACGACTGTTACGATCCTGCCATCTTTGGCGGGGTCGCCGCAGAAGGAAAAACCGGAACAACTATTTTTGACCAGGGTTATCGGGAAAGAGAAAGTCACAATGACCGCCTGGGCCGTAGCTGGGCCCATCAGGACCAAAATGATCACCGACCAGATGATAGAACCTTTCATGACGTGCTCCTTCTGGTTGCCTAACGCCCGACCATAATATGCAAGTCATGCGAAAAGGATAAATTTTTGATAACTGGACTTCGCAGCAAGTTTCATTCCATCACCCGGACCCTCTTTAAACAACGCTTTCAGCCACCTCCAAGTCTGTCTGTGTAAAAAATACAAGAATATCTTGCGTTTTGGTCCCCCTCGCTTGTAAAGAATCCTGACAACCCGGCGATCGCTTCGCGGCGACCGCATGCGCATTAGCAATCACTGACCGGCAGCTATGGGCACGTCGGAGACGGTCGCTTGGATTTCCTATCAGACGGAAAGCGGCCAATTTCAGACGCTCAGAGCAACCGTAGGTGCAGTCAGCAAGTGTAGGTTGTTAGGAGGCTGTCTATCTCGGCTTGGACTTCCAACGACACGGTCTTGCGGTAATCACACCAGACATCGACTAATGGTTTCGCACTTGCCAAATACCAACCCCATGCATCTCGTTGAACGAGGTATTCGGAATCGTCGTACAACCCATGTCTGTACTGATAGTGTACATTCGCCAGATACCGGAAAAAGCCGCGAAAAAAATACGTGTAGCGCCGCTGCTCGACTGGGGTCAATTTTTCTCCAGTCTCAGCACGAACGATAATGTCGGCCAATTGCTCGTTTTCGGATTGAGCCATCGTAAACTCGATGACACCTTGCGATAGCTCATTGCGGATCTCTGCACGCGTCAATTCTCGATTTTGATTTAACTCGTACACCAGGAGGAGTATTCCGACGAGCACGCCGAAGTTTGCACCCAGAGTCAGCCACCGGTTTAGTTGTTCAGATTCCATGTCAGGCTCCACGTTGCGACGTAGAGACAGCGTACTTCATCACTATTCGGATGTCTGAATCGGGTCGATCTGCCCCTTTCGTATTGCCGCATGAGAGCGACTCAATACCACCCGATAGCCGACGCTCACTTGATTAGCCTATTCGGCTGGATGCGGCCAGGAACCAACCTTCATCGCACAAAAAGAAACCCGCCGAAGCGGGTTGCTGAAAATTTTAGAACGATACGGGCACTGAGAAGACTCTTCAGGTGAGTCTTTCGCAGACTCGAATCAGTACGGGAGATTCGGCATCACGTCAATTCGGATACTGTCCCACTGACCGAGAAGACTCCGTCCGACATGGTAATTTGGCCTTCCACCACAAGCATTTGGTCACCCATTACGACCGCCTGTCGAGTTTCCCAATTTCCCTGCTTGCCGGACCAGTAGGCACCATGCGCTTTATATGATTCGACACCACCAGAGTCCAGATATCCGGCGCCAAGGTCTGTCAACGTTCCCCGCGAATTACTACCGGTAAACGTCATCGTGCCGACGGCCGTGCCGCTCATTTCCCCGGACATCTTCGCCGTGTAAGTGCCTTCGACAATTTCGTCTCCGCCGTTCGCTTCGCAAACGCGAACTGATGTCATCGTACCTTTGTAAGTTGCGAGTTGTTTTCCAACGGGCATGATATTTTCCTCCGCAATGCTATTGCTTATTTATTGATTATTGGTTGCGACACATATGCTGCGCCGTCTCTGAAGCATAGTCGGTAAAGCGTTCGAATACCGATATAGTTAAATTCAGTG
>Ga0315336_1007126_pt1 | contig 10950 bp, 10 predicted proteins | sample ASW5metaG_FD_204512 | JGI IMG/M metagenome (GOLD analysis project Ga0315336, IMG submission 204512) | Ammonia-oxidizing marine archaeal communities from Monterey Bay, California, United States - ASW #5 | ecosystem: Environmental > Aquatic > Marine > Intertidal zone | place: USA: California... | reverse complement strand
ATACTATAACGCAGCTCGGGAGCGCCGTATAGATCTCCGAGCGTGAGGCAAATACTGCTAAACATGGAGTGGCACGGGTGACATATCCGTGCCGCGCTTTTTTTTCGCCGGGTCGAATGGGGAAGACCGGTTGCGAGGCGCCACCTGCCTCGCTATTTAAAAGGCCAAATCGGCCGAATATCGGAAAGCTGGAGACGCATTTTCGTCGGAGAAGCACCAGAGACGCCCGATCACGGTCACCCGAATCGTTGATGCTCAGACAGCCACCCGAGTGCCCACCAGTGAAATGAGCGTTTTCGAGATTAGCAATGGAATGCCATAAACGCGCACAACTTTAAGGTTCTCCCATAGACTGACTCACGAGGCGTGCGATCCAGCCCGCATGGCGCACTTTGTGCTGGCGTCACAAGGGGTAACAGCTGTCTATGGTGTCGCCCAGGCGTACATCACGAACGGGAATTCCAGTGAGAATATGCAGAATATCACGGCCGCCAATGAAGGCGGTTACAAAGAGGTTTCCGGATACGAGATCCGCGGAGTTGTGCAAAAACTTGCAAGTGCTTCAGCACGAAGTGTGCGAGTTGAGGATAAACCCTTTGCATCTGGGTATTGCATATTTCGATTACACATGGGGACTTCTGATTGCCGCCCTTCGCGCTCGATCGATTCGCGCCGACATGTTTATAGCGGATAGCATCGAAGCGGGTCTCGTTGCAATGGCTGTCTCCTCGCGCCTTAGGATTCCTTTTGTCTTTGACTTTCGAGATGATTACTCACTGCTGGCCAGCTATGATGAATGGAAGCTAAGGCATTTCCTCGTCAAACGTCTCGAGCAAAGTATTCCCCGTCGCGCCCACATGGTAACGACGGCGAACCGCGAAATTTCCCAATTCTGTATTGCGCTGGGAACTCCGGACAGCAAGGTAGTTGTTGTACCAAACGGGGTTGACACATCCATCTATTTTCCGATGAACGGCGACCAAAGCCTGCGCGACGAACTAGATCTAAACAAGCATTCCGTTGTTCTCTACAGAGGAAAAATAACAAAGTACTACCGCGTAGAAACACTGATGAAAGCGATGGCTATCGTGCAGCGAGAGCACGGGCACGTAAAATTTGTCGTTGTGGGCGATGGCGTCGAAATGGATGCCATGAAACGGCTCGCCCAGTCTCTCGGACTTGGGGATGCCGTCATCTTTACCGGCTTCGTTAGCACGTCGGTACTGCCCAAATACATTAACCTTGCTGATATCTGTCTTTATCCGATACCAAATAGTTCGGGGCTGGCGCCCCTTGAATATGCAGCGTGCAAGAAGCCGTCAATCTTACCCATTGGCAGTACCGGCAAACTGGGTGTCTCCCATGAACTCGTAGAGAAGAACGCTGTACTGGCTGTTGATGATTCACCCGAAGGATTCGCAGGGGGCATATTGACACTATTGCACAACCGTGATCGTGCTCAAGCGATGGGCGAACGCGCTATGCAGATCGTACGACGATCATTCCAATGGAGCCAGGTCGCTGCGATTTACGAGCAGTCGCTACGGCGGGCACTTAGCCGTAATGGCTCAGTTGGATCGACGCGAAATGACGCAGCTAGCTGCAGATTCAACTGAATCGTTACGGCTTAGTTAGACGCGGCACGAGCCAATTGCTCTTCGTAGTAGCGCTTGTATGTTGTAATCCGCACGTTTTTTTCACGCGCATAACGAATGAGAGATCGTGTTACGTCCATGGCCGGATCGCACCTGATACAGGACCAATCATGCAAGAGACAACACCAGGTGAGGTCACGATCGGCTATGATGTCGATGTTCGATTTCAACAGAGCCAGGAAACCCCTCGTGTCTTCCCAACCGTGCGCTTCGCGCCAGAGACAGTCCTGCCATCCCTGTACCGGAAACTCTAGAATGTCATATTCATCGATCACGCCATACCAGAACGGCTGAATGGCAAAGTCAACGGGTTGATCTCCGTTTTCGTTTCTTGCGTAGCTTCTCAGAAAACGAATTCCGGATTCATGTAGAATTCGCACGAGATCCGGTCTGTCCTTGAGTCCGTTACTGTACCCAAAGGGTGCCGTCAGCCCAACAGACTCCACATCCAGATTCCGTCGAAGCGTTTTCGCGGCTTTCAGAACATCGGCGCGAATTTTGCAGGGTGAGGCGGCCTTTACGCGTCGCCATCGTGAGCCTTTTTTTTCAATGACTGATTTTAATGCTACGTGAGAGTACGTGTGTTGCTGAAAATCAAACCATTCGATTTGAGCAAGGTTCCTGCAACGTTCTCGGTTCCGTGCAACGGACCGTCCCGTAATAAAAAGCGTGCAAGGCGCTTTCTCTTCTACGTGGATTTGCCGGATCATGTCCAGACTTCGAGCGGTAACACCACGTTTCCAGGTGCACTCAACATCGTATCCTATCAACAGAACTGCCATCGCTAGCTATACGGATTCTTACCCGCAATCTCGGCATGTGTTGATTCCAAGACTGCGCGGGACATTGCGGTAAGGCAAACTGTACCGGATGCCTTATGCAGGCCATTCATGCCCAGTCTGCAAGTCGTACACGTTTAGAACAAGTGACAAGCACGATAACGGTTAAAATTTCATAAAAAAACAGATATGCGGGCTAGTGACCGTCAGCCCGTCGGCGGGATCCTTTCCGGGAATTCCCGAGGCGCCTGCATGCTCAGGACGATGTCTCCGTGCCTCGGCCGAATGTGTAGGGGCGTCGCTTGCCGACGCCCGGCTGAATCAGTTCAACTTAAGTAAAAAAAGCGTGGAAGCTTCGTCGGCCGTAATGGTCACGTTTCCATTTGTGACGGAAGCGCCGTCGCCGCGATACAAGATCTCGTTGTCGATTCGAAGACGTCCCTGAACGAGCTGTAACCAGGCATGTGCCAGGGGTTCATCGAGCTCAACATCCTTGGATGCCCCCGCCGACAGGTTTCCGAAGTAAATTTCTGCCTGTTGCCTGATGGAAATAGACGCGCCTCTGCCGTTGTCCGATGCAAGCAGTGTCAATCCGTTTACCTCCGCCCGCGTATCAGGCTTTCTGTCCTCGTAGCGAGGTGTCCCTCCTCTGACATTGGGCTCAATCCAGACCTGGAGGAAATTGACATGTTCGGTTTGCGACGGATTGAATTCGCTGTGTGTAATGCCCTCACCGGCGCTCATATATTGAAACTCGCCGGCCTGTATGATGCGCCCGTTGCCCATACTGTCTTTGTGCTCCAGAGCTCCGTCAATCACGTAGGAGAAAATCTCCATGTTGTCATGCGGATGAGTCTCAAATCCCGAACCCGGGGCCACGATATCGTCATTGATAACACGAAGACTCCGAAAACCCATATGTGCGGGATTATAATAATTGGCAAACGAGAAGCTGTGTCTGCTTTTCAACCAGTCGAATTCGGATATCCCGCGTTCATCGGCCCTGCGAACCAGAAATGTTGAAGCACTATTTTCTTCAGATTCTGACATCGCTAGTATCCTGCTTGAATTGGATCACGTCCCTCTAACGTTCCTCAGGTCAAATTCCACAGAATTCGTCATGTGAAGGGTCAGGCAATTTCAGACAGAAGCGCATTCAGCTGTCGGCGCAAACTGACGTTCTCGGTGTCTTTTTCCTCGATGACGTCGCAGAAAATTCCGGCGACTAATACACAAACTGACTCCATTAACGCAAAGGCGGGGATAAACAATAACCACCAGATCTGGGTCATGAACGCCGCGCCCACTCCGATAACAGCAATGCTGAAATCAATTAGGTACCACCAATTGCGAAGTGGCTTTCGAAACCATTTCACAAGTGCTGGCACAGTTTGATCTAAATCATCTTTTTTCACATCTCTTCTCCAATCAGTGTCTTTCGCACACGTCGAAGTTGCATTCTTGGTAATTCGTTGCCCTTTCATCTGTAGCACTCAGGACATCATGCTTGTCAAGGCAGCCGCTTCCTTACTTGTCTGAAGATACGACGTCAGACACGCGCGAGCGGTATCTCGACATCAATTGTATCGACGTCAGTTTTGCTGAACAGCCCGAGGCTGAGTGATCGGAACCCCCCGGGCAACAACCTGCAAAACGGGGCCGATGTGGACCGTACTAGCCGAAAAACACAGAAAACTGGCAATAAACGGCCTGAAATCCTATAATTTCGTGTTGCCACTTGAGAAACCTAGGACGTAGTGTAAAAGCACACATGACACAAAATGCGGGGGATGGGGTCATTCAATATTACAATTTAAGGGGACTCGTATGTCACCAGTTATGAGCGAGAAGTCGCTATTGTCGACGAAAGATATAGATCCGCGTGATCGCCTGATCTTCGCACTGGACGTGTCGAACGTCGCGGATGCAAAGGTTCTAGTTGAAATGCTTGGCGACTCGGTGCAGTTCTACAAGCTTGGCCTGCAACTTTTCATGGCCGGCGGATACTTTGAGCTATTGGAATGGCTACGTGCCAAAAACAAGCACGTTTTTGTCGATTTAAAGTTTTTTGATGTCCCGCGCACGGTGGAATGCGCTGTTGAACAGTTAAAGGATTGGGACGCACAGTTCGCAACTGTTCATGGCAACGAGAACATTCTCGAGGCCGCGGTCAAACATAAGAAGGATGTAAAGATTCTGGCGGTTACGGTACTGACGAGTCTTGATGACAATGATCTGAGGGATCTCGGTTTCGAATGCTCAGCAGAAAAACTAGTACTCTCCCGCGCGCGCAGGGCCTTGAAGGTCGGCTGCGATGGTGTCATCTCTTCCGGCCTGGAAGTCCCAAAGTTACGCGAGGAATTTGAAAGCAACTTCCTTATCGTGGTACCAGGGATCCGACCCGTAAAGAACGTTGACGACCAAAAGCGTACAGTGAGTATAGAAGAAGCGTTTCTGAAAGGTGCCGATTACGTTGTCATAGGGCGACCGATACGGGACGCGGATGATCCGAAAACCGTGGCAGAAGGATTTCAGAAGACGATCGCGTCTTTGTTTGCCTGACCTAATCACATTTCAACGTAGCTGCGCCGGTGCAGCCGGAATAAGTCCAGCACCGTAGACAGGCATGTATCGGGCGGATGGTGATACTTTGAAGTCGCCTCTCAATGGTGTAGAGCCACTTGGCCCGCCAACCAGAATGGGAGCGACTTGTCCTTCGTAGCCACGAGCGTCGCGAGGGCGAAGCAGGAAGCGACCTTTCGGTTGGTGGCGAGACCCCGCCTATCCGGAGGGGCAAGGCCAGAACTTGTCTCGCTTTCAGCGGGATCGAACTGGCGACACGCGGATTTTCAGTCCGCTGTAGGCCTGTAATCTTGCTAAAAAATTGTACCGAAAACGCAAAATGAGATTTGGCCGCGGAAATCGCAGCTAAATATTTGGGGGACATTTGCATATAACCCGCCACTTGTGAGTTGCCGAGCTTATACTAACAAGTCGACTCACGTAAAGCGTTGGCTGAGAGAGGTTTTCATGCGATTTTCAGCGCGACTTTTCATTTCGGCAATTTGGAGCGTTTTCTGTGGCTGAAGTCAGGAGTCTGGGAGGAGTCAGATTCTCCGGAAGCTGCGCATAACTGAAGAGTCTTTCATCGACTTCTGCTCTGGAGTTGATCAAGACCTGAACAATGTTGAGATTCCCCTTCAACACGGCTCTCGAGATCACTGAGCTACCAAAATGACGGCCACGGTCTCCTTATCGTGATCATCAAACCGCAGATGCAAGGGTAGCGGTTGAAAAGCAGATGATATAGAGATCAACAACAGATCTAAATTGAAACGATCGTCTGGCGTGTACACGTTTCACTCCATTGAATGCTTACTTGGATTTCCGTGTTTTCAGGGCTATACGAAGAACTGGGCTCGCTTCAGGTGTCTGAGCATGCGACATGAGGCTCATATCGATTTCCGCGCCGGCTTCAATCAGCGCGCGTATGTTTTCGAGATGCCCTTTCCAGAGTGCTATCCAGATCAAGGGCCGATTGGCGGAATCCCGTACATTCAGATCTGCCCCCTGACGTATCAAATATCGAACCATGTCAGCATTCGGTCTCTCGGCGACGTGTCGTAACGGCGTCCACCCACCGGATTTTCTGTGATTGACATCGGCGCCGGCTTCCACGAGTCGTTGTGCAGCTGTTACTTGTCCTTTGACCACGGCGTGTGTCAGTGGGGTCCATCCACCATGGTTTGCCGTTGTGTACGCTGAACCCGCTGTGTTTCCATCCCAGGAGCTTGCGGGCCATCTCAGGGGCGAGCAACTCCTCCTCGACGAGCATCTGGATGACCCGCACTCGGAAGAGCTGTTCCAGCGGCCTGGTGCTCACCCTGGGCGCGACGTAGAACATGCCGTTGTCTGTGAACAGCCCATCGGCCACCAGAGCGTGGATATGGCAATTGTACCCCATGTAATCGCCGAAGGTGTGGATGGTCATGACCATGCCGAGCTGGCCGGTGGGCCGGTCGAGGCTGCGGCGCAGAAACTCGATCAGGCTCTCGTTGGCAATGCGACAGAGCTTCTTCAGGATCTGGCGGTTGTTCCGAAAATAGACCCGCAGCATGATCGGCAGGCTGAAGACGTACTGACGGTGCGGCACGGGGAAGGCGATTGTGCCGGCAATGAACTCGCCGAAGAGCAACACCTTCTTCTCATGGCATGAGGGGCAGAACCAGCGCCCCTTGCACGAGAACGGCAGGAGCATGGATTTCTTGCAGTTCTCACAGTAGATACGCGCGAAGCCCTTGGTGAGATCCCCGCAGTCGAGATACTTGTTGACCACGTCCTCCATGACCGGCTTGAGGAAGCCGTACTTCTTCTCGTACTTCTCCGGGTAGGCTTGGACGAAGTCGTAGAAATGCGCGCAGAGACACTGCCACAGTGGTGACTCTTTGGGGCGGCGCGGACGATAGACTTGCTCCACCATGCCGCCCAGTGTAGAAAAGAGGGTGTGTCATCTAACGGCATACCCCTGAAGAAAGTTTTGAGAAAATGAAGGCGGCTTCCAGGCCGCAATACTACCGGATTCGGCGCATGGTGCAGATGGTGCGCGAGGGTGCCGAGACGGGCTATCTGCCCAACAGCAGCGACTTCATGAAGGAGTTCGAGGTGTCGCGCCGCACCGTGGCGCGCGATCTGGACTTCCTGCGCGACGAGGAACGCGCCCCGCTGGCGTACGACGACGCCCGGGGGGAGATCGGGTTGGCGGTGGTGCCCTTGGACGGCTTTGTCTCCATCGACAGCGGCCACCACCGCTTCGGCGAGGTGGTGACGCGGTCCTTTGTGTTTGAGGGCCGGCGCTTAGAGGTCAATATGCGGGCGGTTGGCTGGGCTGGAGCACGGGGCAGCCCGAGCTGAAGGTGGATCACCAGTATTTTTAAAAAGGCTTCTAAGAAGCCGTCTTCAAAACAGGCTTCCAAGCCGAGGACGACGATGAAATTATCGGACGATTATGTAAAGGCCTTCGAGGAACAGGGATACGTCTTGGTCGAGAACTTCTACCCAGAGGAGAAGAGGGCGCAGATCGCCGCGGCGGTGCGCCGGGACCTCCCCCCTTGGGAAGAGATTAAAAACAACCCGCCGGAAGGGGCGTTGTTGACGGACGATTTTCCCTACGAGCAGATGATCTTCAACCAGCTGCTGGTCGATCCGGATCTGATTGATTTTATCCAGCGGGTGCTGGCGACCGAGGACATTCACTTTCGCTATGCCCACAATTGGGCCCGCTATCCAGTGGAGCCGCAACCGCAGCACCGGCTACACATCGACAATGGCAACAACTCGCTGCTGCCGCCCAACGGGGATATGCGCTACGGGCAGATCAGCAGTTGGTATTTTCCGGAGCAAGTGGCAGAGGACGGGGCGCCGATGCAGCTGATCCCCAAACCCTACGGCCGCGACGAGAGCAAGAAGATCACCCTGGCGGTGCCGGCGGGGACCCAGATGATCTTCAATACCTATTTGTGGCACACGGCGACCCAGTTTAAGGCCAGGGCCGGGCAGCGCTACTCAGTGACGCGGATCTACGGGCGCGCCGACCACTACTGGGAGGGCGTCGGCTTTATTACCAGTATGGGTGATAGAGAGCACTTCAGGAAGTTTGTCAGTACCCTGACGGCGCGGCAGCGAGAGATTTTCCGCTTTCCGCCGGCGGGTCATCCCTATTACACCCGGGCGACGCTGTCGTTTTTGGAAAGCCAGTACCCGGGTTGGAACGCGAGAGGGGAATATGCGGGAGGGGAGAAAATAGAGCCATCCCCCGAGCCGCAGCAGTTGGGGATTCCGGGATGAGTGGTCGAGCGAAGATGCAGTTTATTCGGTACTCCTTGCACCGGAGTAAGCGATGCGGTTTTAGCCCAGCTCTTCCAGTTTGGTGCGAATCGGCCGGTAGCAGTATTCGTTGAGGGCGGCGACGGCGCCCCGGTCCGAGTTGTCGGCGGCGATGGCGGCGTAGGCTTCTAATGCCTCGCGCATGGCCAGCAGAGCGTTTTCGAGTTGTTCCAGGGCAATCCCCCGCTTGTCCTTCCTTAAAAGCTGCACCCGCTTGGGCCAAGGCCGTTGCGGCGTCGATATAGCGGATGCCGAAGATAAGGCGGCCCTGTAAATACGCAGCGAACGTCTTTCCCGGTTCTTTACTCAATGCGTGACGCTTGGGTATGCAAGTCACCACAACGATAGCGGTCACGGCGCTTTGGTGCGCATCTATATGCGAGCATGCGGAATGAATCCAGGCAAGGCAAGACCCAATACGGTATTGTAGATGTTATTGGTCGATAGTAGAGAGGTGCGTATCTAAGACGTGGCGGCGCCGATTACTTGTCATGCACGCTTCACGCGAATGCATTCGCGGTAACAGCGTTTGCGTGATAATTCCAGCCGCGCAGAACGAGGTTTTCGATGCGCTGCCCCGTGCCCTCTCCGCAATCCTTGCCGGAAAACATTCTGACGTGTACGACCTTGCGCGGCTCATCTGTCTGGTTGGAGATGGAGCCGTGGAACGTGCAGTAATGGAAGAAGATGACGTCGCCCGCTTCCGCCTCGAGCACCGTCGCCTTTTCCAGTGGAAACTGCTTGTGGACGTCCGCGCCCGAGTCGTCTGCCCTGGCGTTCTCGATTCGCTTTCGATGGGTGCCGGGATAGACGCGCAGTGCGCCCATCTGTGCCGTGGCCCTCCTGACGTGGATCATGCCCGAAACCACCGTGTCGTTCTGCATCGGTCCGTAAATCCAGTCCTGGTGCATGCGGAACGGGCCGACGACGTCAGACTTCCTTTTTTCGTAAAGGCTCGAATGCTTCAGGACGATGTCGGGACCGATGATCTGCTCTGCGATGTCCAGAAACCCCTTGTGCAGCAGCCCCTGCGTCAACCAGAGGGCTGAATATTGGTGGACATTCGTCGTCGAGATAATGCCGTTGTCCTCTGCGGCGTTCGGTCCCGCGTACGGCGAGGGGCTCTGCTTGAGTTGCTGTACAATGCGGTCGAACTCCTCTTCGAGAGGCGCCAATTCCTGCGGCGAAAAGACGCCCCGCGCGAGGAAGTAGCCGTTTTCTTCGAAGAATTCGCCAGTTTCGTTGTTCAACTAAATCTGCCTCGACGAATAGGTGTTCTGACCATGGCCGTACGGATTGGCTCTAGCGTATGCCGCGAATGGGAGCCCGTCAACCGCGACACGTACGGCAGGGACAGACCCTTGGTCATTTGCTACTGATCGGAATCCGTAAGGATTCCGACTGCGTCAGGCACCACGGGGACAGACCCCTGGTGGAAATAGAGAATCTACGAAAACGAAGCAGCCCTGTTAAGCAAATAGTACGCCTATTAGAGCCTGTTCCTAAAGAAAGGCGCAAAATTGAATATCTCGAAAAAGAACTACGGAACGCCCTTGCTCAAGTATCAGCAGAGGATGTCAATCACTTCCTCAAAAGAACGCAGGCATTGATCGAGGAGAAAAAGAGAGAGAAGGCACGCCTTCATAGCCGCTAGTGCTGCACACCCGTAGAACCGAACAGTTTTCGTGGTCAGTCTGCCCGTTTAACTTAACCTAATTCTTAGGAAGTCGTATCGCAGCACGAAGCAAATGCAGCTTACGCTGTTGCCGATAAATGAAGTGAATCATCTGCGGCTGCTGGTTCGATCTTCCAGTATTTCTCAGCCTCAGTCCTGGTTACAATGTTTCGGTAATTATTAAACAGAACATCGACACGGCTATGCCCCATCTGCAAACTTGTTCTTGCAGCATCATCGTGCATTTTTAAATGATATGATCCGTAGGAATGGCGCATCACATCTTGCGACCATGGCACTTCAGCTTTGTTGCGGACATTACGGAACTGGGTGCGGGAAAAATAAATCTGGCCAGAACGGCGCCGGAAGGGTAGTAGCCATTTCAGCAAGTTTGGACTTATATCAACGTGCCGCTGCCGGCGTTTCTTGGCCGTTTCAGGTCGTACTAAAATCCATTTTTCTTCAAAGTTAATGTCCTTCCAGCTCAGCCCTCGAAGCTCACTCTCAGGCCGAAGGCCAGCAAAATAACCGATAGCAAAGTATGGTGCCATCGCAGGATGTTCCTCCATTGCGGTATCCAATATGTTTTCGACTTCATCAACCGCATGTATTTCGGGAATGCGATCATCCGAGCTAACTACTTCCAATCCCAGCGCTGGGTTGGATGTGACGTAGTGTCGCTTCAAAGCAAAGTTAAAAAACCCAACGAGTTGTCGCCTGTAGGCATCGCGGGTCGTGCCAATCAGTCCCAGATCATCCAACCACAGATCCAGCTCTCGGGAAGTCACCAAATGTATCCATGCTTCTTCTCTGTCACGAAGCAAGCGACCGAGTTTATATTTTACCTCTTCGATAGTACGCGGTCTGCGGCCTGCCTTAATCTTTGCCTGGTAGTACTCCTCATACGTTCTGCCGATTGTAACCACCGCCGATTCTGGTCGTGCATGTTCCAGGAAGA
>Ga0315336_1007125_pt1 | contig 10950 bp, 7 predicted proteins | sample ASW5metaG_FD_204512 | JGI IMG/M metagenome (GOLD analysis project Ga0315336, IMG submission 204512) | Ammonia-oxidizing marine archaeal communities from Monterey Bay, California, United States - ASW #5 | ecosystem: Environmental > Aquatic > Marine > Intertidal zone | place: USA: California... | reverse complement strand
AAATTTGAAACATCTAGCAACATCTATTAATGGCACCAAGCTTTTTAACTGAATGCCGCCTGAAAATAATTGAATAGTTCCATTTTGAGATGCAATTCTAGAAAATAAATTGGGCATTATACTGAGGCGCATAGTATCCGTTGAGTATCCATATACTGAAGCTAGCCTCAATATAATGAAGTTTTTTGAAGAGCTTTTTAGATCATTCTCACTTTGTAATTTTCCTCTAGCATAGGTGAGAACAGGGTAGGTTGATTCGTCCTCAGTAATATCTTTTTTTGTTTTCTTAAGTCCCTCATATACGACATGAGTGGACGGAAACAATATTTTACAAGTTTTTGGGATGCAGGCTAAGACTAGCCTAGTGCCATTAACACCAGTTTCCTCTATTATTTTTTCTTGCTGAGGGTCCTCTCCGGACTTAGTGTATGCGACATCAGTTATTCCAGCTAAATGAAAAACTGTATCCGCATCATATAAAATGTCAGAAATTAAATTTTTATCTAATATGCTACCGTGTACAAATTTAATGCCCCAGTCTCTTAATTGTTTTACTCTTTCTGATTTGAATCTGTTATCAATAACAATAATATTTTTATACCTTGCCTCCCCTGAATAGAGTTTACACAATTCCGTTCCGATGTAGCCTAAGCCACCTGTAATTACTATTTTATTCATAAAGAAAATTTCTAATGGATTTTATAATTTTTCGTTATTTAAAAATCTAGAGTAGAGTCGTTATTTTCTTCGCATTATGAAATTTATTTTCCATTTTTTTGACGAGAATAGTAACTTTGTATTCCAATTATACACTTCTTTTTAGGTATTTAATTTGGGCTCTAATTAATGAAAATTAGTGATTATTTAGTCGGCCAAAATTTATTCTGAATTATCATAAGGATAATATTTTATTGGGAAGGTAGGAGGCACAAAAATGGGTAGTTAAGAAGAATTTTACGGTTAACTGCCGTTAAGATAGTTTAGGGATAAGAAAAATTGATGGGCTCAGGACCATGATCTACGGACTGTAATCTATAAGAATACAGGTAGCTCGGATTTCATAATTGATAGTGGGCATAACTTTATTGTTCTACTGTAAAATGTAGAACAAACAAAAATGAAAATGTAATATATGTACGCTCATTGAGAGTAGCAAAAAATATGAGAAATCAGGCGAAAGATTGTATGCATAAATTATTTATCGGGAGTAACTGTGACCCCCAAATTTTTGGTTCTTATGGCAATGCCCTGAATAGCAATAAAAATAGATAGTTGATGAGCTTAAGAGTAAAAAATGCCGCAGGCAAAGCACTTACCACTTCCCTTATATATAGGTTTGTAAGTGTAGTTGGTCCGCTTATTTTAATTCCATTGTTCGTTAAGTACCTTACCCCAGAAGAGTATGGGACATGGCTTGTTGTACTATCAATATCATCGTATTTTTTTCTTACCAATCCTGGTATTACACAAGTAGTCAGTAATGCAGTCGCAAGAGATATTACAGCCGAGAAAGTAGATTATTATAGCCAAGTAGCATCTTCTGGGTATTATCTATTCCGAAAAATAACCGTCTATGTTTTTACTGCTGCAACAATAGTTTTTGTATCAATAGAAATATTTTTTACCAGCACATTTTTAGAATCTATTTCAGTGCCATTGGTGATCACTATTTCGCTGATTCTTCTGACCTATCCACTATATCTATATAGAAGTATTTTGGTGGGCTTGGGGCGTATACATATTGAACAAATATCTGCCTTATTCTTGGGCGCGTTATTTAGATATATTCTAACAATTCTTCTTCTTCTATCTGGTTTTAAGTTAATAGCATTATCTATTGTTTATGGTTTATCTAATTTTTTGCCGAGTTTGGGATCCAAGTTCTACCTAAAGAATTTATTACCAAGATTCAAGATATCTAAAAAGAAAAAAAATAATGAAATAACAAAAAATATGATAAAGCCAACCGCTTCTTTTTTTATTCTTTATATAAGCGGATCTCTCTTAAACAGTGCAGACAATATTATTATTGCATCTATAGTTGAAGTGTCATCGGTACCTAGGTATGCGGTTCCAATGCAATTAATGTGGCTCTTTGTTACTGTCGTTGGCTTGTTTAGCAGTACGAGAATGCCACTTATTTCGGGTCTTCATAAAAAAAGAAAGCTTGAAGAATTACGATCTCTATTTAAAACACTTTTGTTTTTTTCCTCCATAGTCGCAGTTATCGTTGTGTTTAATCTTCTTCTCTTTGGTGAGGCTCTTATTGTCAATTGGGCAGGGCCTGAGATTTTTCCTGGAAATGATGTTTTCTATTGCATGCTTATTTTCGCTTTATTATTTAGTGTAGTATGGCCATCCGATGCAATATTGACAGCTACTGAAAAACATTCATCCTATGCAAAGATGACAGGCGTAGAGGCATTACTAAACGTGATGCTTTCAATCTATCTGACATATCAATTAGGGATAAAAGGGGCGGTCATCGGCACCATTATTTCCCGCTCATTAACAAATGGCTGGTTTATGTTTTATAGAACATTAAGAGTTATTGAATATAAATACTTAGATTTTATAGCATGGATTTTCAAGGACATTTTGCGCCCAGTAACTGTGATTTCTGTATTACTTCTTTCATTAAAGTACTTTAATGTACTAGATATCTATCCATTATACGTTCATATATTTATTTGGAATTTAGTAATTTTTATTACTCTATTTTATTCTTCAAAAAAGAACATTATCGGGGTTTTGAATTCAATAAAACAATAATTGATGGACCAAATGCGGTGTATTAAGTAAATATTCTGAATAATTATGAAAACATGTTCTAGTAAGGATATACAATTATCGATTCTTTTTAATAATTTTATAAGGCTGAAATTTTTAGGGTATTTTTTTTAATGAAGACTATTTTGATTACTGGTGGTGCTGGTTTTATTGGGACTAATGCAGTAAATCATTTTGCAAATAGAGGTTGGAAAGTAATCGTTGTAGATAATCTCTCTCGAAAGGGATCAGAAGAAAACCTGCTATGGCTAAAATCTCAGTCGGAGTATTCTATCGAATTCATGAATATAGATATCGTTGATAAGCCAACCATAGAACAGGCGTTTAGGGATAATAATATTGACGCCGTAATTCACCTAGCTGGTCAGGTTGCTGTAACTAATTCGGTACTAGATCCAGAAAGAGATTTTGAGATAAACGGTATTGGCACCTTTAATATTCTAGAGGCGCTTAGAAAAATCTCACCCGAGACGATTATGATTAATGCCTCTACCAATAAAGTATATGGGCCGCTTGATCATTTAAAAATTTCCGAGCTTCAGGATCGCTATCAATTCGAATCTATTACTATGGGCGTTAATGAAAAAATGCCTCTTGATTTTCATTCGCCTTACGGTTGCTCTAAGGGGGCATTAGATCAATATGTTATAGATTACGCAAGAATCTATTCATTACAGACAACAACTTTTCGTCAGTCTTGTATTTTTGGACCTAGACAATTTGGTAGCGAAGATCAAGGCTGGATTTCCTGGTTTATTTATGCGGCCTTGAGAAAAAAAACAATTACACTGTATGGAAATGGCAAACAAGTAAGAGATGTTTTGTATATAGATGATTTAATCCGTGCTTATGAGCTAGCAATAAACAATCCAGAGAAAATTAAGGGCAAGGCTTTTAATATTGGGGGAGGGATCAGCAATTCGATTTCACTATTAGAATTTATAAAAATACTTTCAAAAATTATGAAAAAAAACGTACCTTTCTGTTTTTCTGATGCTAGACCGGGTGATCAAAAAATATACATTTCTGATATCGAGAGGATATCTAATTTGCTAGGATGGGAGCCAAAAGTATCAGTAGACGATGGGGTAGAAAATTTATTTGAGTGGACTAAGGAAAATACCAAGGATGCTTAAATTGAGGCGGGTAATGTGATGGACCAATCATTATTGGTAAAAATATTTGGACATCCTGCAACTCTTTTTCATAGTGATTCGACTGTAGTTGATCGTTGGTTATGGATAAAAAGTAAATTACCGATTACTAGGGATGGCGAAGCCTTGATTGATATAGGTTGCGGAACTGGAGCATTTACTATCGGTTCAGCATTGAGGGGATATAAAGCATTGGGGCTGAGCTGGGACGACAGAAACCAAAGAGTAGCAAAGGAAAGATCAGAAATCTGCAAGGCAGATATGGCAACATTTGAAGTGCAGGATGTTCGTTTATTAGATGAGCGGGAAGATTTATATCAAAGCTTTAATATAGCGATCTGCATAGAAAATATCGAACATATAATAAACGATAGAAAGCTTTTCAAAGAGGTAGCGTTATGCCTCAAGCCTGGGGGGAGGTTGTTACTGACTGCACCCTACTATTTTCAAAGACCTGTAACTAGTTCAGATCGGGGTCCATTTAGAAAAATAACTGAGGATGGAGGCCATGTTAGAAGAGGCTACACGGAAGCAATGTTAGTAGAGCTATGTGATGATTCTAATCTATTGGTAGAAAATATTTCATATTGCACTGGATTTTTTAGCCAAAAAATAACAGCTTTATACCGATTGATTTCAAGAATACATCCTTTCTTGGCATGGGTGGTAATTTTACCGCTTAGAATTCTTCCATTTGTTTTTGATAAAGCTATCGAAAAGATTTTTAAATGGCCAGGATTATCAATATGCATGGAAGCTTATAAGCCTCGTTTCAATTAGATCTACCAATTTAGTTATTTTGTGTTTTATTTATGATCATAATTGAGATGAAAAAATAAATGGAATTATGAATTTTATTTTTGATAAACGCGTAATAGGGGAAAAAAGGGCTGCGTTGGCATTATTCGTTATGGTCTTGTTGTTAGTGATTTTCAATCCATTCGGAAAAACGACAGAATCCATGTTTCTTTCATTGCTACTAATTGTAGTATCAACCATTCCTTTTTTTATCTGGAGGAGGAAAAAAAATCGTGATGTAGTTGTCATGGGCGTTTTCTTTTATGGATTTTTTCATCTGGTAGGTTATGGATTCTCTGGTTTCATTTCGCATGAAACTGGAATTTTGATAATGCAAAATTTTTCAGATACTTTCAATCGATATCAGGTTAGTGAGAGTGCCGAGAATACTGCGAAAATGCTAGTGATATTGCATCTTCTGATTGTTTTTACGGGCTTTGCAGTTCTGCAGATTTTTTTTAAAAATCCTAAGACGGAAAAGGATCGAAAGAAAAAACCAAAGGAGAGCATAACAGCATACAGATCTGTGGTTGTGTTGTGCGTATTTTTTACAGCTGTTGAGTTTTTCAGAGTTGCGGGTATTCCACCCTTTTCAGTTCTAGGAGATGGTATTACCTTCGCAATAGTTAGTTTTTTTACATACATGTATCTTTTCTATTTTGTTTTTTACCTAAATTATGGGGGGTGGGTTACAAAAATATTGGCGATACTTGGTTGTCTGATTATCAGAGGTTCATTACTGAGCTGGTCCCAGATGGGTCCTTATGCGGAGGTAGGCCTGATCTTGGTCCTCATCTCTATACAGAAAGGGCGCATTCCTATTACGCAAGTCGCTTTGCTTTTATTGGCTTTTATTGTTTATCAACCGATGAAAGGAGCCATAAGGTCCATGCAAGACTACGGGGGTTTTGAATTTACTGAAAGTGTCGCGACTGGATTTGAGGTAATTGGGGACGATACTTATCTAACGCTCATCGATATAGCTACCAAGAGAATTGATTACAATCTCTTGTTATCTTCAATGGTCGATAATATAGGGGTAGTAAGTGAAGATGATTACATAGGTTGGAAGGGCTATGAAAATGTTTCATATGTACTAATCCCAAGAATTTTTTGGAGAGACAAGCCCCAAGATAACTTTGGTAATGAGTGGGCAGTGCAAGCGGGATGGCTGGGCAGGAGTGATAGATTTACCTCATATAATCTTCCCTGGCTGCCACAGATGTATCTAAGTTTTGGGGTTGCTGGAATTATTATTGGATCTTTTTTTGTTGCTATCGGTTTATTTCTTCTGGAAAGGTATTATTGGACTATAACGCCCGATGCTTGGACTTTTGCTATGGCATATTCAATTATCAGGGCAATAATACATCTAGAATCTGATTTTGTATTAGCTTTTGGTGTAGCTATAAAAATTATTCTTATTGATATATGCATTAGGATAATAAAAAATCTATTAATTGAAAGAAAGAAAAATAAAGGGAAATTTCAGTTTCCTGCGTATGGATTAGAGAAGATTAGTTGAATGCACGAAGATTTAAGGAAATTATCAAATTTATCTAAAGATATTGGTAGAGACTTAAATTTAATTCAGGGGGCTGGTGGTAATACTTCTGTAAAAATAAATGATGAATTATGGGTAAAGGCATCCGGTTATTGGCTATCCGATGCAAACCAAAAGAATATTTTTGTACCCGTCAATTATAAGAAAGTAGTAGATGGAGTAGAAAAAAGAAGAAATGACCCAGTGTCTGAAGCAGTCATTCATACGGGTGATACTAGGGGTTTTCGTCCATCTATAGAAACAACTCTGCATGCTGTGATGCCTCAGAAGTATGTCGCACACACTCATTCAGTAAATGTTATTGCGAATACTATTGCTCAATCATATCTTTTAGAGCTTGAGGAAAGATTACAGGGCCTTAGTTGGGGTATTGTGGATTACGCAAGACCTGGATTGCCACTCACTCAGGGGGTTAGAGAGGTAGCCAAGACCGGGGCTGATGTAATTATACTTGCGAATCATGGAATTGTAATTGCAAGTGATGATATTGACGAGCTGAAAAATAAAATTAAAGATGTTGAAAAAAGATTGCATAGATCTGCGAGGGCCATAGAAAATAAATTTAAATTTAAAAAAGCGCACGATTTAATTCAGCAGACAGAATATGTACTTCCAAAATATGAACTAATACATTCACTGGCGCTCGATAGTGAGATAATTAAGATCATTTCACATCGTTCTCTTTATCCAGATCACGTCATTTTTGTCGGGCCAGGTCCAATGTTGGTGATGAGCCTCAAAGAAGTGAACAGGTTGTTTTCTTCTGGTAACGAAGAGCACAAAATTGTTATTGTGAAAGATATTGGAGTTGTAGTTCATAAGACATCCAGTGAAAATATGATTGGGATGCTCCATTGTCTTGCAAATGTTCTACTTAGAACCAAGCCTAAAGAAAATCTGCATTACCTAAGTGAGCAGGATGAATTGGACCTTTCTGGCTGGGATGCAGAAAAATACAGGCAGTCGATTGAAAAAAGACGAAGTTAATTGACAATTTTTTGTTAAATTTTAGCCAAGCCCACCATTGTTGATTTCGATTGTTGTCTTTATGCAACTTTCATTCTAGTTTATAATCCACTGCTGTTTAAACAGGGGCAGAAATGGGTAATTTTAATCTGGATGCTTATGCCTTGGACGGGGCAACAAGTGTTGTACAGTTTCTCATTATGTTAGCGGTTTCATTGGGACTAGGCTTATTGATTGCTTGGCACTATGAAAGATACTTCCCTTTTGTTTCACGATCTCAAGGTATGTCTAAGACTTTGGTTTCTATTGCCTTGATTACCACTTTAGTTATAACTGTAGTGAAAAGTTCCCTGGCACTGTCATTAGGCTTGGTAGGTGCCTTATCTATAGTGAGATTCAGAACGCCCATAAAAGAGCCCTTTGAACTTGCCTATATATTTGCAGTTATTGCTGTAGGGCTAGGAACAGGAGCAGGGCAGGTTTTTATTACTCTGATTTCAATTGCGACGTTACTAATTGTTCTTACTTTTTTTTCAAAAAAGAGACGCATTTCGAATGAGTCTGTGTTTTTTGTTTACTTAACTTCTAAAATATCTAGTGGATCAGAAAAAAAATCTATGGAAAGAATTGAAGAATTAGGGCAAAAATTACAAGTAGATCTTGATGTTCGTAGGTTGGATTACAGTGACGATGAAGAGCGTATTAATCTTGCAGTTAGGATTCAGTCTAATGAGGAGCTGAATCAGCTCAAACTTGGCTTAGAAGAGTATTTTAGTAATGCTAATTTTTCGATAGTGGATGGCCAAAGACTGGTTCCTTTCTAAAGATTTAATCCTTAATTTTCAGTGATTATCAGATATCATAAAAAAGCCTTTCGTTCATCAAAGCGCACAAAGCTTAGAGTCGCTTTCTTTATTTCTATCTTGATCTCTTTTTTAGCGATAGCTCCTCAGTTGGTTCTTAAGTCTGGATTTAGTAACGAGGCTCAAGAGAAGATTAGACAATATCTAGGCCGTCCTGATAAGACAGTATTGAGAACCTATATAAAGTCATCTGGGGTAGCGGGGGCGGACAGGGAGACCAATATCGGACACCTTGCCGGAAGCTTCCTTACTAATTTTCCATCGTATGCTCTTCCCTACAACAAATTTCCTCAACTGCGTATAGATTTAAAATTTAAGGAGTATGAGAAATTAAGGAACGATAGGCTGAATGCTTTGAATTCCCAGTATTACAACGATTATGCGGACGAATCTGATCCTTATAGCACCATCCCTTTTGGATTAATAGTTACTGACAATCTTTCGTGGGCCAAAGGGAGGCTAACTTTAGGCGAGGATGCAGCAGAGACAAGGATCCGTTTGAAGGGAGACATGCTGGATCATGTAGCAACAAAAAAATGGTCTTTCAGAGTGAATGTACGAAATGGTGGTGCATTTCTAGGTATGACAAAGTTCAATCATCAGGGGCCGCATACGCGAGATTTTCACACAGAAACGCTCATCCACGAAGCTATGACATTCAGGAATATTATTGCCCCGAGGCATCTGTTTGCAAATACTGTTATTAATGGAAACGACATTGGGCCCATGTTCATAGAGGAGCATTTATCTGAGCCAATGACAGAATATGCCTCAAGACCTTATGGGCCAATTCTTCGGTACGATAGTTTTGTATCAAGTGGGTTGAAAATTTATGACGACAAAATGTTTTGGAATAACGATAAAAATCTTGAGCGGGCTATTTCAAATTTAAACTATTATTTTGGCCGAGATGTAGGGGTTACCGATCATTTCCTCAGTCATCGTTCTGATGCTCTCAGGCATGTCGATCTTAAGGCCTGGGCGCGTTATCTCGCGGTAACTTTCGTATATCGTTGTTTTCATGGTAATGGCTCAAATCTTGTGTTTTATCTTCACCCTCTTAAGAAAAAAATGGAGCCCATTAGTTTTGATAATGGCTGTGGCCAGAGAAGTCCCTTGAGGCATCTGGGGTTCTTGCCTACCCCAGAGGAGTTTGTTTATAAACTCGTAGAGAATCTATCTTTTAGAGAGCTACTTACCAAAGAGCTTAAGTGGTGGAGAGATAGTTCGCAGGCATATGATTTCATTCAGGTGGCTAAAGAAAGGGAGGCATCCTTAAGAGAATCTCTGAGTTGGGATGCACCATTTTTGGCAAAGTTCGAAATATCAACTGATCATATTGATGAAATATTTTCTTGGTTGGAGACTTTTGAGGGAAAAGATGAAAATGAAGGCGGGCTAAGTGATGCGACCCAGGCCAGTAGTGCAAAAAAAATAAGTTTTTCTTTGATGAGAGAGGGAATCAGCTTAAAATTTATAGCTGAGAATGTTGGCATTTATCCCTTGAAAAATCCCAAAATAACGATTGAGCAGGACCAGAGTGTTCACACATTGGATCTGAATGAATTTGTGACTGATTCTTATGGAGAAAATTTTAGTTATGACATCTCTAGTTTACTAACAACTCTTAATCCACTTGAGGGGATTAAGAATGTTAGTTTTCAATATGAGGATAATGAAAATGGAAGTATATTAGATACATCAAATATTTATTTTACTTATCCGGATCAAGCCATTAATTCTATGTTTCCCTCATCTATTGATACGATAAATCAATATTTCCATGTTGACCATGAAAGCCAATCTATCATTGTAGGCAGCCATCAGACGGTGGAGATTGAAGAAACTCTTGTTCTTCCGGAGAACTATTCCTTTATCGTAGGCGAGGGCTCCTCGCTATCGTTTCACTCAGATGCATCGCTAGTGGTTAACGGTGGGATGAGAATATCGGGAGCAGCTGATTATCCAGTCGTATTTTCAGGGGCCGATGAAGAGCCGTGGCCCGGTATCCTAGTATTAGCTGATCATAGTGATGTAATAATTAACTGGCTTACTATGAGGGGTGCTACTGGTCAGGGGCTAGCCGGCTATGATTATGTTGGATCATTCACTATCGTTGAAGGCAGGGTGCATATATCAGATTCAATATTTTCTGATAATTTCAGTGAGGATGCATTAAATTTGGTCAATGGCCGAGGTGTTCTCGAAAGGGTGACGATAACTAACACGCCTTCTGATGGATTAGATATAGACTTTGGGGAGTTGGATATTAGAAATTCTGTATTTTCCAACATTGGCTCTAACACTGGGGCAGATGCCATCGATATGAGCCACGCGTCTGTAACGATATCGAACGTAAAAATATTGAATCCAACAGATAAGGGACTATCCATCGGAGAATCTGCAGATGTGGAAGTTAATGGAATAGAAATTTCAAATGCGCTAGTCGGGATAGCCGTGAAAGACTCATCTTCTCTGAAGGCAAGAAACGTTAAATTATCTGATATCTTTTTATCTGATGTTATGGCCTACAATAAAAAATCACACTACAAAGGCGCCACTGTCATCATAGAAAATATAAATTCATCTCAACCTCAGTATTTAAATCAGCATGGTTCTAGTATGAAAATTGATGAAGTAGAGGTAGAGCCCCAAAGAATTGATGTCGATTCCCTGTATGGATCTCTAATGCAATCTATAAAATAATACAGTGAGGTACGAAAAAAAATATACCTTTAGTATTGAATTCTTAGATGAGATTAGAGAGTCCATACGCCGTTCTTCATTTATTTTCGATGATGCCTTTCCAAAAAGG
>Ga0315336_1007124_pt1 | contig 10952 bp, 7 predicted proteins | sample ASW5metaG_FD_204512 | JGI IMG/M metagenome (GOLD analysis project Ga0315336, IMG submission 204512) | Ammonia-oxidizing marine archaeal communities from Monterey Bay, California, United States - ASW #5 | ecosystem: Environmental > Aquatic > Marine > Intertidal zone | place: USA: California... | reverse complement strand
AAGAATTTCTGCAGTAAATTATTGGAATGCCGATGTCCGTAGCTGTGGGCCTAGATGATTGATGTCCGCTTTCGGGGTAAGAGCGGACATATTTGGCTACGGCTCAAAGAGTCCGCATTTAGCCATAAGCGGACATTTGGTGTCCTATTCCGCCCACGCGAACATGGCATGCAGGAGCACGTTGGCACCGGCGGCGAGATCTTCGGGCTTGGCGTTTTCGGTTTCGTTGTGACTGATCCCGTCTTCGCACGGCACGAAGATCATTCCCGTCGGCACCTTGAGGGCCAAGTTGCAGGCGTCATGCCCGGCACCGGAATGGAGGTCGCGGTGGGCGAAGCCAAGCGCCGTCGCGGCATCCCGGATGCTGGCGATGCATCGTTCGTCAAATGCGATGGCGTCCGATTGGTCCTTTTCCTCGATGCTAAGCCCAAGCCTGGCGGCGGACGCGATTTCTTCGCACGCGGCCTCAATCGCGACCCGCATGTCATCCAACGTCGCGCCGTCGGGATGGCGAGAATCGACGATAAAGACGGCCCCGCCGGCGATGGTGTTGCGGGAATTGGGCCGCAAACGCATATCCGCTACGGTAATGACGCCGGGCATATTGTCGAGCGCGATCTTGTTGATGGCGTCGACCATGCGCGCGGCGCCGAGCGCCGCATCGCGGCGGCGGTCCATGGGCACGGTGCCGGCGTGGCCTTCGGCGCCTTCCACCTCGAGACGGAGCACGCGTCTGGCCTGGGCACCGAGGACGACGCCGATGGTCTTGCCTTCGGCTTCGAGGATCGGCCCCTGCTCAATATGGGCCTCGAAATAGGCGGCAACGGGGATGCCGCCGACCGGTTCGATCCCCGCATAGCCGATCTCTTTAAGCGCCTCGCCGATGGTGACGCCATCAGGATCGGCGATCGCAAGCGCCCAATCGAGATCATATTTGCCGGCGAAGACGCCGGACGCCACCATGCCGGTTTCGAAGCGGCAGCCTTCCTCGTCGGTCCAGCAGACGGCGTCGAACGGCGCTTTCGTCTCTATACCGTTTTCGTCCAGCGTCCTCAGGATCTCGAGCGCCGCCAACACGCCGTAAACACCGTCGAATCGCCCGCCCAGGGGCTGGGTGTCGAGGTGGCTTCCGGCGATCACCGGGGGGGCGTCCGCTTCGGTGCCTCGGCGGCGGGCGAAAATGTTACCCAGCTTATCGATACGAACCGCGCACCCCGCGGCCTCGGCCAAACTGACGAACAAATCACGGGCCTGGCAGTCGAGGTCAGTCAGCGCTATACGGCCCGAACCGCCACCAGGCGTGGCGCCAATCTCGGCCATCGCCATCAGGTCTCGCCACAAGCGATCACCGTCGACGCGAAGTTCCCCGACCCGGTTCATGCGCCGTCGCCGTAACGCTCCCGCCGCCAGCCGAAGAACTGCAGCAACAGCACCGGCGACGCGATGGCCAGGCCGATAACGCCGGACTCGATGCCGGGCGCGATGACGAAAAGCGCTCCGAATCCCATTAACAAGCGGTGCCAGCCTGCCATGGGGTGGGCCAGATAGCCGGTCAGCGCTGATCCGATCATGACGATGCCTATGGCGCAGCCGGTGGAGGCGATCAGGAACTGCTCCCACGAAAAACCGTCAAGGACGAACAGCATGGATGGCGCATAGATGAAGACGAAAGGCACCAAGGCCTTGGCCGCGCCCAGCTTGAAGGCGGTGTTTCCGGTCTGCATGAGGTCCGACTGGGCTATCGTCGCGCCCGCATAGGCCGCCAGCGCCACGGGCGGTGTAATGTCGGCGAGAACGCCATAATAGAAAACGAAGAAATGGGTCTGCAAAGCCTCGACACCGAGGATTGCGAGGGCCGGTGTCGCCATGGTGGCGAGCACCAGGTAGGTTGCCGTCGTCGGCAAGCCCGCCCCCATGACGATGCACGACAGCGCCACCAGGATGAGCGTGATGAAGCGTGTCGCCTGCTCCAGCGACAGCCACCCCGTGGGGTCGATTGCAGTGATTACCCCACCGGCGTCACCGGCGAAAGTCGTCACCATGGCGGCGATATTGAAAGGCGTTCCGGTTACCGTCAAAACGCCGATGATAATACCCACCGTTGCCGCCGCGGCGCCGACGGAAAGGGCGTACTTGGCGCCCATCTGGAAGGCATCGATAAATTCCCGGACGCCGACAGGATCACAGCCCAGGTATTGGCCCGAGACCTCTTCCGGAATGCCCCGTGTGGTGAGCAGAAGCCAGCGGATGAAGCGGTTGCCGAAGCCCATGGCAAGACACGACGTGATCGACCAGAACGCCGCCCAATAGGGCGTGTGGCCGACGAAGATCATGTAGATGATCAGGATAAACGGCAAAATCGTCAGCCAGCGCCGGGCCAGAACCTTGGCCAGGACGGGCAGCTCGTCCGGCCGCAAACCCCGCAACCCCAAGCGCTTGGCCTCGAAATGAACCATCATCAGAACGCCGAGATAATGCATGGAGGCGGGAATAACGGCAGCAAGGATGATGTCGCGCAGGGGTATTTCCAGAAATTCCACCATCAGGAAGGCGGCAGACCCCATGATCGGCGGCGTGATCTGCCCGCCCGTCGACGCCGCCGCCTCTACGGCGCCGGCGAAATGCGGCTCATAGCCGACGCGTTTCATGTTGGGGATGGTCAGCGACCCGGTCATCACCGTGTTGGCGATGGAGGAACCTGAAATCATGCCCATCATTCCCGACGCTAGAACGCTGACCTTGGCGGGGCCGCCGGCGTACTTGCCGGCGATGCAATGGGCGACGTCGATGAACAACTGGCCCAGTCCGACACGGATAGCGATCATGCCGAACAGGACAAAATGGAAGACATACGTGGCGACGACGAAAACGGGTCTGCCGTTAACCCCTTCGCCCTTAAGGTATAAGTGATCGATCAGCCCCGGCCATCCGGTCCCCGGATGCACCAGAGGGTAAGAGAAATAGGGTCCGAACAGCCCATACATGACGAAAATGATGGTAATGATGGGCAGCGCCAGGCCGGACGTGCGTCTCGCCGCCTCGACCACCAGGATGACCATGGCGGTGCCGAGAAGAAGATCGAGCCTGGCCGGGTCGCCGATGCGGAAATTTAACTCATCTAACTTGCCGAAGGCGCTGTCGAAGCCGTCGTAGGTGATCGCCACATACATGGACGCCGCGGCGACCAGCACGAACAGCAACCAATCGTAAGCAGGCACGCCGCCATGGCGCTTTTCATCGGCAAGCTTACGGGCCTCGGGGCTGGTGGCGGGGCGGTGGTGAAGGATCGGCTCCAGGGCGATCAGCAAGACGACGATGCTGGTGGCGGCGGTAATCCCCGCTCCTTGATTTTCAATCCCGCCCGTCAGCCCGCCAACGCCACCGGCGAAATAATAGGCCCCAGCCGCAAACAATAGGCCGAGGATAGGAATACGGCGCTTGGCCTCGAACACCATGGTCATCATCATCATCGCCATGTTGAGCGTGATCGGGGCCGGCGGCGGGAAGGCCTTGCCCCAAAGGTTTTGACCAATGAAACCTGAATACTGGCCTACGGCGATGAGACAATAGATCGCAAGCACCGCGGCAAATACGTGGTCAGTGACATCCAGTGCCGGTTCACCCCGCTCTGCCGCCCTCTGCCGGCTGAAGTGTACCAAGGCTAGAAATCCGACGCCGACGCCGACTCCAAGAACTGAGCCGAACATACCAACCAGGAAAATCCCGGCCGCGGCGCATTTCACAGCATCGGGCCAGTGCACTTGCGGGCGGAGCTCGGGCGTCGCCACCATCCCCGCCTGGCCGGTGGAACGGTGCGCCGTATAGACAAGAAAAATCAGCCCGAGCACGAAGGCGAGGTGTACGCCAACGTGCCAATGGTGCTCGAGGACGCCGAAGCCTGCCGTGTAGTAATGGAACATGGAAAGCGAGAACAGCAGCGCCACCATGGTCCATCTGCCCGCACCAAAGGTCTGGCGGAATTGCATTTCCGGGTCGTAGTGGCCCTCGAATTTCTCGGCCGCGTCGACGTCTAATTTTGTGTTGACCTCAGCCATGGTGCATTCGCCGCAAACAGGGAAGGAGCGGAAGCAAAACAGCGAACGCCGGGGACGCCGAAGCGCCCCCGGTGTGCTTTCTTAAATGCGGCTTTGCGGTCCTAGGGAGCCTTAGGCGCCATGTAGACACCCTTCTCCTTGTAGAACTTGGCGGCCCCCTTGCAGTAGGGAATGGGAACGCCGACGCTGTGGGTCGCCAGCGTCAGGGCCTTGCCCTTGGCGTGACCGTTCTTGAGGATCTTGCCGGCTTTTTTGTTGCCGAACAGGCCCTTGACGACGCCATACGCGGTGGCCTCGTCAACGTCGCTGCTGGAGACCCAGAGCGCGCTCACAGTGACCGTCTGCGTATCGTTGGGGTTGCCCTTGTAGGTGCCGCCCGGAATCACGTCGGCGGCGTAGAATGGCGCTTTCTTGATCAACGCGTCACGCGCCGCGCCTTCGACCGGAACGAGCTGGCCGCCCTGGGTCGCCGTCATCTCGACGACTGCGGCATTGGGATAGCCGGTGACGGTAATGAAGGCATCCAGATGCCCGTCACGGATTTTGTCGGCACCGGTCTTGGACTTGACGTATTCGGGCGTGAAGTCGACCTTCTCCTTAAGCCCGTAAGAGCCAACCACTAGGCGTGCGCCGACCAGCGCGCCCGAAGCGGGAAGACCCATGGCGACTTTCTTGCCCTTCAGGTCCATGACCGACTTGATGCCTCTGTCCTTGCCGGCGACCACGTGCACGTGCTCGGGAAACAGGCTGCCCAGCACGCAGAGCTTCTTGATCGGCTCCTTGCCCTTGAACGGGCCGGTGCCCGTGTAGGCCCAATAGGTCACGTCGGACTGAGCGAAGCCGGATTCCACCTGCCCCGACTTGATCGAGTTGACGTTGGCCACTGAACCATGGGCAGACTGACCGATGGCCACCAGCCCTTCCATGCCGCAGTTGCCGCCCTTGGCGCAGGTTCGCGCCCCCGGCGGGTTGGAGATGACTTGGGCAAGCAGCCCGGCCATGGGGAAATACGTTCCGCCGGCGCTTCCCGAGGCAATCCGGAAGAATTTCATTTCTTGGGCCTGGACCGTGCCGGCTGCGACCGATACCGCGAACACGGCGGCACCGACTGACAATGCTTTTAGCTTTCTCATCTGTTCTTTCCTCCCTAATTCGAAAACCGGAACGCTCTCCGCTTGAGCCGAGCGTCCATCATTTAAAGTGCCTAAACTTGTTAAGTTGAACAGCCAAGACTGGAAGGTCCGCGCTTTTTTGTCCAGTTCATCCCATACATCCGGCACATTGCGAACCCGCTGGTATCGTATACAGTGCGAATCAAAAGGGGAACCCTCACAGCGGCTCGCCCTAGGGTAAGGCGGTGCTCGCAACGGTGGGGAAAGTGAGAAAAGAGCATGGGTAAACCGGACGACAACATTCTCGCCGAGGAAGACGGTCGCGTCGGGCGCTTCACCATAAACCGGCCGGACAAGCGCAACGCCATGTCTCTGGACATGTGGCGGCGCATGGGCGAGGTATTCGAGGCCTGGGCCGATGATCCCGAAATCCGCGTCATCGTGGTCAGGGGTGCCGGTGACAAGTGTTTTTGCGCCGGCAACGATATTTCCGAGTTCAAGGAACTGCGTTCGACGCCGGAGGGCATTGCCGCTTACCACGCAATCACGGAGCGGGCGTATGCGGCGCTCCGCGGCATCGCCAAGCCGACCATCGCCCGCATCGAGGGGTTTTGCATGGGCGGCGGGCTCGAAGTCGCGCAACTATGCGACATCCAGATCGCCGCCGACACCGCTACCTTCGCGGTGACACCGGCCAAACTGGGGATCGGCTACAAACTCGACGACGTGCGTTTGCTGACCGACACCCTGAGCGCCAAACACGCCAAGGAAATCCTCTTTACCGGTCGCCGCTTTCCAGCCGCGGACGCTCTTCGCTGGGGGCTCGTCAACCGGATCGTAGCTGTTACCGATCTCGACGCGATCGTCGAAGGTTATGTCGAGGAGATTTCCGCCAACGCGCCACTCTCCGTGAAAGCGGCCAAGCTCATCATCAACGAGGCGGTCAAGGAGGCAGCGGATCGCGACACGGCCTTTTGCGCGAGCCTGGTCGACGACTGCAACGAGAGCGACGATTACATCGAAGGCCAACGGGCCTTCGCCGAAAAACGCAAACCCGAATTCAAGGGCCGCTGAAGGCGGCCCGGGCTGGGGTGCGCTCTGCGGTCTGAGGTTATGCACAGATGTCGGAAGCCCGATCACACGGCAAGACCATCAGCGAGAAGATTCTTTCCGCCAAGTCCGGCACCGACGCCCGTGTCGGGGACACCGTGGTATGCCGCGCCGACGGTCTTGTCGGCACCGATGGATCGATCCCCATGGCCATCGACTACTTCGATAAAATGGGCGGCAGTCGGGTCGTCGATCCCGAGCGCATCGTCTTTGCCCTCGACCATTATGCGCCCGCCACGACCCCGCAGACAGCGTCTTTGCATGATAAAATCAGGGACTTTGCCCGCCGCCACGGGATTACCGTCAATGAAGTCGGAGAAGGAATTAGTCATCAGCTGGTAGTAGAGAGCGGCCGCGCCGAACCAGGAAACCTTTTTATCGGCGCCGACAGCCATTCGGTGACCTACGGGGCCCTCAACGTATTTGCCATCGGGATCGGCTCGTCGGATCTGGCGGCGGCGATGATTTCCGGCAAGATTTGGCTAAAGGTTCCGGAAACGATCCAAGTGGTGTTATCGGGAACGATGCCGGAAGGCGTGTTCGCCAAGGACATTGCGCTGGCCCTGGTTGGCGAACTGGGGGCCGACGGTGCCGCGTACAAAGCGCTGGAATTTAGCGGCCCGGCGGTGGCCCATCTGGAAATCGACGACCGGTTGGTGCTTAGCAATATGGCCGCCGAGATGGGCGCCAAGGCCGGTCTTTTTCCTGCCGACGACAAGACCTTTGCCTATCTCCAAAACAATGACCACGCCCGGGCGGAAGCAACGGCATCCGATCCGGACGCCGGCTACAGCCGTCAAATGGCCGTCGACCTGTCTGGACTTCGCCCGCAGGTTGCGCTGCCCCACCACGTAGACAAAGTGGTGCCGGTCGATACCGCGGGCGACGTTCCCATACACATGGTGTACCTGGGCACCTGCACGGGCGGCCGGGTCGGCGATTTTCGGCAGGCCCTTGAAGTATTGAAAGCCGGGGGCAACGTCGCCCCGGAAACCAAGCTGGTGGTTGCCCCCGCTTCCCGCGCCGTCCTCGAGGAACTTACCCGGGACGGCATCATGGGGGAATTTGCGGCCCTGGGCGCTGTTGTCCTGACCCCGGGGTGCGGAACGTGTTGCGGGACATGCGGGGAAATTCCCGGTGATGGCGTCAACGTCATATCGACGGCTAACCGTAACTTCAAGGGCCGTATGGGAAACGCCGAGGCCGCCATTTACCTGGCGTCTCCGGCGACCTGCGCGGCATCCGCCGTCAGGGGCCGCATCACCGATCCAAGGGAACTGCGCCGATGACCGACCTCAGATTGGAAGGACGTGCCCGCATTGTTGGCGACGACGTCAACACCGATTACATCATCACCTCCAGACGCAAGCGCGACAGTTTGGATCCGAAGGTTCTGCGTCAGTACCTTTTGGAAACCGTGGACCCGGCGTTCGCGGCATCGGTTAGGCCGGGCGATATCCTGGTGGCAGGCAAGAATTTCGGTTGCGGATCGGCCATGGAGGTGGCGGCGACGGTCGTCCTCGGGGCAGGTATCTCCGCCGTATTGGCGACTAGCTTCTCGCGCACCTATTACCGCAATGCCATCAACAACGGCCTTTTCCCCATCGTCTGCGAGACTTCGGCCATATCCGAAGGCGACACCCTGGAGATTGCCGCCGATCAGGAAATTACGGTTCGGAACGAAACCACGGGCCAGTCCGTCGTTGCTCAATCCCTGCCGTCTATAGTGCGCCGTATTGTCATGGCCGGCGGTCTGGTACCTTATTTTTGCCAACACGGTGATTTCAAAATTTAGGGCTTTAAATATGGCATCTGGGAAATCATCAACCTACCGCTTGCGGCTTCCGGGCCCGACAGCCGTGCCTGAGCGCATACGCCAGGCGATGGCGGCGCCGGTGGTCAGCCATCGGGGCCCGGAATTCAAAGAGATTCTGACCGAAGCCGAAGCCCGTTGCCAACCAGTATTGGGAACATCGAACGATGTCCTGTTCTTCGCCAGTTCGGGCACCGGGGTAATGGAGGCAAGTCTCGCCAATATACTGGGAGAGGGCGATAACGCGCTCGTCGTCTGCAACGGCCAGTTCGGCGAACGTTTTATGATGATTGCCGAAAGTCTCGGCCTGCAACCGGACGCCATCGAAGCGCCTTGGGGCGAAACGGTCAGCCCCGACGCCGTCGCCCGCCGTCTGGAAGGGGGCGACTACCGGGCCGTCATCGCCGTCCACAACGAAAGCTCGACCGGCGCGGTATCGGACCTAGATCTACTCGGTAGTGTTGTTCGCGACACGCCGGCGGTGCTGGTCGTCGATTCGGTTAGCGGACTCGGCGGCATCGAGATGCAGCAGGATGATTGGGGGGTCGATGTGGTGGCGTCGGCGTCGCAAAAGGCGCTGATGTGCCCGCCGGGCCTGGGTCTGGTCAGCGTCAGCGATAAGGCCTGGAAGGTAATCGAGGACAACCGTAAGCGGGGACGGTTCTACTGGGATTTCCTGCGGGCCCGCGAGGCCGCGGCGAAGGGTCAAACGGCGTTCACTTCCCCGGTGCCGCTGATTATGGCTCTTCAGGAGGCCTTACGCATGATCGACGAAGAAGGGTTGCCCCATGTGCTGGCGCGTCACCAGCGGGTGGCTACAGGGCTCCGGGCCGGCGGCGCAGCCCTCGGATTGCCGCTCTTTACCAAGGCGCCGTTGGTCTCCGATACGGTCACGGTATTCACGCTTCCGGACGGGCTCGACGGCACGGCTGTCGTCCGTCACATGTACGAACGCTACGGCACTGTCATCGCCGGGTCGCGGACCAAACTTCAAGGCAAGGTCATTAGGATCGGCACCATGGGGGCATGCACCGATGACGACATTCGTGAAGATCTTTTGTTCCTGGAGAAAACCATGGAGGACCTAGACTGGCCGATTGAGTCTGGCGTCGCTGTCGAGGCAGCTAGCGAGATCCTTCTTCAGGCGTAGCGACTCCCTTTCTTCGATCGCCCACCAGGCAATGTCCGCTTTGGGTCATAAGCAGACATTCCGCGTCTACCCCCCAAAATGTCCGCTATTGGGGGTAAAGCAGACATAATTCAGGGTGTGGCTGAATGTCCGCTAATAGCCATAAGCGGATATTGGTAACTGCCAATTTGTGGTTAGAGTATCGTCAATATCAGTAAATACCCCCCGGATAGTGTGGAGCTCAGCATGAGGAAAAGTTGAAAGCGGCTTCATGCCCCACCTCCTACGGCGTAAATTTTAGGCATACTACTCGCTTGCATTCGCCTCCAACCAATTTTGCAATAGGGCTCCTGTGGCCGCATTGGCGTGCAGGCCTAATTTAGTGCGCCGCCACAATATATCGTCAGCGGTGCGTGCCCATTCATGTTTCACAAGATAGCGGACTTCGCACTCGAATAGACCCGCGCTGAAAATTTCACCCATGTCATCCATGCCAGACACCCCATCCAAAAGCACGGATATCCGTGTTCCATAAGCACTGACATAACGGTTCAATAGATCACGCTGTAACCACGGGTAGTTTTGGGCGACTGAGTCAGTGAAGACCGCAACATTTGCGTCCTTAATATTCCCGCCGGGCAAAGGTGTGTTTACCGTCCACGATTCAGTAGGAATGTCCAAAACCGTGCCCAATTTAGTCATTGCCTGCTCTGCCAGTTTGCGATAGGTGGTGATTTTCCCACCCAAAACCGATAATGCCGTTGAACCGGTCACCGTCTTTTGTAAGTCGAGACGATAGTCGCGTGTGACCTCTTCTGCCTGATCTCTGTCGCCTCCTAACAAGGGCCTTACACCCGCGAAAGACCAGACAACATCATCCCTGAATATCTTCTGGGTAAAGAACCGGTTCATTGCTGTGCACAGATAGTCCACCTCTTCGGCTGAGATCGAAACTGTGTCTAGGTCTCCATCAAATTCGTCGTCGGTCGTGCCGATCAACGTGAAATCCCGCTCGTAGGGAATGGCAAACACAATGCGGCGGTCAATATTTTGGAAAATATAGGCGTTGTCATGGTCAAAAAGATTTGGAACGACGATGTGGCTCCCGCGGATTAAGCGCATTGTTGGCGGGCGCAATCCTTCAATCACATCCTTCAAGCAATTTTCAGCCCATGGCCCACAAGCATTCAGAACGACCCGGGCGCGGATATTTTCTGGCGGGCCACCTTCGCTGTCCACCAAAGTCACACGCCAGCCTTTGCCACCTTCAACGGGTTGCGCGCTTGCACATCGTGTTCTAGTTAAGATTGTTGCCCCGCGTTCGGCGGCGTCCAACGCATTTAAGACAACCAAACGGCTGTCATCGACACGGCAGTCCGAATAATGGGACGCTTTGTTGAATCCAGGTACCAGCGGTGCGCCAAATGGTGTTCCCGTTAACTTCAACGCACCCGATCCAGGCAAATGTTTTCGCGCGCCAAGGTGATCATAGAGAAATAGACCTAAACGAATCAGCCATGCAGGCCGGATTTCGGGGCTTTGCGGTAAAATGAAACGTAACGGGCGCACTATATGGGGTGCTGTGGTTAACAGAACCTCACGTTCCGCGAGCGCTTCACGGACCAACCGAAATTCGTAATGTTCAAGATAGCGCAGGCCGCCATGAATAAGTTTGGTACTTGCCGAGGAGGTTGCGCTGGCAAGGTCACCTTTTTCACAAAGAACCACGGACA
>Ga0315336_1007123_pt1 | contig 10953 bp, 12 predicted proteins | sample ASW5metaG_FD_204512 | JGI IMG/M metagenome (GOLD analysis project Ga0315336, IMG submission 204512) | Ammonia-oxidizing marine archaeal communities from Monterey Bay, California, United States - ASW #5 | ecosystem: Environmental > Aquatic > Marine > Intertidal zone | place: USA: California... | reverse complement strand
AATCATCCTTTTTTGGACTACCCTTTTGATAGGGCCGATTGCATTAATCGCTAATTATTATGATAACAATGAATAAACAACAGGAGTTAAAATGGCTAAAAAACAAAATAAAAAAGAAAAAGAGCCTTTTCTTAACATCGACGGAGCTGAATATTCCGTTGACGAGCTTGATGATAATCAGAAGCTGATGGTGCAACATCTATCAGATTTAAACAGGAAGATTGATAGTGCGACGTTCAATCTTCAACAACTACAATTTGGAAGACAGGCATTCGTTGATGCTTTGAAATCTTCTATTGATGAATCGTCAGATAGCGAAGACGCAGAATAGCGATTAATCAAGTTTTGGATGATTGATTCTAAAGTGATTGGCCTGTATGCAGAATATGGTGCTGTTGGAATAATAGTAGTTTTGTTTGCTATGATGATAATCAATTTGATTAAAAGTCAAAAGCTACAGAATGAAGACTTAGATGGGATTAGACAGTCAATCGCCAAAGCTGAGACTAAGATGGCTAATGTAGAAGGAATAGTATTAAAGATGTTGGATAGATGGAATCGCTCAGATGAAATCTCTCAAAGACATAGAGAAGACATAGTGAAGGAATTAAATGATGTTACAGACGACCTAGCATACTTAAAAGGCAGGATAAATGGAAAATGAATAAGAATCAAGTGGATAATTGGAGAACAGATACGCAAACAAGATTAGAGGAATTGACCATTATGAGTGCCAAGCAAAATAGTGACATTCATTATATTAAAGATACTGTAGATGAAATTAAAGTTTTAGTAAAGGAACAGAATGGTAGGGTTCGCTGGTTAGAACAGCAAACTACAGCAATTAAATCTGTTGGTTCGTTTGTAGCCCTTGTATTCGGTTCATTAATCGGATGGTTATATAAAGGAGATGCGTAATGGAATGGTTTAGTTGGTCAAATCTTTTTTACTTAATTGGTATTATACTAGCAGGTGGAATAACAATGGTTGCATCTAAGTATACTAATATAGTAAAAGAAATGAAAGAAGTTGCTAAAGCTCTTGAAGAAGCATATGAGGATGGGGAACTTTCTAAAAAAGAGAAAGAATATGTTATGAAAGAGGCATTAGACGTACTAAAAGCTGTTATAAATTTAAAGTGGAAAATCTTTTAATTTATGGCAGATATAGTTACATTAGGAGATGTATCCACTAAGGATGCAGGTTCTGGTAGTAAGTTAAAAACAGGCGGTAGGAGAAAATATAATATGGCTGATAAGTGCAAAAAGGGTGAAGTCTATAACGCTAAAATAAAAAAGTGTATATCTAAAAGAGAATCACAGCTTAGAAAGAAGCTTGGTGGGAGATATGATAAGATGAGTCAACAACAAAGAGACTTATATCCTACAAAAATAGATTCATTTAAACAAAGTACAAAATCAGATACTACAAAAAAGAAAAAAGGATATTAAAATGGAAAAACAAAAAGAATCGAAGAAGGCTCCGGCCTTAAAAGATAAGATTGAAACGATTTATGAGATTTTATCAATACATAAAGTAGATATAGAACATCTTGAACAAAAGATTAATGAAGTGTCTGTTATTGTTGATAAAGTAAAAGGTAGGATGGGTATATAATGGGAAAACGAGTAGATTTATTTGGACACGATTGGAGCTCTGATGAAGGTCTTGGAGATACAGTATCAAGAGTTATTAAAAAAGTTACAAAAGGTAAGATTAAGGAGTGTGGAGGATGCAAGAAGAGAAGAGATACATTGAACAGAATGGTTCCGTACAGCAGGGGGGACAGGAAGTAGAAGATACAGAAGAGGATAAAATTCTTTTGGATACTGTTCTTGAGGGTGGAGCTGTGCAAGGAAAAGAAGGCGGACTTAGAATGGATATGTTTTCACACGATGACCCTGATGATTTACCATGTTTATGTGATTTACCTGTACACGCTCAAGATATAATTATAAGTGAATCTGAGTCATAGTGCCTAAACAAATACATAAGATAGACAAATTTCACGGAGGCTTAAATACACAAGCCAATCCTAGTGACATAGATGATAATCAGTTTGTTATATTAGAAGATGCTATGGTTGACGAGCTTGGTAAAATTAAAATGATGGGTGGAATAAATGCTAGTGTCTTAGCTGCTACAGATAAAAATGGATTTACTCGTACTATGATAGCTGGATATGGTATTCATCCTTGGAAAAGTGATTATACAGGAGCTGAAGACAAAGGTAGCGGTGAAGCAACTACCGGTGATGAGTATGTTGCTTTTTATGATGGTCATGATGGTCAAGTATGGATATATAGTGATGCTGAAAGCGATTGGGATGATGATGTTGCTGTAAATGACACAGGTGTTATTGATATAGGTAGTTCTAATACATCAACAGCTAAGCCTTGTTTTTATTCAGTAGATGGAGGGTTGAGGGTTTGTGATGGTAATCATGCTTCAACTAATACAGCTAGGTGGTATCAGTATATAGATAGAACTTTATTTCAATCTATAGCAGATACGGTATCTATTGACCAATGGTATGAAGCGGCTCAAGCTATAACATCTCCAGATAATACATCAGAATTTGACCAAGTAACTACAGCTGTTTCTGAATCATTAGGTGAAACTCATACTACATCAAGTATAGCAGCTGATACTAGTTTTATTACATCAAAAGCAATATACGATACAAGTAGTAATGTTGTTAATATGAAAGGTGGTATAACAGTTGTAGTTAGAGTAACAACAGCGTCTTATACATCATTTCCGTCTGGTAGTGATTTAGATGTTGGTTTTACAATAACTACAGGAAGTGGGACAAGCAGTTCTTGGCATGGGGATTCTGGAACTAATTATAAAGTAACGAGTATTTTTGAGGAAAGTGCAAGTGCTACTCCTGGGTCTACAAAAGATATTACTATTTTCTTTGCATTTGGTGATGATTATCATAATGGTAGTGCAACTGGTTCTACTTTTAATACAGGCGATACTACAAATGGAATTAGGACTATATTATCAGGTGAATTTTTTGATGCTACATATGTAACTAGTATTGCTTTGCATAGTGTAAGCGTACAAGAATCAAATGTATCATCTACTGGAGCTCATGCAAGCTTAACAATCAATAATATTTGGTTTGAGTGTGATATAACAGCAGCCCCTGCTGGTGATGCTCTTGGATGGGATAGTGTATGGGAACATGGCATTTCATATGTATATGATAAAACTCAAGAATCTCTTATAAGAAGATTGTTTGATAGTACAGCTTCAAATGCTACCACACAAACAATAACAGACTCATCATACGCACCGATAACTAAATTTTATATAAAGCATGGAGGTGGTACTAGCTTTAACAGAAGAATAACTGGAGCTGTATGGTATATTAGAGACGCTAGTGGTACAGAGGTCACACCTTGGACAGCCCAAATTGAATATGATTTTATAAAAGGAGTTGCTAGAGTTGTTGCTACTGGGAAAGAACTTGATATAGCTCTTAATGCCCTCGCTGATGAATATTACTTTGAGGTAGACCATGAATATTTATTATCACCTAATTTAGTTGATACTTATCAAAGCAGAACTGGTGTTTCGGATACTGAAAAGGCTATAAAAGCATCATACTCAACAGCTGTGGTAGCTGGTCGTAGGACTTATATAGGTAATGTGAAAATTCTTAACGAGGATGGAACAACTGAGGTTAAGGGTGATGGAATGTTAAAAAGCCCACCTAATCAGTTTGATAAATTCCCATCTAGTTTTCTTGTTGAAGCTACTGTAAATGATGGTGAGTCTATAGTCAAACTTGAAACATTTGCTGATAGGATATTACAATTTAAAGAAGAAACATTGTATGTTATTAATATATCTCAAGATATAGAATTTTTAGAAGATGTACATAAATATAAAGGGGTGTCTCATCCATCTATGGTTTGTAAGACTGATTTTGGGATTGCTTGGGTCAATAAACTTGGTTGTTATTTATATGATGGTAGGCAGGTAACTAATTTACTTGAAAAGAACGGTCAGAAACTTATTGATGATACAACATGGCAATCTCATATTGTAGATACAGCTGCGGCTTCAAGTATGATTGGATATTTGCCTACAAAAAGACAATTAATAGTTGTTAAAGATAATGATGATAATGCTAACGCTGGTGATATATTTTTATATGATATGGTCACAAGGAGTTGGACATTTGGTGATTCTAAAATGACTGATTCAGCAAAGAAGACAAATTTTATTCCTTTCCAAAATGATTTAGTGTATATTCATACAGATGCTACAGGTACTCCAGTTAAATGGGACCCAGAACCAGATGCTTCCACTACTAATTTTAATTTTAAAACAAAAGATATTAACTTTGGTTTACCAGGTGTTAGGAAAAAAGTTTATGCAGTTTATGTAACTTATAAAGCAAATGCTGCTACTCAATTACAAGTGACATATCGTACAAATGGAGAAGCGATCACTACAAGATATTTTGCTGTTAGAACTAATCCATTTGATGAAGGTGGTTCTGATTTAGACGATTTTGTAACTGTTGATGGTACTACAGATAGTACTGTTGAATTAGATAATACTAGTAATGTAACAAAGATTGCCAGTATGAAACCAACTACATCATCACATGCTAATAATATTAATTCTTTTCAATTAGTATTTGCTGCAGATATTGGTGGAGATGTACATAGTTCTTTAGAGATTGATAATATAGAAATAGTTTACAGAGCGAAGAGTGTAAGATAATATGGCTATGACAAGAGAAGATAGGGTAAATGCTCAGAAAAAGCAATATAGAATTAACAGTATTAAACAGTCTTTTAAAGATGATATAACAATAGCTCCAAAGTCTGTTTCTTTATTAAAAGATAGCACTGGAGGCACAGTAAGCAATACATTAGATTGTACCACAACAACATCTGGGCAGGATGATGACTTTGCTTCTTTAGCGAATAAGGTGAATGAGATAATTACTTCTCTTAAAAGTGTAGGAATTGTTAAATAATATGACTTTGATATCACTATTGAATTATAGTAAATTTAATGGGAGAATACTATATGGCTAAAAGTTCTTTATACTCAGCTCATAGAGCCGCTGGAGCCTCATCAGGCAGATACAAAGCTAGTTTATATGACATAGCTAATGTTGGTTATGCTATGGAATCTGATATTGGCATGGAACAATTTAAGCAAGAAAAAGCCCAACAAGGGTGGCAAATGCTTGGAGAGGCTCTTTCTTTAGCTGAATCAGTTGTTGGTGGTATTCAATCTAGAAAGGAACATGAGGAATTAATTAAGAAATATGACCTTAACAAAACAGAGAGTAAGACGCCTGAGCCAAAGAAACCTCAATCTACTGTTAAATCTAAAAAAGAAGCTCTAGGTGTTATGGGTAGTAAAAAAAATCCATTTGAATTATCAGGGACTGGAACTAAAGCTGTAGGTGATTTATTTAGACAAGCTAAAGAAGCTGGTATAGAAGAAGGTTCTAAAATTTGGGGTAAGATAGGTGAAGAAGTAAAAGAGTGGGAATATATTTATAAGTAGTATGAATAAACAAGACGCTAAAAAACAATTTGATGATATGACTGAAGAGTTTGGGATAAAGGGTAAAGTATGCCTCTTTTAGCAACAGCAATAGCAGGAGCTTCTTTTTTAAGTGGTGTAGCTTCATCTGAGAGCGCAGCAAAATCATCAAGAAAACAAGCTCGTATAAAATCTGATTATCTTGGTCAACAAATGTCTAAATTAGATGAATCTTTAGCTGCGTTAGAGCCTGTTAAAGAATCAAAAATAAAAGTTGCTGAAGCTAGTTATTTACAAGATATAGGAGACTTATCAGCTCAGACTGGTCAAAGTAAAGAAGACTTGCAGGGTCAGTTTCAATCAATGGTTCAAAAAAGTGGTATGGCTACATCTGGTTCAGCGAATGTTAAGGCTTCTCAAATGTGGAAAAGAATAGGGTCGTCTTTTGGAAGAGGCCAACAAGGTTTAATGGGCCGTCTTGGTGAAAAGATGGGTGCTGTGGAAGAATGGTATGAATCTGAGAAAGCAAGAGTAGGTTCAGAGAGAATAAGAATGGAGCATGAAAAAAAATTAGCTGATGTAGAAGGAAGCTCTAAAACGGTAGGAGAAAAAGTGTGGTCAGCAGTTACATTGGGAATAGGATAAATTATGGCAGTAGAAGCGTTCGCAGCATTAAACAGAATATTAGAAAATAGACAGCGTAGAGAATCAGCTGATAGACAATACGCTTTAGCATTAATGCAATTTGATTATCAAAAAAAACAAGCTGATATGGTTCAGGTTGGTAAGCAACTTGAATTATTACAAGGAGCTAATGCTCAAATGATGAATAATGTAGCTCAAAATTTTATGTCAGAGTCTGGTTTAGATATGATATATAATGCTGAAGATGATGGTGGTGAGGATGCTATGAAGGAGTTGAAAGATTTAGGTTTTTCAAAAAATCACGCCGCTAAAGTAGTTTCAGCTGTATGGGCATATCATGCTCAGAACCCTCAACCAATATTAAAGCTTGGTAGAGAATTAAAGAATATCTATACGATAGATTTAGAATCTCTTACAGGAGACCAACAGAGATTTGCAAAAGCTTTGGGAGGTCTTGTTGGATTGAATGGTTCAGAATTTGAAGTTGAAAAAGCTAAAGAATTATTAAATAGAACTGACAAGATTCTACAGAATCAAGATGATATTATGAGTGAAGTATATGAATATGGAACTGGTGATTTTGAAATACAAAGAAAAGATATTGGTTTAGGTTTGCAACAATTAGCTGAAGAAGCTGAAGCAGGTGAAGATGATATAGGAGGCTCACCTATGGTATCCATTCCAACTCCAAAAGAAATGTTAAGTCAATCTCAGCAGTCTTTAAAAATAGCTGAAGATGAATATGAAACTAAACAGAATGCATTAAATATTTTAGATACTGAATCAATGACTTTAAAAGAATTACAGAGGAAAGGGACTTTGACAGATATTCAAAGAGAGTATCTCGCTAGGATTCCTAAGATGAAAGATATTAATGTTCAACAATTAGCTGATTTAAATGAAGATATATCTAAAGCAAAGGAAGAATTAAGAGAATCTAGGGGATTTGAAGCTGAGGTAAAATTATCTGAGATTATGAAAGCTAAAAGAAAATCTACCGGTGGTCACTATTCGCCTTATTAATATAAAAAATGGCTGACAATCTAACCCAAAAATTCCTAGATGATTTAGACGCTAGGGCTAGGAATATAACAACTCCAACTCCTATGGCTCAATCTGGGCCTGTAACTACTGGACAAAGTTTATGGGAAACAGCTGGCACAGGGCAACAACCAAATTGGATGACTGAAACTTTAGAAGGTGAAGGCAGTGCTTTTAGAACAGCTGGATTGGCTCTATGGGGTTTTCTTGAAACTGGTACTCTTGGTCTAGCTGGTCTTGGTGTAAGAGCTGCGTCTAAAGAGGCGTACGAAGGATTACAACCTCGTAACTTTGCTGAAAGAGTTGCTACTGGTATTGGTACTGTTGGTGGTTTTATTGTACCATTTGGGGCTGCGAAGGCTGGTGCTTCTGCTTTATTAAAAGGAGCTAAAGTAGTACGAGATGGTAAGGTAGTAGGATATGGTGCTGCTAAAGCGAGTGAGAAATTTGTAAGTAATGCATCTAGAGTATTAAAAGCTGACCCAGCTTTCAAGAAATGGTATGTTAATCAAGGTCTAGACCCAAAGGAAGTAACATCATGGATTGAGAAGTCTGGTCTATTGCAAGCACCTAAAGCATCTATTAAAGGTGTAACAAGAGGTCACTTTGGTAGTTCACACGCAGCTCGAACTCAATACGCTGCTAATGTTGCTAAGAATACAGAATCAATTATTCGTAAGAAAGTTGATAGTATGGCTAAAGCATTTGCTAAGAAGGGTGATGATATACCTTTTAAGATAGATGATAAGTCAATAGGACTAATAAAAGATGAGGTTACTAAATATATAGGTGGTAAATATAATTTCCCTATAACTAATCTTCATCAGTATTTAGCTGCTAAATGGGGCAATTCAAAGATGGCTAGTCTTGCTGCGTCAGCAGCTGAAGAAGCTATATTATTCTCAGCTGTTGAATTACCTATGAATTTAACTAATAGTATATATAATGAGGATGTAGACTTCGAACCATTCTCCACATTAGGACACTCAATGGTACTTGGTTCTGCTCTTGGTGTTATTAGATTAATACCCGGCGGTAGAGATATGGGTATTATGAAGACAGCTTGGGGCAAAGCAAATCAATTTCTTACTAGAAGAAAAAGGTGGTCTAATTATAATGTAAATGATGCATCTGAAAGAATGTTACTTACTAGAAGAGCTCAAGATTTATGGGATAATAACCCTGAGATATTTAAAGGATTAGCTGGTACTAAACTATATAAATCTGGTGGTAAAAGTACTGTATCAAGTAGAGATGAGATAGCTAAATTTGCTGAATCACCAGAGACAGCTAGAGAATTAAGAAGTTGGATGAGTTCTGTTGAAAGAACATTTTATAAGGAATGGTGGCCTGGTTTCTTAAAAGATTCTGGTAAAGATGTATTTGGTTCTATGCCAAGAATGATTGCTGGTAGTGTTGCTTTTAATGCTGGATTATTTAATGAGTATAGAAAAGGTAATATACCAACTGAAGATATGGTATTCCATACTCTATTAGGTGCTGTTATGACTAAGAGAGGCAGAGATATAGAGTATATAGACCATAATGGAAGAACTCAATTAATCCCTGAGAACAGAAGACCTCGTGTATATGATGATAGTTTTGAAAAAGTAGATTCATATCTTAATTCATTAGGTCTTAAAGTAGACCATGCTGCTTTTAATAATCTTATGAACAATATGGATATTTTAAAGAAGAATGGTAAACCAGATTATTCTACTGATGATATGCAAAAACTATTTAAGTCTCTTGAAGAACGTGATTTTGTAGTTGATGCGAGTGAAGAAGTATCTATAAAAAATAAGAATATATCTGGCAATGATGTATATGATACTTTAAGTATTCTAATGGAAGGAGCTGTTCCTGAAGGTAAAAGATTAAAACAATCTATTGAGTTATCTGAATCTGAATTAGCAGATTATCTAGTGCATATAAGAGGTTTAGAATTAAAGTCTTTACAAGAGTATAGAACAGATTCAAGTAAAACTGGTACTGGTAAAGGGATATATTCAGTAGCTGATATAAGAGATATAGCTCAAAACTCTGCTTCTAAAAATATAGAAGTTGTTTTAGAAGTTAATAGAAGAGCTGTTGAAGATGCATATAATATAATATTACAAGAAGAAGCTAGACAAGAAGGCAAGCCTAAAGACGATTGGGCTCCTGTATCTGAAGATGCTAATGGTAAACTTATTCTAAGAAAAATTAGATATGACCCCACATCACCATTAGAAGATTATGAAAGGGCTAGAAGACTAATTGGTAATGGTAGAAATGATGGTGAAGATGGATTTAAAAGTGCTTTAGGTTCTATTAGAAATCGTGTTATTATGAGAGAAGGCGATAGAAATGAAATAGTATACAATGCAGAAATGCATAGAAAATTATTTGGTGATAAGGCTAGTGGTGATAGAGGCGAGATGGATAAGTATGATAGAGAGCTTACTACACAAATGTTTGGTGAAGGTGTAATGTCTGACGATGCTTTGCTTCATGTTGGAGATGCTTATTTTATGGATGGTATACAATCTCATATGTTTGCTAAGGGGATTAGAGATACATGGTTAGAGTTTGAAGCTATAAGAGATAATAATACTAAAAAGAGTGTATTTGGAGATGAAGTAACAGATATAAGAACACTACTTGATAGAGCCTTTTCAGGAGGACCAGGTTTATCTGGAAAAGAATTACCTACAGGTATAGTCTTAACTCAAGGTGGGAAAATAATAAATCCGAATAGAAAAGAACAATTATTCGCGAGTGATGTTTTAGAAGTATTAAAGCAACAGAAAGAAAGAAGCTCTATAAATGAATCTATATCTGGTACTGTAGTAAAAAGGATGGATGTAGCTCAAATGAGTGAGCTGATGGAGAAGTTCGACGCCTTTGGTATACTTGATGGGTTTAAAGGTAACAGAGAAATGGTTGATACGTTTGTAGCTAATCTTGCTCATTACACTAGGACTAAAGGGTTAGCAATGGCTACAAGGAATGATGGTTCACCATTAACCCCAAAAGATTTAGCTACTATGGAAGTTCTTTCAAGGACAAGATTGATGGGTAAGAATTATGATATGGCGATGCTTACAGACCAGATTGGTAATTTAAAAGATTTCTTCCTAAGTTCAGATGTTATTAACAAATATAATTTAAAAGCAGAAGATACAGATGCTATAAGTAAAAGCTTGCTTAAGTGGACTAGAGATAATGACTCTACAGTTAAAGAAATATTTAAAGATTTAGAATCTGCGAATAAAGATTTATATGATTTATTTGTTGACGCTGCTGAAAAAATGGAAGGTGTTGGTCGTGAGAATGTATCAATGCTATTGGGTGACTTTTTATCTTTATACGATGAATCATTAGCTCCTTTATGGAGAACAAGAAATGGTGGTATATTAAAAGAGACTACTACAAAAGCAGCTGTCACTAGTGACTATCTATTTAAACTGGTTTCTGAGTTTAATAGAATTAAAACTGGTGAAATTGATATGACTCATAGAGATTTATTAGCTGCTATTGATGAGGTTTATTATAATACAGCATCTAACCAATATAAAGATTTCTTAAAATTAACACTTAATAGTGTAGTTGATAGAAAAGGTGATGTTACAAGAGTTATAGAGATACTCAAAAGATATAAGTTATTTAATCCAAAGACTAATGTATTCTTATTTGATGAAGCTGATAAAACATTAACAGATAAAATCAAAGATGCTTCTAGAGAAATAGAAGTAGCGA
>Ga0315336_1007122_pt1 | contig 10955 bp, 7 predicted proteins | sample ASW5metaG_FD_204512 | JGI IMG/M metagenome (GOLD analysis project Ga0315336, IMG submission 204512) | Ammonia-oxidizing marine archaeal communities from Monterey Bay, California, United States - ASW #5 | ecosystem: Environmental > Aquatic > Marine > Intertidal zone | place: USA: California... | reverse complement strand
GGTCGTTGTACAGCTTATTGAGTAGGTAATCGATCTGCCCGCTGGAGACGGTCACTCCCAAATGGTCCCCGGCAACCGCTTCGATCGTATGGGCCTCGTCGAAGACGACGACGTCGTATTTGGGCAGGATGCTGGCTCCCTGCCGCCTGAGCGACAAATCCGCGAAAAACAGAGCGTGGTTGACCACCAGCAAATCCGCGTTCCAAACACGCCGCCGCGCCTTGTAATAGAAGCATTGCAAATGCGTCGGGCATTTCGTCCCTAGGCAGTTGCCATGCTCGCTTTGGACTTCATCCCAAACCGTAGAGAGCGGTTTGAACGCGAGATCGGAACGGCTGCCGTCGCTCGTGCGATGCGACCAGCTTAGAATGTCTTCGAGTTCGGCAAGCTCCCGCGGCTGTGAGAACATCGATTTCGCGCGCTCGACGGCTCCTTTCAGACGCCGCAGGCTAATGTAGTTCGAACGCCCTTTGACCAACACGGCGGAAAACTCAACCGGCAGCACGGCGTTCAAAAACGGGATATCCCGCTGAATCAATTGTTCCTGCAGGCTGATTGTATTGGTGGAAATAATCAGCCGCTTGCGCTCTGCCGGGTCCGACCGCTCTTGAGCCACCGCGAGAATGGAGGGAACCAGGTACGCAAAACTTTTGCCGACTCCCGTGCCCGCCTCGACAATCAGATGTGACTTCTCGGCCACGGCCTGGCTGACCGCTTCGGCCATTTCGATCTGCTCGATCCGGTTCTCGTAACGATCGAGCCGCCTGGCGATCCTGCCGGAGTTACCGAGGATCGATTTGGCATCCAGCGTCGTCATCTGCGGTTTCCATCTTCCTTGCTGCTGCGCCGCGTCACCGGTGCCGGCCTTCCCAATCCCTCCATTCCGAACAGCAACCGCAGCTATCCCGTCGATTTTGAAAACCTAGCGAGCCGCCTGGGCACGCCTCGGAAACCCGTTTCGCTAGCCGCTGCGCTGCAGACAGACGAAGCACATGTCATCGCGTTGAGGCTGACCCTCAGAAAACTTCTCGACATCGGCGATCAATCCCTTGGGCAGTTCCTCGATGTTGGAGGATGCCTCGATGAGAAACTTGCTGAGGCGTTTGCGGCCGTAGATTTCGCGATTTGAATTCATCGCTTCGGTAATGCCGTCTGTGTAGAGCACAATGGTATCGCCTGTTGCGAGTTCGGTCGTCTGTTCTTCGAAGTTCTGATCCACCGAGACTCCCAGCGGCATTCCTGATTTCTTCGGCCCCACCTCACGGGTTTCGCCTTCGAGGTTTCGCAGCAGGGGCGGCAAATGGCCGGCGTTTGAAAGCGTGATCTGATTCGTGCGCGGATCCAAGATAACAATCACGAAGGTGACAAACCGGTGCCCCAGCCCGCTGGAGACGATCTCTGCGTTCAGCTCGGTCATTGCGGTGGCCGCCGATGGCTGCGTTAGCAGGTGAAACCGGGCGGACGAGTAAAGTCTGGCCATCAACAGAGCTGCGGGGATCCCCTTGCCGGCCACGTCCCCCAGTGCAATCGCCAGGCGGTCGCCGGAAAGCGTGACGTAGTCGAAGTAGTCGCCCCCCACGCGTTGGGCGGCTTCGTAATAATCGGCGAATCGGTATCCCTCGATGTGCGGACGGTCGTTCGGCAAGAACCCCAACTGGATGTGCGTGGCGAGTTCCAAGTCCCGCTGCATCTCGCGCTGCTCGAGCAAACTGGTGTGCAGATTCGCGTTCACAACCGCAAGGCTCACCTGCGCGACAACGTTGCAGAATAAATCGAGATCTTCCTCGTCGAACTGGTGCTCCATGTCTTGTGTGTCGAGCTGTATGACTCCCAACGCACGGCCTTCACTGTCGTGCAGCGGCACGCACATCATCGACTTGATCTGCAGGCTCGACAGACTGTCGCTCATTTCGAACCGGTCGTCTTCAGCCGCATCGGCGCTGAGAATCGCATCGCAATGCTCCATCGCCTGTTGCACGATGGTGGTGCTGATGCGAACCGTTGCCTCTTTCCGCTCGTTGCGGAATTTGGTCGCCTTGACCACCAACTTTTGCCGTTCCGCATCCTTCAACAACGCGAACCCCTGATCGGCTTGCGGAAATATCTGAAATAACCCATCCAACGTCTTCTGCAAAATGCCGTCGATTTCCAGCACGTTTGACAGCGCCCGGCCGATTTCGAGTACGGCGCGGAGTTTGATTTCCGGCTTGACTCCCAGCCGCAGGGTGGTTCCCGTCAGCGTATTGAGCGTGGTAATGACGGAAGACTTATCACTTAACAGCCCTTCGGCTTCGTCGCCGACACCGAGACTCTGGAAGCCCTGGGGTAAAGTTTCCCGCGTGGAGGCCGCCACACCGACCGGCTGCATAACATTGCTGCCGAGTTCGAAACCGGCATCATCACTTTGTTGGTGCGCACGCTGGTGGAAGCGAAACACGACATCGCACACTTTGATGGTGTCCGCCTCTTTGAGTTGCGTGCGGCCGTCGATTGTGGAACCGTTCAGATACGTCCGATTTCGGCTGCGTAGGTCTTCGAGAAAGTAACTGCCGTGGCTTTCGAGAATCCGCGCGTGGTGCCGGCTGACCGCTGCGTTCTCGATAACGATCTCGCAGTTTGGGTGTCGTCCGAGCACCATCCGCTCGGCCTTCAGCTCGACAATCTGTCCAGGGCGATTGCCTTTTATCATCTTGAGAAAGGCCACAGGTTTTCACCTTGAGCCGCCAGGGATGTTTCCCTGTCGTATTGAGCAGAACCAGTTGTTGCGGGAAGGGAGCACACTTCTACTGCACAGAGAATCGCGTGCTGGAGCATTTTCCAGTGCTTTGTAGTGGCGACCGACGCATATTCTCCGGGGATTTACGCCGAACCCATGCTACACCGACCCCGAACGTGCAATAGACAAATTCGCCGGGCTCGCGCGAGCCGGGACCCGCGCGAACGCAAACGATTGTATCGGCCGATCAAGCGGCTGGTCAACGATTCCGCGCCGTACCTTGCAGGATAGCCACGTGAACCCACCATTGCACTTCGACGCCGACGTTGCCGAAACGGGGCGCCAAAAGTATTCCGTGCCCGCTACAACGGGCTCTCGGGTCGAAAGAGCCATCCCACCACGGCAAAAAAAGCTGCGACGAGCAAACAGGCGATCAGCAAGAAAACCGCATGTTGCTGGAGATTCCACCCGAAGAAGGAACCGGTCCGATCGGTCTCGGCCTCTTCTGGAACGGTGTCCACATGTGGAAGCTGAATTCTGGAAACCGCATCCGGTTGTTGTTTGAACGCTGTGACGAAGTGCGTCAGGTCTTGCGTGATAGCATGGGCGGTCTCGTAGCGGTCTTCCGGGCGCTTCGCCATCATCCGTTCAATAATTTGGCAGATCGCCGGCGGCAGATCGACGCGGAGTTCAGCGAGCGGTTCCGGCATTTCGTTGACATGCTGAACGGCCACGCTCATCGCGGTTTCACCCCGAAATGGGGGCCTGCCGCTGAGCATATAGTAGCACGTCACACCAAAGGAATAGATGTCGCTGCGCCGGTCAACAGGTAAATTGCTGACCTGTTCGGGGCTCATGTACATTGGGGTGCCGAGCGTCATGCCGTCTTGTGTGAGATGCAACCTCTCTTCGGACAGCGTCAGCTGCGCCAGCCCAAAATCCGTAACTTTGACGTTTCCTTTTTGCGAAATTAGGATGTTTTCGGGTTTGATGTCGCGGTGCACAATGCCCGCGCGTCCAGCGGCTTCGAGCGCCCGGGACACCTGTTTCATGATCCGTAGCGCTACGGGCAAATCGGGCGGGCCCGACCGCACAACCAGTTCGCGCAGGTTTCGACCGTCGACGTATTCCTGTGCGATAAAGTGAACCCCGTCCGCTTCGCCAATGAGATAAACCTGGACGATGTTCGGATGGTTGAGACCCCCGGCGGCCTGTGCTTCTTGTTCAAACCGCTTGAGATAGAGGTCGTCGGCAAGCAGTTCGCGACGCAACACTTTAACCGCCACGCGGCGGCTTAACGTCGTTTGATCGGCCAAATAGACGTCCGCCATCCCACCGCTGCCCAGGCGGCGCAGCAGCCGAAAATCGCCCAGTTGCTGGTTCGTGAGGTCCTGTTGTCCGCTCTCGGTTCTTCGGTCGGACGGCTGCAGCGGTGTTTCCTGCAATGAATCTTCGCCGGACGAATTGGTATTACCCGTGGCGTCTCGCGGTTCGATCGATGAAGACCCGTCGTTGTCGAGGTCCGCGTCCGACTCATTCACCAGTTCGCAGCCCCGAGTGTTGAAGTGTGTATCCGACCCGGACCCTTTGATACCGGCCCGCGATCGATCCCGCTGTCCGCGGCATGCTGTTCAACGGCTCGACAACACCTGACGGAAACCGCCCCTGCCGGCCGCAACGCAGTTTATCATACGACGACGGCAGGGCCCCGGCAATTGGCAACAGGATCGACGCAACTACCGCTCTGTTTTGACAACGGTGCAATTCGTACACCGGTGACCGCTCTGTTGTCGGCTCGTTGATCCTTTTGTCGGCCCGCCTATAATCAAACCGTTGCGCAATTTTAGCTCTTGTCCTGGCCTTCGGTTGTTCGCGTTATCCAATTGGCAAGGAACAGCCGGAACCCTAGTTTTCCGTCCCCTCTGAAAGTTTCCCACACCAATGACCGGCCGGCCCAGCACATTTCGCGAGTTGAAACAGAGCGGTTACCAGACTGTTCCTGTTAAGCTGGAAATGCGACGCAATTTGCTCGCCAAGCTCAGCAATGGCAAAGCGATTTTTCCCGGCATCGTCGGGTACGACGAAACCGTCTTGCCGCAGATTCAAAACGCCGTCCTCTCCCGCCACGACATGCTGTTTCTCGGATTGCGGGGCCAGGGCAAGACGCGGATGCTGCGGATGCTCGGGAATCTGCTCGACGACGTGATCCCCATCGTGGCCGGCTCCGAAATCAACGATGACCCCTTCGCCCCGGTTTCCAAGTACGCCCGCGACCGCCTCACGGAACTGGGGGATGACTGCCCCATCGAGTGGATTGGCCGCGACCGCCGTTACCACGAAAAACTCGCCACACCTGACGTCACCATCGCCGACTTGATCGGGGAACTTGATCTCGTCAAACATGCCGAAGGCCGCCATCTCGCCAGCGAAGAGGTAATGCACTTCGGCCTCATCCCCCGCAGCAACCGCGGATTGTTCTGCATGAACGAACTACCGGATCTGAGCCCGAAGATTCAGGTCGGATTGTTTAACGTGCTGGAGGAGCGGGACGTGCAAATCCGCGGCTTTCCGGTGCGCTTGGGACTCGACATCTGCATGGTCTTCAGTGCCAACCCGGAGGACTACACCAACCGCGGCCGCATTGTCACCCCGCTCAAAGACCGCATCGGTTCGGTCATTCGCACGCATTACCCCCTCACCCGCTCGCTGGGCATCCAAATCACCGACGCCAACTCTTGGGCCGACCGTGACAGCGAAATTGTCGTCTCCGTTCCGGGCTACATGAAAGAGATCGTTGAAGAAGCGTCCCGGCTTGCGCGCAGCAGCCCGCACGTCAATCAGTCATCCGGCGTCAGCGTGAGGATGTCGATTGCCAACTACGAAAACATGATCTCCAATGCCGAACGTCGAGCGGTCCTAACCGGCGAACCACAGGCTGTCGCCCGTATCGGTGATTTGGCATTTCTTGCCGCCAGCGCCCGCGGCAAGCTGGAATTGAACCTGAGTGAAGAAGAGGGGGCCGAAGACAAACTCATCAGCCGGATTGTGGAAGAGGCCGTCAAGAACGTCTTTGACCAACACTTTCGGCCCAAGCAGTTCCGCAGCATTGTGGAGTACTTTGAAAACGGCAAGACAGTCGAACTAGGCGATCGTCTCACCACGCAGGAATCTCTCGATCGGCTCGACTCCGTACGCGGGCTGCGCAAGCAGGTAGCGCGGATTGCCGCCGATCTCGAACCGGAAACCGCTGCCGGTGCGCTGCAGCCGCAACTGGAATCCAGCGTTGCCGAATTCTTGCTCGACGGTCTTTACGCCCACAATCGGCTCAACAAGCAACAGAAAGCCGGGTCGGCCATGTACGGAATGTGAGACACCGGCAGGTGGCTTCATTTCTATTGCAAATGTCCACGGTACTCGAGGAGACTACGATGATCGACGGAAACTGGACCATGATCGAAGGGGAAGCGGATGGTCAGGATCTTGCGGAGGATGTGCTAAACAACTCCAAGCTGGCGATTGCAAATGATCGGCACACCGTCACACTGGGAGACGAACTCTTGAAGGGGACACACGCGCTCGATACGACCGCCTCCCCCTTGCAGATTGACGCGACCGATGAGGTCGGTCCGTTCGCCGGCCAAACCCTTGCCGGCATCTTCAAGGTGGAAGGAGACCTGTTCAGCGTCTGCTTCGCCGGACCGGGAGAGGAACGCCCTACCGAGTTCACCACAAAGTCGGGCACGGGCAAGCTCTGTCACGTCTGGAAGCGGCAAGAAAGCTAAACGGGCCGGCGGGCGCCAAGGATCGGTGCGGGCCCGCGGGCGGCGGCTGGCTATCGCGTAAGACGCTCCCGGGCCACCGGTTTGCGGCGGATTGCTGTCAAATTGAGTGACGCAACTCGAACGCTGCCGTGCGATTGCACCGGCCAGAGCGATTGTGACGACTTTTCTCCAAGTCGGAGCACGACTTAGGTCGATGAAAGAGGATAAGCAACATCCTCGCAACGGGTGGAGTCCGCACTCCGTCTCGTTTTGCTGACAAGCACAAAGCGCCCGCCACGCTAGCCGGTTTCATGTCGGAACTCACCAAAGAAAACATCGAGCAAGTGCTGGTCGCCGTCGGCGGGAACGTTGACGCGATCGGTGACTCAATCGCCGACTCTTTCGAGCGACGCTTCCGTATCGAGGTGGGACAACCTCGGGACTGGAAGGAAGTGGCCAAAGAGCCGGCGTGGGACGCGCCCGGGCTAATTGTCGCGAGCGAGGTCGGGGATCAGGTGATGCTCTGCCTGGTACCGGCCTCACTGCCGCTGCCGGACTGGTACGCTAGTCCGAATACGGAAGAAGCCTCGTCGCTCGAGTCGCTCGCGGAGGCTTGGTCAAGGAGCATGCTTCCGACCGAGTGGCAGGCAAAACCACTCCCTCCGGTTGCGGTAGAAAAGCTCAACGGAGCGGTCAGTGACGGAGAACCGGCTGCATGGGTGACCGCTGTGGAATTGACGCTTATTCCGCTGAGCCCCCAGAGTGAGAATTCCGAGTCGGTCAACTCGGAGGAAGATTCGGCAGCTATCGATCAGGCTACGAACGCGCCGACAAACAGCGAAACGGCCACTCGAATGTTGTTGGTCTGGCCGGTCTCGGCCCACCCTGCCGCGTCGGCTGTTGTCACACCGACCGCTCAAGTCGGCAAGGACTCTCCCGCGCCGGAACCGAGCGAGCGCGCCCAAACCGCGGCCAGACTGGCTCGCCAGCAAATTCATCTCAAGAAGACACCGGTGACCGTCTCTGTCCGCCTGGCGGAGAAGCGAGTCGAGTTGGGACAGCTGCTCACGATGACGCCGGGAATGCTGATTATGTTCAACAAATCGTGCGAAGATCTGCTCGATCTCTATGTGAACAATTCCAGGTATTGCCAGGGCGAAGCCGTTAAGATCGGTGAAAAATTCGGCTTGAAGGTTAACGGTGTCGGCTCGGTCGTCAATCGCGAACCAGGTATTGTTGGCTAACGCCCCCTGCGGGCTCAGCCGGAACAACCCGTCGATTCAAAGTGGCCACGCCGTCCGAGATGCTCTAGGATGGACGCTGGCTTGCTGTTTCCGCGACGGGGTGCCGGCGGTATGGTTTTCGTTCTCGACAATTACGACTCCTTCACTTACAACCTCGTGCAACGGTTGGGTGAAATTGATCCGGGACTCGAAATCCATGTCGCCCGGAACGACGCCATTACTGTAGCCGAGATCGATGCACTCGCTCCCGAGCGGCTGATCGTTTCGCCCGGGCCGTGCACGCCGCAAGAGGCGGGCCGGTCGAAAGAAGTAGTGGCGCATTTCGGCCCGCGCATACCATTGCTGGGGGTTTGCCTGGGACATCAATGCATCGGTGAAGTGTATCGCGCCCGTGTGGTGCGGGCAGACCGTTTGATGCATGGCAAGGTTTCGTCGATTCACCACGACGGCCAGGGTTTGTTCGCCGGCTTGGCGAACCCGTTCCCGGCGACCCGCTATCACAGTTTGATCGTGCCGGAGGACTCTCTGCCGGCAGAGTTGGAACTTTGTGCCTGGACCGATTACGAAGACCACCCGCGCGAGGTGATGGGATATCGTCATCGCGACCACCCGGTTCACGGGGTTCAGTTCCATCCCGAGAGTTTTCTGACCGACGAGGGAACCACGCTTTTGAAAAATTTTCTCCAACTGCCAACGCTTCAGAGCGGGCGTCCAAGAGAATAACGATGTTGTCGGTCCAGGAAGCGTTGCTGTCGGTGCTCGACGAGGTGCAGCCGTTGCCTCCTTCGCGATCCGGCTTGGGCGAAGCACTCGGCCTGGTGCTAGCGGAGGAAATCGTCAGCGACATCGATTCGCCGCCGTTCGATAAGGCCTTGATGGATGGGTTCGCCGTCCGGTCGTCCGACGTGCAACAGGGCACCCGCACCTTGAGGGTGATCGAGCACGTCAACGCCGGTCAGGTTCCGACGAAGCGTCTGGCGAGCGGTGAAGCGACCCAGATCATGACGGGCGCCCCAATTCCCGAAGGGGCCGACGCTGTCGTACCTGTCGAAGATACCGAACAAGATCAGGCTGCCAAGCTGGTCGAGATAACGGTCGAAGAGTTTCAAACCGGTGCGAACGTTCTAGTTCGTGGCACGTCGGCCAAGATTGGTGAAGAGTTGATGTCCGCCGGTCAGTTGTTGCGCCCACAGGAGCTGGGCGCGTTGGCCGAGCTAGGAAGACACCAACTGTGGATTCGGCCGCGTCCGACAGTCGCCGTTTTGGCAACCGGTGATGAACTGGTTCCGATCGATCAAAGCCCCGGTCCGGGACAGATCCGCAATTCGAACGAGACGATGCTGGTGGCGCAAATTCGCCGCGCCGGAGCAGAACCGGTTCCTCTGGGAATAGCGCGGGACGAGCCGACCCATTTACGGGAGCGAATTCTTTCCGGCCTGCGTGCAGACATGCTGCTGCTTTCGGGGGGTGTCTCGGCGGGTCAGCGTGATTTGGTGCCGGCGGCGCTCGAGTCGGTGGGCGTGCGCCCCCTGTTCCATAAGGTCAATGTTAAGCCGGGAAAACCGATCTGGTTCGGCCGCCTCGACCGGGACCGCAAGACTGCACCGGACTCGGGCGAAACCCCATGCTACGTGTTCGGGTTGCCGGGAAATCCCGTCAGTAGTATGGTTTGCTTCGAATTGTTCGCTCGCACCGCACTGAGGCGGCTGCGGGGGGTCGAACCGGCCGATCCGCAACCGGTTCAAGCTGCTTTGGCGGAACTCCACACAACTCGCGGCGATCGACCTGTCTATCATCCAGCACGCTTGGATCGGACCGGTTGCGGTCCGGTCGTCACACTGGTGCGGTGGCAAGGTTCGGCCGACCTACAGGGAACCGTGGCGGCGAATTCGATGGCGCATTTCCCACCGGGAGAGGCCACGTTTGCAGCAGGAAGTGCGGTCGACGTCATCCGGTGGGATTGATAACGGTCGGGCAAGAGCCGGATATTTGCTCAGGTGAGAAGGCGGTTTTTGCTCCTGAGCACTCCAAGGATGGAAGGTAGCTGATGGCGACAGACGTGATGCAACCCGAAGCACCGAGCAGAAGCCGAATTGTGGAACCGACCGTGCGCCAGCTCATTGCCGATGCGCGCGAGCAACCTGTGCGCGGGCGGGGGGCGTGGCTGCTCTCGGCAAGCACGTCAATCTTGTTGTGGGGCAGTTTCACGCCGCTCGACTGGGGTCCGCTCGGCTGGATCGCCCTGGTCCCGTTGATTCTGTTAGTCCGCGTTGTCCAACCAGCCCGTAAGCTCTATCTCGCCGTTTACGTGAGTGGGCTGGCATTTACGCTGCTATCACTGCAATGGATGCGTTTGGGCGATCCCACGATGTATCTCGCCTGGTGGGCGCTGGCATTTTACGTCGCCATTTACTTTCCACTGTTTGTGTTGCTGTCGCGCGTGGCGGTGCACCGGTTTGCGATTCCGCTGGTGTTCGCCGTCCCAGTCGTCTGGGTTGGACTGGAGTTTTTTCGCGCGCATCTGCTCACCGGCTTTTCGTGGTATTACCTTGGCCATACGCAGTACCGGTGGATCGAGTTGATTCAAATCAGCGACGTCGTTGGCGCGTACGGAGTCAGCTTTCTGCTGGCGACGGCGTCTGCCTGCATGGCAGGGTTGTTGCCCGAGTCCCTCTTGGAACGGTTGCGACTGGCACCCGAGGGGCAGGCGGCTGCGGTGAATAGAGGCGGTACCTGGCGCAACGCCAGCGCCGTGCTGATTTCCCTGAGCTTATTCGCAGCCGTTTTGACGTATGGTTACATCCGCCGCGATCAGGCCAATTTCAAGACTGGTCCACGCATCGCTCTGATCCAGGGCAATTTTCCGGCCTCGGTCAAGCACGATCCGAGCGAAGCGTCGAGAATTTTTCTGCAGCACCACCAACTGACGGGACTCTCCGTACGCCACCAGCCGGATCTCATTGTTTGGCCGGAGTCGATGTACCGGAATCCGCTTTTTTCTGCCGCAGAGGATCTCAACGATGACGATTTGAAGCGACTTGCGCCGGAGTGGCCGCCGGAAATCTGGCGTCGCACCGCGGTTTCCGAGGCGCTGGCCGACATGAGCACACAATCTGGTGCGGCAATGGTCATCGGCATTGATGCTTTCGAATTGGATCGCGACGGAGTGCAGCATTACAACTCGGCAGCCCTCGTGCAAAAAAGTGTGGGTGTCACCAACCGTTACGACAAAAT
>Ga0315336_1007121_pt1 | contig 10955 bp, 6 predicted proteins | sample ASW5metaG_FD_204512 | JGI IMG/M metagenome (GOLD analysis project Ga0315336, IMG submission 204512) | Ammonia-oxidizing marine archaeal communities from Monterey Bay, California, United States - ASW #5 | ecosystem: Environmental > Aquatic > Marine > Intertidal zone | place: USA: California... | reverse complement strand
CGGTCGTGCTGGCGCCGACCCGGGAACTTGCTATTCAGATTCATCGCGATGCCCAGATCCTTGGCAAGGCTACCGATCTGAAACTGGGTCTGGTCTACGGGGGTACCGGTTACCACGAACAGCGTGATAGCCTGGCCGGCGGCGTCGACGTGCTGATTGGCACACCCGGGCGCTTGATTGATTACTACAAGCAGCAGGTCTTTGACCTCAAAGCCGTACAGGTCGTGGTGCTGGATGAAGCGGACCGCATGTTTGACCTTGGCTTCATCAAGGACATCCGCTACATCCTGAGAAGAATGCCCTCGCCCAAGGAGCGTCTCAACCTGCTGTTCTCTGCCACGCTTTCTCACCGCGTTCACGAGCTCGGTTATGAGCATATGAACAACCCTGAAGAGATCAAGATCGATTCGGAGATGGTGGTCGCAGACCGGCTGCTGGAAGAAGTCTATTATCCTGCCAACAGCGAAAAGCTGCCGCTGCTGCTCGGTCTGATGCGTCAGACCGGCGGTGACCGGGTGCTGGTTTTTGCCAATATGCGGGTGACCTGCGACCGGCTCGGACGCCTTCTGAAGCAGCAGGGGCATTCCACCGGCGTGCTTTCCGGAGACGTGCCACAGAAAAAACGCGAACAGCTCCTTAAAGAATTTAAAGAGGGCAAGCGCCGGGTGCTCGTCGCGACGGATGTTGCGGCACGGGGCCTGCATATTCCAAGCGTCAGTCATGTCTTCAATTACGACCTGCCGCAGGACCCGGAGGATTATGTGCACCGGATCGGCCGGACTGCGCGCGCTGGGGCAAGCGGACACGCGATCAGTTTCGCCTGCGAGGATCACGCCTTCTCGCTGATGGATATCGAACAGTACATCGGCCACTCACTGGTCCGCGGAGAAATCTTGGAGGGGATGCTGGAGACGCCGCTTCCTGATACCCAAACCGGCTCCCGCAAAACGGAAAAGCCGCGCGGGCGCGAACGCCCATCCAAACCCAAAAAGGAAGCGTCCCCGGCGACATCGGCGAAGCGCCCAGATCGGACGCCGGTCCTGGATGACGCCGGCACGAAGGCGCCGGAACACCCGACACCAGCACCCACTCCTGCGCCGGCTTCCGAGACGGTACCGGTGGTCGTGCGACCGGCGCAAAATGCCCAACCGCCTCATCAACGTTTGCGGCCCAAAGTGGAGATCCCTGCCGTCGGCTGACTGGTCAGCCCATAACGTTTTTGTTCGGCAGCTGCGTAAGACTCTTGTCCACGTCTTCTTTCAAGACCCAGCAGGCGGTGACCCGGGATGCTTCCGGACTGCGCCGCTACCAGGACGTGATGGTCGGGTCGCGCAGCATCGCAACCACGCTGTACTTTGAATGGTGTTCGTGGCTAGCCCCTATCCCCGGAGCCTTCGGCCTTATGATGAGAAAAATCTTCTGGCCAAAACTTTTTAACTGGTGCGGCGTAGGCGTGATGTTCGGTGCAAATATGGTTCTTCGACATCCTGGAAAAATCAGTATCGGCGACAATGCGGTGCTCAGCGAAGGGGTGCTGCTCGATGCCAGAAACTCAACGGAAGCAACCGCCATCCGCATCGGTGACGACGTGATTCTCGCCAACAACACTATGATCTCCTGCAAGGAAGGCACCGTTGAGATTGGAAATCGTACCGGGATCGGCGCTTACACCGTCATACAATCGGCACAGCATTGCCCGGTGTCTATCGGTGAAGATGCGGTTCTGGGGCCGAGATGTTATCTGGTTGGCGGCGGCAACTATCAGACAGGCCGTTCAGACGTGCCGATTGCCCAGCAGGGTATCCAGCCCAGCGAGGGCTGTAGCGTCGGCTCCGGCGCCTGGCTCGGCGCCAACGTGTCGATTCTCGACGGCGCTATCCTCGCGGAAGGGAGCATCGCAGCCGCTGGCGCAGTGGTGCTAAAGCCCGTTGCCTCGGGTGAGATTGTCGGCGGCGTGCCGGCCCGGATCATCGGCCAACGCGACAACGACTAACTGCGCCCGAAGCGGCGTTCCCACATGCAGAAAAAGACGCTTTTCCTGCTGATCAAGTTGGCGCTGTCGATCGCACTGATCTTCTGGATCACGCACGAAATCCCGCTCGATTCCGTTTTTGAGGTGATGGCTTCGGTCGACCCAGTGCTACTGGTCCTGGCATTGAGCCTTTTTTTTGTCGGCTACGCGATTACTGCGTTGCGCTGGCGGACCCTTATTCGCGTGCAGGGCGGCGACGCGCCGATTCTCTTTCTGGTTCGCTCATTCCTGGTTGCCCTTTTCTTCAACAATTTTCTACCATCGACCGTCGGCGGTGACGTCGTACGAATGTATGACTCCTGGCGTCTTGGGAACACCAAATCAGATGCGGTTACCGTGGTGCTGGTCGATCGCCTCCTTGGGGTGACCGTGCTGCTGTGTTTTGCACTGATCGCACTGGCTTTCGATCAGCGGGTCATGAATCAGGTGCCTTATATCGTGGTTTGGGTTGCAGTCGGCCTTGGCAGCATTGCGGCAGGTGCCTGGCTGACCCTGAAGATCCCCGCATCGCGCGTAGAAGCGCTTAGCTTCGCGTCCACCGGACTTAGCGGACGCGTCACGGGAATTCTCGTCAAAGTGCTGCGCTCCTTTCAGGCCTATCGCAATGCCAAACCGGCTGTATTACGCGCCTTTGCGCTTTCTGTGCTGCTTCAGGTCAACGTGGTGTTGCACTTTGTGGTGCTCGCCCGGGCGATCGGTATCAGCGTACCGGTTGAATCGATGTTCCTGATGATCCCGGTAGCGATCTTGATCATGATGCTGCCGGTCTCGATTAATGCGATTGGCGTTCGTGAAACAGTATTCGTGTTCCTATTTTCCCTCTATGGTGTCGGAAGTGTCGAGGCACTGGCTTTCGCCTGGATGGCTTACGGTCTGGCGCTGTCTCAGGGTTTGCTGGGTGGGGTCGTGTTTGCGCTACGCCGTGAACGGCGCGCCGCCTGAGTCGCACCCTAGCCGCGTTTTACCGCCGCCATGGTGAAACAGTTGAACCGCAGGCCGAAAGGAATCCAGATCAACTGTGACAGCCAGAGCGAAAGCGGGCCTGGGCGGGGAAACTGGCGAACCGTCTCCTGCTGACCATATAGACGCTTGGACACACCATCCATACCGTCTGCCACCAGGCGCATTACTGGAAAACCGCTGAAGGTCGAACGAAAAGTAGCGTACTCTGGCAGTGAGAAAGCATAGAAGTAGTCCCGAATTCGTAGTGGTGCAAATCCACCCTTATACTCGAGATTATTCTGGTCAAACCAGCGCAACACCTCCTGTGCGGTATGCAAAGACTCGTGCGGGAAGCCGAAAATATCGTAGGCAATCTGTTTGGTGTTGAGGCCGTGGTAGCGTTTGTCGAGTTTACGCATGGTTCCGCCAAACAGCCTCTCACCCCACTCCACCCGTTTGTCAATGTTGTCTCCACCCAGCAGCCGACAGGTCTGCTGTTTGGTGCGCAGGATCCTTCGGCTGTACTGACTGTACAGACTAACAATCACAACGCCGCCCGGACGGGTGACCCTCGCAAGATGACGAAACCCTCTCAAAGGGTCGCCGGTGTGGTGTAACACACCAACCGAATAACTGAAATCAAAGTGGTTGTCCGGCAGATCGCAATTGAGGATATCCATCTTCCTGAACTCGACGTGGTCTGCCCGCATCTCATCCTTGCGTTCCCGGGCGACAGCGAGCGAGCCATCGGAAAGGTCTATCCCGGTAACACTGCCCGCTCCGTTTTTTGCATACCAAAGCGCGTATTCTCCGGTGCCGCAACCCATATCAAATACGCGTTTCCCCTGGTAGTCTTCAGGCGCTATGCCGAGACACTTGAGGCGCCAGCCCATCTCTTCATCGGTGCGACGGTTAAGCGGCCAGGGATTTTCCGAGTACATCCCGACTACGGTTTCCTGAATTTTCTGAATCTCGGGGGATAACTCGTGGGTTGCCATAAACACTCCTGCAATTAAGGTCTCGGACCGGGCCTTGATGGGGACCGCCAGGATTTGCCAGTGCGGCACTGCCGCTGCCGGTGGACAGTCGCGGCCTGCTTGGCGCCGGCTGTCGCACTATTTTGAGCGAGCGCATTATACAGGCCCTGCTTCAGAGTAAGGGTCCGGGAGACCGCTCCTTTCGTATAAGCCCCTGGACAACTGCTGAGCCATTGATCCTCCCTCCGCCTCAACTACTGTGCATAGCTCGCCCGACCAAGAGTTAGGTGATGGGTGAGAACACAAAACAGCTGGTTCGGACCGACGCCCGCAACACAAGTACTTGAAACTTCGCCCTGATCTCCACTAAGGTAGGCGGCCCAAAATGCGGCGGCCCTGGGGAGTCAGGGCCGTGCTCGGGATATTTCCCAGATTCGACATGCCAAGAAAAATACAAAAGAGCATCGCCAGTGTGGCACTCGCGCTGACCATCAGCCCTGTTGGGGCCGCGCCGGATGTGAACTCAGCCGAATACCTTAACCAGGGACATCTTGCGGGCATCAAGGTCGTGCCCGCCTGGGATGCGGGCCTGCTGGGTAGCGGCATCGTGATCGCCAATCTCGACTCGGGTGTGCTGGCTACCCATGTTGATCTCGTCGGCAAGATTGCGCCGGGCGGATATGACTTTGTCAACGACGATGACGATCCGCTGGACGATGACGTCCGCAGCACCGCGGGCCATGGCACGGCCTCGTCTGGAATCATTGTCGGCAACTGGAATGGGGTGGCTATCGGGGGTATCGCGCCCAGCGCGAGGATTCTCCCAATAAAGATCTCAGACGAAGGGAACAAAACTACTGCAGAACTCATCAGCCAGGGTGTCGATTATGCAGCTGCCCAAGCGAGTGTCCGGATCATTCAGATAGAGGCGGTACGGGTATCGCTGAGCGATGAGGAGTTGATCCCGTTTCAGACCGCCGCTGCCGCAGGTAAACTGATCATCATGCCGGCTGGTAATGGCCAAGGGGCGGGGCCCTTTGACCCGGGAGGCCAACTTGCGACATTGGGCGGCGCGGCCCTTGTGGTCGGCTCACATGACGGAAACGGTAACCGTTCGAGTTTCAGTAATGGTGCCGCAGGGGTCGAGAATAATTTCATCACCGCCCTTGGAAACGCCGTACTGACAGCGAGCAATAGATCGGACACAGCAGTTTCCCATAATACCGGAACCTCGATGGCGGCCCCCCAGGTGGCGGCAGCAGCTGCATTGATCTGGTCTTATTCACCGGGTCTTTCTGCAAGTCAGGTTGCCGAGATTCTGAAAACCACCGCCACAGATATCGGCAGCGCAGGCATTGACAGCGACACCGGTTATGGAGCTCTCAATATTGAAGCGGCACTGGCACCCATCGGCATCATTACCGTGCCCATAGAAGAAGAGGACGACGAAGACGGTGAAGATTCTGAGTCCGCAGAGGATGAAAGCGATACGGATTCGGAAAGCTCCGGTGGCAGCACCTCTGGCGACGGAGGCTCCGGTGGCGGGGCAGGCGTTGCGCTTGCGGCACTGGTCGTTGGAGGTGTTGGCTACGCTCTGATCGGTAATAACCCTGACTTAAGTGAAACCCTCGTTTTGGATGAGTATGGGCGCACCTACGAGCTGGACCTTGAAACACGGGTAAGTGTACGAAACCCCGGGCCGTCAGCACGATCGGTTCTGGAGGAACTTGAGACAGAGCAGGTCGACGAAACGCTGATTCAGCGCAGCGATATGACGATGACAGTGACGTACGCCACTGACCGCGCCAACCCTTCGTGGCAGTTGAGGGAACATGGCCTGATGGATCCTGATCGGCCCGTCCGCATGCGCATGTCGGCGGCGCTTGATGACAGTGTGCACTATGCTTTTGGTGTCAATCAGTCATTATCATTTCTCACCAACGCCCTCGCTCCCAACCGTGGTCCAGCAGGTCTTGCCAGTGGTTTTCAGACAGATGCCTTTTCGACGCCATTTTATGGTTTCACCGACCTTGGGTACCACGGGGCCATCGCCTTTCGCTCCGATACCGGCTGGCGCTCGGGCCTGTCTTTTGCCTATGTTGACGATCAACGCCAGCACGGCATCAAGAGTGATAGCGCTAACCTGCATATTGGCCTCGCGGAAAAGCGTTTCGGGGTCGGTGTCCAACTCGGTCTGCTCGAGGAGGACGGAAATCTTCTGGGCGGGGCCTCCGGGGGGGCACTCAGCGTCTCACAGGCCCAGACCGTATTTGCGGCTTTCGGGGGTCACATTGCACTCGACCGGCGCTGGTCGCTTGTCGGCAAATACACCCACGGTCTCACCTGGACTGATAACTATTCGATGAGCCTGGCCCAGGATTTCAGCGAGATAGAGAGCAACAGTTGGGGGGTTGGCCTGGTGGCGCGGGATCTTTTCGACGCTAAAGATGCGTTTGGAATCGCAGTGTCGCAGCCGCTTCGCACCATAGACGGCAGTGCCCGCGTGAGCGCGCCCTACTGGAATCACCAGCTCGGTGACATCGCTTTTAGAACCAAGCGCACAAGTCTGGTGCCGGACGGGACCGAGACGAGCCTGGAGCTTTTCTACCGGACGCCGCTCGGCAAACACACGCGTCTCATTCACTATCTCGTTTATCGCGACCAGGCGCTGCATCGCAAAGACGGCGATGCCCAGATCAGCCTTGTGACTGCGATCGATTGGAAATTCGGCGGACGCTGATCCGGGAGTCCCCCTTTCCCAAACGCGCTGCTGTGCAACACGTCGGAATTCTGATGCGCCGCTTCCGGTCGACAGGGGCAGACGATACAATTACCGCCCGGCTATCTTCTGTCTTAACCCAGGGTTCGTTGCAGCAGCGGCTTCTTTCGTCGTCCGCCCCCAGACATCCCGGTAAACACCTCAGGTAGATCAGCCCCATTTCTGTTGAGAGACTCACCATGCGCATTTTGGTCACCGGTGGAACCGGATTTACAGGCAAGGCTCTGGTCAGACGACTGCTCAATGACGGTCATGATGTCGTTGCCCTGGACTACAAGGAAGGCATCAAGACCGAGGAACTCCGCCAATGGGGGGCGACTGTCGTTATCGCAACCGTTACCGATACTGAAGCGGTCCGATCCGCGATCGATGACGTCGAAGTCGTCCACCATCTGGCGGCAGCATTTCGTGAACTTGATGTCCCCAATACCTATTACGAAGAGATCAATGTTGGGGGTACCCGAAATGTTCTGGAGTTAGCACGAGTGGCCGGGGTGCGCCGTTTTGTGTATTGCAGCACCTGTGGGGTCCATGGAAATGTCGCCAATCCTCCCGCTGACGAAGACGCGCCTATCACGCCCGCGGATTATTACCAGCAGACCAAATACGAAGCAGAGCCGTTGGTCAAAAGCTTTGAGAGCGACACGATGAAAACGGTAATCCTGCGGCCCGCGGCTATCTATGGACCCGGCGATCCTGAACGGTTCGGCATGATTTTCCGCCGAGTCGCCAAGGGTACCTTCCCGATATTCGGCAGTGGTCAGGTCTTTTATCACCCGCTTTATATCGATAACTTCGTTAGCGCGCTCGTGGCGGTTACGAATGATGGAGTCGGCGACGGCGGGACTTACCTCATCGCAGACGAAGAATACGTGACCATCGAAGACCTCGTTCGGCGGGTGGCGAGAGCAATGGACCGCGAAGTCAAAACACCTCACCTGCCGTTCTGGCCGCTATGGCTTGCCGGACACATTTTTGAGAAGGCGTGCCAACCACTGCGAATCACGCCCCCGATTTTCCCGCGACGCGTCGATTGGTACCGCCAGAACCGGGCCTTTGATATCTCCCGGGCACAAAAGGAGATCGGCTTTAATCCCACTGTGGGACTGGACGAGGGTCTGCGGGCAACCACACAGTGGTACGAACAGGAAGGTTATCTCTAGGGATGGCCGGCCCTATTCAATATATATGTCCGGCCAATTGTCATTGCCACTGTGAAACGTCAGTCGAACTGCCTGATCAGAAGGTGCTCGGGTAGGCCAGAGAAAAATCTCATAATCCGCCACGTCATGCTCGTGACCCCCGGCGCTCGCCCCGAGCACAAGATAATGCCCATCCTGACTCAGTTTCGGAAAATATTCGTGGCTATATGGAGCCGGCAGATCCAGCCATGCTTGCGGCGCACCTTCGCCGGGCGCTTGCCGATAAACACGGTTTCGCATCAACCCACCGTCATCAATCCAGTAGACAAACTGGTCCCCCGGCGCCCAGATCAACTGACAGCCCTTGCCGACGGGCTGCACAGAGTCATCATTATCGATAATCACCGTCATCCGCCGGGATCCGCGCCATGTGGCGGCCAAGCGCTCCGAACGGCTACTTAATGATGGTTCATAGAGTTTTATTCCCGCGGGAATGCCTCCTTCGCCTGCGCGAAAAAGCACGCGCTCTTTCCGACTGGAAAGCTCATACTCGATGAACTCCGATCCCCGCCGCTGGAAGTAGACATAACGGCCGTCTGCAGACCAGGTGGGTGCTCCGGCGTATTCAGCAAGCCGTTTTTCCTGCCCGCTTTTTAGGTCCAGTAGATAAGTATCCCAGTCAGTGAGATCTCGCAACGATACCCACGGCTTGCGCGAACGCATGAACACGATCTGGCTACCGTCGGGGGAAATCCTCGGGAAGGTTTCTGTATGAGGATGTTGTGTCAGTCGATCGATGCTGCGGTCTTCAAGGCGCATCCGGAGGATGTCGTGACCGCCATACCGGTTTGAACTCCACACGACCCAGCCCTTCAGCCCGGTTGCTGCAGCGGCAGAAGCCCCCGTAACACCCGCCAGCAAGCCGCCCGAGGGAGGCGCCACCTGCGAGCGGGCGGACCTGACCCGATCCACTTGATAAGCCGACAGGCCGATCGCCGACAACAGCGCCACAACCGCCAACACAATACGCCATCGCCGCCATAGTCCAGCTGAGCCCTCCCGACCTGTCTTGCCATGGCCTGCATCACCAGCCCCAATGATGAAAAACAGAATCAGGCAGGTACAACCGATCGTGTAATCCAGCACCTGGCTACCAATATGCACGGTGAGTAGCGCCATGACCGCTGCCGCCAGCGGGTATCCCAGCAGCACAAAAGCAGCCGCACCGCCGGCCTCGTACGCTCCGAAACTCATCAGGGTCGGAATCGGCAAACTGGCGCCCACTTCCGAGGCAATCAGCGCGACCAGAACATCAACAACATTAGCTGCCGCGGCTATCATTCCCGGGCTTGACACTACCGTGTCAAAAAGCAGTATCAGGCCGCCATACTTCAATATTCTGATCCCGGCGGTAAGTCCTAATACCCATCCGAGCATTCCTACTTGGCGACACCGGGTCAATGCATCGGAGACGTCGGAGAAAAAAGACACCAGCCGATACGCCAATCCTGATGTGCGGGTTTTCCCCCTGGACCATCGGGTAAAGGCCCGTAATCCCGGCCACAGTACGATGATCCCGATGGTGATGATCACTCCAAGCAGCAGCGCCGCCGGCAGAGAACCCTGACGCAAAGTAGATTCGGTGAGGGGCAACATACCCACCAACAGCAGCAAGGGAATCAGAATGACGACATCAAGCAGAAAACTAAGGGCCAAGGTAGCGATCCCGGCCGATACCGGTACCCGGCAGGACTTTTTCAGCATCGTCACAAAGACCAATTCTCCGAGGCGCGCCGGCAACAGATCGACGATCATATTGCGTACACCGGTAATGATGAACAGTAGCGGAAACGATATCTTCCCAGAACCCATCGACGCGCCCAGAAGCAGGCGGTAACGCACTGTACGCAGTAAGGTATTCGCAACCAGCATCAAGGTATAGACCAAGGCCACGCCCAAGGGCACGCCCTTGAGCGTCTGAAAGACCATGGACAGGTTTACCTCGCTGCCGCTGAGCGCCACAATATGCAGTAGCGCTGCGAGCAAAAGCAGCGACAGGGTCAGGCCCACGATCAGGCGCACCAGGCTCTGACTGAGACTTGTTCCCGGTCGCTGCCACATCGTTTTATTATCCCATGTCCGACCTGGACAAAAGACCGTACAATCAGGTTCTGCCCGAAAAGCGCTGCTTGTTCGGGCTGACCCTTGCATCACGCCGGCAGATACCCTGTCGGTTTTCTGGCGGGCCTGGCATTTTCTCCCACTGATGAACTCAACGTCGATATGTGCGGAATTGCGGGAATCCTGAGTCCCGATCCGGAGCAGCGCGCCACCATTGAAAGGATGGCCGAGACGCTCTTGCACCGGGGGCCAGATGATAAGGGCTTTTACCGCAACGGTGCGATGGCGCTTGCGCAGACCCGGCTCAGTATCATTGATCTGCAAACCGGCCACCAGCCAATCCTGAACGAGGATGAGACTCTGGTACTGGTGTGCAATGGAGAGATCTATAACAGCCCCGCTCTGCGTGAAGCGCTGATAGAAAAAGGTCACCGCTTTCGCACCCGCACCGACGTCGAGGTGATCCTGCACCTGTACGAAGAACACGGTGATGACTGTGTCACACACTTGCAGGGTATGTTTGCCTTTGCGCTGTGGGACCGGCCGCGCCATCGACTGCTACTGGCCCGTGATCACATGGGCCAGAAACCCCTGTTTTTCAGTACCGCGTCCGGGGCCTTCTCCTTTGCCTCGGAGGTAAAGGCGCTGTTGGCATCACAACTCATCGAAGCAAAGATGGAGCTCGAGGGGCTATGGCACTACATGTCGCTTCGCTTCATGCCTGATGAGTTCACTTTCTTCAAGGACATCCGCAAGCTCCCTGCCGGAAGCCGGCTGGTATTTGAAGACCAAGCCGTCAAGATTGATCGCTACTGGAATATCGACTTTCTGAAAAAACATTCCGGGTCAGAAAAAGACATCGAAGAGGGTTTGCATCAGACCTTGCTCGAGACCGTCGAGTCACACATGCTGAGTGACGTACGGGTCGGCGCTTTTCTGTCCGGTGGCATCGATTCCGGAAC
>Ga0315336_1007120_pt1 | contig 10956 bp, 12 predicted proteins | sample ASW5metaG_FD_204512 | JGI IMG/M metagenome (GOLD analysis project Ga0315336, IMG submission 204512) | Ammonia-oxidizing marine archaeal communities from Monterey Bay, California, United States - ASW #5 | ecosystem: Environmental > Aquatic > Marine > Intertidal zone | place: USA: California... | reverse complement strand
CTCGGCCACCGCTACGACCTCACGGCCGCCAATTATTGGGACCTCACGAACTGGTTCCCATCGGCGCCTCGGCACATCCATGGCGCCTTCGTCCGCGTGTCGTCGGGGAGCTGGTCGGTAGAGGGAGACGTGCTCAACCTCACCGACAGCACGCGCGAGAGTGTGCCCCTCGACCCGCTGTCTCCAGATGGGCCATCGCTCGATCAATCGGTCACCGATTTCGCGGGTTACCCTCTTCCCGGCAGGACATTCCTGCTCACGATGAGGTGGGACAACTGAAATCCGTGGTTCTGGTGCTGGTGGTCGGATGCGGGTCGAAGGCGATCGACGAGGTGCCGCGATGCGCTCCGGCGGCAGGTCCCGAGCTGGTCGTGACCACGACGGACTACGCTGTAGGGGCCCTGGCGACTGTCGACCTTGAGACGGGATGTGTGTCCGATCGGCTCTCTTCGCGTCTGGGCGGAGACGCGATCGCGGTCGTCACCGACGACCTGGTCGCTGTCGTCCTGCGCAGCGACGGCGACGTCATCCGACTCTACGAACCCGGGGCGTGGGATGAGCCGATCCACGAAATCGCGGTCGAGGCCGGCTCCATCATTCACGATGTAGCGATCGTCGAAGACCGGCTCTTCGCCACCCCTTACGAACGGCCCGAGATCGACGTCTACGATCTTGTGAGCGAGACGTGGCTCACGGGAATCGACCTGTCCGATCACGCGGATTCCGATGGCATCCCCGAGGCCGATCGAATTCAGAAGTCCGACGACGGTCTGCTCGTCGCACTTCAGCGGCTGAACCGAAACGACGACTGGTCGGCGGAGCAGGGGCTCCTTCTGACCCTGGATCCGACCTTGCTCGAGGTCAGCACGGATGTCGCGGTCGGCCCCAATCCGAAAGTCTTCGGTGATCGTGTCCTGACGGGCGTTTACGGAGAATTGGACGGAGCCCTGTCTGGCCTGGACGGCGAGATCTACCTCACCGAAGCGGACGAGGGATTCGATTTTGCGCTCCATGGAGAACGCGACGGGCTGGAGGTGCTGGCCGGAAGTGCCATGGACGGCGAGGCACGCATCCGGTGCTTCGACGGCATCTGGACCGACGGCCAACAGTCGGACGCCTGGGTCTCCGACCTGGTGATGATCGGCGGTGGACATGCCATTCTCGCCACACGCTCCGGATGGCATCCGGACGCCAACCCGGGATTGCTCACCCTCGATGTCGCCACCTGCGAGTTTGTCGGAGATCCGGTGGAGCTGGCTCTAGAGCCCTACAGTCTGGCGCTCGTGGAATAGGATGCGCGCCATGCGACTGATTGCCCTGCTCGCCCTCTCGGCGTGTACTCCCGTGGCCCACACCTTCGACGAAGTAGAGGAGTGGCCCATCATCGAGGCCAAGAACGCGGTCGAACCAACCGCCGATCCCGCGGAGGTGCGGATCCTCACGTGGAACATCAAGTTCGGCGGCGCGCGTGTCGACTTCTTCTTCGACGGCTGGGGCGACCGGGTTCACATGTCCGAGAAGGAGGTGAACCGGAACGTCGACGGCATCATCGCCGTGATTGAGGAGCTCGACCCGGACATCCTCATGGCGCAGGAAGTCGACGTGAACAGCAAGCGGTCGGCGTGGGTCGACCAGGCCGACGAGATCCTGAAGCGCACCGACTTCAACTACTACGCCTGGGTGCCAGCGTGGTGGGTGGAGTACATCCCAGAAGAGGGGCTCGGGCACGTCGAGATGGGGCAGGCGGTGTTCTCGAAATACCCCATCGTCCGGAATACCAGGATTGACCTCCCTCAGTCAGAAGACTCTTCGTTCGTCGTCAACTACTTCTGGCTCCATCGAGCCGTCCAGATCACCGAGGTGGAGTTGGGTGCCGCGGGCACGCTCACAGTCGTGAACAACCATCCGACCGCCTACTCACTGGACGGCACGAAGAGCATCCACATGGACGAGATCTTCAAGCGTTCCAACGCCGCGAAAGGCATGATGGTCACCGGGGGGGACTTGAACGTGATCCCCCCTGGCTCGGCGCGTACCGAGGACTTCGCCGACGAGGCTGACACGAACACCACGGGCGTGACCACGGTGACGTACTCCAAGGCCGATATGGCCTCGTTGGAGCCCTTCTATGAAGCCTGGACTCCGGTCCTGCCTCTTGCGGACTACGGCACCAAAGAAGAGGAACAGGAGGCGTTCTACAGTCACTCGGTGTCCGGGAAGATCTTCTGGACCCAGAAGCTGGACTACCTGTTCACCAACCAGGCGTGGTCGGGTGGTTGGCACCTGCAGAAACCGGGTGACGGTCCGGACGGAGGCATCGCGTCCGATCCGATGGCCCTCAGCGATCACGCACCGATCGTCGCCGACTTGGTGGTGATCCCGTGATTTTGCTCCTCGCCAGCTTGGCATTCGCCGGTGATTCCAAGAACTTGTACACCGGCGCCGGGAGCCCGTTTCCCATCGGCAAGAATCGCGTCGCCTTTGGTCTGTTCCGTCCAGTGTCTATCGGCTTGTCGGACAAGACCGAGCTCTCCACGACCGGCCTCGAGAGCCTCGTCGCGCCGCAGATGGATGTGAAACACCAGGTCTGGGCGGGGGACAACTCCGGCGTGGCCATCGTCGGCGGTCTCGGGGTGCCGACCCTCGGCCTGAAAATGATCCAGGGCACGGTGCTGTCGTCGGATCCGAATCAAACCGTGACCTTTGCGAGCGTGTTCAAGGCGGGGGCCATCGCGGGTGTGCGGCAGGGGAGCTTCCGGCTGTCCGCTGGGATCGAGGCGCGCGCCGCCGCGAAGGCGGGTCAATGGGGATTGGAACCGCCTGGTTGGTTCTGGCTCGACCCCATGCTGGCGCCGCTGACCGAGGGTCCCGTGCTGAAGACTCGGGTGGTCATCGACTGCTATCCAGACAACGCGCCCGTTGGCCTGACACTCGATACCTGGGTTCAAATGGGCGGAATCGGCCCCGATTTGGAGTCCAGGCTGTTCGGGGAGTGGGCTTTGGGGCAGCATGTCGCCCTGGGCGCCGGCCTTGCCGCTGGGTCAGAACGGTTCGAGCGAGGACGTGACAGTCAGGTATGGACGGGGCTTTTTGACTTGCGCTTTCGATGGTGAGCGTGTTTCTTGTCACAAACTGGGCCCCGTCTCCGTAGCTGGCGATCTGGACCTGGGATATCTGCGTGGAGCGTGTGGAGGTGCAAATGCGGAAAGTAGTCCCTACAGCGTTGGCGATCGTCTTGTTGACGGGTTGCCCACCCAAGCAGAATCCCTATGGCTACAGCGGGACGCTCATGTACGAGCTGTTTCCCTTCGATGGCCTCCGAACCTGGGAGTTCATCAGCACTGACGAAGATCTGGTCTACAGCATGATCGCGACCATGCGCGAGCAGGATCCGGATGCCAAGGAACCCAAGGACGGGATCACCCGCTACACGATCGACTACACACAGAACTGTCGCGGTGCCAGCGACGATTGCGTGCCGGGTGGTCCGATCCGCACGATCACCTGGTCCTCCCACATCGAGGAGGGTGTCCGCATCCACGACTATGAGGACCCAATCGCCGGCCTCATCGAATACGACCCTCCCATCGTGATCGCGACCGCAAAGATGGAGCGCGACGATGTGATCGAGACGAAATCGGACGGTTTCACCTGGACATCGACACTCGGCGAGGTCCAGGATTGTCCGGTGCAGATGAACGTCGAGTGGCCCGATTGCGCGCACTTCACCCTCGACGACGGCGACGGGGACGACACCACGAATCCAGGCTTGGTCGGTGCATACTGGTCCATCGCCGGGTTCAACGTCGTGACAGTGCAGCTCGTCGTCGACACACGCACGGTCACGGATCCGAATGGAGAGGAGATCGAGGTCGGGCAATGGCAGCTCGTCGACCACGACTGCGAGCCCCTCGAAGACTGCGACGGCACCTGGTAACTAGCTCGATTCAGTCGCCGACGTAGGTTCTAGGGCCGAAATCTACCGGTTCGAGCACGCTGATGCCGACGGTCTTCCAGTTGGCATAGGTGCCGATGTGCTCGAGATACCACTTCAACGAGTGGTCTCGGGACTTGCCCGTCCCCATCTTGGTCGTGTGCCGCATCGTCGGTCGCTCGTCGCTGGGGATGACGAAGCTGACGTGACTGATCCAGATCGGCTTCCAGGACCGATCTTCGCGCACTGTGAGGATGATGCTGCCCGGCGCAATCCGGTCGTGGGCTGCGATTGCGGCTTCGAGCGGCAGTACATTCAGCTTCATGACGCCGACGGGGAGCTCTTCGTCGGTGTGGGCGAATTTCGCGCGGCCGGCCCAGTTCGCCCAGGTGTCCGATGTCACTTCGCGCTCGAAGCGGACCACCTCGCCGTATTCGGCGGTCGTGTCGACCAGCCACCCGGCCGCGATGTTCTCGGGAATCCACTGCAGCTCCATGAAGTGGCGCCGATGCACGTAGTCGCGCGGTCCGTCGCCGTAGCGCAGACTGTTGCGTATCCAGGCGGCGTCCGCGGGGTCTCCGGCAAGTGACAGCGCCAAAACCTCCTCGGTGAAGGTCAGGCAGTCGTACACGTCGTAGCGGGCGAAAGGGTCGCTATCGACCCCGCTTCCCTCTCCGAGCGGGTCGTTCACATAGGGCCGATCCAGCATGGCGTCAGACACGGCCTTCATGCGGTCAGGGAGGGGCAGATGAGCCGTTTCGACGGCTGCTTTGAGGAGATCGGGAGGGATCTGCCCCAGTGGAGGCTGGGTGGCGATCACCGGCTCTGGAGCCGCCTCCGCAGGTGCGACGTCGCCCTCGACGGTTTCGGCGGCAACGGATGTAAGGATGGCGAGAATAAGAAACACTGGCGTTCTGCTTATCCTAGAGCCCCATTCGGCCCCGGTATCCGGCGACATTCTCGAACACGCTGTCGAATTGCTCGTCGGGGAGCTCGTCGGCCGCCGAAGAAAGCGCGCGTTCGATGATATCGAGCATCGCATTCTTGATCAGCTGCCGATGCTCGGTCTGTGGGCGGCTGTAGAGATGATCGAGTACTTGTTCTTCGGGAAGTGTCCCGTCGACGGTCACGCGGACCTCGGCGAGGATGGTTGCGAACTTCGAGGGGCTTCCGTCGACCAGCAACTGCACGACCGATCGGCCGCGACCTGACCCTTCGGCCTCGTCGAAGGCCTTGACGACGATCTCTAGAACTTCGTTGGCGACCTTGATCTTGTCGCGGGCGTCATCCTCGGACAACACGGGCGCGGAGAACTTGGCAGCCGGCGCTTCGTCGGCCTCGATGGGCGCGTCGTCGCCCATTCCCGCCACTTCGACCTTGTCGAGGTTGTGCAGATCAGTGGAGAAGGAGCCGTCCTGGCCGACGCTGCGGTCGTAGTCGTGGTCGCTGAAGAAATCGAGTTCCTCGTCGCTGACCATCTGAGATGAGCTCTCTTTCCAGGCGTTGTAGCTGGAGAGATCTCCTGCGCCGCCGTTCTCATCGTTTGGATCTGGTGGTGGCTCTGGTGCCAGGGTTGGCACCTTTGACGCGTCTGCGGCCTTTGGCGGCGTTGGGACGGGCGCGACCTCGGTCGGCTGTGCGTCCTCTGCCAGAGCCTCCAGGGATGGAGAATCGTTGCCGGCGTAGTAGGTCGGGGCGTCGGATTCGTCCTCTTCGTCGTCGTCGTCGAGCGCGGCGCTGCCGTTGATGACCATGTCGAGGAGCACGTTGCGCGCGATGTGCGGCTCCATCGGCACCATGAGCAAGAGGGACGACACGGTGCGTGGGACGTCGGAGAGCTGTTCGGCGACGAGTTTCTGATCGTCGTTGCTCAGGACGCCACCGCTGCGGACGACTGTGGTGTCGATGTCCAATTTGTTCGACCGATCGAAGAGATCGCAGCATGCACTGATGAGTTCGGGGGTGTTGTGGCCCATCTGGATGTTCTCGACGAACACCGACTTCATCGATTTGAACTTGGCTTTGCTGATGCTCCCGACGAATTCAGCGATGTTCTGTCGGAAACGATCGAAGAGCACCTTCTCCATCATCTCGTGAGGCGCGGCATCGAGAAGGGGCCCGAAGATCGGCTCAGACGACTCGAGCTGCGCTTCGAAGCCATCGACCTGCTCTGGAGTCAGTGCGTCTCGAAGTTGAAGCATCCTGAGGATTTGCCGCGTGTCATCGACTGACTCAGAAGCCAGGATTCCCCCCGACATCAGGTAGATTGACAATTTGGCGGCGCCCGCACCCACCGATACGCAACCCGTCGAAGACTTTTCGACGTGGCGTACCAATGCTTTTTGTGCGTCACTATCGCGGGCGGACCGACTCAAAGATCCCACTCCGGAGGAGTCTATGACGCTAGCCTCGGCGCATCGGCGGGTCAACCCGTTGAGTGGGGGCGGCGTATGATCCGGGAGTACACTTGAACACCGAGCAGTGGCGTTTTTCAACTCAACGGTAGCCAGCTTCTTCGTCGGGCGTATACGCGGCTGGGCGGTACTGGACGGCCGGAATTTCGGCGCCCGGGTTCGCATCCAGGGGCTGCGCGTAATCGTATCTGGCGATCTCGGCTTCGAGCATCGACAGGGTCCACCAGTTGGTGGCGCCCCACGCCACAGCGCCGATCAGAATGGTGGCGTACGCAAGTACGGCCCCGCGCGAGAATTGGGTGTCCCTCGACCACCAACGATTCCAGCTCCTCATCCTCGTTGGCGCCACCGGCTCTTGTGCCAAAGCCCACAGGATGTCGGCGTCCACTCGTTCGGACAGCGTGTGCTGCACCTGCCATGGAACGATGAGTTCGGGGCGAGGCGTCACCGCGAACAGCGCATCGTCATCGTCATGGCACTGCGCGCACTGCGTCAGGTGCTCGTCGACCTTGGCTCGGTCGCCTGGGGACAATTCATCGTCCTGGTAGGCGACCAGCCGTTTCTGGACTGCTCTGCATCTCATGTAGGCGGACAAACCCCCAGCTCGTCCATTACTTCCATGAGTTGGCGTTTTGCCCTCGAGAGGCGGCTCATGACCGTGCCGAGCTTGATGTCGAGCGCGTCGGAGATCTCTGCGTACGACAAGTCGCTGTAGTAGCGGAGCATCAGGATCTTCCGGTGATTTTCCGTGAGCTGGTCCATCGCGTTCAAGACCTCACTCTGGCGCTCGGTGCGGAACACCAGCTCCACCTGTTTCGGATCGGACGACTTCTTGGTCGGGATGGTGTCGAGGATCGCCGCCCGACGCCTCCGGTCCCGGACCAGGTTGAAGCACAGGTTGGAGGTCACCCGATAGAGCCAGGCCTTCATCTTGAATTCTTCGTCGAAGAACCGCTTTTCGCGCATCGACTTGATGAAGACTTCCTGGGCGACATCGATAGCCTCCTGGTAGTCCTTTAGAATGTAGGCCGCGTGATGAAACAGGGGGTCCCTGTATTTTCGCACGATCCAATCCGACGCTGAGCGCTTGTCGGTTTTGGCCATCTGCTTGATTTCGTCATCAGTTGGGACTGTGCCGCCCTTGATCATTCTCAGGCTCTGCATGGTGTCTCCCCGTCGTCGCATGTGATTCGCGACACTGGTGAAACGCTGCAGTTCCCTCTCGCCTTCAGTCAAAAGCGCGACAATGACGTTCCGTGACGGAATCCGTGCTGCCGTGACCGTGTTCACGACAACTTACAAACCGGGGATGTCGACGCCCTTTTCCTTCGCTACGTCGATGGCCAGCTGATAGCCAGCGTCGGCGTGGCGGACGACGCCCATTCCCGGATCGGACGTCAACACGCGTTCGAGGCGGAGATCCGCGGCGTCGGTCCCGTCTGCGACGATGACCATACCAGCATGCAGCGAGTAGCCCATGCCCACGCCGCCGCCGTGGTGGAAGCTGATCCAGGACGCGCCGTTCACCGCGTTGATCAGGGCGTTGAGAATTGGCCAATCGGCGATGGCGTCGCTGCCATCTTTCATCGCTTCGGTCTCGCGGTTCGGAGATGCGACGCTTCCGCAGTCGAGGTGGTCGCGGCCGATGACGATCGGGGCACTCACCTGACCAGTCCGAACCAGCTCATTGAAGATCCGCCCGGCTTTGGCGCGTTCGCCATAGCCGAGCCAACAGATCCGAGAAGGCAAGCCCTGAAACGCGACTCGCTTCTGCGCCATGCCGATCCAGTTGTGGAGGGCCACGTCGTCGGGGAAGGCCTCGAGCAGTGCGCGATCGGTCGTGTAGATGTCCTCTGGATCGCCCGAAAGCGCGACCCAACGGAAGGGCCCCTTGCCCTCACAAAAGAGCGGTCGGATGTACGCCGGCACGAATCCCGGGAATGCGAACGCGCGCTCGCAACCTGCATCTTCGGCCATCGCGCGGATGTTGTTGCCATAGTCGAACGTGGGAATGCCGCGATCGAGGAATGCGATCATCGCCTCGACATGGACCCGCATCGAGGCTTTCGACCGCTGGACAAAGGTGTCGGGGTCGGAGACGCGCAGCGCTTCGGCGTCCGCCAGGGACAATCCAGCCGGAATGTAGCCATTGAGTGGATCGTGGGCCGAAGTCTGGTCCGTGACAAGATCGGGCGTGAACCCGCGGCGGACAAGCTCGGGCAGGACCTCGGCACAGTTGCCGATGAGTCCGACTGATCGCGCTTCTCCCACTGTCCGGTAGCGCTCGACTCGGGCGATGGCGTCGTCGATGTCGTCGGCGATCTCGTCGAGGTAGCGGGTCTCGATGCGTCGCTCCGCACGGGACCGATCGACTTCGATATTCAGGGATGTGGCACCGGCCATTGTGGCGGCGAGGGGTTGTGCGCCACCCATTCCGCCGAGACCGCCGGTGAGGACGATTTTGCCCTTCAGGCTTGGCGTATCGAAGTGTTTGCGGCTGGCGGCCACGAAGGTCTCATATGTGCCCTGGAGGATTCCCTGCGTGCCGATATAGATCCACGATCCGGCCGTCATCTGGCCGTACATGATCAAGCCCTTCTTCTCGAGCTCGCCAAAGTGCTCCCAATTCGCCCACTTTCCAACGAGGTTGGAGTTGGCCAGCAGGACGCGTGGTGCATCGACGTGGCTGCGGAACACAGCGACCGGCTTGCCCGATTGGATGAGCAGGGTTTCGTCGTTCTCGAGTCGCTCGAGGGTAGCGACGATGTCGTCGAAGGCCTGCCAACTGCGGGCAGCCTTGCCAGTGCCGCCGTAGACGACGAGGTCGTCCGGCCGCTCCGCTACCTCGGGGTCGAGATTGTGCATGAGCATTCGGAGGGCGGCTTCCTGTACCCAACCCTTGCAGCGAAGGGTCGAGCCCCGGGGAGCCCGGACGGTCCGGGGGCCGGAGGTCTTCACGGGATCAGTCCTGTGCTGGCGTCGCTTCGTCTTCGGGCTGGTCCACGTAGTGGCGCATCTCGTAGGACGGGGAGAACTGGGTCTCGGTCTCGAGGGCCTCTTCGGCGTCGTCGGGGAGGCTGTCGAGATGGGCCTGCCACTGCTCCTGGGTCACGGCCCCACGGAGGATGTGGTACTGCACGACGCGGTTGTCGGTCATCCGCTCTTCGATCTTCTTCTGGGCCATGGATGTGTTCCTTACGGTTGGTGTGGCGTGGGCCTGGCCAACCGGTTCTTAGATTTCTGGCGGGAGTTCGTCGTCGATCGGCTCTGGATTCTTCTGACGGTGCAAGGGCTTCCAGCGATCGTCGGCGAGCACAGCGCTGTCGTCGACAAGGAAGTGGCCCGCGGCGACTTCGCGCAGGGCGGTCACGACCTCTTTGTTGTCCGACTCGTTGTCGATGAGGGAGTGGGTTCCCTTGAGAAGCTGCTTGGTGCGTTCGGCAGCGACCAGCACGAGGCTGAATCGGTTTGGAACGACATCGAGGCAGTCTTCGACAGTGATACGCGCCATGGGGTAGTGCTCCGGAAAGGCCGTGCCTTATGCGGAAGCGGCGTCGCCGTCAAGGGGTTCCTGGCCACCTCGGCAGCACCAGTCCGCGCGCCCTCAAGCGGGTCGCAACGTCCTCGGCTCCGGTCTTGAGCCACTCCTGGTACAAGAGCGTGATGTCGTCTGGGCTCTCGTCCTGTTTGTCGCGAATCCGACCGAGGATGCCGACACAGTCGCCAAATTGATCAGCGAGTTCGCCGAACACCGGTCCAAAAGCATCGGCAAACCAGCGCTTGAAGACCTGGTCGACACGGTGATAGGCCGCCGACCCCATGTCTCGATAATACGTCGGCGTGACGGGCGTTCGCTGGAGACTTTCACGGAAGTAGCCGAGCTTGTAGAGGCTGCGGTCTCCCAGTTCTCGATAGGCGCGGGCCTGATCGGCAGGGCGTGCATTGGCGGCGCTCGCGTGCAGTTCGGCAAGCGTGGTCTCGGGCGGCGATGGGCGATCTGTCCGCGCGCGTTCGGTCATCAGAGACGCCAGGTACAGCCCGGTGTCTTCCGACAGCTGGATGGACAGCTCACCCCGAGCCTCTGACACGTGGTCATTGAAGTAGTCGAAGAGGTTGGTTGTTGTCGAAACGCCGGTCATCGAGTCATGTCTCTGCTCAGATCCTTCCCCTTTGGTTCCTTTTTGAAGCTTCGTCCTTGACGTGTCGAAGCTGTGTGCCTACCTAAGCCTCCCTGTCCGGTATGGGATGTGGCCTGGGGGCCTCATGCCATGCCTTGAAATGTACCGTAGCAGCCGTTTTCCGCGCTTAGCAAGAGGGTTGGCATGCAGATTCGTCCCCTATATGATCGGATCCTCGTAAAGAGGGTAGAAGAAGAAACCCGTTCCGCGGGTGGGCTCTTCCTCCCCGAGACCGCAAAAGAGAAGCCGTCCGAGGGCATCGTCCTCGCCGTAGGTCAGGGTCGCCTGGCCGACGACGGCACCGTGAAAGCACTGGTGGTCAAAGAGGGCGATCGCATCGTCTTCGGCCGCTACGCCGGCACCGAAATCAAGGTGAACGGCGAGGCACGACTCGTCCTCCGTGAGGACGAGGTCTTCGGAATCCAAGAGT
>Ga0315336_1007118_pt1 | contig 10956 bp, 6 predicted proteins | sample ASW5metaG_FD_204512 | JGI IMG/M metagenome (GOLD analysis project Ga0315336, IMG submission 204512) | Ammonia-oxidizing marine archaeal communities from Monterey Bay, California, United States - ASW #5 | ecosystem: Environmental > Aquatic > Marine > Intertidal zone | place: USA: California... | reverse complement strand
CGAAAAAGATCATGCGGTCAAGGCACTCGGACTTGAGGCTCCGGAACCAGCGTTCCATGTAGGCGTTCAGGTTGGGACTCTTCGGCGGCAGCAGGACGACTTCGGTGTCGGTGTTCTGATCGATGAAGTCACACAGGTCGATGAAGCTGGCGTCGCGGTCAGCAATCAGGTGGCTGGCATCTTTCAGGAACCCGTCTTCAGCATCCGTCAGGTTTCGACAGACCTGTTTCATCCACGTGGCATTCGGACTTAGCGTGAAGCCAGCGATCTGCATACGGCGTGTCTTCAGGTGCATGACGGCAAGAACGTAGAACGTGACCAGTCCGTTCCGGGACCAGACTTCGACGGTGGTGAAGTCCGTGGCGAAGATGGAATCCCAATGAGCTTTCAGGGACGTTGACCGCGCTGGCGTCCTCTCGCGATCTGGTGCGGGTTCAATGCCGTGAGCCTTCAGCGCGTTGGCGACTGTTGAGTTAGCAGTGTGGTAGCCGATGTTCTTCAGTGCTCCCTGAATGCGATCACAGCCCCACGTGGGATTCTCCCTGGCGAAGCGAACGATGGCTTTCACGACTTCCTGACGGATTCGAGGCCGACCGGGTTTGCGTTTGTGGCTGGAGTCGAACTTCTTCGCCACGAGTTCGCGGTGCCAGCGGAGCATCGTGTCTGGCGTGACGATGGTGGTCAGTTCCAGTAGAGCCTTTCGGCCAATGGTATAACCCTTCACTGCGAGCAGGCGACGCTGATTGTCATCCAGCGGCAGACGCTTCTTTCCGAGCTTCTTCAGCAGTGTTTCTCGCTGCGCATTCTGGAATCTGATGATCTGTTGCTGTCGCTGGTTCACCATGCCGCAGAGTGCAGCAAGCAGGATGTGCCAAGGCTGGAGCAGGAAGGGCATGTTCGGCGCCCAAATCGATCAGTTTCCGGTACCGAGAGGTGAAATCAAGCGGCGGAGATGAGAGACTTTGGTGAGCCATAAGTCCCGTGTTTCACAGCGTTTTGAGTACGGCGTAGATTTTTGACCCTACGAGGTCACAGCCATGGACAGCACAAGATTTGCCTGCCAGGCAGACGCGAAGCGTCCTACTTATTCACAAACGGGCCGCTTTGGACCACTTCGCGAATCAACGACTTCAGCTTAAACCCATCCTGCTGGGATTTCTCCACGATCGCCTCAATCGTAATCGTGTCAGCCGGAACCAGTTCCCTGGCAAGCGCAAACCGCAACAAGTGAGCCGTAAAAGCCTTGGCAAACCGGCGATTCTCTTGGACGAGCGATTTCTTGAACTGCACCACTTCGGTAAAGTCGTATTTCCTCATCAGCGTGCCACTCGCATCAACCTTCCTGCCATTGGCGTACTGGTCCCGCCAGCGACCAGTAATGTCAAAGTTCTCGAGGGCAAAACCGAGCGGATCGAGTTTCGTATGGCAACGGGCACAGGTCTTGTTTTCACGGTGGGCAGCAAATTTTTCCCGGATCGTCTGGTCCTTGTCACCGGCTTCCTCATCCAGAGGAGGCACATCATTCGGAGGTGGCGCCGGCGGGTCATTAAAAATCACTTCGATAATCCAAACGCCACGGGCGACCGGATGGGTTCGCTTGGGACCCGACGTCATACTTAACATGGCCGCATTGGTGATCACGCCCCCATAACGTGGATCGTCACTCGCCACGCGCTGGAAAGCCCGCGAACGCATCTTGTTTTTCAGATCATTTTCAAAGCGGCGCTGCGCATCGGCGCGATGTTTGTTCAATCCCCGTGGCTTGGGAGCCCGTTTCAGCTCCTCTTCCAATTGGCGTACTTTTTTGTTGACGTCGACCTGGCTCTTGGAAATCTCCTGACGAACCTTCGCCAACTCCGGGGCAATCGACAGGTAGTACTTGGCCAGGGTTTGCTGCTGCTCGTCGTTGCGCTGGTCACTTTCGACCTGCAGCGCGGCTACGATCGGTGCTGGCAGTGGTAGAGTCTTCGCCTTGAAATAGAATCCATACCCACCACCACCGTTGGCAATCTTCATCAGGATGGTGTTTTTGCCGGCCAGCAGGTCGAGTCGCACCTTGTCCTGGTCCGGCGCAACACCACGCGTCACTTTTTTATTAGCAACCAGCTTTCCATTGTGCCAGAGTTTAAAACTGTCATCGCTTCCCAGTGATAGTTCCAATGGCCGAGCGAGCTTGGAATCGATCGTGCGATAGATATAGGTTGCGCAGTTGGCATGCAGAAGCGTGTGTACCTTGCCGTCGACATACTCCTGAACCTCGACCCACTTCATCTTTCCATATTCCTTCTTCAGGTCGACCGCCGTCTCATCGATAAAGGCCTTCTCGTGGGCATTGTTGAAATCACCACCGGCGAAGGGGCCAATGCGGTGCCAGGTGGAAAGAACCACTTCCTCGGAAACCAGTTTCCCCTGGTTCGCTTCCCAGGTTGCCTGTCCTGCTGACAGGTCGACCGTGATGCGCTTCTCCGTGATCGGATCGGCCATCGCCTTTGCCAGGGAATCCATTTCCTGACGAACCGTGGCAAGCGCGGCCTGCAGGGCCTGGATCTTTTCGTTTTTCTGCTTGTTGTCTCGGGCAATCCTGGCTGCGTCCACCGGTGGTGCCTCGAGAGGCGTCTGGTACCAGTCCTGCAAGAAGCGGCTCTGGTAGCTGAATTTCGGCGCGATCAGTTCCACGATCGGTCGGTCTTCGACAAAGACCGTATCGAACAGCAACAGGGGCTCAAGAACCATTTGCAGACTGGCAGGATTCCGTTTGTCGAGGCTAAAGTACTTGTTGATCTGGGGATCGGGGGTAACGGCCAACAGGTTTTCTAGCTGCATCCATTGCGACGGAAACGTGTCTAAGAATCGCTCCACCTTAGGATCGGCCAGCATGCGATCGACCGTTTTGGACAATCCCTCCTGCTTGGCAAGCTCTCCCTTTTCAGCTAACTCCAGCAATTCGTTGTCGGGACAGCTGGCCCAGAGGAAATACGACAGGTTCGAGGCCAGTTCGAACTCTCTTTCCGTAGCATCGGCAGCAACCGAGCGATAGAGAAAATGAGGTGACGAAAGAACGGCAGACGTCACTTTCTTCATACTCTCCGTAAAGGGCACCCCTTGCTTCATGGTCGCTACCGCATACTGCACGTAACGATCAAGGGTTTCCTTGTCGACTGGCCCCCGAAAAGCCATTCTGAGAAACCGAGCCAGTCGCTTTCTGACCTCGGCCGGCAACTCGGTCCCTTCCGGGGGAGCCTTAAAGTAGTCGTTCCAGATGCCAACGTTCTGTTGGTTAAAGTCGGGGCTTTCCACGATCGACACACTCAAGCGGAGGAAGGCGTCCAACAGTAGTGGTGAAAGCGTTAACTGGTCCGCCTGGTTATCAAACCCGTGATTGGCGCGGAGATCTTTTGGAAATGCGCTCACCTCTCGCAAACCGGGCTGTGGGTTCAGTGAATGGGAAGCAACCTGGACAACGTCCGGCAGCTTATCGGTACCACGCTGCAGGTAATTGTCGTGGCGGGTCATCAGCTTTTCCGGAAGGGCAAACACATCCCGTTTCAACTGGAACAGGTCCCTTACCGAGTTATTGTATTGAAACCGGTTCAACCGCCGGATTTTCAGACGCGAGACATTTTTTCCAGCCGTCGCCTGCCTGAGCATCGATTTCAAAGTCACCACCAACTCACCACGCGTCTTCTCATCCAGCGGTGGCTCCCCTTCGGGAGGCATGTTGTTGTTCTCGAGCGCACTGATCATCTGGTCGAGCAACTGTGGCTGGCCCAGGAATTGTCTCTCTCGCTTAAGCGGCTTGAAATTGACCTCCCCGTTGACCTCCGCTCCCCCGTGGCACTTGAGGCATTTCTGGCGGAGCACCGACAACAGGTCCGGATCACCAGCAGCAGTCACCAATTCAGCACAGGTGCTGACAAGAATCAGCATCAGAAAAATCAAGCGCAAGAGAATTCTCGTGGGCATGGGCATCGTGCTGGCCGGATCGGCAACCTCTCAAGCTGGAAGTTTAGGTCCACAAATCGCTGATGACATCTGTACTATCAGCGTAGGAGTCGATCTCCAGGCCCATCAATTGGGCCACCGTCAGCCAGAGATTGGAGTTGAGCGTACCACTCTTGAGCTTGATCAAGCGGCCCTGTTTCAGCTGTCCCTGTCCCTTACCGGCCACGATCATGGGCAAGTCATAGTACTGGTGCGTGGCTCCATCGCCGAGCCCGGCACCGTAGGTGATCACTGAATTGTCGAGCATCGAACTGCCATCAATCTCCTTGATTTCCTTCATCCGCTTGAGCAGGTAGGCACACTGCTGCATGTGGAAGATGTCGATTTTTTGCACTTCCTTGTAGCCGTTACCTTTCTGGTTATGGGTCATGCTGTGATGTTGCACGGGCTTATCGAACACGCCTTCATACATCAGCGTGGCATCCCACCGTTCGGGACCAATCATGAAAGTACTGATATTGGTGATGCCCATCTGGAAGGCCAGCAGCATCAAGTCCGCCTGTAGCCGAATGTATTCGCCACGGGGCAACACCTCGTTCTTGGGGATATCGACATCGGCCTCCGAGATCAGCTTTTCCATCTTCTCGATACGGAGTTCGATATTGCGAATCATCTCCATGAATTCGCCCAACGTTTGGCGATCATCAGGTGCCAGTTTTCTCGCCAGTGATTTGGTATCTGCCAAGACCAGGTCGGCGACGTTGGCAACGTGCTGGCGGTAACTGTCACGCAAGAACAGTCGGTCGTAAAGTTTTTGAGGATCGCGAATCGAGGGAGCAATCTTACCTGGGCCATACCAGGAGATGTTGTCGAATTCGATCGGTTCCTTGGGCGCCCGGAAGCCATTGCAACTGATCTCCAGGGTATTGAAGATACTAGTATGGCCGACCGCGTCGCCGATCACCTGGTCCAGGCTCCGACCATTGGGATGGCGGATGCCCTGTTCCTGGGCCTGCACGGGCGAGAGGCTGGTCAGGTAGCACGAGGCTCCCTGGGCATGGACGTCTTGGCCATTCTTGTAGGTCCGCTCCAGTCCCGTGACCAGGCTAATGTCTTCGGAATACTCCTTGAGCGGTTCCATCGTGGAGGTGAGTTCCAGCGGATAGATGCCAGGTTCGTTGGCGATGCGGCGCTCGTTCTTAGTCTGATCCGCTTTGAACCCGCCGATGAAGTTGGGTAATGTTGCTTCCTCTTCTCCCGGGAAGAAGCAGCGGCGCACAATCCCATTGGGGATATACATGATCACCAGCTTCTTGCTCGGTTTCGTCTCGGCGGAAACGGGTCCAGCTGCTGCAGCCAGCGAATGCAGGACTGGCAGCGTCAGCATGGCTCCCTGGGTTTTGAGAAAATTTCGGCGGGACAGAGTCATCTAGCATTTCCTCGGAAGGCGTCTTTCAGGGCCGTCATCAGCTGGGGCAGGTTTGTGTCGATTTTCGCCTAAGTGAGACGCATCGCACAAGTCAAACTTCCCTCAAGTAGCACAGGTCTGCAAGTCTTCGGACAGAAGGAGCGTGAACGGGGTAGATGTGTCGACGGCTCTTCTGGGTGCCGTTGTACTGGGATGTGTTAACTTCGCCTTCTCGCTGTTGGCGATGCTGACGATCGACAAACTAGGCCGCAAGCCCTTGCTGTTGTGCGGACTGGCTGGCATGGGAATTTCGATGCTTGTCCTGGGGTTCCGGTTCAGTGATTCCACGTTGCCAGCTTCGTCGGGACTGCTGGCTCCTATTTTATCGTTTGTGGCCTTCTATGCCGTCAGTCTGGGACCAATCATCTGGGTGATCGTATCGGAAATATTTCCCACGAAGATACGTGGGGGGGATGGCGATGTGCATGGTAATCATGTATGTCGCTGACTTTGCCGTGACGTTTGCGTTTCCATTGATGATGGAACGCCTTGGTAACGGTATTTTTTACGTCTTTGCCGGGATCTGCATTGCAGGAATCCTTTTTGTTCTTGCCCTCGTGCCTGAAACGAAGGGTAAATCACTTGAAGAAATTGAAACTATGTGGTCGCGTTAGATTCCTGTAAGTCATTAATCGCTGCGACTCAACCACGTTGGAGAAGAAAACATGAGCAATACAAAACACGAATTAAACCGCCGTGAATTCACGAAGACTTCGCTGACCGTCGGAACCGCGGTGTCTCTCGGCACATCAGCGAACGTCTTTGCTGCGGATCAGACGGGCAAAAAGACCAAGGTTGGCGTAATCGGCTGCGGTAGTGTGTCGAGAAAGTATCTGCCGCACCTGAAGAGCTGCCCGTTCGTTGAGTTGGTCAGCACATGTGACATCATACCCCAGCGAAGCAAAACGGCAGCCGAACAGTACAACGTACCCAATCATTATCCCCATATCGACAAGATGCTGGCCGGTGCAGCGTTCGACCTGCTCGTCGATCTGACTGACATGCAGGAACACTATCGGCTGAACAAGCAGGCCCTGGAGGCGGGCAAACACGTCTGGAGCGAGAAACCCATGGCCAATGATCTGGCCGGGGGGCAGGAGTTGCTCGATCTGGCCAAGAAGAAGGGCGTTCGCATATGGGGCGCTCCGACGGTGGTGATGAGCCCGCAGTTCCGCTTCATGGCCAAGACGCTGCGTGAAGGCAAGTTGGGGCGCGTCGCCGCGGCCCACGCCAGCTATGGGAATGCCGGGCCGAGTTGGTCCAGATTCTTTTATGATAAGAACGGCGGCAGCATGCCGGATCTGGGCGTCTACAACTTGATGACACTGACCGGACTATTTGGACCTGCCCGTTCCATCGTGGCCATGTTGAGCATCATCACCCCGACACGGGATATCAGGGGAAAAGGCAGAATCAAAGTCGAGGCCGAGGACAACGCCATGGTTCTAATGGACCATGGCGATGGTGCCATTTCACACATGCAGTGTGGGTTCAATTACCATAAGGGCGGCCATCACGCGGCCACTAATCAATCTCATCACACGATGTCGATCGCCGCCACGGGTGGTTCGATGTACTTGGCCGGATACGATTGGGCTCCCCATGGCGTCGATTTGGCGTTGCGTGCCCAAGGCAACAAGATCGTGCGTCATGTTGTCGACAAGCCGCGTCCTGGAACCGGCCTATATGGCGAGGGCTACTCTTGGCAGCAGGGCGCCTCGCACGTAGCCGAATGTCTGGCCACGGGCAAACAGCCGGAGGTCTCAGCGGAACACGCCCTGCACGTGATTGAAATCATGAATGCCGCCCGAGAGTCTCAGCGGACGGGCCAACGAATTAATATCAAGTCGCAATTCACCCTGCCGACCGTCGAAGGTCCCTAGCATCGCTCACACTTAAAGAACTGAAAAAATAGTTATGACCTTCTAGTCATTCCTGCAATCGCCTGTTGGGCACATCCTGCGGATCTTCAGGCCGCATCCGTACCGCCCAACATTGTTGTGATCTATGCCGATGACCTCGGCTATGGCGACATGCAGTGTTACAACCCCAATCGCGGCAAGATTCCCACGCCACACGTCGACAAACTGGCTTCCCAAGGCATGCGTTTCACTGACCCAGTAGGGTCAAAAAACTCAGCCGACGGAAACGCTCTTCAACAATCGGGTGTTAGCGAAAGAGATCGAGCGCCATTTCGGCCGACCAGCACTCAAGATCGTCCCAACTGTGTCATTTTACGTTGACGTTTCCAATCCACCTCGACGCAAACAGCCCTTAACTGACGCTCTGTGATCGCCTCCTTGCCCTGATCCACTCGCGGCAGAAACAAGATCGCTTCCTGAATGTCCGGAGCGAGATGCAGCAGGTTCATGATCTGGGCGTAGGATCATAAAACTCCGACGCCAGAAAAGCTCTTTGAGAATCGTTTGTTAGCAAGCGAATCGAGTCACGATTTCGGACCTGCTGTTTGTCACAACATCCTGAATGATTGTGTCCGAGTATTCGGACACTGGCTGCTGGCGCGTCCGTCATCCGGCGTCGGTATTGAGGGAGTCATCAAAGTCGGCTCGAAGTGCGTTGTCAGAGTGCTTCGGAGCGCCCTCGGAACAGCGGTTGGCGCAGAAACTATAGTCTGACAGGCACATCTCGCTCGTGCTGGTGCCGCTCAACTCTCGATCGACACCAGCGATTCACACTTTCCGCAGCTGGTGGCTCTGTTGGCTTGAAGTCGTGATTGTCGAGCCGTCCTGCGAGCAGTTTGCAGCTTCTTGGAAATATGGTCACCAGTCTTGAAGTACATTTCGTCGGACGTCTGGCCCTCGAACGCCGAGTGCGGCGGACGCGTGTTGTGTTGTTCGACGTAAAAGCCGACCAAGTTCCGAATTGTTTGTATTGAGTCGAGCCCGTGACGGTCAGTGACCGACGCTGCTGATCGTCGAGCAGCAGTCGCTTGCACTCGAGCTCTTTCAGTAGAGGTGTGATCTGTGTGTTCTGGAACTCAATGTTCTGTTGCTGCCGTGTGTTGGCCATGCCCCAAAGAGCAGCGAGCAGGATGTGCCAGGGATGGAGCAGGAAAAGCATGTTCGGCGACGGAAATTGTCAGTTTTCGATGCCGAGAGATGAAATCAAGCGGCGGAGATGCGAGACTCTGGGGAGCCAAAAGTTCCGTGCTTCACGGCGATCTGAGTTCGGCGGAGTATGTGACGTTACGGCCAAAAACCATCTCTAAGCACGGGATATGTCGATGAGCATCCAACGCGTTGCAGCATTGCTGCTGCTGTTTTCCGTATCGAGCGGTATCGCCAGCGGGCGAGACACCAACATCATTGCCTTCCCTGGCGCCGAGGGCGCTGGCAAGTTTACCAAAGGTGGCCGTGGCGGAGACGTGTATCATGTCACCACGCTTGAAGACTCGGGCCCCGGATCATTGAGAGCAGGTATCAAATCTATCAAAGGGCCGCGCACGATCGTCTTTGATATTTGCGGCATGATTCGACTGAAAACGGATTTGCGGATCAACGATGAATCCTATCTGACGATTGCAGGTCAGACCGCTCCGGGCAAAGGGATTACGTTAGCCGACAGAGCTCTGAAAATTAAGAAGTCTCGTCATATTATCGTTCGCTATTTGCGCATTCGTCTTGGTGACGAGAACAAGTCCGCCGGAACCGGTCCGGACTGTATCACGGTCGACTATGACGATCATATTATCCTCGATCATCTTTCGCTAAGTTGGGGAATCGACGGCAACGGCGATTTTCGAGGCCTCAAGCATTCGACGGTGCAGTGGTCGATCTTCAGCGAAGCGCTTCATGACTCTGGTCTCCATCGTGAAAAAGCACATGCGATGTGCACGTCCTTTAGGGATAGTGAAGGGTTTGCGACGTTGCATCACAACATCTACGCCACCAGTCGTAATCGACACCCTTCGACTTCAGGTGGATCCCAAGTTTTTGAGTTCTGCAACAACTTGGATTTTAATTGGACCACGGGGCACAATATCTCAGGTGAAAAATTCAATCTGATCAATAATTATTATAAGGCTGGGCCTATGATGAAGCCAAAACTGCCTCTTCAATACAAAACCAAAGAGCCTCAGCCTGTCTCGCGCGGATACTTTTCGGGTAATTACTTCGATGGCTTACCAGACAAATACAACCACGACAATTTTTCTGCTATGAACTACAATGCGTTTGGTTCCAAGTATACACGCACGACCCGAAAGTTCTTCGAAGTCTCAAAACGTTTTGACGCAGGCAGGTTTAGGCTGACAAATATTCAAACGGCTAAAGAAGCATACCAATCATGCCTCAAGAAGAGCGGTTGCTCGCTGGTGCGTGATACCGTCGATGAGCGACTCATCAAAACGATCATCGACAAAACGGGGAAAGTCATCGATTCTCAGAACGAGGTAGGTGGCTGGGACATGTATCCATCGGTTGTACGCCCGGCTGGTTTCGATACCGACCAAGACGGCATGCCTGATTCGTGGGAACTTAGGATGGGCCTTAACCCCAATGACCCGGCCGACGGCAAGAAAGATCACAACCGCGACGGCTTTACCAATCTTGAGGAATACATTGACAGTCTGACGCAGAGATAACAAAGGAGTTGCCATAAAGAGACGCAACGCTCTTCAGGCCATTGGCGCGGCAGCTTGTTCGGAAGCCTACACTGAGGTCCGATCGTACGCAGCCGATCAGGCAGCTTCCCAACACCTTTTCCCGAAAACGGCCTTCCCGTTTCGGGTTTGGTGTAAAGGCAATTCGCTGGCCCGGCGCTAACTCAGATAACTCCCCAGGACGGCCACTATGTCCATACCGGATTCGGTGTGACGCCATTTTGTCCGTCCCAACGGTATTTTTCTGTCACACGCATGCGGATCCTGAATCGGGTCCGGTCAGAATACTGAGATGGGCAACAAGTTCTTTGAAAACCGGATTTGAGTGGCGAAGTCTACCCTGCTGTGTGCCAGGAGATTCGGGACTTTTGGCGCGACTTCTCGTCAGATGTCGCGCCTGCTGTCGACCCCACATTGGCTACGGAGGAATCAGCGATGCGGTAGCCGAGGTTCTTCAGCGCTCCTTGAACGCGATCGTAACCCCATGTGGGATTCCCAGTCGCAAAGCTCACGATGGCATCCACGATTTCTTGTCGGATGTGTGGGCGACCGGGCTTTCGATTGACACTGGAATCGAACGTCTTCGCGACCATTTTCCGGTGCCAGCGAAGAATCGTGTCGGGCGTGACGATCGTTGTCAGCTCGAACAAGGCGTTGCGACCGATGACCTGTCCTTTCACAGGCAGGAGCCGACGCTGGTTGGCGTCGAGCAGTAGTCGCTTGCGCCCGAGCTTGTTGAGCCGAGCTTCGATCTGAGCGTTCTGGAACTCGATGATCTGTTGCTGCCGGTGGTTGACCATACCGCAGAGTGCGGCGAGCAGGATGCGCCAGGGTTGGAGCAGGAAGGACAGGTTCGGCGCCGAAAACCGCCAGTTTCCCGTACCGAGAGGTGAAATCAAGCGGCTGAGATGGAAGACTCTGGGGA
>Ga0315336_1007116_pt1 | contig 10958 bp, 7 predicted proteins | sample ASW5metaG_FD_204512 | JGI IMG/M metagenome (GOLD analysis project Ga0315336, IMG submission 204512) | Ammonia-oxidizing marine archaeal communities from Monterey Bay, California, United States - ASW #5 | ecosystem: Environmental > Aquatic > Marine > Intertidal zone | place: USA: California... | reverse complement strand
ACCTTAACTCGCCGATGAAACCGTGTAGACACACTGTGAATTGGCGAGTTAAGGTTTCGACACGTCTTGGCGGAGAGATCTGCGATCGTAGCAGGAAAAGCACTGAGATATGCGGGCTAGAATCCTTCACCGCCGGGATTGAAGCCCGGCAAGGTCGCCGAGCCTTCCCATGATTGCGGTGCGTTCCATGGCATGTCCGACTCGTATGTCGTGCAACCTCCAGCGCTTACGAGCAAAAGCATGAGCAGTGAGAGTAATTTCAATTTGGTCACACGACAAGTGGGAGTTGCCTTTAGTAGAAGGCGACGTCGCCAACTTCGACAGCCAATTTCAGGTAGGAGCGGTCGATATCAAGAACCGCCAAACGATCATCCAAGTGAATCTGAGAAAGCTTGGCTTTGGTGACAAAGGTCTGGTAACCAGGACCGCGTTTCACCAGCAGATCAACCGATGGCACCGTCGCTACAATACTGTTCTCGGCCATCCTTTCCTGCAGACTCGTTATCTCTTCAAGAAACTTCTTGTTGATCGCCAGAATCATGTAATTCCAATCATTGTTGACGGAAACAATCTTTCCCTTCTCACCGGCTTCAACCAGGCCGCCGGGCTCGATTTTGGGTCTTAATGCGGCTACCGGTGCGGCTGTGCTACCCGGTTGATCTTCTTCGAGGTTCGCTATTCTGTCCTCGTGACGAGCAATCTCTTCGATGAGGGAGAAAATTCTGTCGTCTTTCTCGCCGACCTCCCTCTCAAGGGTGTTCTTGTCGTTGCTTAGCGCTTCGGCCTCGTCCTCGAGTTCTGCTATCCGATCCTCGGCATCGGAAACTGTGGTCTCTATGTCCTCGTTTGCGGTTAAAAATTCCCGAAGTCGTTGTTTGTGAGCATTGGAATCTTCGATCGCGCTTTCAAGCTCTTCTCGCAAGTCCCTAAGCTGGACGCGCGTTTCGTTTAAACTGGCGTACTGAGCTTCAGCCGCAGAAACGAGTTTCTTTACTTCGAGAGAAGTGGAACCATGCCCTTGTGCCGTATTGTTGAAATTGATTTTGATGGGCGACTGATCGGTAGACTCGAGATGCCCTTTATATTCGGTCCAGTATTCAGACTCCTCGACCGACGCAACCGCACCTTGCTGAACGGTCGCAATATCACGCGCGGAATATTCACTTTCACTGGGCTCGGCCCGGCTGCCATCAATATAAGATGCCAGCTCGCTCAAGCTGTCTTGCATCGCAACGACGCGGTCCTTCAGAAGTTCCCGTTTCTGGAAAAGCATATACCCCAGCGCAAACGCCGCAGCGCTGAGCAGCAACAGCAGGACCGTTAATAATTTTGTTAGTTTCGCCATGTTCGTCTTACTCGCTTTATGTATACCTGACTGTCGAGATCGTCTTTTGTGATACAATCTCCTATTGAAAGCCTAATTCCCGCTTGGAGGGTTAAGCAAGCGAAATCTTACCGGAAGAACGTTGCCCCGGAAACAAATGCGTTAAATTTATTGACTATAATCAACTCACAAAAGGCTATCCAGAATTCGTCAGTTGCGATTGATGGCCTTAATACGAGACGCTGTTTATGAAAGACCCGGAACACGCAATGCAAATGAAACCGTCCTGCTATGGCCCAATCAGAATTGAAATTGACCGAAAAATAACGCTTTAGTACAGGTTTTACGTGAACGTCTCTGCTCAGTCATTTCTCGCCATTCTGCTCGGATGGCTCCTCCTTGCCCAGGCTCTACCCGCCTATTCGCTCAGCGAGGCCGAATTGCAAGTGGAGCTCAATTATGCTGAGGGCCTGATTAATTTGGAGCTTCCCGGTTTCGCGGACAAAGTGCTCGAGAAACTGGAAACCAGCCCCGAAACAAAAGTTCTCAAAATTGAAAGTTTTCTTCTCACCGGTCAGTTCGACAAGGCCAAGCAGATAATCGGGAATGAACCGGACCAGAACAGCGACAGCGCTTGGCAGATGAAACTCGCACTGGCTGACAGTTTTTTTGCGTTCGACAGGTACGGGGAAACCAGGGGCATATACGAAAGCTTTTTCAATGCATTCAAAGAGAGCTCGCCGGAAGACATTCCGGCATTCTTTGTCGACTCCTGCTACAGGTACGCGCAGATGATGTTGAGATTGAACGACCGAAAGGCTGCGATTGAGGCATATCGACGAGCAGCTAAGAGTGATCCGCCAAGACATACTGAGCGGCAGATATCAGCCGAAATGGCCGAATTGATGCTTACGATGGCGGAAACATCCGACGAGACGAGGCGGGTAGAAACGCTTTCGGAAGTAGAAGCGGTTGCCGATAAACTCTTATGGGTTCAGGACATCTGGTATGGCAAGGGGCTTGTGTTAAAAGCGCACGTCGCATTCCTCAGAGGCGATGCCGAAGGTGCCATGAAGCTTGTTGAAGACTTCAAGCCGCAGCTTATTGCAGTTGGCAAGCAATTGAAGGAGCAAAACCTGAGCGATCTTAGCCCAATGGCCCAGGCGCGATACCTTGTAGCAGTCATGGCACTTGGCGAAGCCAAGCGGATGCTCGATGAAGGGGACAATCGCACTGAGATAGAAGCACTGATGACAGGAAGAGAAGAAAGAGGCGTGCGAAAGAAACCCAGAAAAATTCCCGGGGCGCTTCAGCATTTTCTAAACGTCTTCGTGCTCTATCCCGATACACCATGGGCCGCGGATGCGGGACTTCGTTTTGAGGAAACAAAAAAGATTCTGGAGGAGGAGTTTGGACGAACAATCAACTTTAAAGTCAGTGATGAACAGTGGCGAAAGGTCGCTGAGAGCCAGTTCAGACACGCCAAGGCGCTCTTGAATCAGCAACAATACAAGGAAGCTGCTGAACGATACCTTATGGTCGTGAATCGATTTCCGGAATCACTCACAACCGTCGGAGGCCTGAAGGATCTTGCTCATTGCTACATCGAGCTGGCTAACGAGTTACGTGCAGATACCGTCATTCATTACCTCGCGGAGCGCTTCAACAAAAACGAGAAACGTTCAGATGAGGCTGGCGATGCAATATTAGATATTGCCAGAACGTACAGAGAAAGGGGCCGGGAAGATCGATATGATGCTGTCCGTGATGTGTTCTTCGAACATTTCACGTCGCACCCGATGACCGCACGCTTGCTCTACTCGGCCGGAAACGAACGATCTACTGAAGGCGACATTGAAGGCGCGCTGAAATACCTCGAAAAAGTTGTGAACGACCACGCAAGTTCTCCGATCTCGTATGATGCAATGAGCAGAGTTGCCTCCGCGTACAACGAACTGGGCGAGAAGGAAAGCGAGGTTAAATGCCTGAAGTCATACACCAAGAAGCTGATTTCCGACGATAGAACTAATCATGACCTAATTACGGGTCTCTACCGTCTGGCGTCGGCCTTCAGACAGCTTGGCAGCAAGTATTATCCATCGGCCATCAAGCGGTACAAGGAAGTCATTGAGCGCCTGGAACAGAGTCCGAAAAAGTATACCACGAGTAAGCAGGAGGCCGACAAGAATCAGGAGATTCTCGAAGCCGCTAAGTTTTACAAGGCGTATTGCTATGCAAAATTAACGCCGCCGGAGAACAAACCGGAAGATCTATACAAGCAGTACGCAATCAGGATGTACATGGATCTCGAAAAAGCGCATCCCAAATCATCTCGCGCTCCACAGGCTCTGAGCCAGGCCGGAACACTCTGGACAGTGCTCAGGGAACCTACGAAGGCGCAACGGGTCTTTCGGTCGCTCAAGGAAAAATATCCGAGATCACAGGAGGCACAGAACGTCGACTTTCTGCTAGCTATGTCATTGATGGATATTGGAATGCGCAACGACGCTATTGAGGTGCTTAAGAAGATGTTTGCCGGCAATAGCACATATTCCCTCGGGCAGATTCTGCCTGCTGCGAATGAATTGTTCAAAGCGGGAGAATACACGATCGCGATCAACGCGTATGATCGCGTACTGGCGGCAGGGGGTGATCGTGCCTACACGGAAGCCGCCCTGGTCGGTAAGGGGAGAGCGCTAGTAGCACTTGAAGATTACAAAGACGGCGCAAAAATACTTGAAGAGCTGTTCAATAATTACCCAAAAACATCGTTCACCGTGGATGCCGCGTACGACCTCAGTCGGGCCCTTGCGCGTCTGGCGCTCGAGGAACCTGATTCGGGAAAACGCCTCGAGATCTTTAACGCGTCTATCGTGGCAATGCAGAAGGTGCTGGCTTACGATCCGCAACGCCGTGGGCAGGCGAATGTTGAAGTTGCACGGATACAAGAACTCAAGGCCGAAGCGGAAAGACAAGACGGAAACGCTGCCGGCGCTAAGCGGTTCCGCAACGAAGCAATCGCCGCATATCAGACCGTAATTCTTTTCGAGGATGCGCAGGACGCGATCATTCGCCCACATCTGGAGGACGCATACCATGCATGCATTCAATTATTTCTTGAAGCAGAGCAGTGGCAAGAAGCGTTCGACGATGCGAATGAATATTTAGACGTATTTCGCGATCCGAAGTACGAAGCGGAGGTGCGGAGTTGGAGAAGCAAAGCGGCGGCAAAGTTGAGGACGATGGATTCGCAGGATGTACCTGCGCCCGTCGCGGAAGACGGCATCGGCCCGACCTAGTGCACCGTCCAATAAATAAGTGTACATTTGATTGGGCTATTTTGGATGCAGAGGGAAACGGCAACATGGCGGGTCACGAAAGTGATGCCTGCGGCAACGGGAGAACCGTTATGACAAGAATGAAACGAAAGTCGATTGTCACACTCGTGCTTTGCATTGGCTACGGGATTACAACATTCGCCCAGGTAGACGGGAGGATAAAAATCAAAGGCAGTGATAAGGCCGTCTCTGGAAAAATTCGATGGTCATCGGCGGAAAAAGCCTATGAAGTTGTGCGCCAGGACACAGGGCGAAGTACACGTGTTCCTCTGCGAAATGTTAAGCGGCTAAGCGTGAGCAAGCCCTCCGGCCTGGAAGCGGCAGTGAAGAAAGTCCGCAACAGATCATATGAAGGTCCGCACATTGAAGAATTACGGCGAATCGTGTCGGTCTATCAAATGCTCGAGCACGACATGAAGGCGGGCGCGTATCTCGCGGAGGCACAGCTCGCAACGGGCAATACCAGGCAGGCCGCCGCGACATGCAGGAAAGTAAAGGAAAACCGGAGCACGTTGGAACTGTCTGGCGAATTTGTACGTGTGTATTGGCGCACGTTGTTGGAAGAGCAGAATTACGCCGCATTGCAGCAGGAGATTAAGGAAACGATCGAAAAAGGATCGCGGCCTGCAGCGGCCGTTGCGCAGTTGATGCGGGGCGACATGGATATGCGCAAGGGGATGTATGAAAACGCGCTTGTTGATGGTTACTTGCGGACGGTGATTCTCTTCAATGATGTGCCTGCCGTCCAACCCGAGGCGCTGTACAAGGCGTCTCAGTGTTTCGATGAACTTGGAGACGCCGCAAATGCCGAGAAAATGCGCAAGAAACTGCTCGCCGCCTACCCCGACAGCAACTACAGTAAAACCATTCAGACAGGGGGATAATGGCATAACGCGATAGTGTGACATCAATCTACACGATGTAAGTTGGCTGGATTTCTGAAGGAAAGCGAATATGAAGAACGTACTGCCGTTGTGGCTGGCATGCCTCGTCGCAGGATGTCTGACGGCTGAGCTCGCGGTTGCACAGGACGCTACTCCGGCAGCAGACGATGCCGCCAAACCCACTGCCGAACAAGCGGAGAATGCCGGAGAGGCTGCCGCGACAGAGCCCAACAAGGGATCGGGCGGTTTTCTCAGCGTGGTACTCAATTCCGGCGGGCTCGGCGTTACGCTGTGGATCGTTCTTTTTGGAGCGGCCGGAGCGGCTGTTTATTTTGCGGTTGATTGCGGCATTACCGTCAGGGCGAAACGAATCATGCCGGCGGCACTAGTCGAGAACGTCACAGACGCCATGGCCGAAGGAGACGTTCTGAAAGCCCTGAAAAACTGTGAGGATGAACCCGGCCCACTGGCCAATGTGCTGACCGCAGGCTTCAGCCAGGTCGAAGAGGGATTCGATGTCATTCAGGAGGCGGTGACGACGTCAGCCGATCTTGAGACCGAGCGAATCATGCAGAAACTGACGTGGCTTGCCGTCGTGGGCAACCTCTCGCCCATGCTTGGCCTGCTGGGTACGGTTCAAGGAATGATCGGGGCATTCAGCGAGCTTGCCGGTGGTGCCCCGGATATCGGAGCTCTTGCCCAACAGATCTCACAGGCCCTGTACACAACCGCGATGGGGTTAATGATCGCTGTTCCCTGCGTCGCTGCATTTTACGCATTTCGAAATAGCGCTAATACGATCGTTCTGCGTATGGAAGCGATGACAATGGAGCTTATCAAGGACCTCAGAAATGTCGAAGTCGTGGATGAGTGAGGAAGTAGCCACGTCGGCGGCATAGCCGCCAAGTGGCCACTTGCGCCGGAGGCGCGACGTGGCGGGTAGCGAGTAGCGAGTAGCGGAGGATGAAACACCTTTTTCAGCTCAGTCGTTAAAGTTGAGCTCGAATCCGCCTACCCTTGGCGCCGCCAGTCGCCTCGTCTCAAATTTTCAACTTGGAAGCAACCCGCCCGCACCGAGGCGAAGACGCACGACACGACACGACACGACACGACGAGTAACGTTGTGAGCCAGCAACCGATAACGAATAACCGATAACCGGCAACCAATTACGAACATGTCGAAACGCGGAAGACACGAGGGCGAAGGACAGATCGACATGACACCCATGATCGATGTGGTCTTTCAACTGATCATTTTCTTTATAGTTGCGATTACAATGCAGAAACAATTTAACCCGGAGATCGAGTTGCCTAATGCACCCAGAGGCAGAGAAATCATCGGAGACAATCCGCGTACATTTATCGTTGAGGTTAACCGTCGCGGATGGATATCGATCCACGGCGCGCAGCTTACCCGAGATAAATTAAGGCAGATCATGATACGGCGCTACGATCGCTATGGCCAGTTTCCGGTATTGATACGCGGCGATCTTAATACAAAACATAGCGACATTCAGTCCGTCATGCAGATCTGTGCCAACGCCGGACTTTGGAAAGTCAGTTTCGTGGCAATCAAAGAAAAGAAGACATGAAACAGACTCGAGAACGGAAAGTGGCCGATCAGCCCAAGCTGGAAATGACGCCCATGATCGACGTTGTTTTCCTATTGCTGATTTTCTTCATCGTCACCCTAAAGCAGGAGGACATTCTTGCGCGCCTTGACGTCAACCGGCCTTCGGCAGACCAGAGCTCAGAACCGCCAAAGGTCGATCTGCTTGAGATCGTAGTGTATGATGAGGAAAGGTTGGGCGGCGAGGGGTTTAGTTTCAGAGGAAGGGCGGTGTCCTTGGAGTACCTTGAAAAAAGGCTGCGACGCATAGGTCAATACAGCAGTACGATCTCAGTGGTCATCAAATGTGAACCTGATTCTCGCCACGAGAACCTGGTTCAGCTTCTCGATGTCTGCGCTGCCGCCGGGTTGAAGAATCTTTCGGTTTTCAGTTTATGAGCCCGCGTCGGAGTGTATCCCGGAACGGCTGAGTTGGAGCGTTGCGGCTAAGAAATCCGGGATGGAAAACGTCCATATCTTGAATAGGAGGCCACGGACTGTAGGCACGGAAGTCGCAACTTAATCCACGGATCCAGAAGTTCAATTGTCATGGCTAGCAATCTCCACAAGCATCACGAAGATCATGGTCACCACAGCATGATGGAGATCTTCGAAACGCTGTCATTTCGCGAGAAGTGGCAGAAGGTGTTTCGCGGCATGTCCAAGCCGAAGAATAGCGGGGATTACAAGTATGCCAAGCTGCAATTGCAACGCCTGTTTGCGCCACTTGCTGCAATTGCCGTGCCGGTCCTGGGACTGTGCATTGCAACGACCATTGTCGTGACCAAGCCGCCAACTCGCGAAATCGAAATTCAAATCATTGACCCGACGTCGCTCGATGAACTGGAAGAATTCGAAGAGATTTTGGACCAAATCGAGCCTCCGGACGAAATTGAAATCATTCAGCCGGATGACTTTAATTTCAGCGAGGTTGTTTCGGATCTACCCCACGTGAGCCCACAGGTAATGAGTGGAGTTGCGCTGGCAAAAAGCCCTGTTGTAATGAAGGGTATACAGGTTGGGGGCCTTCTTGGTGGCCGCGACGAGAAATCGCGCAAGGAGGCCATCGTGGAACACGGTGGGACTTCACGAACCGAGGACTCGGTTCTGATGGCGCTGCGATGGCTCAAGGTCAATCAGGCCGGCGATGGTTCGTGGACACAAGAGGGAGGAGCGAATGCGGCGCCAATGACGGCGTTTGCGCTACTGACGTTTCTTGCAAACGGCGCAACGCCGACAACATCGGAAGAGTTTGGCGACTCGATTCAACGTGCAATCGAATTCCTGCTGAACGACCAGGAACCGGGCGGGCTATTCAAAAGCCGCGACGGCCACAACTATGCTCATCCGATTACAACTTACGCGCTCTCCGAAGCTTTCGCCCTGACGTCCGTACCCATGATCAAGGCGGCGGCCGAAAAAGCGGCGATACGAATAGTTGAGGGCCAGCACGAGAGCGGTGGGTGGAACTATAATCTGAACTTCGCAAAGAATGAAAAGGGTCAGATTCGCGACGACACGTCGTACATGGCATGGTGCGCCCAGGCGTTGAAGGCCGCCAAGATGGCCAGGCTCGATGTACCGGGACTGGATCGCGCAATGAAGCGGGCCATTTTGGGGTTTAAGAAAAACGCCAGCCCTGCCGGCGGGTTTGGATATACAGAACCAGAAGCAAAGGGTGGTTTGACTGGTGCCGGAGTGCTTTGCATGCAACTGCTTGGCGCAGCGAAAGATCCTGATACAAAGAAGGGGCTTTTGGTATTGGAGTCGAGAACGTGCAAGTGGGACGATTCGTCCGGGGCCTATCCGCTTTACTATTGGTATTACGAAACCCAGGCCAAGTTTCACAGGGGTCAGACCATCTGGAAAAAATGGAATCGTGAATTTGCCCCAACCTTGGCCGCAAATCAGAACACAGAATCGGGCCAATATACGTGGAAAGATGAGCCCTATAGAATTGGATATTGGGTATCACCGGGCAAGAAGGAAGGTCACGGAAAAGTTTATAGCACAGCACTCTGTGCACTAATGCTGCAGGTATACTATCGGTACCTGCCGACGTTCAAAGCACCCGCCGAAATTCCCCTCGAAGATCTCACAATGGGCGAGGATGCAGAGGAAATCGACATCGAGATTCTGTAGGTGAGTGGAAGAAGGTTTCAGGTCTCGACCATCTGGCGACGCAAGGAGTGAATCACTAGGAATACGTCGCGAGAGACCTACGATCAGCCTATTGAAACCTGAAACCACCCGATTGGCGGCGAAGCCGTCAGCCGGGCATCCAGCCTTGTCTCAGCCGGTAGCCCTGCTTATGCTGATCTGCATGGCGAGCGAAACGCAGATCAGGGTACTGCCGGTACACGTAGCAAACAAAATCGCTGCCGGGGAAGTCGTAGAGCGTCCGGCATCGGTCCTCAAGGAACTTGTCGAAAATGCCCTCGACGCCGGCGCTACCCAGATTGACATTACGATAACAGCGGGGGGGCGCAAACTCATTGCGGTCAGTGACAACGGACGAGGAATGAGTCGCGATGACGCCTTGCTTTGCATCGAACCTCAGGCAACCAGCAAGATTCGCGATGTTGACGACATCGAAAACATAAACACGCTTGGATTTCGCGGAGAAGCGCTTGCAGCAATTGGTTCCGTGTCGCGATTCAAATTGACAACGTGTGAGTCGGAATCCGAAGGCGGGACCGAAGTGACCGTAGCCGGCGGAAAAATCCAGGACGTTCGCGATGTGGGGTGTCCCGTCGGAACAAGCATTGAAGTGCGCGATCTTTTCTTCAATGTCCCCGCACGTCGAAAATTTCTGCGCACCCATCAGACCGAGCTCGCTCATGTCCGGTCAGCTTTCCTGGTGCAAGCGCTTGGCTGTACTCGTGCGGGCTTCTCATTGAATGTCGACGGGCGAGAGATTTATCGGCTCGCGGGGGAGGGCGAATTCGAAGACCGTCTTCGCGATCTTTTCGGGCCCGAATACAGCGAAAATCTTGTTCAAGTACACCGCGATGGCGGCGTCCTTAGAATCACAGGGTACATCAGTCAGCCAACGTTGAGTCGAGCCGACCGCGACGAGCAGTTCATCTACGTAAACGGACGCGCAACAAGTGCTGCGGTGATTGGTTTCGCGATTAGAGAAGCGTACCGAACCTGCATGCCCAAAGACCGGCATCCAGCCGTTTTCCTCCACCTCGGAATTGATCCGGGGTATGTCGATGTAAACGTACATCCAACGAAAAGGGAAATCCGGTTTAGAAAACCAGGAGAAGTGCGCGACGTCTTGATCGCGGCGATGGATAGTTCGCTCGGCGGCAACGGCGCAATTTCGTCGAAGGGCGCGTGGAAGGAAGAGTCGAGAAAACGTCCTGGCGGTACGGAAATTCAGATGCGAATTGAGAATTTGCCGGAGACCCCCGTGTTTCACTATCCGCGAGCAGAACAGGTGCCGGTCGACGATTGTGGTATGGCGTTCGCGCCACGGGAGGATGCCACATTGGTGGAGACGAAGGCTCCCGCAGATGCAGATGATTCGTTCGATAGTCCCTGGTCGTGGTGCCGTGTCGTTGGTCTCGTTGGGGGACAATTTGTCGTTCTGGAAACCGAGGACGGCTACGTCGTCATGGATCCTCGCGCCGCCCATGAGCGAGTTCTGTATGAAAGGTTCCTGGCCGATGTCACAAAAGGCAGAATCTCCTCTCAGAGTATGCTGATTCCCGAAACCGTAGAGTTGCAACCCGCAGACGCCATGCGCGTTCGCAAGCATGTGGACCTTTTGAAATCCATGGGCTTCGGGGTATCTG
>Ga0315336_1007115_pt1 | contig 10961 bp, 9 predicted proteins | sample ASW5metaG_FD_204512 | JGI IMG/M metagenome (GOLD analysis project Ga0315336, IMG submission 204512) | Ammonia-oxidizing marine archaeal communities from Monterey Bay, California, United States - ASW #5 | ecosystem: Environmental > Aquatic > Marine > Intertidal zone | place: USA: California... | reverse complement strand
ACGCCCTCGTCTACTACGACAAGAAAGCCGGGAGCTTCACCGGGCCGGACTGGGCTCTCGCAGACGTGGGCGAGGTCCTCGATTCCGAGTGGAAGACCCGTCTCCCAGAGGCCCTACAGGAGCTCTATCCCGACTCCCAGGACCACGAGCCCAAGAAGGCCTGGGGCACAGACTGCTTCCCACATCCACCTATTGGGTCGGACAAACCCGCATTCTTCCCCTACCACCCCAACGCGGGGACGGTGGTCACCGACATCGCAGTCAAGGCGATCGAGAAGCTGGACATGGGCTCCGACGACAAGCCCGACCTCCTGACCGTGAGCTACTCCCAGACGGATTACGTCGGACACATGTTCAGCCCGCAGTCCCGCGAAGCCATGGACGCAATGCTGGTGGTCGACCAGGACCTCGAGCGCCTGTTCACGCATCTCGACACAAAGGTCGGCGCCGGCAAATGGAGCGCGGTGCTCTCCGCCGATCACGGCGCAGCTCCGGGCAGCTGTCGTCGCGTCGAACACGAGGCGTTCAACAAGACCGCCCAGGACGCCTTCAACAACGCCGGCTTCGAGGGCAAGATCGCCTTCATCGAGCCCACCTTCTATCTCCCGCCCGAGATCTCCAAGGACCCGGAGAAACGAACCAAAGCCTCCAAGGCCATTGTCGACGCCATCGGTGACTATGACGGCGTCGCCGGCGCGTGGGCCTGGCGGGACGAGGGGGGCTTCGGCGAGGACACGCCCTACAAGCAGTCCTATCTGGAGTCCGTGGACAACGTGCGTTCGGGGGACGTCTTCGTGATGATCGAGGAGGGCGTGCTCTTTACCTGGAAGGGCGGGACGACCGGCAGCAGCCACGGGACCCCGTACGACTACGACGCACTCGTACCCTTCCTCGCCTACGGCAAGAACATCCGACCTGGCGCCTCGAACGTCGAGGTGGATGTGCGCCAGATCGCCGCAACCGTTGGTGCCCTGCTCGGCGTCGGTGCGCCGGCGCAGGGCCTGCAGGAACCCGTCACGGCCGCTCTGAAATAGCCCCTATTCCTGCGCTTCGGGCGCATCGGCTTCGTCGAACACCGCCTCGTCCTCGGGGCCATCAACGGCGTTTGCACCACTGGCGGCAGCCTTCGCTTTCGCCTTCGCGGCCTTCGCGGCCTTCGCCTTGGCCTTCGCTTTGCGCTTGCGCTTCGCCGACTCCAGCTCGCGTTTGAGCGCCAGGCGCCGCGGCTCGAATTCCTCCCAGACTTGGAGACCGTCCTCGCCATCTGCGACGCGTCGGATGACGAAAAGAAAGCCCCGTCCTCGATCATCGCCGACATCTACCTCCGTGAAATCGGGGACGTAGACATCTCGGACAGCGTGGGGAACGATCCACCGGTTGGTGCTCTCGTACATCTGCTTGGCGGCGTTGACCCCGAAGACGTATCGGCTGAAGAGGATGTCCGGTTCGTACTCGATGAAGAAGATCGGCGGCACCATCTTGTCGTGGCCGGGCGACTGGTCGAGGGCGTCGGGGGAGATCTCTCGCAGCGCGACTTCTCGGCTCACGAGTCCATATTGGTCGTAGATGTACAGCTCGGAGTGATACCCCAAAGCCCCAATTGCCCTGGAGACCACGGTGGTGTCGCGGTCGAGTGCGGCCCGCAATGCCCGACCGCGGACCGCAAACTGGCGGGTGTTCATGAGCATGTTCTCCCAGCGCGCCCACTCGGTCATGAACTCGCGATCGGAGTGGCGGAAATGCAGGGGTTCACGTGCGAAGTTCGGTATCAAGTGCACGTCGAAACCGGGGAGTAGATTGCCGATCACGAGTGCGGCGCCCCCAAGGGCCACGACCATTCGACGCACGCCGCGGTCGAGCGACCACCGATGCTCGGCGACGTTGTCCAACGACTGGAGCGCAAAGCCCCCGAGCACGGCGAGGAAGGCCAAGCCACCGACGAGCATTCGTCCCATGGGCATGAAGTCGCCACCAACGGCCACGGCCCACACCGGAAACGCAGCAGCGAGGGCGACGATCGCCAGTCCTTGGCCCTGGCGCCAGCGGATCGCGGCGGGCGCACCCGCGAACAGAAACACCTGTGGAACGAAGGTGAGCCAGAACAGCGCGAGGTACTGCCCCCCACGTGAAAACCGCTCCATGCCAACGGCGACTTTGACGTGCACCGGGTTGGGAACGAGGTCGCCGAAATAGAGAAATCGGCCGATCGAGAGAATCGCGAAGAAACTGCCCACGATGGCGGCACATATTGCAATGGGCTGGAGGATCTCGCGCCGGTCGGTCATCGCCTCGTCGCGCATCGCGGCCAGAGCGGCGAGCACACAAATGACCGCGAACCAGCCAATTCCCTCGACGCGCAGGCTGACAAGGGCCAGACCCGCGACGGAACCGAACTTCCAGTCGCGCGCGAGCACAAGCCGCTCGAACGCCGCAAACGCGGCGAGCGCCGAGGGCATGGTCTCCAAGCCCGACGTCGACCACACTGCGAAAGCCGGATTGCACCCCAGAAGCAGGACGACGATGGCGCTCACATCGGCGTTGAAGGGGAGGTGCGCGAGGAGCGCGCGATGAAGATAAAAGAGCAGTGCGGCGCCACTTGCAGCCGAGATCACCAGCATCCACACGGTGGGATCGAGCAGGAGCGCCTCGAAAATCGCAGCGATGAGGACCCAGAGTAGGTTCGAAAATCCCTCGATGGGCTCGTCGGTGACGTTGAAGCGAATGCCAAAGCCGTTGGCCAGGTTGCGCGAGTAGCGGAACGAGATGTACGCGTCGTCGCACATGAACCGATAGCGCCACGACAAAGCCAGGTACGGCAGGCACAGAGCAGCGGAGACCCAAATCGAGGTGGCCGATTTCCCTTCGGTCAAGAGTCCTCCTCGAAACATCAATTAAGTGACGCGCTTGCGCGCACCACAGCAGAGCGATTCGGACCCGGACGCCTCACAAACACCATCAAAACTACGTTTCGATGGAGCATTGTGGTCGACCAGGTACAGAATCGGGCGCCTTCGGCCGCGTCATCGTCTCTCCTTCAATGCCCAGCGCATGCTACACCCCCAACGTGCAGGATCGCGTCCCATCGTGGGCTTTTGTCATCGCCGCCCTGGCGGTCGTCGTCCACCTGTACTTCGCGCTCTTCCCATTGCCGGCCGGCGCCGGACCGATGAAAAACACGCTCGGAAGGGACATGGCGTCGTATTACTACGCAGCTCAGGTCGCCGCATCCGACGGAGATCCCTACGACGTCGACGCCCTCTCAGCGGCGGCTCGGGCCGACAATACGCGGGACGAAGTGCACCCGTACTTCTATCCCCCACCCTTTCTGATCGCGGTGGCATGGGTGCTGCCACTGGAGCTCGAGGCCGCCTACCGCATCGGGTATTGGCTCGACGAACTGTTCCTGATCATCGCGATGTTGGCCCTGTGGCGATGGTGGATGCCGCTGGGCCGCGCAGTGCCCATCGCCATTGCGGTCTGGGCGGGCCTGATGTTCCCGATCTCTTATGGACACGTGATGGGCCAGGTGAACGGGCTCGTCCTCGCCCTGGTGATCAGCGGGCTCTGGATGGCCGAAAGCGATCGCGAGCTTCCCGGAGGCGCATTGATCGGTGCGGCCTGCATGTTCAAGATGAGCCCGGCCCTCTTCGTAGGCTGGTGGCTTCTGAGGGGAAGACGTCGCGCAGCTGCCGCGTCGGTGGGAACCGCGGTGGCTCTGTCGATCTTCGCTCTGCCACTGGTGGACTTCCCCGAGCAGCTTCGCTTCTACACCGAGATCCTGCCGGCCTTTGGATCCGGAGACTACAACGGCCTTCTCGTGAAGATCGGCATGTTCGCAAACCACTCTGTGCCCAACGTCGCCGACCAGCTCATCCCCGGAGACGGCATGCGGTTGTCCATGGGTGCACGCGTCCTCTCAGGCGGAATCGCGCTGGGACTACTCGGCGCTGCGGGCTGGCTCTTCAGGGGCAAAGCGACGGAGGAACAGATCGCCGCGCAGGTGGCCGCCGTGTGCCTGATCGCCCTGTTGATCCCGGTCTACACCTACGAGCACCATCTGATCTTCGCCCTGCCGGCCATGGTCATCGGCAGTGCGATGGCGTGGCGGGGCGCATTTCCCTCCTGGGCCGGAGCTGGAATCGCCGCGGCGTCGATGATCCTCTGCCTGCCCCATCAACCACTCAAACCGTTCGCGAAGAACGCGCTAGGCGACCCACTGGGTCTGGTCGTTCAGGAGGCGAAATTCGCCGCGATGGTTGTCCTGCTGGCCGCCATGTTTAGGTTGGCTACCAAGGCAAGGAAGTAGAAAACCCCGTCTCGCAAAGGCGAGCGGGGCTTCACAACATCCAACAAATAACACGCCGCGATCGACATGCAAGGAATGAGTCAATGCCCTCCGCAAAGTTGCCCTCTGGAATCGAGATCGCCTGGGAGGAGTTTCCCGGAGAGGGTCCGACCATCCTGCTGATCATGGGCCTGGGAGCCCAGATGTTGTGGTGGCCCGATACGTTTTGTGAGGACCTCGCGAGCCGTGGCTACCAGGTCATCCGCTACGACAACCGCGACGTGGGGCTCTCCTCGCGAATGAGGCATCTCAAGCCGCCTTCGTGGCCGAGCCTCGCAAAGGGGGCCCTGCTGGGCCGAAGGATCAAAGCCCCCTACTCACTCGCGGATATGGCCGTGGACGCGTTGGGTCTGCTCGATCACCTCGAGGTCGAGCAGGCGCATGTGGTCGGCATCTCGATGGGTGGCATGATCGCCCAGGAGCTGTCGCTCAACCACCCCAAACGGGTCCTGAGCCTCACCTCGATCATGTCCACCACGGGAGAGGGCCGCGTCTCCAAGCCCACCTTGCGGGCGATGTTGACGATTATCCAACGACCGGGACCGGATCGCGCCTCGGCCATCGACTCGGCGGTGCGGGTCTGGGGAGCCATCGGCAGCCCGACCATCCCTCTCAACGAACCCGCAATCCGGGAGATCGCGGGTCGGGCCTATGACCGCGGGCCGACGGGAGTCGGTTTTCTACGCCAGCTGGGCGCCATCTACTCGTCCGGGGATCGAACCGTTCGCCTTCGGAAGCTGAAGACCCCGACCTTGGTGATTCACGGGGCAAAGGACCCCCTCATGCCAGTGTCCGCTGGACGGGCGACAGCCCATGCCGTCCCAGGAGCAAAACTGGAGATCCTGCCGGAGATGGGCCACGACATGCCCGAGCCCTACTGGCCACAGATCCTCGAATCAATCGACGAGCACGCCAAACACGCCCGACCAGCCTAGCACCCAGGTGATGGCGGCAATCATTGGGATGAGCAGTGCAGTGCGAATGAGGAATATGGCTACCAGGTGAGCGAACTTCACAGGTAGATCGCGGAACATGTCGAGCATCATCGGCGCGACGCTCGAGAAGAAGATCAGCTGCGATATCGACAGAACACAGATGAAGAACCGACCTTCAACGGCGGCGTCTTTCGCAAGAATCGCCGGGATGTACATCTCGGTGATTCCGGCGAGCACGGCGGGAGCGAGGACGGCAGCGTCGTCGAAGCCCATGGCGGCGAGAACGGGAACCAGCGGTGCTCCGAGGACTTCGAAGACCGGTGTGTTGTACGCGATCAACAGCGCTGCGGTGCCGACGGCGAGGATGGTCCCGAGGATCGAGCTCGCCAACAAGACCCCGTCCTTGAGGCCCTCCCCGGCGACGATGTGAATCGATGGGGCTGTCCGCGCGCGCTCCATGGCGAGGCTCCAGCCCGTTCCCGACTCGGACTCGGGATCGGGAGCGCCCAGGTAGGTGTCGGGGATCGAAGTGACAGGCCAGGTGCGGCAGAGAATCGCCGCCAGGACGTACACGACGACAAAGTACGTCCCGAACACCACCGGGAAGATCGGTAACAGGTTCAAGGTGCTGGCGACGACGCCGACAAAGCCGATGCTCACCGTCGAGAAACAGGTGACGATGATGTAGGACTCCCGCCGTGTATAGCGCCCGTCGTCAGTGAGCTTGCGGGTGACGTAGAGCCCCACCGAGTACGACCCGAGCCAGCTCATGAGGTCGTCGATGGCCGCCCGGCCAGGCAGCCTGAAGAGCGGCCGCATGATCGGTCGCATCCACGTTCCGACGAGCTCGATCAAGCCGTAGCTGACCATCACATTGAGGGCGGCGGCACCGACGGGAATGATCACGCCCACGGAGAAGACCAACACGCCCCACATCAATCCGCCGACCCTCTTTTCGGTCAGCCAAGCGGGCCCGATTTCGAAGAAGAAAGCGATCGCCAGGCCGAGCCCGATGGCGCGCAGGATGCCCAGTTTCCACTCATCCGATTTCCAGCGAGCAGCACCGAACGCAATCAGGCCGAGACAATAGACACCAACAAGCGTCGGAAAGCCCTTTGTTACCGCTTTTACAGCGACGTCGAAGAGCACGGTCCAGCTGCCGTTCCACGGGATGGGCACGGCGAAGAAGCCGATCCCCAGGACCGCGGACAGCAATAGGTGGGCAGTTGCCGACGATGGGCTTCGCATAGCGCACTACTCTTAGCCCCACCGCGCCGCATCGCATTAATAGGAGGTCCTGCCCGGAGACGCACGATGAGCCTTCCCGAACAGTTTACAGACGCACAGAAACGCGCCAAACAGCTCACGGCACGGCCCAATAATCAGGACCTACTCGACATGTATTCGCTGTTCAAACAAGGCAGTGAAGGCAACGTGTCGGGCAAACGTCCAGGCATGATGGACTTCAAGCGCCGGGCCATGTTCGACGCCTGGGCCAACAAGAAAGGCATGTCCAAGATCGACGCCCAGTCAAAATACGTGGCGCTGGTCGACCGGCTGCACGGGTAGAACAGATGATGCTCACAATCCTGCTCGCTGCCGCCGCGGTCGCCGCACCTGCCGAGATCGAGATCACGCCGGCCCAGACCGCCATGCATCGCGCCTTGAGCCTCCGGGACGGCAGTCCCCCCTGCGCCGATGTCGAAGGTCTCTCGAAGACCCCAGTCGCCGATCTCAAGTTCCTGGTCGCAAATGCCACCGCGCCGCCCTGGGTTGGGATGCGCGCCGCGGAATGCCTGATCGCCGGACACCCGACAGAGATCACCGCCGAGCTCGATACCTGGGTGACCGACCCCGAGCTCGCCGGACTGGGGATCCTGACGTTGAACCGCATCGACGCGCTTCCGATCGAGATCGCCACTCACGTGGCCGCACTCGCTCTAGAAAAAGGGCCCGAGCGAATCGGCGCTCGCAAGCGCCTCGAAAAGGCCGAGCGTCCAGAGATTCTCGAGCTGGTCAAGCCATGAATTTGCTCTTTCTCGCCCTCATCCTCGGCGGATGCAACAAGGACAAGAACGGTCAAAAGAAGAATCGCACAAACGACACCGGCACCGAGGCGCAGTCGATCATCGAAGTGACCACATGGTCGGTCACCACCCCCGACGACAGCGCCATGGACGTGGAGATCGAAATCGGTCCCGACGTCACTTCCTTCATGCTCACCGGAGAATCCCGCAAGGAGGTCGGCATGGAGGGCGTGGTCGACCCCGATGGAAAAGTCCTCCTGTATTGGGACGACTGGTGGGATTCCGACGAATCCCTGACCGACGCCATCTTCGGCTACGAGACCACCACTGCCCTCAACTGGCCGATTCGGGACGTGGAAGACCCGCTACGCGAGGGCACCTATGTGGTGCAGGTCGCCGCCCTCGGCGGGGGTGGCAATTACACATCGGGAAAAGTCGACCTGACCCTGCACACCAAGAAAGACCCGTCGATGAGCGAAGGCAAGGTGCACGCGCGCATCGTCTACACGGGCGACGTCGACTCCGACCCGGACATCGTCGCCGCCACTGAAGACTCGGTCGAGCGGTGGCGAGAAATATGGGCCATCCACGGCGTGGAGCTTGTCGAAACGTACGATTCAGCGCCGACAATCGACGCACACCTGGGTTTTTGGCGAAACGGAGACGAGGCCCTGCTCGACGTGGCCGACGGCCTTGAGCCAGGTAGCGTCGTCCTGTACCTGGGCGAATCCGTCGACGGGGACTTCGACACCTATGGCATTGCCGGAGGCATCCCGGGGACGCTAGCCAACTCGCCGTTCACCTACGTGGTCGTGAGCTGGCTCTCTCACGCCGGGTTCGACGCCCAGTTCACCAAGGGCGAAAAGTCGATCATGGGCGAGACCATGGCCCACGAGATCGGGCACTACATGGGCCTGTACCACCCGGTCGAGGACGGCTTCAACTACTGGGACGCACTCCAGGACACCCCTCGCTGTGAGCGCCGGGGCGCCTGCGAAGACGAGCTCGCCTCGAACCTGATGTTCCCCTACTCGGTCTGCTCCTACAGCGGCGACGACTGCGTGGCGGCGGGCGAACTGAGCGTCGACCAGCAAGGCGTTGTGCATCGGTACACCGGCACCCAGTAGGGCCTTGCCTAGTGAGTCTTCGCGACCTCGGCGATCTTGTCGGAGATGGCTTCCTTGAGCCCAGTCAGGTCGAGCCGCATCGGCTTGTCCGAGTCCTCGGCCAGCTCTTCGACGATCGCGTCGACCGCCTGTCGACCGCGCCCGGTCACCCCGACGATGGTCGCGATGGCGTGCAGTGCCGCCCATTCCTCTTCGGAGAGCACGTCGTCGGATCGGGCCACCCAACTCGCCACGCCGTAGATGTACAGCTGCGCCACCGCGTCGAGGTTTGCGCGGTCCACTTCGCCGAAGTCCACTGGTGACTTGGCCAGGGCCTGAAGCTCCTGCAGGGTGGTCTCCTCGAAACCCTCGGCGCGAGCCGCCCTCAGGATCGCGTCGGATTCCTCCTCGTCGAGGTGCCCGTCAATCCAGCCGACGGCGAGGAGCATGCGAAACACATCGGGAGTGAGTTGGACAGACATAGGCGACCTCCGGCAAGGGCGCAGTATAGCGGATGGCCGCTACTCCTCGTCGACGCAAGGCCACCCGTCGAAGGTCTCCAAGAAGGTGATCTTCTCCACCTTTTCGATCGTGTGGACCTCGGTCACGGGCTGGGCGATGACCTCGTAGAAGTGCTCATAGTCACCGCCTTTCTTCTCGGCTTCGAGCAAGTCCACCTTGCCCTTGTGGTCGACTTCATACAGGTCGACGGTCTTGTTCAGGGCGGCGACAATCCGCACCGTCTCGTCCTCGGCCAGGAAGTAGTGCAGGCTGTTCTCCCCGCCCTCGGAGAGGTCGATTCCCGCATAGACGACCTGAATGACGGTCACGGCGTCTTCGACGTACCCGTCGTAGACGAGCAGGGTCTCGTTCTCGAGCGTCGCGTTGTCGCAGGGTGGAACGTAGAGATGGTCCATGAGCTCGGGCTCGGCACCCGGTGCGGTGACCTGGGCCTGGATCACGTAGCGTTCGATTGCGTGGTCGCCTTTGCAACCGGCGGACAACAGGGCGGCGGTGGCCGCAAGGGTAAGTGTTCTCATGACTCCTGTGGTACCACGGGCTTGGACCGGGTGACATCAACAGCTTGCCAAACTCGCGCCCCGAGCCACTCCAGATCCTCCACGATCAGGTACACCGCCGGCACCAGGAACAGGATGATCACGGTCGCGAAGAGCACGCCAAAGCCCAGACTGATGGCCATCGGAATCAGGAAGCGGGCCTGAACGGAAGTCTCGGCGATCATGGGCATCAAGCCGAAGAAGGTCGTCAATGACGTGAGGAGGATCGGGCGCAGTCGGCGCGTTGCTCCGTAGATCACGGCCTCTCTTGCACTGGCTCCCTCCCTTCGCTTTCGGTTGGTGGCGTCGATGAGCACCAGGGAGTCGTTCACCACGACGCCAGAGAGCGCGACCAGGCCGAAGATGCTGATCACCGACATCTCGAAGCCCATGAGGATGTGTCCAGCCACCGCACCGACGAAACCCATCGGAATCGCGGCCATGACGATGATCGGCTGCACATAGCTCTTGAACGGCACCGCCAGGAGGGTGAACATCACCAGCAGGGCGAGAGCGCCATTTCTCTTCAGAGAGCCAAACGCCTCTTCCTGTTCACGAGACGAGCCGACCTTGGTGATCGTGATGCCCGGATAATCCCGATAGAGCTCCGGATACACGTCCTCTTGTAGCGACGTGAGGACCTCGCGCGACGACGGTACGCCCGCCGCCAGACCGGCCTTGACGTTGATGATCCTGGCGCCGTCCTCGCGACTGATCGCCGTTGGACTGTGGCCCCGGTCGAAGTCGGCCACCGCCTCAAGGGGGACCTGTCCGCCCGCTGGCGTGAGAATGAGGAGCTCCTCGACATCGTATTCGGAGCCGCGCTGATCCTCGGGCAGTCTCACCATCACCCTGAGCTCGTTGCGGCCGCGCTGCTCACGAACGGCTTCGGAGCCGAAGAACGACGCCCGAATCTGCCGAGCAACCGCATTTCCGGTGAGCCCCAGCGCGGCACCTTCCGGCTTGAGATGGTAGTTCAGCTGGGGTTTTCCAGCGGCCCAATCGTTCTCGATGTCGGTGAGATCATCGTAGGTTCGCAGGGTCTCGGCGAGACGCACGCTGACATCGCCCAGAACATCGACGTCCTCGTGAGAGAGTTGGAGGTCCACAGCGGCGCCCGCACCCGGCCCGAAGCTGCTGTTGAAGACCAGCGCCTCGAGGCCCGACATCGTGGGCGTGGCGTTTGTCCAGGCCTGGGCGAACTGCTGGGACGTGACCTCCCGTTCCCCGGATCCGACGAGCTGGATTTCAACGGTGACCAGGTGACCACCCGAGTCTCGACGGCCCCCGCCGGGTCCGCCGCCAGCGGGACCGCTTCCGACCAGGGTGAACATGCCGCGGAACAGGTCGTCTTCGCCACTGGCGTTGATAGCCTCCATGGCCGACTTCTCGAGGATAGCCTGTACTTCTTCGGTGCGGTCGACGCTGACTCCATAGGGAAGCCGGGCTGTCGCGGTGACCAGATCACCCTCCAACTTCGGAAAGAAGTT
>Ga0315336_1007114_pt1 | contig 10965 bp, 9 predicted proteins | sample ASW5metaG_FD_204512 | JGI IMG/M metagenome (GOLD analysis project Ga0315336, IMG submission 204512) | Ammonia-oxidizing marine archaeal communities from Monterey Bay, California, United States - ASW #5 | ecosystem: Environmental > Aquatic > Marine > Intertidal zone | place: USA: California... | reverse complement strand
AGTTCGAGTACCCCCATCCGCCTGAATCACATCGCAGTCTAGAGTTATTGTCCGATCACCCAATGCAGCAAGGTCTACTACAGCCCGCAAACTTCGGCCGATTAAACGCTGGATCTCCAGTGTTCGACCACTCTGTTTTCCGCGAGCGGCTTCCCGTGGATGACGAGTATGGGTGGAGCGGGGCAGCATACCGTATTCGGCGGTGACCCAACCCTGGTTGCGACCCCTAAGAAACGAAGGGATTTTCGGCTCAACCGATGCCGTGCAAAGGACACGTGTATCGCCAAATTCCGTGAGCACAGCTCCTTCAGCATGCGCAGTATAATTTGTTGAAAACTTTACATTACGCATCTGATTAGGTTTTCGTCCGCTGGGGCGCATCTGAGTATCTTGTTTGTCCTGCCTATTTACGGTAACGGCGTGGGAGTGCTACTTCTAAGGTTCGTTATAATTTTCGCAGAGCCTACTGCTAGTTCCAATATTTCACTGTAAATTTCTATCTATGGGCGTAGGCTCGGTTTGTACTGTGTGTATGTAATTCGTTAGTTTGTCGAAATAGTATTCGGACTGTGACACTTATATCAGTTAAAGTCACCTATATTTATCAGCACTATATTTACCAGTGGACTTAGTCCTCACAAGTGTTGTTTCTTCTGTTAAGGAGCTTTTATGCCTAGCAGTATGACAGGTTTTGCCATTGCTGAAATAGAAGAACATGACTTTGGTTTGGTATGGGAGATCCGTAGTGTTAACCATCGTTTTCTGGATGTAAGCTTTCGTCTTACCGAGGAGTTTCGGCGGTTGGAGCCAGACTTCAGGATGATTGTTAAGAATGCCCTTGGACGAGGGAAGATTGATTGCAATCTGAAGTTTAAGGCCACAACAGAATTTGTCACAATCAAAATGCTGGAGGAAAAAGCGCTGGAAGGTCTTCGGAAGATAGAAAGGGGGGCGCTTAAGCATTTTCCGGAAGCCCAGCCCTTATCAATTGGCGAGATTCTACGATGGCCTGGAGTGTTGGAGGGGTCTCAGCATGAATTTCCTAAAAAAGCATACGAAGCAGCCAAGGAGTGTCTCGGTCTTGCATTGATTGAATTATCCACCTCAAGAGAGCGCGAAGGGGAGCGCATCAGTGTATTAATGAAAGAACGTACATCACTGATTCGGGATATTCTGCTAAAGGTCAGATCTAATCTAGGTGCGGCCGAGGCTTGTTATCGTCGTAAATTGTTGGAGCGACTGGAGAAGGTTGATATAACGGCTAACCCTGAGCGTTTGGAACAAGAGTTAGTTTTGTTGGCACAGAGGTTAGATGTCACAGAAGAATTGGACAGGCTTGAGGGCCATGTGGCGGAGACCGAAGATGTTCTTAACTGCAGTGAGCCTATGGGGCGGCGCATGGATTTTTTCATTCAAGAACTTAATCGAGAAGCCAACACCTTGGCTTCAAAGTCTCAGGATGAGGACATCGGACGGCTAGCAGTCGAACTAAAGGTGTTAATTGAGCAAATGCGCGAGCAAGCACAGAATCTCGAGTGACTGCATGTTAATGACCGGGGAAAAAGGAAATATCCTCGTTTTATCAGCACCGTCAGGCGCAGGAAAAACGACATTAGCTCACATGTTACTTGCGCGTGAAGTTAGTTTTAAGTTTTCTGTATCCTCCACTACTCGCCCACAGCGGCCATCAGAAATTGACGGGCAGGATTATTTCTTTATTAGCGAAGAGCAATTCTGGGCTATGCGGAGCCAAGATGCATTTCTAGAATATGCACAGGTCTTTGGCCATTGGTATGGAACGAGCAAAGAGCATGTTGAAAGCTTATTGTTCGCCGGACACTCTGTATTGCTCGAGATTGATTGGCAGGGGGCAAGACGATTAAGAGAGAGGAATGTCGAGGCGCTGACGATCTTTGTTTTGCCACCGAGCATGGAAGAATTGGAAAGACGGCTGCGAAACCGTGGCAGTGATACAGAACCCACAATTTTAAGGCGTCTTGCAAACGCATCGGAAGACATGAGTCACTGGCATGAGTTTGACTATGTCGTGATTAACAACGAGGTAAACAGTACTGTAGAAACTATTCTGAACATTATTGCTGGTAGGAATACTAGAAATCGTGCGGACTCCCCCACAATTTGTGAACAAGCGACCCAGATTTCATCTGGATACAGTCAGTAGATAGCCTGAAATCTGGCCACTTTCTCAGCGTTGAAGTACACTGCTGGCAGCCTGATGTGATGGAGAATGTGTAATGGCGCGTATAACGGTCGAAGATTGTACTGATAAAATCTCGAATAAGTTCGAGTTGGTTCTAGTGGCCTCAAAACGTGCACGGCAACTGGCTAATGGGGCAGAACCCATGGTGGAATGGGAAAATGACAAGCCAACCGTTGTAGCACTGCGTGAAATTGCTGAAGGACACATCACTCAAAGTATCTTAGGTGAGAAAGATCAGGTTGTGGAAGATATACTCGACTTGGACCAAGTGCCATCAGCACTTCCGGGCAATCTGCCTAACGTTCCACCTACTCCTGCCAGCGAGTAATGTTCGGTTTGGTTGGGTATTTCTCTTGAGGTATTGCTAAGAGGTAAGCATGGATTACGGCGCTGCCGTACGAGAACGCCTACCCGCTGCGTGGCGGAGTGACGAGCTTGGGAAGTTGGCCTCAGACCTTGAGAGTTATCTACCAGAAGAAGACTTAGCTGGGATTATTGATGCTTACAGGTTTGGCTCAGAAGCGCATGAAGGACAACAGCGACTAACAGGCGAGCCGTATATTACGCATCCACTGGCGGTGGCTAGAATTCTTGCCGGCCTGCATTTAGATAGTAGCTCAATTAAGGCTGCTTTATTGCACGATGTCTTAGAGGATACGAAAACTACCCTGGAGGATATTGAGAATGCCTTTGGGGAAGACGTAGCGCTGCTGGTAGATGGGGTCAGTAAACTGGACCAGTTGCATTTTGATAACGCGGCAGAAGCTCAAGCAGAAAGTTTTAGAAAAATGCTGTTAGCTATGGTTAAGGACCTGCGGGTCATTTTAGTCAAGCTAGCTGACCGCACCCACAATATGCGCACGCTTGCTGCGCTGTCTGAGAGCAGACAGCGTCGAATAGCTCGAGAGACTTTGGATATATATGCGCCAATTGCCAATAGGTTGGGCATCTATAGTCTCAAAATTGAGTTGGAAGAGCTGGGTTTTAAATACCTCTATCCGTTTCGCTATGCAGTTTTAGAGCGAACACGTAGCAAAATGACGGGAAAAAAACGCCAGTTTTTTCGGAAAATTGAATCCAAGTTAAAGAAAAATCTAAAAGAGGCTGGCGTAAATGCACGAATTGTGGGACGTGAGAAGCCCCTCTATAGCATTTACCAAAAAATGCAACGAAAACATATCCACATGTCCGATATAGCTGATGTATACGGCTTGAGAATAGCAGTCGAAGAAATTGACAATTGCTATCAGGTCCTAGGACTTGTTCATCAACTCTACAAGCCCATGCCAGGCCGCTTTAAGGACTATATTGCGATCCCACGGGTAAATGGCTACCAGTCTCTACACACTACACTTTTCGGGCCAAACGGTTTACCACTGGAGGTTCAAATTCGTACAGAAGAAATGGATCGTGTTGCTGATCGGGGAATTGCAGCTCATTGGCAATATAAGGCAGTTGAAAAGCACACACACGATGCAGAGGAGAGAGCACGCGAGTGGCTGGCGAGTCTCATGGAGATGCAGCACGCTTCTAATTCTGAAGAGTTTTTGGAAACTGTGCGAGTAGATTTGTTTCCCGATACTGTCTATGTGTTCACACCTAAGGGAGATATTTTAAGGCTCCCAAAGGGCGCAACCGCAGTTGATTTCGCTTATGCGGTCCACACTGATGTAGGGAATCGATGTGTTGCAGCAAAAATTGATAGCCGCTTGGTACCATTAAAGACAAATTTAAAGAACGGTGAAACCGTGCAGATTGTTACTGCTCGTGGAGCTAAGCCTAGTCCTAACTGGGTAAATTTTGTGGTTACTGCGAAGGCAAGCAATGCTATCAGGGCTTATTTGAAAAACTTAAAACACGACGAAGCAGGGGAGTTAGGTCGAAGACTATTAAGTCAAGCTTTGAGACCCTACTCACTCAACCTCAGAAAATTAAGGAAAGCTCAGACAGAAAGCCTTCTCAAAGAGTTCGAGTTATCTGATATAAATCAGCTTTACCAGCAGTTGGGATTGGGGGAACGCTTAGCTCCTGTGGTAGCCGGACTTCTTGCACAGCAGGAGCAAAATGATACTGGTGAATATGCTGATCAGCGTAGACCCTTGGCAATTGCTGGTACTGAAAAATTGATTGTGAGTTATGGGCGTTGCTGTTTTCCAGTGCCTGGAGATGACATCTTAGGGTTTATGTCGACTGGAAAAGGAATTGTTATTCATCGTTCTAACTGTCTCAATGTTTCTGAGCATCGAAAGCAGCCATCAAAATGGATTCCGGTAGATTGGAAACGTAATGTCAGTGGAGAATTTCAATCGGAGATAAAGGTCAGGAGCTTGAATAGAGTTGGCGTACTTGCAGATGTAGCAGCCCGTATTTCTGGCAACCGGAGTAACATAGAAAATGTGTCAGTGGACACCGATGAAGATGCCTCTACTCAACTTTTTCGCCTCAAGGTACGAGACCGAAAACATCTTCATCAGGTGATGCAAAGCGTGCAGAGTTTGGACGATGTTGTTCGGGTCAGCCGAACCCGTGGCTAAATTAATAAAAAAAGAAATGGTGCACACTAAAAATGCGCCTAAAGCTATCGGTCCGTATAGCCAAGGAATACAGGCACGTGGAATTATTTATCTTTCAGGTCAAATTGCGTTGGACCCGGAGACCATGGAGTTAGTTAAGGGAGCTCCTAAGGAGCAGGTGCAGCAGTCTTTGAAGAATCTTTCTGCCGTAGCCGAAGCAGCAGGTGCTTCTTTGGTAGACGCTGTGAAGATAAACGTGTATTTAACCGATTTATCTTTTTTTCCACTTGTAAATGAGGTAATGGAGGAATTTTTTGATAAGCCTTATCCTGCTCGTGTTGTCATTGGTGTTTCTGAGCTTCCACGGGGTGCCTTAGTCGAGATAGATGCAATTCTTGTTCCCTAACCGAACCAGAAGCTGAAATTTTTCGGGGTCCTGTAGAGCCTAAGCTGGGTTTATCTGGGTGATTAAAAAAAGTACAGTGATGGAGCGTTCGGTCGCAAGTTTGCGGGGTGTAGGCCCAAAGACAGCGGAGCGTCTGACGCGTTTGGGGGTTCGAAAGTGGGGAGATCTTGCTTTTCTCTTACCGATTCGCTACGAAGACCGGACGCAGGTAAGGGTTCTGGGAAGCTTATCGCCCGGAGAAAAAGTTCTTATCGAGGGAGTTTTGGAGCTCGCTGAAATAGCTTTCGGCCGTCGGCGCTCCTTTTTGTGCCGGATTGCTGATGGTACGGGTGCACTTACACTAAGATTTTTCTATTTTTCCCACGTACAGCAAAAAAATCTGAAAAAAGGTACTCGACTAAGATGCTATGGAGAGGTACGAGTAGGTTCGACGGGACTTGAGATGATTCATCCGGAATACCGGATACTGTCCTTGTCAGAAGAACCGCTTGGTTTGACCTTGACACCAATATATCCAGCCACCCACGGCTTATACCAGCAAAAATTGAGGGATTTAGTTCAGCAGGTCTTGGGTGTTCTGCTAGATGATCCTCCGGCAGATTATGTATCCAACCTATTACGCGGTGATTGGCCTTCTCTTTTGGAGGCTCTGATATTTTTACACGGACCACCCCCTGACGCTGATATAGAGACTTTGGTTAACGGTCGCCATTCTTGTCAAAAGAGGATGGCGCTGGAAGAGTTAATTGCACAACGACTTAGTTTGAGGAAACTGAAAATAAGTGCCAACAAAGATCGGGCTGAACCCCTAAAAGACCAACACTGTTGGCTACAGGCCATACAAAAATTACTACCATTCCATTTGACAAAGGCACAAAGTTTGGCGCTGGAGGATATTGTCAATGATTTAAATCGTCCGGTGCCAATGCTTAGGTTGCTACACGGCGATGTAGGCTCGGGTAAAACTGTCTTAGCGGTCTTGGCCTCAGCTGTGGCAGCATCAAGTTTTTGCCAGAGTGCTGTGATGGTACCGACAGAACTGCTTGCTGAACAACATTTTTCCAATTTTCGCCGTTGGCTTGAGCCCTTAGGTGTGAATGTAGCGTACTTAACCGGGTCGACCACCGGAAAGGTACGAAAAGAAGTACTCACTAGTATTGCTAGTGGAAATACCCAAGTTGTTGTGGGAACGCACGCACTCTTTTCAGAGGATGTCAGGTTTTACAAGTTAGGGTTAATTATCGTCGATGAGCAACATCGGTTTGGTGTTGATCAGCGACTTCAGCTCAGGCGCAAGGGTATAAGTAGCGGATTTTCCCCGCATCAGCTTGTAATGTCTGCAACGCCAATCCCTCGTACTTTGGCAATGACGGCTTATGCTGACCTTGATTGCTCGGTGATTGATGAGTTGCCGGCAGGGCGAAAACCGGTTCGTACGGTTGTGGTACCAGATAATAGGCGAGATCAGCTGATACAGAGAGTTATACAACATTGCAAAGAAGGTCAGCAGGCGTACTGGGTATGTCCGATTATAGAAGAATCCGACACGATGGAACTTCAAGCCGCCGAAGAGTTAGAGCAGAATCTCATCGAGGGTATGCTTGAGCTGAACGTAGACCTTTTACATGGAAAAATGAAGGGTATAGAAAAAGAGCTAGTTATGCGTGCCTTCAAGGAAAAAAAAATTAATGTATTAGTGGCAACTACTGTTGTTGAGGTAGGTGTAGATATTCCAAACGCTACATTGATGGTCGTGGAAAATTCGGACAGGATGGGATTAGGACAGCTTCATCAATTACGCGGACGGGTAGGAAGGGGTGATGATATTTCTAGTTGCGTTTTATTATATAAGCCCCCTCTTTCCAGTATTGCTAGGGAGCGGCTGCAGGTTTTGAGAGAAACAAGCGATGGGTTTCGGATTGCAGAGAAAGATCTCGAGCTTCGGGGTCCTGGCGAAGTGCTCGGGACTCGCCAGGCTGGAATTGTGGGGCTTAAAATAGCTGACCTTGTGCGAAATGCGGATTTGCTTCCTATGGTCATCAAGGTATCGGAAAAACTTCTAAAGGCTTTTCCGGATCGTGTTGACCCACTTATCGAACGCTGGACCAGCGGACGCTCGCAGTATGGGTCTGTATGATGGGTAGGTTGTCCGCATTCAACAGATATGCACGACAATGTGTGGTACGGGCTGGCATTATTTTTTGTCAGTACCCAGCCTACGCTCGTCTGATGCGACTACACCACCCGATTGGAATTTGGCTTTTGCTCTGGCCAACATTATGGGGACTTTGGATTGCAGGCCATGGTCAGCCCACGGAGAAGTTTCTTATTATTTTTGTTATCGGAACTATCGTCATGCGTTCTGCCGGATGTATTGTCAATGATTTTGCAGATCGCTCGGTTGACCCATATGTGAAAAGAACAAGCGATAGGCCGCTGGCCACGGGTGAGGTATCTTCTCATGAAGCCTTTATAGTGTTTGCTGGACTTTTGATTGTGGCCCTAAGTCTAGTCTTGACTCTTAATAGATTCACTCAAATTCTCTCCGTTATCGGTTTGGCCATTACAATTATTTACCCATTTACCAAGCGCTTTATTTCTACTCCTCAGTTCATGCTAGGAATTGCATTTGCCTGGGGTGTGCCTATGGCTTTTGCGGCCCAACTTGGGGAGGTACCTCGGGTCGGGTGGCTTTTGTTTTTAGGAACAATTGTTTGGGGTGTCATTTATGACACCGAATACGCTATGGCTGACCGAGAAGAAGACCTAAAAATCGGCGTTAGATCGATCGCAATACTTTTTGGCGACCTAGACAAGATGCTTCTATGGATTTTGCAGGTGATCTTTTTTGTAACTCTGATATTAGTGGGGAAAAGTGAGGGTTTGGGTTTTTGGTATTTTGGGGGCTTAGGAGCCGCAAGCTTTTTTACCCTCTACCAGCAGTATCTCATAAAGAATCGTGATTCTGAGCGTTGTTTCCGCGCTTTTATGAGCAATTCTGCCTTAGGGGCATGTATTTTTGTTGGTATAGCGCTCGATTATTTATTCCATAATTAGGCTGTCAGCTTAATAGGTGATATAGCTTCTTATGATTGACAGCCGAATTTCTAAGTTATCTGATACACAGTTTTCTGGGCAATAGGTAGCGTATGTTTTTAGCGAGAAAAGAAATTTCTGTGGGAAGTCTCAAGCTAAATGCTATTCCGAGGCAGGACTGGAGTAGGACAGAAGTAGAGTCGCTCTTTCGTCTTCCTTTTAATGATCTCTTGTATGCTGCTCAATGGGTGCATCGGCAGAACTTTGAGCCAAATACAGTACAAATTTCAACCCTAGTATCTATTAAAACAGGCGCGTGCCCAGAAGACTGCGCGTATTGCCCGCAGAGTATTCGCTATGACACTGGTGTCCATGCTCATGAACTGATGTCACTTGAGGACATTCGTCAGGCAGCCCAGGAAGCTAAGACAGCTGGAGCCACTCGTTTTTGTATGGGCGCAGCGTACCGGGGCCCCAAAGATACTGAGTTGAAAGCCATAAAAGAGATGATTCGTGAAGTCAACGAACTAGGGCTTGAGACCTGCGCAACACTGGGACTGTTGACTCCAGGCCAAGCTGAGTCATTGGCCGACTCAGGACTTGATTATTACAACCACAACTTGGACACATCAGAGTCCTTTTACCCAAAAATTATCACCACTCGGCGCTACCAAGACCGGCTCGAGACGCTGAAGAGTGTCCGGTCAGCTGGCATCAAGGTTTGTTGTGGTGGAATTTTAGGGATGGGAGAGAGTCGTGAAGACAGGATTCAGCTCATACATACACTGGCAACGTTGTCTGAACACCCGGAAAGTGTACCGATAAATAACCTTGTTAAGATTCCAGGTACGCCTCTCGCTAGTGCTGAAGTGCTGGATAGCCTAGAGTTTGTTCGCGTTGTGGGTGTTGCGCGTATTTTGATGCCGTGCGCACACGTACGACTATCCGCAGGCCGGACTGATTTTAGTGATGAACTGCAGGCGATGTGTTTCATGGCTGGGGCTAACTCAATCTTTTTTGGAGACCAGTTGCTTACAACGGATAACCCAAAGCGCGAAGCGGATCGGGCGCTTCTTAAACGTCTGGGGCTAAAGCCAGAGCCCTTGGCTGCCCGTGAAGCCTGACTCTTTCACTGGCCTGCCTGATTCAATAGCTGCCACACGGGCATTCGACCGCGTAAGCTCAGACTTTGACGATTTTGATGTAATTCATAGTGAAGCAAGGCGTAGACTGCTAGAGAGATTGACTATAGTTCGGCAGTTGCCCCAGGTGATTGTTGATCTGGGCTCTGCAACTGGGAAAGGCGCACTCGAATTAGCTCAACGTTACCCTGACTCGCGGGTCATAGCCGCGGACAGAAGCATCAAAATGCTTGAGCATGTGTCACAACGCCGTCGAGTGGTTAAACACATCTACCCAATGATGGCCAACGCCCAATCCTTGCCGATCGCTAGTCAAAGCGTTGACCTGATTTTTGCAAACCTAGTTTTGCCTTGGTGTTCAGTGGAAACTGTACTGACTGAAGTTGCGCGCGTGCTAGTGAATGGTGGGTTACTGGTATTCACTACCTTAGGCCCCGATACATTGCAAGAGGTACGCCGTGCTTGGCGTAATGTTGACGGGGAGATACACGTGCACGGATTTATGGACATGCATGATATAGGGGATTTAATTCTCCGGGCCGGCCTCGTAGAGCCAGTAGTAGATGTAGACCGATTACAAGTAACCCATGAAGATGTGACATCCCTCGTGCATGATTTACGAGCTTGCGGAGCCACGAACGTGGCTGTAGGTAGACGAGCGGGCCTCACCTCGCCTAGTCGTTGGAAGCATTTTGAAAGTGAGCTTCTATGCAAGGGGCAGAAAAGAATATCTACGACAGTAGAGTTGATTTTTGGCCAAGCTTGGGGTTCTGGAAAATCCCCTGAAAGAGGATTGGCAGACGGAGCCGTGCATATTCCCGTGAACGAACTCACCCGCACTCTTAGGGGGCGCTGATATACTTCTCAAACCAAGTACGCGACCGACTGAGAACTAAAATTGCTAATTACCTTTCGTAGATTATCTCGCATGGGAACGGCCCTTGCATTTGTCGTGGTTATTGTGGGAGCTTGGGTGCGCCTCACGGATGCGGGGCTGGGTTGCCCAGATTGGCCGGGTTGTTATGGGCGCTTATTAGTACCAATCGACGAGCAAGTTCAGGCTGAAATTGAGATGCTGTTCCCAGAGCGTCCAATCGATGTGGGCAAAGCCTGGAGAGAAATGTTTCATCGTTATTTGGCATCTGCCTTGGGCCTAGTTTGTGTTGCTCTGGCTGCATTGTCTTGGATGAACCGCCGGGACCCAATGCAACCCCGGCGGCTACCATTAATATTGCTTGGCTTAGTCATATTCCAAGGTGTGCTGGGTATGTGGACCGTGACGATGTTGCTGAAGCCAATCATTGTTTTATTTCACCTTCTTGGGGGGCTGGCAACGCTGGGATTGCTCTCTTGGATGAGCGAATGGCGTACTGGTGCTATTAGACCTGTGCCTGTCCCTATCAAGCTGGGAACTATTGCGGTTATTGCCCTTTTTATGCAAATTGCGCTTGGAGGTTGGACCAGCACTAATTATGCTGCGCTTGCCTGCCCGGATTTTCCTACGTGTCAAACTCAATGGTGGCCTCAGGTGGCGGATTTTCGGGAGGGATTTGTTCTTTGGCGGGGCGTTGGCATCGATTATGAGGGTGGTATTTTAGATCATCCAGCCCGAGTAGCGATCCACTTTACTCACCGTTTGGGCGCGAT
>Ga0315336_1007113_pt1 | contig 10967 bp, 10 predicted proteins | sample ASW5metaG_FD_204512 | JGI IMG/M metagenome (GOLD analysis project Ga0315336, IMG submission 204512) | Ammonia-oxidizing marine archaeal communities from Monterey Bay, California, United States - ASW #5 | ecosystem: Environmental > Aquatic > Marine > Intertidal zone | place: USA: California... | reverse complement strand
TCGTAAGTACGATAACGGCCTTGTTGATTGGACTGCGATTCTATCGGCCCATTGGCAAGTGGGCTATTGACAACACTCGTTTAACGGGCGAGGGCGCGCTTGCGATGGGGTTTGTTGTCATCATTGTCGTCGTCATTGTCGTCATGGTTCTTGTCCGACTCATCATGAAGAATATGCTGAAAGTCGTAATTGAAGGAGGCGTGGAACGCATCGGCGGACTCGTCGCAGGTCTCACAACCGCATCCGTATCCGTGTTCATGTGTTTTGTAATCCTGAACCTGATGCCGAATTCATATTTGAAGCGTAAATTCGGCGAGGAATCGATGATCGGAACTGTTGTGCTGAACGCAATGCCGCGTCTTGGCGAATGGGTCGACCGCATCGAACCATCGCAGCGGGGCAGCGAAGAGGGATAGGGAACGAGAATGTCGCGAATTGTGCCCAAGCGTGTTCTCGAAGAAATTCGGTTCGGCAACGAAATATCCGACGTCGTCGGCTCATACATGACGCTCAGTAGGGCAGGGCAGAACTTCAAAGCCTTGTGTCCATTCCACAAGGAAAAAACACCTTCGTTTCACGTCAATACGCAACGACAGAGTTTTCATTGCTTCGGGTGTAATGCCGGCGGTGACGTATTCGAATTTGTCAAACAACATGAAAGTGTAGACTTTGTGACTGCGGTCCGTATCCTGGCGGAGCGTGCCGGTATCAAGGTTGAACTAGAGGAAGGTGAAGAGGGCGGCGGCGACAAGGGAGCACAATATAAAATCCATCAGGACGTCGCCGAATTTTATCAACGTTGCCTGCTGCAGATGGATACAGCCGATCGCGCCCGGCAATACTTACTATCTCGCGATCTTGGTGAAAGCCTCATTGAAAATTTCCTGGTTGGGTTTGCACCGAATCGATGGAACGCCATGCTCAAGTGGGGTGAGAAGAAAGGCGTTGGCGTGAGTCAACTCGAAGCATGTGGATTGGTGATCGAGAGCTCGCGCGCGGAGTCACGAAATACCCACTATGATCGATTTCGCGATCGCATCATGTTTCCGATCCGTGATGAACAGGGACGCGTGATTGGTTTCAGTGGCCGCACGCTTGACGAGAGTCCCAAGACCGCGAAATACGTCAACAGTCCCGAGACGCTGCTGTTCAGAAAGAGCCGCGTCCTGTATGCGATGGATAAGGCTCGACGCTCCATTGTCGACGCCGGTGAAGCCATCATCTGTGAGGGGCAGATCGACGTGATTCGCTGTCATGCTGCCGGCTTCGAAACTGCAGTTGCGGCACAGGGAACAGCGTTCACGGCGGACCACGCGCGTATCCTCAAACGATATGCTGATAGTGTAGCACTGGTTTTCGATCCCGATAAGGCCGGTCAAGATGCGGCGATTCGTTCGGCGACGGTATTTATGGATGCAGGGTTGGCCGTACGTGTGGCGCGACTGCCGGACGGCAAGGATCCCGATACATTGATTCGTGAGCAGGGTGCCGACGAGTTTCGCAGGATTATCGATGAGGCCCAATCGGCAGTCGGATTTCAGATCAACGTTTTATCCGGCCGTGAAGATATTTCCCGAGAAATCGGCATCATGCGTGTTTCGAGGGCTGTGTTGCAGACGATCAGCCACAATCCGAATGCGGTCCAAAGGGCGAATCTTGTACAAGAAGCCGCAGCTAAGCTGCACGTACCGGTAAAAGCGCTCGAGGACGAATTAGGCTTCGTGTTGTCACGGCCTCGTCGCGAAGTCGTTACGCAGGAAACGGCGACTGCAATGTCCCCGGCTGAACAACCACGCGAAGAAATCGAGCTGTGCGAACATCTCGTGCATGTACTTGATGAACCCGAAATTGCGGACATTGTAGATCGTTACCTTCCATTGGAAATGATGAAAGATGAAGATTGTCGAAAAATCGCGGAGGCAAGTCTCGCGGCAAGAGAAACCGGCGACAAGATCGTTTACATGTTGGGGAAAAATGATGACGAGGCATCCGGCGATGTGCTGCGCCTTTTGGAAACCGTTGAGAGCGCGCCTACCAAAATTAGAGGTACGGATTGCACACGTGCTGATGCTGTGCGCGACATTATCCTGCGTCTCTGGAGGCGTCGACTGGCGAGCGAGCGTGCGGACATCCGCGAAAAGCTAAAACGCGGCGACAAATCCCCGGACTTCATTCATCGCAACAGCCAACTCACGCTGGACCTTGATTCCCTTAAGAGCTGGACCGATGGGGCAAGTATCATAGAAATGGAAATGGGGGACTAGTTATTGGTTATTGGTTATCGGTTAAGTGTAGTTTCGAGTTATCTGCATTCGTGCCGGTGCACGCTGTCGCACATCCTGTATCCCCATCTCTCATCTCGTATCCCGCATCTCGCATCGATACCCGACAACCAATAACCAATAACGAATAACGAATAACTATTCCCCCAACAGATCACGTGCCTCACGCAACACATCCTCGACCGTAATCACCTGAAGGCAGCGGTTGTTCTGACAGGGTGATTTTTTTGCGTTATAAACAGAGACGCAAGGTGAACAGGCGAAATTCGAGTACATGCAGCGCACGTCACCACCAATGGGTCGATAGAGTCGAGGTGTTTCCGGACCGAATAGCACAATGCGCGGCAAGTTCAGGAGACCCGCAAAGTGAGCCGGTCCGCTGTCATTCGTTAGCATGAGATCCGAACACGCGTATAGTGCAAGCAACTCGGCGAACGTCGTGCCTCCGGCGAGGCTGAAGCAGCGTTCGTGATTAATTTCTCGTGCCATTCGTTCTGCCTGGATACGCTCTGAAGTACTCCCCGTTATCGCGATGTAGAGCGAGACATTCTCATTGAGAAGCGTTGTGCAAAAGCTGGAGAAGTTAGTCAACGGCCACTTACGTAGTGGAAAGATATCAGATGAATTAGGATTCACCAGGATCAGACGATGCTCTTTTTCGCGCACGCCGTGTTTCGACAGTTTCTCCCGGATTGACGTCAAAGCTTCTTCCGATGGCTTGAATTCCGGCAAGCTGTAATCTGCGTCGCGGACGCTTCCCTTGTATAGGATCTCTCCCGAATAGCCCGGCTCCAGGGCGCTTACGAGCGCCATAAAGGCTTCGCTTGTATGAATATGGGGTGAATACATCACAGGATGAGTCAAAAGGCTGCCGCGTCCATGCCCTTCGTCGGTAAACCCTGCAAACCCCACGCGATTGCCGCGACAGACCAGGTATGCGAGCACGGCTGCAAAGCGACTGAAGAAATCCATATCAATGGTCGTGTCGATGCCGATTCTTCGAAGGGTCCTGACAGCCTTGAGTCCTGAACGGATGAGTTTCCAGGCAGACCGTGTGTCGACGATAATCGTGTGTGACTCGGGAGCGATTTGCAGTTCGCGGAAAATGGCGCTGTTCTCGATGAACGCAACAAAATAGAGGTCACAATCGAATCGCCTTTCGAGTTCCCTGAACGCCGGACAGGCGAGCACAGTACTACCCATTTCTGACAACTTGATGGTCAGGACGTTGCGTGGCTTGGGACGTGTGGAACGATGTGTAAACGGTTTTGCGAGCACGCGAACTATTGTAAGCAGCCAGCAAAGAGGCAGACCCAAGTACCGGTCCGCAAACCGCAAAGTGTCGACATTCATGCGGGTGAGCCTATCCGTGGCTTGTGTCGTATGTCAACCGTTGGGCTGCTCAGGTGGGCGGGGACCCTCCGGCGCACTACGTGCGTGGCGGGCAGGCTGCTTCTGCCACCTCACGAGTAGCTCCTGTGCCATATCAGAACTTGATTGACGAGGGATCTCCGCCGAGTTTGTCCTCGATTCAGCATGGACTTGAGACTATGGTTTGCGCATCCATTTTCTTGAACCTTCTGTCTTGTATCAGATATGAGTGGTATTCGTTCCGGGATATATGAACTATCGTCGCGAAAGCCAGCGTGACATTCGTCGTCTTGTGCTCCAAATGGCATATGATGCCGGAGTCGGACACATTGGCTCTGCGCTCTCCGTCGCGGATATCTTGCTCGCCCTCTACCAAGATGTATTGAACATTCCTTCTCCTGATGACCGCCAGCGAGACAGGTTCGTGCTTTCCAAAGGCCATGCTGCGCTGGCCTTGTACGCAGTTCTGCACATGCGCGGATGGATATCCGCGGAGGATCTCAAAACGTATTGCGGAGACAATTCTTTGCTGGGCGTGCATCCCGATCAGGTCATGGCCGGAGTGGATTTCTCCACAGGGTCGCTGGGACATGGTTTGTCCATGGCGGCGGGTTCTGCGCTGGCGGCACGCATGCAGGATTCATCGAGGCGCGTCTACGTACTCATCAGCGATGCGGAATGCAATGCCGGCAGCGTCTGGGAGGCTGCAATGTTTTGCGCGCACCGTGAGTTATCAAACATAACTGCGATCGTAGACTGCAATGGGCAGCAAGCGCTTGGCTACACGCGCGACGTCTTGGATTTACAACCGTTGGCCGCACGGTGGCAGTCTTTCGGCTGGCACGTTGAGGAGGTTGACGGACACGACATCGACGCCCTGAGCACCGCACTCGCTGCGTCGACGCGAACGTCCAGTCCACGAGTGGTCATTGCAAATACCACACTTGGAAGCGGTGTGTCGTTTATGGAGCGCCTGGTGCACTGGCACTATTGGCCGATGAATGAAGAGCAGTTCAAGCAGGCCCTGAAAGAAGTTTCCGGGGAAGAAACGTGAGAAAGGCGTTCATTAATGCCCTGGTAGAGTTGTCGCAGCGCGATGAACGCATCCTGCTGATCGCCGTCGATCTCGGATACACCGTCGTAGAGCCGTACCAGGAGGCCTTTCCTGAACGCTTCATAAATCCAGGTGTATGCGAACAGAACGCAATGGCGATGGCAACCGGTCTTGCAGAAGCAGGGTTCATTCCGTTTGTGTATTCAATCGCACCGTTCGCTACCGCACGACCCTATGAATTCATTCGCAATGGTCCGGCACTGCATCATTCCACCGTGCGCATGGTAGGCGTCGGGGGCGGTTTCGAGTACGGCCCGGCTGGGCCGACGCACTTTGGTATCGACGACGTTGGTCTTATGCGATTGCTCACAGGCACTACGATCATAGCACCCGCTGACGCCGCTCAGTCGCAATCCGCGCTACGTGCAACCTGGGATCTTCGTGGTCCGGTCTACTACAGGCTGGGCAAAGACGACGCATACGTGTTGCCCGGACTTGAAGGCGCCTTCGAGCTTGGAACCGCTCAACGCCTGCGCGAAGGCAAGGACGTTTGTCTGATCTCGCTTGGTGCGCTGGCGCGGGAATCAGAAGATGCCTGCCGGCAGCTTGAAACGGGCGGTATTCAGGCGGGGCACATTCTCATATCAAGTGTCGAGCCGTTCCCCACGGATATGGTCCTCGAAAAGATCGTCGATGTTCCTCTCGTCGTAGTTGCCGAAGCCCATGTCCCGGCAGGAGGCATTGGCGAGCGGATCGGAACTATGATCGCTGAGAATGGTCTTAGCTGCAAATTACTACGCTGTCATGCTGGCCGCGAATGGGATGGAAGGTCTGGGTCCCACACGTATTGCCTCGAACGCGATGGATTGACAGGATCTGCAATCGCGACGGCGACAGAGGACATGCTGCAGAACAAGAATGCATGAAGGAGCCCTCTATATCGATTATTCTTCCTGTGTATCGCCAGGCAGATCACATCAGATCGGTGGTTCAGGTATACGTGGACGCGCTTGGACCGATTCACGCGACGTACGAAGTGCTTCTGGTCGTGAACGGTCCCACCGATGACGGGAGCCTGGGCGTATGCCGGACGGTTGAGAGCGAGTTTGAATCAGTCCGTACCATTACCAGTGAAATCCCCGGCTGGGGCAGGGCGGTAAGGGTTGGGATCGAATCCAGCCGTGGTGATCTGATTTGCTACACAAATTCAGCCCGCACGTCGGCCAAGGACTTAACGGATGTACTCAAAGCAGCAATGGGACAACGCGATGCAATTGTCAAAGCAACCCGAAAAATTCGTGAAGGCTTTGTGCGAAGATTGGGATCCCTGCTCTATAACTTGGAATGCCGGGCGCTTTTCGATCTGCCATACTGGGACATCAATGGCACGCCGAAGGTTTTTCCCAGGGCGTTTGCGCGGCTGCTCGCGTTGACACGCGATGATGACCTGATAGACCTTGAATTTCTTGTGACCTGTATTGAGGAGAATCATCCCGTGATCAGCGTTTCGACGTTCTCGGCCATCCGTCATGGGGGCAAGAGCACAACCGGCGTGCGTGCCGCGCTGCGGCTATACTGCGGGGCGATCACAATGTGGTCACAGTGGAGACAAAAGTGAGAAGCGAAAGACGATCCGGAGGGATGCGCGAGAATTGGAAGCAATCCGATGCTGCATGGCGCGATCCTGCGGAGATAATTTCACTTTGGAGTGACGCGGGACACGTCAAACCTGGATTGCTCAAGCACAAAGTCGCCGGAAATTGGTGGGATGTCCTGGATCAAACCGGGGTGACATTGTTGGTCACCCGAGAATACGAGCATCTGGCCATTGCGATGTCATGCAATCGTGGGCGGCCTCGCACTTCTTATATCGAAGTGCCGCATCCCTCAGGAATCGCCATCAATCGTCGAACGGGCCGCGTCTGGATGGCAAGCACTCGCAATCCCAACCACGTCATTGAGTTTCGGCCGGTGACAGCGGACAGTGGCCATCTAAAAAGAGATGCCACGTCGCATGCGCGCGACACGCTTGTACCTGCGAGAACATGGTTCTTGCCGGGCAGGACGTATCTACATGAGTTAGCCCTGATCGGCGGAACGCTATACGGTAACGCCGTGGGGATGAATGCAGTAACGCGATTGGATCCTGAGGGTGCCCTCGCGCCTGAGTGGTGGCCCGCGTGCATCGATGGGAAGCGAGGAAAACCTCGATTTGAAAACAACTATCTGCAATTGAATTCCATCGCCGCCGGCAAGACGGTACGAACTTCATTCTTCAGTGCCTCAGCTGAAAAAATTGGAGCTCGTCGCCCCGGTCACCAGAATTTCCCCGTCGACCGTCGTGGCGTCATTTTTTCAGGTAAAACCCGAGAACCTGTTTGCAGAGGATTGACGCGTCCGCACTCGGCCAGACTTTACCGATCACGCATTTGGGTCGACAACAGTGGATATGGCGAGGTGGGTTATGTTGATGGCGAACGCTTCGCGTGCGTGACGGCTATTCCCGCTTGGACACGAGGTCTTTGCTTTCATGGTTCCATCGCTTTCGTGGGTGCGTCGCGCGTCATTCCGCGTTTCAGCAATTACGCGCCGGGTCTGGACGTTGGCAAGACCGTGTGCGGCGTATTCGCCATCGATGCGCGGCAGGGCGAAGTTCTAGGCAGCATCACCTGGCCTGGGGGCAACCAGGTATTCGCCGTCGATTGGATTCCAGGGTCGCGGGGGGGCCATTTTCCATTTGAACCCTCTGACAAAAACACTGTGAAAAGGGCCACGGACCTGTTCTATTCGTATCAGACACAATTTCGAAAGGAGCAATCGCGATGACATCACCATTTCGCATGCTCATGATCAGCGCCATGTATGAAAACGGGGGCAATACGACCCACCGTTTTCTCGACGGCCACCCCGAGTTGTACGTGTATCCCTTTGAGTCGCAACTGGGGACGCGTCATGTATCGGATTACATGAGTTCATTGTTTCCGGTCAAGTATCGCTGGCCGGTTTTCCTGTTGGACGTAGACCCCGAACAGGATTACCACGACATCATCGATGAGGAATGCAGAGTTCGCGCTCGCACGCCTCACGTCAGTAAGTTCAGAAACGCAGATTTTGATTTTTCTGACGATGCACGCCAGCGTGCCTACGAGGCGTATGTCAGTGATCTCGGCCGATCACGGGCAGCAAACGTTGAAGCTTTTTTCCGGGCTACCTTTGATGTCTGGACAGACTGTAAAAAGACAGGCAAGGAATCTGTTTATGTTGGTTACAGTCCGATCATAGCTGTAGACGGCGACAAGATTCTTGCAGATATACCGGATGCACACGTTCTGCATATTGTGCGAAATCCATGGTCCGCCTATGCCGATACGAAAAAACGCCCGGTTCCGATGTCTCTCGATAGATACATCACGACCTGGAATTTCTGTCAGCATGCGGCGTTGCTCTATCGTAAGAAGTTCCCGGCCCGTTTCCACGTCGTTCGAATTGAGGATGTACTGGATAATTCGGAGAGAACGCTTGGAAAGATATGCGAAGCAATCGATGTTTCGCCTGCAGACTCACTCAACCATGTGTCCTGGAATGGCGAGGAACTTGATGAAGTCTACCCCTGGGGTACGATTCGGAAGGCGAAACCTGAGGCGAATCGTGCCACTGCAGAGGAACTCGATGGTTCCGAAGTCGAAGAAATCCGATTGCGAACGTGGCAATACCTCGACGAATTTGACTACGCGGATTTTGTTTAAGACCGATGCAGCGCGTGTTCATAACCGGGGGAACGGGATTCATTGGCGCCAACCTGGTGCGCAGACTTGTGCGGGAAGGATGCGAAGTCCATCTTGCGGTGCGCGAAACATCCTCCGATTGGCGAATCCAGGACATCCGGGACGCTCTTCAGTTGCATCCTGTGGATCTCGCCGACGCGTATTCGACGGCGTCACTCATGCGCCATGTCGCCCCCGATACAATTTTTCATTTGGCATCTTATGGCTCATCATCGTGGCAACAGGATTTTTCATTGATGATCAACGCGATTGTCCTGAGCACCCATAACCTTCTGCAAGCGGCTTCCGGACTCGATCTTGAAAGGTTTGTGTACACCGGGACGTCATCAGAGTATGGAGTCAAAGATCATGCCTGCCGGGAGGATGAAACGCTCGAACCGAACAGTCATTACGCGATCTTGAAGGCGACCGCGTCGCACCTGTGCTGTCTTGCAGTCGACGAAAGCGACGTGCCGGCTGTGGTGATGCGACCTTACAGTGCGTACGGACCTTATGAGCATCCGAATCGTCTGATACCGACCTTGTTGGTTACGGGTTTGGAAAAGAGTTACCCGCCGCTGGTGCAACCAGACGTTGCCCGCGAGTTTGTCTACGTTGATGATGTAATCGATGTCCTCATGCTTGCGCCCAAGGCAGAACCCGGGAGCATTTACAATATCGGTTCGGGTGAGATGTCGACGATTGAGACAGTTGTGAACGCAGTTCGACGTCTCACCAGTATCGACCAAGAACCCGAGTGGGGCGGAATGTCAAATCGAGACTGGGACACGACCCATTGGGCAGGGGATTCATCGCTCGCGAAAAGAGAACTCGGTTGGCAGGCAAAGACATCTCTTGATGAAGGCCTCAAAAAAACGCTTCACTGGTTGCAGGACGCGCCAGGCATGTTGGAGTGCTACAGGGGAGAAGTATCGAGTAGTGGGTAGTCACGTCGGCGGCTGCGTCTCCGAGCGGCCACTTGTGCCAAAGGCGCAAGGTGGCGAGTAGCGAAGCAAAAGGTCAGAGGATAGTAGCAATCTTGCTTGCAAACGCAGCAGCTTCAAGTACTTGGTCACCTCATTACCTTGATTGTTGACCTCTTAAACCTTTTCGGTCTTGAGACCTGCCCGTTTTGCTGCACCAAGCTGGCGTTTGTCAGATGAGACGAAGAGATCAGCATCCCATTCCAGGGCGCTGGCGACATGAACGGCGTCCAAGGCGCGAATCGGATTTGCCTCAAGGATATTGACGGACGAACCGACGACGGATGTAGTTACGTTGACAATGGCCGCATCGCGGACATCCTCGACAAGGCGCTGCTTAGCCGTGTCGTATTGACTCCGGGTGAGTGTGCGCTCGCGACGACGACGGTTGAGGGCAGATACGATTTCGGGGATACAGAGCACGCTCAAACCGAGTTCGGTAGCCTGGGCACAGATTCCATCAACCGCATCACTACCAACTTCGTCAACAAAACGTTTGGCGAATGCGGATGAGTCAAGATAGGCCTTCACGCCGTCGGTCCTCCAGGATCGCTGAAGAAAGACTCGAACCTTTCGTCGATAGACGCAAAGCTGGTTTTTTCCACGAAGGTTGCGATGTTTTCACGTCTTCAACCGGAGACACTTCAGCAATAGGCCGCCCGTGACGCAGGACGATGATGGTCTCGCCATTCTCAACTTGCGTTAGCATGCCTGAAGCCTGACTACGGAATTCAGTGAAAGTTACTGTTTTCACTTTTCACCTCCATTCTGCACATAACTGTACAGAATTATGTGCAGACAGTCAAGGATGCCTTTGATGCACTGTATGAAACTGCATGAACAGCACAGGGAGAAAGGACGAGGAATTGTCAATGGGTCTCATTTGAGGAAGGTGTCGTCCCTGCTAGCCATACTTTCTATGGTGAGATAATGGACGCCCATATAAATGTCCTCTATCCGATTGTGGGAGCTACTGAGTTTCATGCCATTTCAATGGGGACGGAAGGCCTGTGTTGCAGTACTCAATATGAATGACACGGCGGTGCATCGGATGCTTAGATCGCGACGAAGAGTGAAGGAGCAGAGGCCTCATTAGAAGAACATCGCCAGCATCTGCTCTACAACTGACCGATTGGCCGATTGCCACCAGTCTTTCAATCTCCTGTCGACTCATTAGCCCCTCCGAATGGCTGCCTGGAATTACTTTCAATGCACCGTTTTCTTCGTCGGCTATGTCCAGATGAATCCTGGCTGTCAGCATATGATCTAGAACGGACGCAGGCGGCTGGACATGTTGAATATTATTCTTTATTGATCAGGGGCCGAATCCTTCGAGTTCTACTTTCTCCTGAACTATCGAGGAGCGGTCGGGCCGCCACGTGAGCCCCGTTGGCCGCGGCAACGCGGCCTCACGCGGGAGGCCCAACCGTACCCAAAAGCCTGACACCGGTAGGGCTGACCCTCCGGGTCGGCCGCATGACGGCGGTTTCGGGATAGATAAGAGCTTCTAGTC
>Ga0315336_1007112_pt1 | contig 10968 bp, 5 predicted proteins | sample ASW5metaG_FD_204512 | JGI IMG/M metagenome (GOLD analysis project Ga0315336, IMG submission 204512) | Ammonia-oxidizing marine archaeal communities from Monterey Bay, California, United States - ASW #5 | ecosystem: Environmental > Aquatic > Marine > Intertidal zone | place: USA: California... | reverse complement strand
CTTCGATTTCTTTTCGGTAATGAACTTGAAATAGTCGGCAAATCGCTGGTCGTCGTTCTGTTCGGCCAGGGCACGGGCGACACCGGCAAATACGGCCGCGTCATCGATTGTATCGTGAACCGGTTTGATGCCCCCTTTCCAAACTTGAAGAAACGGATTCGAGCACGACCCGCCACATTCGGTGTCTTCGTGTTCGACCCACGAGTTGACGGGCAACACAACATCCGAGTATTCGGCGCTGCCGGTCCATTCGATCTGCTGATCGACAATCATGTCGACCTTGGGCAGCACGTTGACGATGATGTTGTATACCCACTTGGCCTGATTCAGGAAATTGGCGTTGTTGTACCAAATGACCTTCGTGGGAGTCGGCATGTGCGAATTGCCGGTAAATGTCCGTGTTTCGCCGTTGGGAAGGTCGACTGTCAAAGTCTGCTCGCCGCAGGCCCAGTAGGAGGGGTCTTCCACGTCGCCGCAGTGACGCAAATCCTCCTTTGTGATGCGCGCCTTTTCGTCGAGCACCGGGTTAAACGGATCTTCGTGTGTATAGCTACCCACACCGGGACCGCTCCAAGCCGACGCCTGGAACAGCGCACCTTTATAATTGCCGGCCCAGGTGTACCCACCAGTTCCGTGCTTTCCAATATTGCCGGTCAAAAGCAGCGGCAAGTAGCTCGCCCGATTGTGCAACGTGGCGTGGAAGTAATGATTGATGCCTTCGCCAATGTGGATGGCCACGGGATGGCCGGATTGCGTCGTCTGCCAGATATCTTCTGCCAACCGGCGGACCAGATGTGCCGGAGCGCCGGAAATCTCTTCCACGGTCTTTTCGTCGTAATCCACCAGATGCCGTCGGTACATCTCGAGAATCGGCATCACTTCGGTTTCTGTTCCGTCGGCTAGTTTGACCGTGAAGGTCCCTTCCAGGGCGGCGGGGAGTTTCATGTTCCGGCCGACTTCATCGCGGCTGAGAAACGCGACCTGGTTCTGCTCGGTATCCCACACGCAGAAATCGCCGATCTTCTGCCGTTGGGCATCGTTCAACCCTTGCACTGTGTAGGAGGGACCACTGGAAATGTCCTTCAACTGATAATCTGCCTGAACGTCCTGCGGCCGCAAGCGTTGAAGGTTGTCCGTTCGAACGAGGAGCGGAAAGTCGGTAAACTGGCGGCAGAAATCGGGTTGATACCACTTGTTGTCAATCATGATCTTAGTCACACCCAGCAGCACCGACGTATCGGATAGGCCAGGGCGGATGGAGATCCAATAGTCGGATTTGGTGCCGGGGCAGTTGTACTCCGGAGCGATGTCGACAAGCTTGCCGCCACGCTCCATCACTTCGTTCAGCCAGTGCGACTCCGGCATTTTGTTCTCGATCAGGTTCTTGCCGATCTGAATGACCAGCTTCGAGAACCGCATGTCGTTGAAGTCCATGTCCGCCGTCTGCAGCCCGTGCACAAACGGGTGCCCGGGTGCTTGATCGCCGCGCCAGGTGTATTCATTCCAGTCGCGCGCTCCGCGTGCTTCTTCTGGAGAAACTCCACGTACGTGGTGATCGAGCAGACCCATGAGGTTCGCCAGGCGATAGATGCCAAACTTGCCGACAACTCCATGGAGCGGCAAGTTCGAACCGATCTTCATCGTACGCGTGCCGGCACCTTCCACCTTGTCGATCATTCGCTGCTCGTAGCCGTCCTTTTTCAACCGCGCCAGGCCCTCATCACCGCTGTAGGTGCCGGCGGTCGCCTGCAACCCCCCGGCTACGTACTTGAACGCTTCGTCCCAGGTAACACGTACGTAGCTGTCGTTACCCCGGTCATCAAACTTGTACTGCGTTCGCAATTCGGGATTGTCGGACAGCGATGGGAACCCCGCGTCAGCCCACTCCTTCCACCCCTTGCGAAGCACGGGGCCCTTGAGTCGGTACGGCCCGTACACCCGCCGCTGCATCGTAAAACCTTTCGGACAACCACGAGGATTCCACGCTTTGGTAGCTTTGTTGTCGTAAAGATCGCCGCAGCGGTCGTGATCGTAATTTTGCTCACTGCGGATCATGACCCCGTTACGCACAAAGGCCTTCAGGCGACACATGTGCGTGTCGTTGGGCGCGCAGACCCAAGTGAAGGTGCTGTCGTAGTGGTACTGGTCGAGATAGATCTTCTCCCAGTCGCGGCTCGGATACGCGCCCAGCGGATTCTCGACGCTGATTGGCGAAAACGCCCAAGATTGGGGCCCCGCGGCCAACAGTCCGCCACCGGCAGCTAAGCACGATTCCAGAAAGCGGCGTCTTGACAGTTCCATTTGCGCGCTCCTCCTCACCTTGTGCAGTTGTCTTGGTATGCGCCAGATCAGCCACCATCGGTTTCGAGGACGAGATCCTGCCAGATCGTGATCAATTTCTGACCGTCACGATCGTGCTTGGATCCGTTCCAGACTGCAAATGCGGCAGAGATGCGATCACCTGGCTCGATCGAGACCCCCTGTGTCGCATCGTCAACTTTCAACTGGCGCGTCATAACGACGCTCCATTGCCCGTCGTGCCATACGCCCTGTGCTTTGACCAGTTGACTGATCGGCGGACGAAATGTGACGGTGCCGGGGCCGCCCGCTTCGAGTGACGTTGCCGACGACACGTCGGAACCCGGAGATATCTGGTTCCCTCCGGCGCGTGCCGGCAACGACAGATCCGGTTGATTCGCGGTCTTCGTGCCGGGACGAGCATACTCAGCCGTCGCGACAACCGTCTCGGAGAAGGGATAGTTGTCGACAACGAGATTGGGATTAACGGCGTCCACGTCCGGGGCGCCGCTCTGACGGTCCGCATCCCACATCCACACGTCTATCGACGACTTCGCCGCACCCATCCCCAAAAACGGTTCGACGTCACCGCGGTACAATTCAACGGCGACCGCATCCTCGAACGCCTCGGACTTCGCGGCATGCGTATCGGTTGAACGATCAACCCAGCTGAGCTTCAACGAAACCGCGTTCCCATCATGAACCGCCCGCACTTGCAAATACGGTTCGAAATCATCCCGCCACCACAACGGCGTCAATCGAAGCGTCGTCGGCGTGACGGCGTTCCAGGCCACATCGTCGGGTGACTGCGGTGCGTTCTCAACCTGCGCCGCGACGATCTTCTCTCGACTGAGTACGACCGCCTCGCGCGTCGCAGCATCCGATAGTGAAAGGACGAAATGAACCAGATCAGCGATTTGCTCAGGTGTGACTTTCGGAGTCGCCGGCATGGGACTTCCGGGCATTCCTGCCTGTGTCCGCCGGTAGACCGATTGCGGATCGGGACTCCCTTTGAAGATGCCTTTCGTCAGATCGCGCGGTCGTGCCGGTAACCCTTTCGCATCGACCATCTTCTCTTGGCCATCCCCTTTGCCCTCTTTCCCGTGGCAACCGACGCAGGTTTTTAGGTAGAGCTGCTTCCCGCGTTCTATTGCCTCCGGACTCGCTGCCGGGATCTCGGGAACTTCGATCACCGGGCCAGGTGTCGTCAGAAGTTGGACGACTTCCCTGAGTTCTTCTTCATCGACCTCCTCGCCATCCTCGGCCGCCATGGCCCGTTCGACGTCGCGAATCCCCTCACGACGAAACTCGACAATCCACTCCGCCAGCAGCTGTTGATCGGCCTTGCTGATGTTGGGCCAGGGTGGCATGGACGATCCCGGCATCCCCCGCGACAGCACAGTCTGAATGTCGCCAACCGTCGGAAAGCCGTTCGTCGTACTGACGAGCCGAAATTGTCCGTTGCGAAAATCGCGGGGCTTTGGAAACAGAAAACGCGCCGCTGTTCCCTGACCGTCTCCTTTCTCACCATGACAGCTGCCGCAATGCTGAACGTAAAGAAGCTGCGCACGCTGCGGTCCCGACTCAGACGTCTGAGCAACTTTCGGCGACGGCTGCGACGCTGAGGGCTGCAACGGTGAAGGGGGTTGCTGCTGCTCTTCGCCGATGGTTGTCTTCGGCGTCGACTTTGGGGCCGGCGCGGCTGGTTGCGGCTCCGATTTCGCACAACCTGCGATGATCGCGATCGAAACGCTCATGATCACGGCTTGGCGTGGTCCCGAATGTCTCAACCGCCCCGTTTGGATGACGTCCTGACACCTCATGGCGACCTCCCGGGCAAGACAGAATCATGAATCGCAAGTTGCTATCTTGACTGACCGGCAGTATAAAGGGACGCATAAGCTGATATCAAGGTCCATAAGTCTAAAAATACAGATTGCGAAATTAATGGAGCGTCGGCGACTTGGGCCCGCTCCGGGAAAATCGGCAGGAATTGCACAAGCAAAACGTCATCTTCATGAAATGAGAGATGGCACTACGGCGACGCACAAAACCCGAAGCCCATCAAACTCGTCCGTCGGTGCTTCGGTTTTGCGGGAACGATTCACGTGAGTCTTCATTTGACAAAGGAGTTGATGTCATGGCACTCAAGCCATTCACGACGCCGGCAATACGAGCACGGAATCTCCTCGCCTATCGAACGGGATTACTACTGGGACTGCTGATGGTGATCGGTTGCGGCGGCGATTCAAACACTGCCACACCGAAAACGGCAAAACCGACCCCAACGAATACCGTTAAGCCAACGGCAGGCGACGTCTCCCCGAACGAGGTGACGAAGGCCAACGAAACCACGGACGGCACGCCGTCGAACAATGCGCCAGCCTCTGCCACCAAAGTGGGAGATCTCGTGGGAAGGATCGCTTTCGAGGGGACTCCTGCTGAGCCCGCGGTGATCGTGAGTCAGGGGGACGCCAAAACCAAAGATGCCGATGTCTGTGCCGCCGACGAGATTCGGGATGAATCGCTACGCGTCAATACTGCCGCCAACAATGGTTTGGCAGGGGTTTTCGTCTATCTCGCCAAACGGCCCAAAGGGATCGCCAAGGAGACCGCCACGAGCGAGCCGACCGACTTCGACCAAAAGGGATGCCGCTTTCTCCAACACACTCTTTTGGTCCGCGTTGGCCAGCCGGTGCGTGTTCTGAGCGGCGATGCAGTGCCGCACAATGTGCACTCGCTTCCCACACGCAACACCCCTTTCAACCAGATCGTCCAGCCGAACGATCGGAAGGGTCTGGAAATGACTTACGCGCTGGCGGAAGTTGAGCCGGTCGTTGTCAAATGTGACGTTCATACCTGGATGCGCGCCTACCATTTGCCGCTCGACCATTCCTTCGCAGCGGTGACGGATGACGAAGGACGCTTCGAGATCAAGGGACTGCCGGAGGGCAAACACAAATTTCGCATCTGGCACGAACGGGCGAAGTTCCTGGAACGGAACTACGAAGTGGAGATTCAAGCTGATCAACCGACCGAATTGGAACTGTCCTATCCCGCGGAGAGGTTTCCGGCTCCGTAATTGCTACAAAAATGAAACGCTGCGAAGAGAGCCGTTTTTCGTGCTGACCAGGCGATCCCCGGCAACCTGTGTCTGCCGCTCTGCGCCGTCGAGGCATGCCTGAAATCACGTTCGTGCGCCCACGCGGACCGTCTGGACGGTAAGCCTGAGAAACCGGATCCAAGAGTCGGGATCGGGTGATGCTGTCATCGGTCAGATCAACACACGTCGGAGCAAGCGGCCTTCGCCATATGGGGGTTCACCGAACGGCAGGGAGCTGCATGGTGGAACTTGGCCGATTCGGCAAGAGCCTCGAAACCGCCGTTTTTCTCGTAGAAGGTCGGTGGCTCGTAGGCCCAGCCCGCAGCTAGCCGCTTCTGTTCCTGCCGTATCTTTCGGAGCAGGTACCGACCACCAAGGATCGAAGAGAGTCGCGCCTTGAGTCCGAACTCGCGGTACAGGTCTTTGAGAATCGTCGATATTTTTTCGTGCATGGCGGGCTCGTCGCGGTAGTAACGCCTGGCGGCAGCGGCGACGGCGGCGAACGTGGTGGCCAACTCGCGGGCTTCCCAGGCAAAACGCCGGACAATCCGACGGTCTCGGTTCCGCTTGTATCGCTTCCAGCCGGCCAAGGTGGTGCGGGCGATCCGTACGATGCTGGGACCATTGACGTCGAAGTCGCGCTGAAACGCCCGCTCGAGCATATCGGTTTCCTGCCCTTCCTCGATGTGAGGATGCCGGTAATTGAAGGCGTACTGCCCATGCATGTCGCTGACGTGAAACTCATTTGCTACTTTGATCTGCCCGTTTCTAGACAGTTCCGCATGAAGTGGTGTGCCCGGAATCGGAGTATAGAGCATGAACTGGTGGAAATCGGTGTCGTGCCCCACGGCATACTCGATGGCCTGGTTGATGTTCTGTGGAGTGTGCTCTTCGAGCCCGATAATAGTCGAGCCGAGCACGCGTATCCCGTGCGATTGCAGTTGCCGCACCAGCGAGGGTGTATCGATTCCGCGAAGCTTGAGGTAGCGGCTGCTTTCGCCCTCCAACCCCATCCAAACCCAGGAAATCCCCAGTCGTACGAGTTGATCGATGGTATAGGAGGAGAGGACGTTCGCAGAACTGAAAACGTACAGTGACCAGGCCTTGTCGTGTTCCTCGATAAGCTCCAGCAGCCGCAGCGCTCGTTTGCGGTGCAGCAGGAAGTTCTCGTCCATCATAAAAAAGGAGCGAACCTGCATGCTCCGCTCGAGCTGGCACATCACGTCGAACAACTCGCCGCCGGTTTCGTAAAAGTTAACGAATTTCCCCTTGCCTCCGAACATGGCCGAGGTCGAGCAGAAATTGCAGCCCAACGGGCACCCGACCGACGGAATGAGTGTCGCCGCGACGTCACCTCGCTTTTCTTTAGCGGAGACTCCCAGGCTCCGCGCGCCGATTCCCGATGTGATCTGGGGATGCCGGATCGGCTGTTCTTCACGCTCGTCAAGAAACCGGCGAAACCAACGGACTCCCTCACCTCGAACGACATAATCCGCATCGATCCGATCGTTCAGATCGGGCACGTTGGCGATATGGCCCCCCACCACGATCGTCGCGTTCGGCAGATGCTCGCGCACCAGTTCACACATCTTCCTCACTTTCGGAAGATTGACGATGATGCTGCTGATACCCACGATGTCGTACTGACTGCCGCGTAACTCCTCGACGAACCGTTCGAGCGTGGGGAAATCCAAAAGCGCGCACGGTGCCTCGATGTTGGCTTGAATGAGCATCAACCCCCAACTGCGATGAAACATTCTCAGGGAGAACGGACCCTGCACCCGAGTGACTTGATTCTGATACAGTTCCATCGGATTGAGTACGCGGCTGCCGTACTCGTCATCCTGAGCGTAAGGTCCGAACACGCTGCTGAGCAGGATCTTTGCGCGCGATCCCAATGAGTGAGTCGGATGGCGGTTCGAATCGCCTTGACGAAGCTGTCCCAATTCACCACAGATGGTCATCAATCCGCTCCTTCCGCTCTCCTGAATAGCCATCGCTGAACGTCAACCGACAAACTTTTGCGACGACCGAAACGAACTGGGAAAGTATCTTAACCAAGGCTGCGCCAAACCGTGTCATGGCACCGTAAAACGAAAGTAATAGTTGTGTCATACTCGAAACGAGCGCGTTCGCCGCTGAAAGGGAAAAATCGGCAGCTTGTCCGAAAGGATTGGAAACCGTGTTCCCACGGAAAGACGTTTCGCGTTGCCTGCGAACCAAATAGGTTCATTCCAGATGCGTTCACAGGGGTTCCGGCGGCGGGGTCAGCTGCGCGAGCGCTTCCAGGAACCCGCTTAAGTCCTTTTCGATCACGTCGCCGGTGAGGCAGTCGATCAGCGCGGGTCGCTGCTCTGGAAAGCGTCTGGTGAATTCTCGGAAACTGAAGTTTGGATCGTAGAACGCTTGAATGAGCCGATAGATGACGTTAACACCCTGCGCTAGGGGCCTCGTGAATCTTCCCAGCCGCTCAGCCGAGACATCCTCTGCGTCGAGCGCGCTATGGATGCTCGTCGCAGCCAACTCGGCGGAAGCGAGCGCCAGGAACAGTCCGGAGGAATAGATCGGATCGAGAAAAGCGGCCGCATCTCCGATCATCACCCAGCCGTCACCGACAACTTGCTGGTTGCGGTAAGCGAGCCGGCGGGTACCACGCACGGGACCCGTTTTGACGGCTTGACTCAACCGCGCGGCGAGCGGGGCACAGCGGTTCAGCTCCCGCAACAGGACTGCTTCGAAGTCTTTGCTCTCAGCAAATAGGTATTCGGGCGAGGCGACGAGACCCACGCTGACGATGTCGTCGGGCAGCGGAATGTACCAGAACCAGCCGCGTTGGGGGATCATGAAGACCGTCGTTTCGCCGGCATCGATGCCCTCACCCCGTTTTCCCCCGCGGTAGTATGTCCAGATGGACGCTTTTTTCAGAGCGGGCACGGGGACAGTCAACCCAAGTTGAGAGCCGATGATTGTGGCATGACCGGAGGCGTCGACGACAACGGAAGCGTAGATATCGTACGACTCTTCGTCTTCAGGCCTGGCGCACACGCCCACAGCGCGACCGTTCTCGAAGAGTACCTGTGCAACGGATGTTTGCATGCGCACGTCGACGCCGCTACTGCGCGCATTGTCTAAACACATTTGATCGAATCGTGAACGTTCGACCTGCCAGGTTTGCGCCCGTTCGCCCTCGATCGTATCCGAGAAGTAAAATGGCTCCGCCTCGTCGCCCGATGGCGACACAAACCGCACGCTGTGCTTGATAGGAAAATCAGAGAACTTAAGTTCCGGAAGCAAACCCAAACGATCGAGCGTATGGTACGTGGCCGGGATCAGTGATTCGCCAATGTGGTAGCGCGGGAACGCCGCGCGCTCGATCACAACGCAGTGGTGGCCTGCTCGCTGCAGAAAGGTGGCCAGTGCTGCGCCGGCGGGCCCACCGCCAATGACCACAACGTCGGCAGAGCCATTGGATTGTGCAGGGCTATTCATTCGGCAATCCTCCTGCAGGTCGCATTCCGGTTCCTTCTTCGGATTAGAAAAGCCCGCATGTCATCCGTTGGATCCGCTCGAAATCAGGAGTAGCGCACGTTTCGATGTTTGGGGAGATAGAAGGCCGGGATCAACCGATCGACGCGCAACAGCCCTTTGCGCGTCACAACGACCGTATCATCATTGAACGTAAGCCAATCGTTGTCGGCAAAGAGCTGCAGCGGTTCAGCAAACTGCTGGATGATCTCGATACCAAATTTGTTGCGGAAGTACGCTGTGTCGACTTTGCCGAGCTTGAGCTGGAGAATGAACTCTCGCACGCAGCGTTCCGTCTTCGCGAGGGGATAGGCCCGACCCCAAGGAAGTCTCTCTGCCTCAAGACGGCCGAGGTACTTTTCGAGTGAAGGAAGGTTCTGGAAGTGCACACCCGCGAGGTACGAGAACGACGCCACGCCGACGCCCAACAGGTCTGCGCCCTTGTACTGGGCGTCTTGATAGACAAATTCGTGGTGCTGCGGTTCGCGCACCGCCGCATAGGCGCTCCGCAGCGAATATCCAACCTCCTCCAACCGCGAAAACCCCGCCGCTAGCCGAACCCGCTTCTGATTCCAATCGGCGGGAAGAGGCTGATCACCGCCGTTATGCAGCGTTCGATAAAGCGGTGTGTTGAGCGGGATCTCGAGTTGGTAGATTGTGATACTCTCCGGCTGCATGTCGATGGCGCGCTCGAGGCTATCGTGAAACGATGCGTCGGTCTCGCCCACCATTCCCACCATCAAGTCGATGTTGACCGTCGCAAAGCCAAATCGACGAATTGCCGTGTAAGCGCGCTCTACGTCTCGCATGAGGTGGATACGCCCGTTCGTTTCAAGAACTGCGTCGTCGAGTTGTTGCACTCCCAGACTCACACGGGTGATTCCCGCAGCACGGAGTTCTTCCAGCTTGGATTCCGTGACGGATTTCGGCGCGCATTCGAACGTGACTTCTCGCGCTTTGTTCCAAGGGAACACATCCTTGACTGCTGTTATCAGCCGACCAATGCGTGACGCCGAAAGTAGGGATGGTGTCCCTCCACCAAAATAAACGAAGTCGACCCGCCGCCCCTGCAGCGCGGGCATGCGGCTGCAAATCTCCAGTTCTGTTGCTAGCGCATCGAGATAACGGTCGATCTGTTCGCCAGACGTGTCCGCGTAGGAGAGGTAGTAGCAGTACTGGCAACGCTGGAGACAGAACGGGATATGGACATACAGCCCCAATGGGGTCTGACTCGCTGAAGATGCCGGAACGCTCAGAATGCGCCGCAGCTCATCCACCTTTTCCTTCTTCCAGCACGAAAAAGGTGGATACGTCGATACAAAGTAATTCCCCTCGATCGGCTCAACGTGCAGCGTCCCGGTGGCCGAACATGAGTCAAGTTCTTTGGAAGCTTCGGGCACTTTGTAATCCAAACTGGCCGACGTATTGGAAATCTATCCAATGTGCGACGCGCCAGGCGTACTGAGAATGCGACATTGACGAGACGCACAAGCAACATACAATACTATATAAACTCTGTCAACTTTATGATATATGCCAAATCGGTCCCACACTGTCTGCTGTCAGCTATGCCCAGCAAGCAGAACGCGCAAGGCCATTTGCGGCAGCGGGGGAGAGATTGTTCTCGCAACGATCTCAACCCGCAATGGCGACGCGGCCTCTCCAGCGACTGCTTGGATCCGATCGTTTCGGAAAACAGAACGGATGAATATCCAAAAGTGATCGTTGGCAGGCGTTTCTAATTGAAGACGTCCGGGTCGAGGTTGAGCAACCGCAATCAACTCGAGGAAGGCGCGCTCACGTTCAGTTCAGCGGCAATCCGTTCGGCAACTTGCTCGCCACTGTGAATGCAGTGAGGAATGCCAACGCCATGATACGCGTTTCCGGCCAGACCGAGGTGCGGCAGAGCCGAAGCCCGTGATTCAATCCGGCCGATCAGCTCGCAATGTCCGACGTGATATTGCGGCATCGCCGGCGACCATCGGCTGACGTGCTGAAACACCGGTTGATCGCGGATTCCCAACAACTGCCCCAATTCCTGT
>Ga0315336_1007111_pt1 | contig 10969 bp, 7 predicted proteins | sample ASW5metaG_FD_204512 | JGI IMG/M metagenome (GOLD analysis project Ga0315336, IMG submission 204512) | Ammonia-oxidizing marine archaeal communities from Monterey Bay, California, United States - ASW #5 | ecosystem: Environmental > Aquatic > Marine > Intertidal zone | place: USA: California... | reverse complement strand
TATGGCATAATTAATTGCAGCGCGAACTAATCTGTGTGTACCCTCAGAGGAAATCGGTTTGATCCCAATTCCTGAGGTTTCTGGAAATCTAATTTTTTTGTAATAATTAGGAAAGGTATCTTTAAAAAAAGCTAGAAACTTTTTATTATTTTCACTTCCTTGTTCAAATTCGATACCAGCGTATATGTCTTCAGTATTCTCTCTGAAGATAACCATACTAATTAATTCTGGCCGTTTAACTGGTGATGGGACACCTTTGAACCAACGCACTGGCCTAAGACATACATACAAATCTAAAATTTGCCTAAGCGCTACATTTAAAGATCGAATACCCCCTCCGATTGGCGTTGTTAAAGGACCTTTGATAGCCACTAGAAATTTATTGCACGCTTCAATTGTTTCATCTGGTAGCCAGCTTCCAGATATTTGATTTGCTTTTTCTCCCGCATAAACTTCCAGCCAGTTTATTTCCTTTTGTCCTTGATAAGCTTTTTCTATAGCCGCATCAATCACTCGTTTTGATGCCCGCCATACATCGGGACCTATTCCATCACCTTCAATAAAAGGAATAATTGGCCTATCAGGAACAACTAACACTCCATTTTTTATGGAAATACTTTCGCCATTGGGAGGTTTCTTATCTATTGCAGTCAAACTAATCTCCTTAATGAATCATAGCATTATAGTGTATTTAGGCCTCAAAACTGTGATTATTCTATCTACTAAAAGGTGTAAAAAACCTTCAAATAATTGACATTGAGCAAGATATTGACTATTTTCAACAAATGCGCCGATTTGAAATCAGCTTGCGGGCGCGATAAAAGTACCGCTAAAGAGACAACCTGCTTTAGCTCAAGCTGAATGCGGGTTTTTTTTGGGATTAAATCTTGTGTTCGCTTAGCTCCGATTTAATCAGGCTGACTCTTAAATTTTTTAACTTATTTTATAGAGGATGTCATGATGTCAGATGAAAAATGTCAATCTTTCGGCATGGATACACTAGCAACACGTGCCGGACAAGAGAGAAGTGCTGAGGGTGAGCATAGCGAATTAATTTTTGCTAGTTCGAGCTATGTCTTTAAAAATGCCGCCGAAGCAGCAGCGCGTTTCGCTGGCGATAGCCCGGGTAATATATATTCACGTTTTACAAATCCGACAGTAAGGGTATTTGAAGAACGTCTTGCTGCTATGGAGAAGGGCGAGCGTTGCATAGCAACTTCATCAGGAATGGGAGCAATATTAAGCACAGTGCTTGGCCTACTGAAAACGGGCGACCATATTGTCTCTTCAAGAAATATCTTTGGTACATCAGTAAGTTTATTTTCAAATATCTTACCGAAGTATGGAATCAATACTACTTTTGTTGATTTAACTGATTATGAGGATTGGCAAAATGCAATTACTCCAGAAACAAAGTTACTTTTTCTAGAAACACCTTCTAACCCACTCACCGAAATTGTAGATATTAAAAAAATAACTGATATCGCTCATGAGCATGAAACATTGTTAGTTGTTGATAATTGTTTTTGCACCCCTTCTCTTCAATTACCATTAACTTTAGGTGCTGATATTGTTATTCATTCAGCAACAAAGTATTTGGATGGGCAAGGGCGTTGTATAGGCGGGGCGATTGTAGGCAGCGATGCGATTTTATTGGATGATATTTATACTTTTTTACGGACAGGCGGGACAACGATGAGCCCTTTTAATGCATGGGTATTTTTAAAAGGATTAGAGACCTTGTCGATTCGTATGCGTGCCCATTGTGAAAATGCATTACAAATTGCGGAGTGGTTAGACAATCAAAAATCTGTAGAGAAAGTTTATTTCCCCGGACTTAAATCTCATCCCCAACATGAACTAGCTAAAACTCAGCAATCTGGATTTGGCGGTGTTGTTAGTTTTGAAGTGAAAGGCAATAAATCAAATGCGTGGCAATTAATTGATTCGGTGAATATTTTTTCAATTACGGCAAATCTTGGCGATACAAAAAGCACAATTACACATCCTGCAACGACAACACATCACAGGTTGACAGAAAAACAACAAATAGAGGCTGGAATTCATCCTAATTTAATTCGTCTTTCTGTGGGACTAGAGGATGTTTCTGATTTAATTTCCGCCTTAGACCAAGTTCTTTGTAAATAAATTTGTATAAAACATAGGACGAAAAATCAAGTATAAACGCATAAAAACCAATTTTGAGCGAAAAATATTAAAAAAATAATTAAACCAATATGGATTTAAAGGCCACTTTTTAGGTACACTACGCGGCCTGAAATTGTTGTGGTGTTTTACAGCAAAATGTTGCAATGCACAATATTCCGCTAGTTATAACAGTAATAAATAAGGATATACTACATTTTCTTGTGCCGCGTGGCTGAAGAAAATAATTATTTAATATTAATTTAGAAACCTGGAGGCCGCTAACCATGCCCGGACGTAATTTTTTATTCATTCCTGGACCGACCAATGTTCCTCGACGTATTCAAAATGCAATGTATGTGGAACAGGAAGATATGCGGGCCATGGATTTACCCGAATTCACGAAACCACTTTATGAAGACCTAAAAAAAGTCTTCAAAACTAAAAATGGTCGTATATTTATCTTTCCTGCGTCAGGCACTGGCGGTTGGGAATCAGCAGTATCCAATACTCTAAATGCTGGCGACAAGGTTTTGATGTCGGGTTTTGGTCATTTTTCAAATTTATGGATTGATCTATGCCAGCGTTGGGGTCTAGACGTACAAGCATTAGAAGTCGATTGGGGGGAAGGCGTTCCGGTCGAAAAGTATGCTGAAATTTTGGCAGCAGATAAGAATCATGAAATTAAAGCTGTGTTCGCTACCCATAATGAAACAGCAACAGGCGTTGCTTCTGACATCGCTGGTGTTCGCAAGGCACTTGATGCTTGCAGTCATCCAGCACTGTTATTTGTTGATGGTGTAAGTTCGGTAGCATCGATTGATTTTCGTATGGATGAATGGGGTGTTGATCTTTGTGTATCAGGCTCACAAAAAGGTTTTATGCTTCCAACCGGTCTAGGTATTGTATGCGCAAGTGAGAAAGCGTTAGTTTGCCGAGAAAATTCTAATCTACCAAAAACATTTTTTGATTGGAATGACCAAATTAAAACCAATGACCTAGGTTATTTTCCATATACGCCGCCTATGAATCTACTTCGTGGTTTACGCGAGTCTGTCAATATACTTATGGAAGAAGGGCTAGAGAATGTTTTTGTTCGTCACAATCGTATGGCAAATGCTGTACGTGCCGCAGTAAGCGCATGGGGAATGAGCCCAATTGCTAAAGAAGAAAGATGGTACTCGGATACAGTTACCGCTGTTAAGGTTCCAGAAGGTTTTGATGGTAACGAGGTTGTACGCCATGCTTATAATTATTACAACTTAGCCTTGTCAATTAGTTTAGCAAAAATTGCTGGCCAGGCTTTTCGTATCGGTCATTTGGGTGATATGAATGAGCTGATGATTTTAACACCAATTACTGGCGCGGAAATGGCGATGAAAGATTTGAAGTACCCAATTGAGTTGGGTTCCGGAGTCGCAGCTGCCCAAGAATACTTGCGTTCAACAGCCAAACCAAAAATAAAGTAATTAATTGAAAAACTGATAGCTACACCAAGTATCTGTTTTTAAATTAATAAAATTCTATGCAGTAATGTTATAGAAGGTTATTTTCTAAAAATGGTATGGCATATCTTTGGCAATCTGCTTAACCTTTAAGATTATAGAAAAATCGAAATTAGTAGATTTAAGTAATTTGTTAATTTTTGATTATTTATTTGAGGATAAATAAATGAGTTTTAAACAATACGAACAAGCACATGCACGTTTGCAAAGAAGTGAGCTCGCTGTTCCTGGCTCAAGCCCAGAAATGTTTGAAAAAGCAGCTAAAAGCGATGCTGATTTTATTTTTCTTGATTGTGAGGATGCTGTTGTGCCTGATGATAAAGAGCAAGCCCGAAAAAATATTATTGAAGGTTTAAATACAATTGATTGGAATAATAAAACTGTATCTGTTCGGATCAATGGCTTAGACACGCATTATATGTATAGAGATGTTGTAGATATTCTTGAACAAGCAGGCAATAAGCTAGACACAATCCTAATTCCCAAAGTAGGCACCGACGCAGATGTTTATGCTGTTGATATGCTTGTTACTCAGATAGAGTCAGCAATGGGGATAAAGAAAAAGATTGGATTAGAATGTTTAATTGAAACTGCTTTGGGCGGTGCAAATGTTATGAGCATTGCGCAATCGAGCCCACGACTAGAATCATTACATTTCGGTGTTGCAGATTATGCTGCGAGTATGCGTTCTCGAACAACAGTTATTGGTGGTTTGAATCCGGACTATATTTGCGATGGCGCACTAAACGACCAATGGCATGCCGCACAAGTTAATATGTTAACTGCATGCCGTGCCTTTGGGTTGCGTGCAATTGATGGCCCTTTTGGTGATTTTAGTGATGATGAGGCATTTAAAGCAGCAGCAAGACGTGTCGCCGCCCTAGGTTATGAAGGTAAATGGGCGATTCATCCAAAACAAATACCATTGGCTAATGAAGTTATGTCCCCGCCTGAAGCAGAAGTTACTCGTGCACGCCGGGTTTTGGAAGCGCTCAATGAAGCGGCAAAAGTCGGAAAAGGCGCTGCACAACTTGACGGTAAAATGATTGATATAGCATCGGAGCGTATGGCACGTAATGTTATCGCACAAGTTGATCAAATTGCTGAAAAATCAAAGTAATAAATTTAATTAAAGATAACTAAATAATAAGGAGTATGTAACTAGTGGATATCCATGAATATCAATCAAAAGAAATACTTTCTGAGTATGGAATTCCAATAGCAGCTGGTGGATTGGCATACAGTCCTGAACAGGCAGCTTACCGTGCAACGGAGATAGGTGGCAATGTTTGGGTAGTTAAGGCTCAAATTCATTCGGGCGCACGTGGCAAAGCTGGTGGTATTAAGGTTTGTAAATCCGAGGACGATGTAGCAAAAGCAGCTGAGGAACTTCTTGGAAAAAAATTAGTTACTCATCAGACAGGGCCACAAGGTAAGGTTTGTCATCGTATATATATAGAAGCTGGATGTAATATAGAACGAGAAATTTATATTGCTTTTGTTCTCGATCGTCAAAACGAAAGCGTTACAGTCGTGGCATCAGCTGAAGGTGGAATGGAAATTGAACAACTTGCTGTTGAGAAACCAGAATCAATTATAAAGATTGCAGTTGAAGCGGCTGTTGGAATGCAACCATTTCAGGCGCGTGAAATTGTTTTCGCATTAGGTTTAGATAAAACACAAGTTAATCAGGCAGTAACAACTATACTTGGTTGTTATCGTGCAATGCGTGATCTTGATGCAAACATGGTAGAGATAAATCCGTTGGTTGTAACTAAAGAAGGAAATTTACTCGCAGTTGATGCCAAGATGGGCTTTGACGACAATGCGCTTTTTCGACACAGCCATATTTCAGAGTTGCGTGATAAATCACAGGAAGATGTGCGCGAAATGAATGCTGCCGATCGTGGATTAAGTTATGTTGGTTTAGATGGAAATATTGGATGCATAATTAACGGTGCTGGTTTGGCAATGGCGACTATGGATATGATCATGCATGCAGGTGGAGAGCCTGCTAATTTTCTTGATATTGGCGGGGGGGCTTCTCCAGAGCGTGTAAGTAAAGCATTTAATCTTGTGCTCTCTGATGAAAATGTTAAATGTATTTTAATAAATATTTTTGCGGGTATTAACCGATGTGATTGGGTTGCCGAAGGTATTATTCAAGCTGCTCAGAAAATTGAACTAAAAGTACCAGTTGTTGTTAGGTTATCTGGTACAAATGTCAAACAGGGTCGAAAGATGATAGAGGATAGTGGTTTGCCACTTATTATGGCTGAAACACTTAAAGAAGCTGCTGATAAAGCTGTAGCTGCGTGGAAAGAGGTTGGTAAATAGAGGGAGTATTATGGCAATTCATTTAAAAGAAACTACTAAGGTTTTAGTACAAGGGTTTACTGGTCAGATTGGCTCCTTTCATTCAGCTGATATGATTAAGTATGGAACTAATATCGTTGGAGGCGTAACACCAGGTAAAGGTGGAATTAAACATTTAGATAGACCAGTGTTTAACACCATGAAAGAAGCTGTAGAGGCAACCGGAGCAGATGCCAGTGTTATTTTTGTACCCCCACCATTTGCCGCGGATAGTATTATGGAGGCGGCTGATGCAGGTATTAAGTTTTGTGTCGCAATTACTGACGGCATTCCATCTCAAGATATGATTCGTGTTAAACGTTATATGCGTCGATATAGAGTTAATGACAAAATGATATTAACCGGCCCTAATTGTGCGGGTTCAATCAGTCCGGGGAAAAGTATGATGGGTATAATGCCAGGACATATTTATATGCCAGGTAATGTAGGTGTTATTGGTCGTTCGGGAACCTTGGGTTATGAAGCTGCTTCACAAATGAAAGAAGTGGGCATTGGTGTTTCAACAAGCATTGGTATTGGCGGTGATCCAATTAATGGTAGTTCATTTAAAGATCATTTAGAAATTTTTGAACAGGATGATGAAACTAAAGTAGTCGTGATTATTGGCGAGATAGGTGGCCCACAAGAAGTTGAAGCTGCAATGTGGGCAAAAGAAAATATGACAAAACCAGTTATCGGTTATATTGCTGGCTTAACAGCGCCAAAAGGTCGTCGTATGGGTCATGCTGGCGCTATTATTTCAGCAGTAGGCGAAAGCGCGGCTGAAAAAGTGGAAATACTTCAGGAATGTGGTGTAAATGTTGTGCCTAATCCCTCATTGTTCGCGCCTACTGTGCAAGGCGTTTTAGATAAAGCTAGCTAGTTGGAAATAAAACGAAGTGAGTAAACCAAAAGTTATCCTTACCCGAAAATGGCCGGAAGCGGCAGAAGCAAAAGCAAAAGAACTTTTTGATGTTGTAATAAATAAAGACGATCACAAAATGTCCATTGAAGAACTGAAAGAAGCAATGCGTAATGCTGATGCTCTGTGCCCTACGGTTTCTGATTTTCAAATTGATTCTGAAATTCTTAATGTGGAAAATCGTAATTGTAAGATTGTGGCTAATTTTGGTGTCGGCTTTAATAATATTGATACAGATGCAGCAAAAGAAGCTGGTGTTGTTGTAACTAATACTCCTGACGTTTTAACTGATTGTACTGCTGATATAGCAATGGTACTTCTTTTATCTGTTTCCCGTCGTATCGGTGAAGGAGAACGTCTTGTTCGAAGTAAAGCATGGACGGGTTGGTGCCCAACGCACATGTTATCAACCAAGGTTACAGGGAAAAAACTTGGCTTTATTGGTTTTGGTCGAATTGCACAGGCTGTTGCCCAAAAGGCGCATTTTGGTTTTGGTATGGAGGTAAGTTTTTATGATCCTTATCCACCTTCAGATGAAATTATTAAGAAATTTAGCGCAAAAAAGTTTAATACTCTAGAAGATGTTCTTAAAGACTCAGACTACGTAACATTACATTGTCCGGGAGGTGGGGATAACATAAATTTGATGAACAAAGAACGTTTTGCATTGATGAAAAAATCGGCATTTTTGATAAATACCGCTCGTGGTGATGTGGTTGATGAAACTGCATTAGTTCAAGCATTAAAAGATGATGTGATAGCTGGCGCTGGTTTAGATGTATATGCGAAAGAGCCAGTTGTTACCGAAGAATTACTTAGTATGAATAATGTTGTTCTAATTCCACACTTAGGTAGCGCGACAACCGAAACACGGGTTGCTATGGGATTGCGTTCGTTAGCAAATGTTAAAGCATTTTTTGATGGGAAAGAACCTGGTGATCGTGTCGCTTAAAATCATAACTATTAAAGGTTGTTTATGACATCGGCTGATGCCGGTTTTAATGAGAACTCCTTAGATACAATTTCAGCAACGTATGCGAAAGAAGTTGTAGGACTCTTAACCGAACAACTAACCAAAGTAATCGAACATCGCAATAGCGATATCCTTCCTTATTTTAAAGGGGAATTAACTTTATCCCCAGATGACACTGTGATGCTTGTCGATACTCTTCAGGCGTGGGGTATATGGTTTCAACTATTAAATGTTGCCGAAGAAAACACAGCAATGCGACGTCGTCGCTTAGCAGAAAAAGAATATGGATTAACAAACGTTCCCGGCACATTTGCTAGTGTTTTTAAACAGGCTTCTGAATTAAATATTAGCACTGATGAAATTCAGAATTTGTTAGACAATGCCGATATTTGTCCAACAATAACTGCACACCCAACAGAAGCAAAAAGAGTCACAGTTCTTGAAATTCACCGCCGTATTTATGTATTACTTTACCGAATTGAGGCATCGCGCTGGACACAACGTGAGAGAGAAAAACTTATATCTTCGTTGCGTGATGAAATTGATCTCCTTTGGTTAACAGGCGAATTAAGATTAGAAAAACCTACTGTTGAACAAGAAATTATCTGGGGATTACATTTTTTCGAACAATCATTATTTAAACGTGTTTCAGAAACGCATGAAAGACTGAAATGGGCCTTAAATCTTAGTTACCCTAATGAGAATTTTACAGTACCTCCATTTTTTAGGTTTGGTTCTTGGATTGGTGGAGATCGCGATGGCAATCCTTTTGTTACCAATGACGTTACTAAAGATAGCTTATTGAAGAATCGTCAAATAATCTTAGATTATTATATTGAATCCGTAAAAAATTTAATTGAAAAACTGAGCGTTTCTCGAGAAAGTATAAAATTATCAAAAAAATTCGAGAAATATCTTAAAGGCATACTTAAAGATATTGATGAACTTGAATCGATCTCTACAAGAAACCCAGGAGAAATTTTTCGCCAATTTTTAAGTTGCGTATTAATCAAATTACGTGGCACATTAGAAAACGAAGAAGAGGGTCACTATAGTGCCATACGTTATCTTAATGCAGATGACTTTATTTTCGATCTTAGGCAACTTTCAGAAGGTTTATTTGATTCAGATTGTAAGCAATTGTCCAATTTATTAGTGAATCCATTATTACAGGAAGCGGAGTCTTTCCGATTTTGTACTGTACGTCTTGACCTACGAGAAAATTCAGATGCAATTAATCATACTTTATCTGCTATTTTTACAGCAATGAAAAATGGGGTAGAATCACCACTGCCAAATAGTAAAGAATGGAAGAAATGGCTGTTAGAAGAACTTGATAAACCATTAGACGCGCTACCAACATTTTCAAATCTGGATGAATTATCCTCATCAACACTAGGTCTTTTCCAAATGGTTGCGCAAATGATGGATATGCTTGATAGCGAAGCATTCGGGCATTTTATTTTAAGTATGACCCAGTCGGTTAACGATATATTGAGTGTTTATTTATTAGCGAAAATTTCGGGTATTTTTTCTGAAGATAATGACGGAAAATTTTGCCGCCTACCTATTGTTCCCTTATTTGAAACGATTGAGGATTTGAAAGGGGCTCCAGATATCATGAGGGAGTTGCTAGCAATTCCAATTATTAAAATGACAGTTGAGAAAAAAACGGGTATTCAAGAAGTCATGATTGGTTATTCTGATTCAAATAAAGACGGTGGTTATTTAACTGCTAATTGGGAATTAAATAAAGCGCAAGTAAGCTTAACTAAAATCGGTGATGAAGCAGGCATTCCCATTTCTTTTTTTCATGGTCGCGGGGGGTCAGTTAGTCGAGGCGGAGCACCAACTGGTATTGCTATTGCAGCGCAGCCTGCCGGTTCTGTACATGGCCAAATGCGTATCACCGAACAAGGCGAGGTGGTCTCATCCAAGTATGCAAACGAAGGCACTGCGCAATATCAAATGGAATTACTTGCGGCAAGCGTATTTCAGCATACCCTAAGATCTTTGAATGAAGACCAGTTAAAACCAAAACCAGACTTTGACAACGTTATGGAATCATTGTCGAGTTTAGCGTTTAAAAAATATCGAGAATTGGCTGATTCTAAAGGTTTGGTCGACTATTACAGTGCTGCCAGCCCGGTTGAAGAACTTGCAAAGATGAATATTGGCTCAAGACCCGCAAGAAGGACTGGAGAAAACTCATTGAAAGATTTGAGAGCTATACCATGGGTGTTCGCATGGACACAAAACAGGCACCTTGTGCCCGGATGGTATGGTGTTGGCACGGCCATAAAGGAATTTACCAATAAGCATGGAAAAAAAGGGGAAAAATTAATTAAAAAGATGTTTATCGATTCACGTTTATTTCGTTTGATTATTGATGAGACTGAAAAAACCTTAGCGCTTATCGATTTTGATATTTGTGAAGCATATTCAAGCCTTGTCGAAAACAAAACCGAGAGAGAAAATATTTTTGATATGATTTCTACGGAATATAACTTAACAAAAGAAGTAATTCTAAATATAACCGGCGAAGAAAAACTATGTCAGCGTTTCAAAAAGTTTAGTCGAAAATTAAATCGTCGTTCACCAGTGCTACATCAAGCGGGCTTAGAGCAAATTAAATTAATTAAAGAGTTTCGTCAGCGTAATGAGAATGGTGACAACTTCGATGATTTGATACCTTTATTATTGTCAATAAATTGTATTTCATCAGGATTAGGATGGACAGGATAAATTATTTTGTAATTATTTGAAGATTGCTGCCCTATGCGAATCAGACCAAAAGACTTTATTGCTATTGATGAAAAATTATTTTTTGCCGTAGTAAATGAATATCAAGAGGATAACCATGCATTAACCTTTTTACGTTACATGAAAGATAATGCGGGGATGCATAAACTTACCACTAAAAAAGCAGAAAAAATTATTAGAGACATCTACCCTGAGTTTCAATTCAATAGTGATTATGCTGATATTGTATTGCATGGCATTCCAATTAATTTAATAAAAGAAATATATTATCCTGAGCAAGCAGTTACTCGATTGTTGAGCATGAAG
>Ga0315336_1007110_pt1 | contig 10969 bp, 11 predicted proteins | sample ASW5metaG_FD_204512 | JGI IMG/M metagenome (GOLD analysis project Ga0315336, IMG submission 204512) | Ammonia-oxidizing marine archaeal communities from Monterey Bay, California, United States - ASW #5 | ecosystem: Environmental > Aquatic > Marine > Intertidal zone | place: USA: California... | reverse complement strand
CGGGTTACTTTTATGTATTGTCCGTTGAAAGATGGACGCCCCGGCGGACACCTCGGATGGGCACAGTTAGACGATGGCTCGTTTATAGACCCTAGTGATGGTGGATGTTCTGGTGATGAGGAAACCATCGATCGATGGAAGGGGTGGCTTGAGCAAGGTTTTACATCCAAAGCCGAGGCTGAAGCGGTGAGCGTTGTCCTTTAGGGGCTACAAAAATCCCAGCGGCAGGATTTCAGCAGATTAAGCTAATGACTAGGGCTGATTGCTCGGGCCCATCCATCCCTCAACGAGTGTCACCTGGTCCCAGTGCTCGGTGAATTTACCGTCTTTTACCCGAAAAGCTTCAAATGCAAATGCTTCGTAGGTATTAACAGGATTATCTGGATCCGGCAAAGTACCCTGGTATATTGCGGTTACTAGATCGTCCTCTGCCATAAGGATTATGGGATTGCGGAGCTGAATACCGCCTAGTTCAACAAGGCTAATACCGTGCTGCTGGGCCTCATCAATGGCTTCCAGCCAGGCTTGCCGACCCGATGCGCCAGTGATCTCGTTCATCCGTAGAAAGCGAGGATTGTGCTGGACATAGCCATCGGAAAGGAAACGTTCTGCGCGCTCCTCCCGAGTACCCGTAAATTCAAAAAAATCCAAAAGTAACTGTTTGTTCTGTTCAGATTCGCCTGGATTGACACGCGTTGAATTTTTCTCCGTTGCTTGCGAGTGTGTCAGGCTGGGTATTCCCAACGCAATTACTGATAACGTTAAAATTTTTCGATAAAGTTTTTTCATCTGTTGCTCACCCCCAATGACTATAGTGAGTGTTACGGATTTTTCCTCTACGTTGGGCCTAAAATTTGAGCGAGGTGCTCATCCGGCAACGGCAACGTCCAACGTGACACTACCACCGTGACTAGGACTGCAGTTGTCCCTGCCAGCGTGGCGGCCGAGTAAGGGTTATCCGCGTAAAACGCGAACCAGCGCCCGAAATTCTCCAAGGAAGTGTCTATTAACCATTCCCCGGACACGATCTCTGCGTGGATCAAAATAAAAATGACGGCACCGGTCCAGAAACCCGCCAATGCCCCGGCCGGTGTCACGCCCCGCCAGATGGAACCGATTACCAGCGGTCCCATGAGGGCCGCCACGAAGCCACCCACACCTATCCAGACCAGCAATACCACATTCATATCCATCACCATCCAGCCTAGGACGGCAGATCCGACCAAGGTCAGCGCTGTCACGGTGCGGCTGATGATGAGGACGTTGCGATCGAGCGCTGCTTGATCGTAATCAGCGTGTAACCGGGGCGCGATACTCCGCCGGTAAATGTCATTCGCGAATACCTGAGAAGTAGAGATCACGAGTCCGTCCGCCGTAGACATTACGGCAGAAAGGATGCCTACACCCAACAATGCGGCCAGCCAAGTAGGAAAAATCTCGATAAATAGTGCTGGCAGGGCCGTATTGGCACCGCCTGCGCCTGATATCAGGAGACTGTCCCCCAAAATCGCCCGGGCCGATGCACCACCCAGCGTGATAGCCGGAAGGATGAGCCCAAAGGTCAACGCCATGACTAAGAATCGATTTCGGTTGCGTTCCCCTTTCAGTGCCCAGAGCTTGTTTCCGATGTGTGGTAGGAGTCCAAGCGGGATGTGGGCGATTACTAGACTGACATAGGACCAGGTCGATCCCGTCATGGATGTGGCCGGGTGGAAGTTCGCGAGTAATTGCTCGTCTTGGTTGCTCAGGCTCTCCAGCAAGCCACCGAGCCCGTCAGTTCCTATCCCTAGGAGAAAAATTGCTAGGATACCCAAAGCGAGCACGACCATGAGAAAACCTTGGGCACCGTCGGTGAGGATGTCTGCGTGGGCACCACCTACCGTGACGTAGCCCAATAAAACAACGGTGGTAATTCCCATTGCCCATGCCTTGGATATCCCTAGCATCATCTCAAACATTACAAGTCCGGCCACCAGCTGCCCGGCTAGATAGAAAAGCAGGATCAATGAGAACACGGCGGCAGAAATTCGTAGCCCCTCTGATTGATAGCGTTCGCCTAGATATTCCGGGATCGACCGGACACCGGACAGGTTGCCGTAGCGGCCAATGGTGCGCTGGCAGATGAGTATGCCGATATAGATCCCCAGCGGGTACAGAAACGCAATATAGAGCGTAGACATCCCATAGCTGTAAGTCAGGCCAGGCAGACCCAGGAAGGTGGCCCCACTCGCGGCTGTTGAGGCAAAGGCGACAGCCAACAGAAAAGGACCATAACCGCCTCTTGCAGTAGCAAAGTCGTCGGCATTTCGAACGCGACGGCTGCCAAGTATGCCAAAGCCGACCATTACGGTTACATAGCCGAACAGGAACAGCCATGACCAACCATAAAGTGTCATAGATTTATCCAGATGGATTTCAAGGCAACATCGATGGCTGATCCTGACTGGTATTGGCGACCGATGTCAAAGAGCGTTTGATCATGGAATTTATGTAGGGATATTTATCCATTCCCAGTGTCTTGTCTTATGTGTGCTTAGAGTTGAGTGACCTTAATCTCAAAAAGAGATGGCCAATTCTTGCCCGTGATAAACAAATTCTGTGTTTTCTGGTCGAATGCGATTCCGTTCATTACGTTTTCGTTTCCTCGAGAAGAGCGCGGGTATAGATCACTGAGGTCTACCCATCCGAGAATTTCCCCAGTTCGTGGTGAGATCCGCGCGATTCGATCTTCATGCCAGATGTTGGCCCATATCTCACCGTTAATGTATTCAAGCTCGTTGAGTTGGGTGACCGGCAGATTGTTCTCTTTAACGTTGATGCGCTTGATAACATTGAAAGTCTCTGGGTCCAAAAAGCGAACCGATGAAGAGCCATCACTGACGATCAAATGTTGGTTATCATTGGTTAGACCCCAGCCCTCTCCACTAAATCCAAATGTATTGACTACATCAAAAGTTTCGAGGTCATAAACAAATCCGATGCGACTTCGCCAGGTCAGCTGATAGAGTTTTTTGCCGAAGATCGTAATTCCTTCACCGAAATAATTCTCACCGAGCTCCAAAATCTTTTCAATACGGCCGCTCTCAAGGTGGACTCTTCTCAAGGAAGAATTACCGTATTGCCCGGTGCTTTCGTATAGTTTTCCCTGGTTAATGGTCAGGCCCTGGGTAAAAGCTGAAGGGTCGTGAGGATAAGTTGCAATTACTTCACCCTGCCACCGATCCGGATCTCGGGCCGAATCCAGTTGTGTCCAACCTATGAGTCCGAAGATGAGAAGTAGAAGGGCCCCAGTAACCAACTGTCGGATATCAGGTAATGTAAACATCTAGCATCTCAAGGTATTCAAGAAATTAACCATTGTAGGCAAGTTATCTTAAGGTCAGTTCCCGGTGTGTTGAACGAGTACCGGTGCGTTCCGCGTTGCTGAATCAATGATAGCCTCCATCACGGCAATATTTTCGATTTTTTCTTCCCTTAAAAATGGATAACGGCCCTGACCGGTAATTTCGTCTACAAATGCTTCAAGATTGGCCCTTACAGTATCAATATTCCGGAATTCCTCTGTCCGAACTGGTCCGCCGGAAGCGCTTACTTTCAATTCGGTGATTCCGTCCTGTCCAGGGTGCGTATCGGATCGCGTCTCCACCCAAGCTTGTGATCCGAAAACGTGAAATCTAACGAATAGGGGTGTCGACATGATGGCATTTAGATAGGCGGTGAGGCCGCTCTCAAAGATCATCTGAACAGAAATCACATCTCCCGAAGCACGGGTGCCGAGTCGACTTGTGGATTGAGCAAAGACTTCTTTTATAGGCCCGAATAGATGGATAAAAATATCGGTTAAATGGATGCCCATCGAACTTAGTGCTGGAATGGGTGATTCATTATTTGAATTACGCCAGTTGTCAGGTTCAACTTCCGCTAAGATGTCGTGGCTAAAATTGGCTTCGACATGCATGATCGTGCCCAGTTCGCTGGTCTCTATTAGGTGTTTCATTTCTTTTATCGTGGGTTCAAATCGACGCATGTGACCCACTCCCAGAGTCACCTCAGCTGCCTCACAAGCCCGTATGGCACGTTCAGCGCCCTCGGTACTAAGCGCCAATGGCTTTTCTACAAACACATGTTTACCGGCAGCCGCGCAAAGGATGATTTGTTTTTCGTGCAGTGAATGGGGTGTTGCTAAAATCACTGCCTGCACGTTTTTATCTTCTAGTGCATCCTCTAAATTGGAGGAGACCCTTAGGTGTTTTTCCGCCGCTATTTCTTCCAGTATTTCAGCGCGGAGATCAATAGCCCTAATGATGGTAATTTTCTTGCTCAAGCCGTGAATGCTGTCTACGATGCGCCGGCCCCACCATCCGAGGCCAACGATGGCTGCACAGATCGGCTTGTTAATCACGTTGCAGGGGCGTCTATACTCTCGACGATGGAAATCTCCACCTCACCGACTCCGTTCAATCGAAATTGTCTCGGGCCCTGATAGTCGGGGGATTCGTAGCATGCTCTAGCCTGCTCTAGTGAAGGGAATTCTATGATGACATAGCGTGCGAATTTTTTTGGCCCCTCTAGGGTTTGATAGTGCCCCCCACGGGCCAGAATTTTCCCGCCGAACTTGAAAAATACGTCTGGTAGTGGGTCGGTGTATTTTTTGTATTCAGTCGGATCGTTGATGTTTCCCCGTGCAATCCAATAGGCAGCCATGTCTTTTCCCCTTAGGTTAAATTCTCACAGAACTGCATGACAAGCGCTCGTTTAGAGATGCAGATACACCGAGAGACCAGCTCTTTTTATGCAGCTTTCTGCTCTAAAATAGCACTGAGAACTTTTTCAGAAGTTGCTGGCAGAGAGGTGATCCGTACGCCGACCGCATCGTAAATTGCGTTCATAATTGCCGCTGCAGTGGGTACCGCCGTAGGCTCACCGGCGCCCTTTGCTCCGAAGGGCCCGGTAGGATCATAGTTGTCAACCATATCCACCTCGAGTTCAGGCATATCCAAACTGGTTGGCATAATGTAGTTGGTCAAGTTTGGATTCACCTGTTTGCCATCCTTAAATAAAATCTCCTCCTGCAGTGCAAAGCCGATACCCATCGAAATACCACCCTGAATCTGGCCTTCTACCAGCATCGGGTTGATAGGAGTACCGCAATCGTGGATGGCGACGATGCGTAGGACTTCGACTTCTCCAGTTTCATCGTCTACTTCCACATCAGCAATTTGAGTTGCATAGACGTAAGTGCTGAATGGTTTCCCCTGGCCTGTTTCTGGGTCCATTTCCACCGTGGGCGGATTATAGGAACCACTCCCGATGGCGGGACGGCCGATTACGATCTCACTATGGTGAGCTACCTCTCCGATCGTTTTGTATTGTTGCGGAAACCCTATTACCTGAATTTTCCTGTCGTGTGCCTCAAGCTGTTCCGGCTTGACACTAAGCATTGGCGCAGCAGCCTCAAAAAGAATCTCCCGGGCCTGTTCGGCCGCTTTGATGATTGCATTTCCTGTAACGTAGGTTGTCCGGCTCGCGATTGCCCCGGTGTCCATCGGTGTCGCATCTGTATCCGCGGAAACAACATGCACATCGTCAGTGGCTATTCCCAATGTTTCTGCCGCTATCTGACCCAAAACGGTAAGCGCCCCCTGGCCGGTTTCCACGGTGCCCGTTAGAAGAGTAGCCGTACCATCAGTGTTTATCTTGACGGTGGCGGCGCTGGGGTTCGCCGCGACCGTAAATCCGATCGGATACCACATGCAGGCTATGCCACGACCCCTTTTTTTCATTTTGCCGACTCCTTCCAGCCAAAACGTTCAGCAGCCTGCTGCAAGGATTCTTTTATTGCCACACTCTGTAGGAGTTGTCCGGTTGGGCTTACGGAACCCTCGGTGAACGCATTGCGAAGCCTCATTTCTAATGGATCAATTCCGAGCGCGTGAGCCATATCGTCCATGTGGGATTCGTAGGCAAAGCACACCTGAGGTGCCCCGAAACCTCGCATGGCACCGGTGGTGGTCTTATTGGTATAGACAGCGTGGGCCTCTACAAGCAGGTTTGCAATATTGTAGGGTCCCGCCGCAAGGATCCCTCCCTTCCCTAGGGTGGTGGATGTCCAGGAGCAGTAAGAACCCCCGTCGAGTACCAGCCGTATTTTGCGGCCGAGAATTTGACCGTCTTTTTTGACACCGGTTGTGTAGTCCATGACAAAAGGATGTCTGGTTGTTGAGGAAATAAATTCGTCTCCGCGCGTAAAGGTTCCCTTAACTGGCCGCCCTGTTTTTTTCGAAAGCATGGCCAGAATGGGCTCAGTAGTAATCTCATTTTTACCACCGAAATTACCGCCGACGATCGTTCCGACTAAGCGGATTTTGTTCATGGGCTTGCCCAGGGTTCGAGCCAGATCATCGCGTCCAAGGGTAATCCTGCCAAGACTGGAATATATAGTTACTCGACCGTTGGCGTCCCACATGGCTACAGATGAGTGGGGTTCTAGAGGTACATGTTCGACCATCTGGGTTTTAAATTGTTTATGAAAAACCTGATCTGATTCTTTTAGGGCTTTTTCAACATCACCCTTTTTAATTATTTTACTTGCATAAATGTTGCTGCGTGGTGCATGTACCTTGGGTGCGTCATCCTTTATTGCTTCCAGTGGATCGAAAACGGTGGGCAGGGGCTTGTACTTAACTTTAATTTTGGTGAGTGCGTCGGAAGCCTGTTGTTCTGTTAGGGCTGCTACTGCAGCAACGCCATCCCCCGCATGGCGAACGATTTCATTTGCCAGTACTGGTTGATCCTGCAAGGTTGGGCCAAATGAGTTAACTGGTATCTCACTACCGGTTAGTGTGGCCAGCACGCCGGGCATAGCCTCCGCCTCGCTGGTATCAATGCTCAAGATTTTTGCGTGAGCATGTTCGCTACGCAGGATTTTGGCAAAGATCATGTGAGGAAAGGTCATATCATCAATGTATTGGGTCTGGCCCAGGCCGTGCAGACGCCCATCCGGGCGGCTCGCACGTTGACCCACTGCAGGCGTGCGCAGACGAATCTCTGACTCGGGAAGATCCAACGGATAAACCACCGGCTTATCAACCGGCACCACCACTGGTTTGAGAGCCGGCTTAGCAGGAACTTTAAGGCTGTCAGGCGCGGTGAGATCTTCGATTTCGCTATCTTTAACCTTGCTTTCGAGAACTTCCTTGGTCTTGGTTGCCATTTGCCTATCCTCTTTTCAACTTGCTTGAGCGGCGATCAAGATTTAGCTTCCGCTGTGCTCATAATGCGACCAGCGTCTAAAATAGCTTCAATGATTTTCGTATAACCCGTACATCGACAAAGGTTTCCAGAGAGTGCATCCTTCACCTCGAATACGGTGGGTTCCGGATTTTTATCCAGAAGAGCCTTTGCTGAGATGATCATCCCAGGTCCACAGAAGCCGCACTGTAGTGCCCCTAGCTCTTCAAATTTTTCTTGGAGCGGATGCAGTTGTTCCGAGCTCGCCAGTCCCTCTATGGTAGTCACTTCACGACCGCTAGCCCTGCCCGCCAGCATCAGACAGGAATTTACAGATTCACCATCCACAATAACCGTACATGTGCCGCAGTCACCTACATCGCATCCTAGTTTTGCGCCGGTGAGGTTCAGATGTTCCCTGAGTAGCTTTAACAGCGTTGTCTCCGGCGGGACGTCAGCTGATCTTGTTTCCCCATTCACCTTAAGTTTCACGATCATGATCGGGGCCTCTGCTTATTGTTCGCTGGCAATTTCAGCGGATCGCTTCAAAGTACGATACGTCAGTGTTTGAACCAAGTGGCGTCGGTAATTTGCAGAGGCGCGAAAATCATCAATGGGTTTGATTTCACTAACGGCAACTCGTGCCGCTTCCAATAAGCTTTCTTCGTTTGGTCTTTTTCCGTCTAGGGAAGCTTCAGCCTTTCGCGCAAACATTGGTGTCGGCGCCACGGCACCCAATGCAATGCGTGGTTCAGCCACTTTCCCGTCATCGTTTAAGTACAGTGCCGCGGCCACATTTACTAGAGCCAAAGCCTGACCCTTGCGAAGACCGAATTTAATGAAATGTGACGGTTTTCCAAGGTTTTTCTTAGGGATCAATATTTCAGCAAGCAATTCGTGAGGCTCAAGTATTGTTTTCCTGGGTCCCACGAAAAATTCTTCCAGGGGAACGCTACGTTTACCGTCTGACCCAGCTATGGTCGCAATAGCGTCCAAGGCTAATAGAGACGGTGCGCTGTCCGCAGAAGGTACACAGGTTACCAAGTTGCCCCCGATGGTTCCTAGGTTTCTGGTTTGTACTGCGCCTACAGTGTGGGATGCGGCTACTATTTCTGGCGTCATTTGATTCACGATCGGGGATGCCATGAGTTCTGAAAAAGTCACCATACTACCGATTCTCAAGCCTTCCTCTGTTTCTTCGATACCGCTAAATTCCGGTAGCTGGGATATATCCACCAACAGATCAACATCGCCTGGGGCGTGTTTTAGGTCTACGACCAAGTCTGTCCCACCAGCGAGTGCGCGGGCACGGGAATTATTTTCGGCTAATAACGCCACCGCCTCCTCTGCTGAGGATGGAATAATGTAGTCTAAGGGTCTCAAGATTTCCCCATTAATTCAGATAGTTAGCCTAAATGACCCATAATGATAGCATAGTACAAGGACGCTCTGCTGCGCTTATGCTCCCCTGTGGAATTCCTCATTCAGGGCGCCTCGGATTCTTGCAACGGAAGCTGGGTCAGGCTCTTTAGTAAAACGACTAACCAAAAGCGCAACCGGGATGTTCACGACCAGACCCCAGAATGACGGATCAAAACGGATGCCCGCCGGTAGCATGCCGCCGAGTAACGCCGGCCGGGTTGCGAGCGCGACGGTCAGCCCGGCGAGGATGCCGGACGTGATACCGGCCTTCGTGAACCAGACCCGCTTCATCGGCACGGTCACGGCGATGACGGCGGGCAGTAGCTGCGTGATCATAGAAGCCGTTACACCGATCATCAGGACGACGAGACCCCAGTTGCGGGTAGCCGCCAGTACAGTGATGGCGACGAGGAAAATGACGAACACGCGGCCGACGGTGATGTAGTGCCTGTCCGTCGCATCCTTCTTGATGAAGCTCGCATAGAAGTCTTTCGTCAACATCGCGGAGTTCGCGTTTGTATCGGCGTCGAGCGACGACATGCCGGCTGCCAGTCCGCCGGCGACGATAATGCCCGCGAACCAGGCGGGTGCGTATTCCGCGAGTAGACGCGGGAATGAAGAGTCGGCGCCCGTGCCGCTGAGTTCAGGAAAGTACGTGTAAGCCGTGAAGCCGATGACCATGGCTGGAATATATAAAGCCATCAGATAAAAGCCGACGGTCAGGCCGATCTTCTTCGTCGTCTGCACGTCCTTCGCGGAGTAGAAGAACATGAAGCCGCGCGGCAGGATCGCCCAGTACAGCGCAATGCCGAATACGGGCCAGGTTGCCCACCACTGGGGCGTTGCAAGGCCCTGTGGCCCGGGCAGCGTTAGCATCGCCGGGTCCATGTCCTGAACTCTCGTAAACAGCGCCATCAGATCGCCGTCGATGAGGTCCAGACACCAGAAGGCTGCCGCCCAGACTGCGACAAACATCCAGACGGCTTGAGCAACCGTCGTCCAGGTCACGCCGCGAATACCGCTCGATGTGACATAGATAACGACCATGGTGCCCATGATCGCGAGGGCGGCCCAGTAGGGGATGTGGTTCTCCGTGCCGGCGGATAGAAGTGTCGCCGGCCCGACGATGTTGGCGGTCATCAACGGAATGCAGCAGGAAAGTGTATAGATTGCGATGAACGCTCTAAATTTTCCTTCTCCAAAGTAATCGACGAGCATGTCGGCCGGCGTGATGTAGTTGAATTTTCGGCCGAGGCAGGTAATCCGCGAGCCGATGAAATAGATCATCCCCAGCGGCGTGAAGACCGTCCACAGTATGTTGGCTGCGAACGCCACGCCGTGGGAGTGGTAGAAACCCATCGACCCCGGAATCGCGAATGCAGTATGAAAACCACCTGCGATGCCGAGATAGAGAACAAGAAATCCGAAGCCCGGGCCGACCTTGAAGTAGTCGTCCATCCGAACCTTGCCGACCTTGGCCCAGCGTCCCGTGCCGACCCAGAGAATCAACATCGAATAGGCGATGACAATGGCGATGGTGTAGTGCCACGATTCCGAAAACATCGGCTACTCTCCCTTTATCGCAGCATCGTCTGCGGCGATTTTCGTTCCGAAGGACCAGCAGCCGGCGAGCCAGACGATGCCCCACCCCGAACACCAAACATAAACCAATGGCATGCCGAGCACGGCTATTGGCTTGTTAACGGCCCAGGTCCCGATCCAGACCATAAGGAAGCAAATCAGGAACCATCCCAGGTAAAGTTTTTCCCAGAGAGTTTGCGGGATAAGATGAGATGAATTTGAAGCGGGTTTGTCAGCACTAATATTAGTCATGGTATTTATCTTTAAGGCATATTTTGTTTAATAAGTGTTTAGCTTTGAGGGTCCAATCAGTCCGGTCTATTTGTGTGATTCTTAATTAAGTACCCAAACCATTCTACCATTAGCTATTTTTTCAAGCTCGTTTGGGAATTGACGGGCGTTTCTGCACGTCTGACAATACCTCAGGAAAAATTATGAAACATTCAGATGACAGCGATCACGGCTCAGAACTTGACCCCATTGAGATCAGAGTTAGGGCCTTAGAGTCCCTGCTAGTTGAAAAAAAGCTGGTTGATCGTGCTGCTCTGGACGTCTTGATGGACTATTTTGAGAATAAAGTGGGCCCCATGAACGGGGCCCAAGTAGTGGCACGCGCTTGGAAAGACCCGAGCTATAAAGAACGCTTGCTGAAAGACGGTTCTGGCGCCATAGCAGAACTCGGATTCACGGGGTTTCAGGGGGAAGACCTGATTGTGGTTGAGAATACCCCTGCTGT
>Ga0315336_1007109_pt1 | contig 10970 bp, 8 predicted proteins | sample ASW5metaG_FD_204512 | JGI IMG/M metagenome (GOLD analysis project Ga0315336, IMG submission 204512) | Ammonia-oxidizing marine archaeal communities from Monterey Bay, California, United States - ASW #5 | ecosystem: Environmental > Aquatic > Marine > Intertidal zone | place: USA: California... | reverse complement strand
ACACTAGTCGAAGAGTACTGCCGCGCGGCCAGTGATTTCGTTGGCTTGAATCATTTCGAATGCCTTTTCAGTGTCTTCGAGGCAAAAAGTTTTGGTTACGATGGGCTTGACTTTGCCCATCTTCACTAGGTCGAGAGAACGGCGGAGTTCGTCCATCGAACAATAGCGTGAGCCATGGATTTCCTGGGCCCAGGAAAGCATTTTTTGGGGGTCTACGGTGAATTTAGGCGAGACGCCCCCGAAGGCTGCCGGCGCGCGTGATCCCACAATAACCAGCTTTCCGCCCCTACCAAGGCAGGCCATACCAATTTCGAGGGTTTCCTTAGAGCCGACGTAATCGATATAGGCATTCACCCCGTCGCCTTCGGTCAGAGCAATGATCTCTTCGAGGGGGTCAGTGTTGGAGGCATCCACGGTGGCGACTGCACCCAGCTCGGCGACGATTTCAAGTTTTTGGCGTGAAACGTCTACGCCAATGACATGTCCGCCACATAGTTGTGCCATTTGAACAGCGTGGATGGCGACGCCGCCACCCGCTCCGATGATGGCCACCCGGTCGCCCGGCTTAATTTGGGCCTCAGTCGTGCAGTTATGATACGGAGTACAAATCCCATCGGCTGCAATACAGGCGTCCAGCGGTGTAATGCCTTCGGGGATTTTGCAAAGATTTAGAGCGGGGATGGTGGCGTATTCGGCAAACCCCCCGTCAAGGACGAGACCGACATACCCCTTGAAATTTTCGCACAGAGTTTCACGTCCGCTTCTGCAGAAGTCACATGAATGGCATACGAGATAGAAATGGCAGGTTACCAGATCGCCAACGGCGGTATTTTTCACCTCGGAACCGACTTCCATAACTTCGGCAGCAATCTCGTGGCCCATAATCCGGGGGAATTTATCGATGAGACCTGGCGTACGGCGCATGAGGACGGGAGTTAGCCCGACGCCTGTTGCTTTAAGTTTAACCAGGGCATCATTCGGACCTGGCAAGGGGACTTGCACCTCTTCAAGCTGAAACGATCCACCTAATTCATGGACTCTCATCGCTTTCATTTTAGATGGCATGGTGTCGCCCCCCATGGGATGGAAAAATAATTATATTCATAATATGAATATAATTGAAATCATGGAAAGTTCTATACGCCTCCGCTGGCGGCGCTTCGTTTAGTTGGCACATAGCGAATGTTCGGAATTATTAGTTGGCACATAGCGAATGTTCGGAATTATGCTCGGATGGCATAGAGGATTTTCATTCATTAAACGCGCTTGTCGATTGTATTGTGACGAGGGCTTCCACATTTGGGGCAACGATTCGCAAAGGGGACTACCCTGCCGCAGCGGGGACAATTCATTTTAATTGATTTTTTGTTAAAATCTTCGGTGTATTTGTCAAAGAGGTCTCTGAATGTAGGTGCGCCAAAATATTGTTTTATTAATCCCCAAACACTATTTATTCTATTTGGCATCGGTTGCCGCCCATGAACTACATCGCCAGGTACATTGGATGGGGCCCTAAAATCGAACTTCACCCTGGGAGTATCCCATAGTCCCCCCTATAGGCCTATATTGGAATGGGCGTGGGTTCCCCAAAAGAATAACTTGACTGCCATGCACTCAGTAGGTCTTTTTGACTCAGATTGGTGAATAGGTGATTTTTAGACTTTTTCTTTTATTTGTGGCCGTTCCACTTCTCGAACTGATGATTTTGATCGAGTTGGGGAGGGCTATGGGGCTCTCAACCACCATCGGTCTAGTTCTCTTGACCGGCGCGATAGGAGCCTGGGCGGCTAGGGCGCAAGGATTTTACGTCCTCGGCAGAATTCAGAGCGAGCTGAGTACGGGCCAAATTCCAGCGGAGCAGGTAGTGGATGGTGCGATGGTTCTCGTGGGCGGCGTTTTGTTGATTACACCAGGTCTTTTGACAGATTTTGTAGGTTTTGCCCTGATGGTTCCAGGAGTGAGGCGGGTGATCCGAGAATGGCTAATGTGGAAATTCCAAGAAAAAATAAAAGACGGAAGGATAGAAATCCGTCGTGGTTAACGTGCGTATTTATCGGGACAAAGATCATGATGCGCTTCTGCGCCTCATGCGCGTCACTCTCAATATTGAGGTGGACAATGCATATGTGGAGGGTCTGATATTAGACAGTGCGAATATATGGCTTGCTTCTGTCTCCGAGGAGGAGTCCTTGGCTGGGTTCTGTCGCCTTGTCCCGGATGAGGAGACTCAGGCGCGCCGCCGCAAGTGCATGGATATTCTCTCAATTCGGGGGGATGTCGACCGTATTTCAGTGGGAGGTGCTTTGATAACCGCCGTGCGCGAGAACTCTGACCCAAAAAAATATGATGGCATATGGGGATACCTCACAGAGCCCCTTGGGCCTAATTTCCTAGATGCAACATGCGGCGTGCTGCTTCGTGAAGTTCGTCTGTTTCGAAATGACCAAATAGAGGACTTTCCTCCCCCCATGCTCCCCAAACGGTATCGCTTACGCTCGCTCTCCTTGCCCAGTGATTTAGAGCTCGCCTCGGGCATCTACAATGACACGTTTTCGAATATGTGGAATTTCAGATCCCACGGTACAGCCGATGTCGCTCATTGGTTCCAACGGGGGGAATTGGGTGCCCAGGATTGCCTGATTCTCACCTATAGAGGGGAAGGTTGTTCTCCTGAAGATGGCGTGGGAATTGCCGTCTTGGCAGTAGACGCCGCCCGTTTGAAAAATTCCGACCAGGTGGGATATGTGCCGGACATCGGCATTGTTGAGACTTATCGACGGAAGGGTCTTGGAAAGGTGCTCATGTACGCAATCGCAAAACGTGCCAAGGAAAGGGGCTTGGCTGCGATTGAACTTCTTGCCGATGATCGGGACCTTACCGCAAAATCATTCTATCGGAGCCTTGGATTCAGTGAGATGGGAATTTTCATGGTTTATGAATGGTGAGCGGTTCCACTCAGGGACGAAGCAAAGAGAGCAGGTGTGTTTTTATCGCTTCTTTTGAAATTTCGTCCTGACGACTTTTGGTCATATCACGGAGTGACACTACCCCTTTGGAAATTTCATCCTCTCCCACCATTAAAACGTAGCGTGCGCCCGATCGATCGGCCCGTTTCATCTGGCTCTTCATACTTCCGCCGCCAAAGGCGAGGTCCGTCCGTAACCCCTTCTTCCGCAAATCTGAGGCGAGTGCGAAGGATTCTTGTTCCGCACTTTTTCCGAGAGCGACGATAAATATCTCAATGGGAGGTTTTTGGTCCTCCGAAGACGAGTCTTTTGTCTCGGTAAGTTGAAGTAGCCGCTCCAGCCCGATAGCAAAGCCGATGGCTGGTGTCGGCGGACCGCCTAGATCCTCGATAAGACCGTCGTATCTGCCCCCTCCGCAAACGGCGTCCTGCGCTCCAAGGTTCTCGCTCGTCACCTCAAAGACAGTGAGGCAGTAATAATCCAATCCTCGGACAAGAGCGGAGTTTTTCTCGTAGCAGACTCCGGCCCGGTCCAAATGATTGCAGAGTGTCTCGAAATGGCGACGGCAGCGATCATTCCAAAAGGTATCAATAGTTGGCGCACTGGCGATAATCGTGGAGTGAGCTGGGTCCTTGCTATCAAGGAAGCGAAGTGGGTTCCGCCTAATACGTTCGGTAACCTCGACGTCTAGACTGCTGACTTCTTTTTGGAGAAAGGCGAGTAGTGCTTCAGAATACTTGGGGCGGCATTCAGAGTCGCCGATGTTGTTGAGTTGGAATGAGAGATTTTTCAGGCCGGCCTCGCCTAAAAATTCCATTAGCATAAGAATAACCTCTGCGTCGAGAGCAGGGTCGTCTGTTCCCAGAGCTTCAGCATTGATTTGATGAAACTGGCGGTAGCGTCCGGCTTGAGGGCGTTCGTAGCGAAACATTGGTCCAATGCAGAAAAGCTTACTCAACCCAGTCTCCGCGTAGAGACTGTTCTGGACATAGGCTCGACAAATTGAGGCTGTTGCCTCAGGGCGGAGGGTAATCGAGTCCCCATTCTTGTCCTCAAAGGTGTACATTTCCTTGGTGACAATATCAGTCGTCCCGCCGATTCCTCGTGAAAATAGTTCGGTTTTTTCAAATAAGGGAATCCGGATTTCCCCGTATCCGAAACGCTCGAAAATATCGCGTGCCAATTCTTCAACATTCCGCCAGTTACGAGCCTCTTCGGGAAGGATATCCCGCACGCCGCGAACCGCTGTTAGTTTGTTCCTACTCAATTCGAGTGCTCCTCAAAAGGGAAAAATCATCAATCATGAGAAACGTCTAATCCCTGTGGCTCGAATATTCAAGTATCCTTATTGAACCGCGAATGCTTCCTCGACGAGGAGTGGCAGGGCGGCCCCGGATGTCTCCTGGACGGATTCTTTGACTATCTTGCTAAGCTCGGTGGGTTCGGGATTGATTTCGAGAACGAATACCCCTGCCTCATGGGCCATGAGGGGCATCCGCGAGGCGGGTTGGACGAGCGCCGAGGTTCCTACAACGATAAAAAAATCAGCCTCTTGGATGGCTCGCATGGAAGCGGAAAGGGCCGCGGGGTTAAGCATTTCACCGAACCAAACGACATTGGGCCGCAAATGTCCGCCGCAGTCCCCGCAAAGCGGTGGGAGCGGGGAGAGGGGAACCTGACAGTTTTCCCAGGGCTCCGCAGCATTTTTGCAGGTCGAGCTCGAGCATCGAACCTCCCAGATATTTCCGTGGAGCTCTATGATGTTTTGGGAGCCCGCGATACGGTGGAGGTTGTCAATATTCTGGGTAGCGAGCGTAAAGCTAGAAACTCGCTCTTCAAGTGAGGCAATGGCGAAATGGCCCGGATTCGGTTTTAACGGTGCGAGTATTTTGCGTCGATAGCTGTAGAATTCCCAAACCAACTTAGGATTGTTTGCGAAGGCTTTAGGAGTGGCCAATGAGGTGGCCTGGTAGTTTCGCCAGAGCCCTCCCGTTCCTCGGAAGGTGGGCACTCCGCTATCGGCGCTGACTCCCGCCCCGGTTAGGACGAAGACCGAACGGGCGGCCTTGAGCGCAGCAATTGCTTCACGGGAAAACATAGGACCTCCTGCAGGTGCATGCGGTAGCTATGATTCCATCCCATGCAACGCACATCGAAAGGGTATTCATACATTGAGAGTGAAGCAAATCTGTATTTCCCATTGACAGGTTGGTGGTAGGGTCATAGGTTTGGGCCGTTTTAATGGCCCAAGTAATCACGTAAGGAGGACTATTGATGGCCCGAACTGGCGCAAGAGTGCTTCTAGACGCTCTTCAAAAAAAGGGGGTTGAGTATATATTTGGCATTCCCGGAACGCTTACCCTCCCCCTCTACGATGCCCTGATCGACTTCCCTATCGAACCAGTTATCACGCGCCACGAGCAAGGAGCAGGATTCGCTGCTGACGCCTACGCCAAAGTTTCCGGAAAAACCGGGGTGGTCTTCACAGTTCCCGGGCCGGGCGGAACCAACCTCGCCACCCCGCTTCAATCTGCCTGGGAGGACTCGGTTCCCATGGTGGCTATTACCTCCGCGCTGGCAGACCCAATGAGGAACAGAAGTGCCATCCACGACGTGGATATGGAAAATGTCCTCCGCGCCTGCGTGAAGACCGTTCTCGTTCCAGATTCGGTGGCCGGAATCTTTCCCGCTGTGGATGCTGCATTTCGGTGGGCGGTCGAAGGTCGACCTGGTCCTGTCCAAGTTGTGATTAAATCAAACCTCTTTCGCGCCGAAGAGGAGCATATGCTCCGCCCTCCGGAATTTTCCCTTCCGGAGGATGCACCCCAAGCAAGCGAAGCCGATCTGGATCGTGCGGCTGAGATTCTCCTTGAAGCGAAGCGCCCTGTTATTTACGCAGGATTTGGGGCCGTCGTTGCCGGATGCGGGCGCGAGATTCAGCTTCTGGGCTCTAAGCTTGGTGCCCCCATTATCACTTCGATCAAGGGCCGAGGGCTGCTTTCGGAGGCCGATCCACTCAGCTTCGGGATAGCCACTTTCGAGGGCTGCGAGGATATGCTCTCGGAGGCCGACGTCTGCCTTGCGATCGGCACAGGGTTCGGCCAATTCGCTACACAATACTACAAGATTCCGATTCCCAAAACCCTCATCCAGTTGGATATTGATCCCACCCGAGTCGGGCGAAACTATCCAGCTTCGCTCGGCATCGTTGCGGATGCTCGGGATTCCCTTGTTCGCCTGCTAAAGCGGTTTGAGGAAATGGGCGAGCGCCCACCGGCGGAGGGCCATTTCCGCATCCGCTCCTCGAAATCAATTTATGCTGAACGCCTTCTCACCTATATGGAAAAGCCATCCAAGCCCCCCTTCGATGGTCTTTTTGTCATGAAAAAAATTCGTGACGGTTTTCCGCCCGACTCCATCTTCGTCTCGGACTCATCGGCCACTCAAAGCTGGTTGATGGAGCAGGCCTTCGAAATCTACCGGCCGAGGAGCATTCTCCTCTCCGAAGCCTATCAGTCCATGGGCTATGCTGTGGGGGCGGCCTACGGCGCTAAACTCGGTGCCCCAGAGCGTCCTGTCTGCGGTATCGTTGGAGACGGGAGCTTTGTCATGTCTTGCGGCGAGCTGGCGACGGCAGTCTCTCTTGGTCTAAGTCTGATCTACGTTGTCTTTAACGACGGTCAGTTCAACGCCCTGCGCCATTCCCAAAAATTTGTCTTTGGTGAGCGCTACATTGGTACCGAAATTAACAGCCCCGACTTTGTGGTCCTGGCCTCCGCCTTCGGCGCCTCGGGACACTGCATTCAATCTGGTGAAGACCTTTCCAAGGCACTTGCCCGGGCACAGACTGATGGTGGCGTTCACGTGATCGACTGTCCTATCGATAAGGACTCACTCTCTTCGCGGTGGCAACGCTCGGTAAAAACTTTTGCCGCCGATTCTACCTCGACGGAACCCACAAAACCTTAGTTTCGAAATTCAGAAAACTTTCCAACTGGATGGTCGAAAGAAAACTTGAACGGAGTACATCCTCTCCCTTCCGAGAACTCTTCCATCTCAGCTTCGAGATCACAGCGGTGACTCATCATCCGCAATCCCCCCCCCCCCCCAGCAGAGCTTTAATGATATGAATTCCAGGTGAATTGATCGCCACGGGACTCGTTGTGGTGCGAAGTTCCGCTCCGCCGCTTCGTTCCTCTGGTGCCTGCAACTAGGTACAGGAAAATGCTATTTAACCTTGGAGAGTTTCCGAATGGAAAGACGAACTTCTCCCCCTTCAAGGGAATGAAAGAGCAGGGCAAATGAGTCTTCGCCTGCTGAAAATTTCCAGACCTGGCCTAGCTGGAGAATTCGACTTGTATTTTTTGTTTCGTCCGAACGAATTTGAGCGACCCGAATTCGCGCACGATCTCCTTCTACGCGGTAGACAGTTACAAATAAATGACCTGGCAAGACCACTACTGCCTCCCCTACTGGGAACGTCCTTTCTTTGATCAAAAGTGTGGGCCCAAGTGAAGTCTTCAATTTCGGGGTTGCTAGATTGACTTGGCGTTTAAGGGCGGACATCCGTTCTGCCAGGCGCGCGTTGGCGGCCCGGAGGTTGGCACTGTCTTGAGTTAAGCTATAGATTTTTTTCCGGAGGATACAGATCTCACTTTCGTGGTTTTTCCCCGTAAAGAAAAAAACTGCGCCTGCCGTGGCCGCAACGAGGGAGGCTGTCGAGACAGCCCATATGAGGAGCGTTCGCCGAGAGTAGTAAACGGTTGCGGGGCGGCTAGAGGTCATCGGCTTTCCCAAGATTATTTATTGTGTGGCTGTCGAATCAAAAAAGTTCGGCACGATGTATTGTGACCCCGAAATGATAGCGCACCTGGCGGGCAGAGGAATGTGCGAAGAGCGTAAGGTCGCATGCTTCCCAATGAATCCCTATTTGCTCCGTGTACTTCCGCCGATGGGGCTCGGACGGCCGTAGGCAAGCCCGATTCGGTTCCATCCGCGTACGGAAGGCGCTCCGGTCTCTTCGAAAAGAGAGGTGGAGCGACCGGAAAATATTTTCAATCCCCTTCTCATCTTAAATATTGTCCCGAGTGGTCTTACAAAATTCAAATTTCTTTTTGCTAAGAACGCCTGCCCTGGCTGCCTGCAGAATTATAAGCTCGTGTGCCCTTCTGCGGATGAGCTGAAGCCAATTTTCACTCGACCAGACTTTGAAAGGCAACCGCGGGCTCTACAACTTAGCTTGCCGAAAAGCTTCGCAGTGCGCGCGGCTTCTCGATGGTAATGGCACGGCCTAGATTTTGGCTGGGTATTTTAGGTGAAAAAAAATTAAGGCAGGTTTGCCAAAGTCACAAGTCGCATGCGTATATCGGCAAACCCTTGAAAGGGCTGGAGGCCTCGAGAAACTAAGCGGTATGTCACGAGGTTCCAGATCCCTGTCAGCAGCGTATCTGTTATCTGAAGGCCCCCCTCAAATCTATCTCGTGTATTTTAGCCGAGCAAAAATTGTCTCTCTTTTTAAATAGAGTGGTTCGTGAATTGTTTGCGAAAATGGAATGGGTGCAGTCTAGCATGAATAACGCGGAATAAGATGTGATGGCATTGTGTCTTGGTCGGAAACGCCTTCCGCTTGAGAGGGTGTTTCACGCATGATAGGCTCGCGCACCGGCGGTGGAGACAAAAATTTCTTTTCTAGAAGAGAGAACCTGGGCGTGAAAAGTCTTTCAAATATGGACCGGTCGCACACCTGCGGGGAGCTTCGCGCAACTGATATCGGAGGCGATGTGTTGTTGATGGGGTGGGCTCAGACAAGCCGCGACCACGGCGGGCTGATCTTCATCGATTTGCGTGACCGCTTTGGAATAACCCAAGTGGTTGCCGACCCTTCTTACAGCGAGGATGCCCATCATCTGGCCGACCGGGTGCGCTCGGAGTGGGTGCTGGCCCTCCGAGGGAAGGTGATCTCCCGACCGGAAGGGATGGCAAATATGAATCTGGAAACTGGTGAAATCGAGGTTCGAATTACCGAACTTGAAATTCTAAATGAGGCAAAAACACCACCTTTTCCAATTGAAGACGACTCCGACGCCGGCGAATCTACTCGTCTCGAGTATCGCTATCTTGATCTCCGGCGGGCATCGCTCCAGAAAAATTTCTATCTCCGCCACCAAGCTACCCAAACGATACGGACATATTTAACCGAAAATGGATTTGTCGATATAGAAACACCCGTTTTGACGAAGAGCACGCCCGAGGGTGCGCGCGATTATTTGGTGCCTAGTCGAGTGCAACGGGGCTCGTTTTTTGCTCTTCCCCAGAGCCCGCAGATGTTCAAGCAAATCCTGATGGTATCGGGGTTTGACCGATATTATCAGATAGTTAAATGCTTTCGCGACGAGGATCTTCGGGCTGATCGGCAGCCGGAATTCACCCAAATCGATATTGAAACCTCTTTTATGAAACAGGACTCATTTTTCGGCTTGATGGAAGGACTGATGGCAGAAATATGGAAGGAAGTGCTGGGTGTTGATCTTTCCCGGCCTTTTGAGAGGGTGACCTATTCAGAGGCCATCGAGCGTTATGGGACGGATCGGCCCGACCGGCGCTTCGGGATGGAATTGACTTCCATTACCGATATTGCCGAGGCGAGCGAGTTCAAGGTTTTCAAAGGAGCTATCGAGAAGGGTGCTGTGGCCCGAGCGTTCGCCGGCCCCGGGATGGCTTCTGCGTCGAGGAAAGAGATTGATGATATAATTGCGCGGGCACAAGAACTGGGTGCGGGCGGCCTCGCTTGGTTCAAGAGGACTGAGAGGGGGTATGAGTCAAACATTGCGAAATATTTCGCCAAAGGTCAGCTCGAGGAAATTGGAGCTAGGGCAAACGTCCAGATTGGCGATCTGCTCATGATGGTGGCGGATGCACCAAGAGTGAGCGCGGATGTTCTCGGACAACTCCGCCTGGAGGTTGCCGATAACCTGGGGCTGTTGGAGAGATCTGAAAATAAGTTCGATTTTTGCTGGGTGGTTGATTTCCCTCTTTTGGGGTGGGATGAGGAGGAGAAAAGATATTTTGCCCTCCACCACCCGTTTACGGCGCCTGTCCCTGAGGATACAAACCTATTCGAAAGCGAGCCCACCAAAATCAGGGCACAGGCCTACGATATGGTACTCAACGGTCTGGAAATCGGTGGTGGAAGCCAACGAATCCACAAAAAAGAGATACAACGAAAGATGTTTGCTGCCCTGGGCATGGGCGATGAAGAGGCGGAACGGCGATTTGGATTTTTCATGGAGGCGCTTGAGTACGGGACGCCCCCGCACGGAGGAATCGCCTTCGGTTTGGACCGCATCGTCATGCTTCTCACCGGCTCACTCTCAATCCGAGATGTTATCGCATTTCCCAAGACACAAAGGGCAGTCTGCCCCATGACGGATGCCCCTTCGGAGGTTGAGCAGAACCAACTCCGTGAACTCGGTATCCGAGGAGCCACGGCACCACGCTGAGGGCTTTCCCTGTGGCTGAAAAAGATAGATCCCACTCGGGCCCTCCCCAAACTGGATCTGTAAACCTTCCCCCAGTTTCCTCTATGTTGAGGGAGGGGGCACCGCCCGGCCACCGCTCTGGGTTTGTGGCAATTGTCGGGCGCCCCAACGCCGGAAAATCCACCCTCTTGAACCGAATACTGGATCAAAAGCTGGCCATCACCACCCACAAGCCGGGTACGACGCGTCGGCGCCTCCTCGGCGTCTATACCCGCCCAGAGTGCCAGATGGTTTTCATAGACACCCCTGGTCTTGAGCGGCCAGCCTCGAAATTGGACAAATTTCTTCTCGAAGAGGTAAAGGCGGGCATTAGCGGGGTGGATGTTATTCTGTTCATGACGGACGGCCACGATGAAGAAGTCGACCTCCAGGCCCTCGAATTGCTTGAAATTTCCGGCATCCCGTTCTTTTTTATCTTAAATAAAATAGATCTGATTAAGGACAAGCGAAAAATACTTCCCCTGTT
>Ga0315336_1007108_pt1 | contig 10973 bp, 10 predicted proteins | sample ASW5metaG_FD_204512 | JGI IMG/M metagenome (GOLD analysis project Ga0315336, IMG submission 204512) | Ammonia-oxidizing marine archaeal communities from Monterey Bay, California, United States - ASW #5 | ecosystem: Environmental > Aquatic > Marine > Intertidal zone | place: USA: California... | reverse complement strand
GTCTCCAACAAATGCAGCCGCGAGGTGATCTGTAACTTCCTGCTCATGTATCCGGTTGCACAGAAGATTGCGCTGCAGCCAATCCATCTGATTACAGGCAAAAAGAAAACCCGGCCGCGTCAATACGCGGATACGACGGCGGCCAAAAATCCGTTCGATGAAACGCAAGCGTCTCGCCTTACCGGCCGGTATTCTGGGACAAAACCAGATTGCGCGGATCAGTGCCTCGACGATGCGGGGATAGTAAGGCGCCACTGTTTGCGCGGCGTGTCCGCCTTTATTGCCCATCAGCGGGGTAGTGGATCGGGGTCACACCTGCTCGAGTTCAACCAGGGTGCCACAAAAATCCTTGGGGTGCAGGAAAAGCACAGGTTTGCCGTGTGCGCCGATGCGTGGCTCACCGTCCCCCAACACCCGGCTCCCTTGTGCTTTCAGTTGATCTCGGGCCGCACAAATGTCATCGACTTCGTAGCAGACGTGATGCATACCACCATCCGGATGACGCTCCAGAAATCGTCCGATCGGAGAGTCATCGCCTAGCGGGTGCAATAGCTCGATTCGAGTGTTATCGAGATCCACAAACACGGTGGTGACCCCATGGTCTTGCAGGGGCTGAGCTTCTGATACCGTCGCGCCCAGCGTATCCCGGTAGAGTGCTGTCGCCGCATCCAGGTCCGGCACCACAATCGCGACATGATTCAGTCTTCCAATCATCAGGCGCTCCCGCTTTGTTCTGTTTCGGCAAATTTATCGATGAGCTGGTGTGCCGCCAAGGCCGGTGTGAGTCGTCCTTTGGCAACATCGAGGCGGACCCGCTCGACCTCACGCACAATACCGGGACTCTTGAGGAACTGCTCCAACAGTCCTTCGTGCAGCGCCTGCATCAGGGCCTCGCTTGCCTGAATCTCCCGCCGGGAAGCAAGCATCCCGTCCTGACTCACATGGGAAAAAAAAGTCTCCATGTGGTCCAGTGCCTCAGTCACCCCGACGTCTCCCAGTGCGGATATCCCCAGCACCGACACCTTCCATCCATGTGTACGAGGCTGCAAAAACCCGGTGGCGGTGGTGTACTCCGAGACCGTGCGGCTGGCGGCCTGCTCGAGATCTCCATCAGCTTTGTTGACGAGAATCAGGTCCGCGAGTTCCATCACACCGCGTTTAATACCCTGAAGTTCGTCTCCCGACCCGGGGACCAACAGCAGTACAAAAAGATCAGTCATTGACGCGACCCTAAGCTCAGACTGACCGACGCCGACCGTCTCGACAATCACACGGTCAAATCCTGCCGCCTCACAAAGCGTGATGGCCTCCCGGGTGAAGCGCCCCACCCCGCCCTCAGTGCCGGATGAAGGCGATGGCCGGACAAAGGCTTTATCACTGACCGACAGCTTGGGCATCCGCGTCTTGTCACCCAGTATGGATCCCCCACTGATCACGGAACTCGGATCCACAGTCAGTACCGCGACCGAATTGCCACAGTGGATCATGTGTCCGCCGAGCGTCTCGATGAACGTGGATTTACCGGCGCCCGGCGGCCCGGTGATGCCGATCCGCAGCCCGGGCTGCGCAGGCGGTGGAAGCGCTGCGAGCAATTCCCGGGCCTGCGACTGATGCTCCTTCAGGCCGGATTCGACCAGCGTGATCGCCTGTGCCAGCGCCCGCCGATCCTGACTCCTGATAGCGTCCGCCAGCGAGGCCATATCGTTCACGCAGATAACTCCCGCACAAACTCGATGATCTGCTGATCTACCTCCAGCGCTTCGCCGGGCTGCGCGTGCAAGCAGAGCACCGTACCGTCACGCTCTGCCCGGATCACGTTTTCCATTTTCATCGCCTCGATCACAGCGAGTTCATCACCGGCTTTGACGTCAGCCCCTTCAGCGACCGCTACAGAGACCAAAAGGCCTGGCATCGGCGAGAGTGCCAAGTGGGAAAGGTCCGGTGCAACCTTTTGAGGCATGAGGTGATATAGCGCTGCGCTGTAGGGCTCAAGCACCAGCGCCTCGACACTGGCACCGCTGTGAAAAACCTCATAGCGAGCGCCGGATCGGCTGAGCTGGGCTGTGGCTTCGATCCCGTCTGCGGAGAAATCAATGACACCGGCGAAGGGACTTCCTATAAAAGCAAGTGATAACGCCTCTCCATTCACTATTACCTGCCAGCAGCTTTTGTCGGCAGTGACCATGACTTCGTGCTGGTCGGTATCGATCTGGACTATCCGTGTTACGTCCTGCGAACCCCAAGACGCAGCCAAGCGGTCTTCGCGCAGGTGCCAATGCTCGTGGATCACCGCGATCAACGCCGCGATCCGGTGCACTACGGATTGAGACCATGTGTTGCCGGAAAAACCCTCAGGGAACTCTTCTTCAATAAAACCGGTAGTGGTATCGCCGGAAAGGAACCGAGGATGTTGCACCAGGGCGGCCAAAAACGGAGTATTGCTCTGGATACCCCTGATTTCAAAGCGATCAAGCGCCCGCAGCATAGTGGCCGCTGCCTGCTCGCGATCGGGTCCGTGAGTCACCAGCTTGGCGATCATGGGATCGTAGTGCAGGCTGACCTCGCCGCCTTCGCAGATGCCTGTATCTACCCGTACACCCTGCGCGTCATCGGGTGGACGAAAACGCAGCACGCGCCCGGAGGACGGCAAGAATCCCCGGTAGGGATCTTCAGCATAAACCCGGGACTCCAGCGCCCACCCGCTGATGCCGACGTCCTGTTGGGATATCGTCAATTTTTCTCCTGCAGCAATTCGAAGCATCCACTCCACAAGATCAATTCCGGTAATGAGTTCGGTTACCGGGTGCTCGACCTGCAGCCGTGTATTCATCTCCAGAAAATAGAAGTTGCGCGCTTCATCAACGATGAACTCCACCGTACCCGCAGAGGTGTAGCCCACCGCCGCCGCAAGGGCTAACGCCTGGGCCCCCATTTGCGCACGCAGGCCTTCATCGACAAAAGAGGATGGAGCCTCTTCCACAACCTTCTGATGCCGGCGCTGAATAGAACACTCGCGCTCATTGAGATGAATGCGGTTGCCATGATGGTCCGCCAGGATCTGGATCTCGATATGCCGAGGCCGGCTGACAAATTTCTCGATAAACACACGGTCATCTGAAAAACTGGAGCGCGCTTCACTGGATGCCCGCTCAAAACCCTCACGGCATTCATCATCATCAGTGGCAATCCGCATGCCCTTGCCGCCCCCACCTGCGCTCGCCTTGAGCATGACGGGGTATCCGACCTGTCGGGCGCGACTCACCGCATCGTCGGCATCGATAAGCACCTCATTAAAACCCGGAATGGTCGGCACCCCTGCACTCTCGGCCAGGGCCTTGGAAGCGATCTTGTCACCCATGACTTCAATCGCCGTTGCCGGGGGGCCGACAAAAGCGACTCCCACAGCCTCCAGGCCGGAAACCAATGCAGATTTTTCCGAGAGAAAACCGTATCCGGGATGCACCGCGTCGGCACCAGTTGTTTGGCAGGCATCGATGATCCGCTCCACCAGAAGATAACTCTTAGCCGAAGCGGATGCGCCGATGTGAACAGCTTCATCAGCCATCAAGGTGTGCGGCGCATCACGGTCAGCATCTGAGAAGACCGCAACCGTGCTGATGCCCATACGTCTGGCCGAACGAATCACCCGACAAGCAATCTCACCCCGGTTGGCGATTAGGAGTTTGTTAAACATATGAAGTCTCTTGCTAGCCTCTTACCTTAATATGCGCAGGTTGAAAACCGGCGCTACGGCTGAGACCAGTCTACCCCGGACTCAAAAAGCGTCAGCAACCGCTCGATATTCTGCCGGGCATCGTTTTCAAAAAGACTCTGGAAGTGTACGGTCGAGTAAATGTGCGGCCGATTCGCCAGTGTTCTTAAAAATCCGGCCTGCCCCCGGGCAAAAGCCTCATCGTTGGAGTGTGTCGCTTCACAACGAAGGTCGTGTGTGTCGGCAAAAAATGCATCCCAGGGTTGTGAAAGACCCCATAGATCAACATCCACTGCAAACTGCGCTTGAAAGCCCCGAGGTGGCTCGCGATGGTCAGTCGCAATAATCAGCTCGGCCACATCCGATATGAAAGTCGCCGGCAGGTATCCGGAGGCCTCGCTGGCGAACCATTCAGCGCTGCGCGCTTCATTATCACGCGCCCCGGCAACAAAGATGGCATCATGAAACCAAAGCGCCATCTCCACGGCATCATCGGCTCCCAGCGCCAGGGCGGCCTCATCGTAGGCGGCAAGACAAACCGCGATATGACCGCCATCATGATAGCGACGGAATGCAGCACTGTAGTGTCGGCTGAGTGCCTCAAAAATCTGGACAGACTCCCCGCCCCCTCCGGCGCGGGACCAGAGTCCGCGAAACCGATCTTGCTCCACGATACTCAGGATGCCTGTGGTGAAGAAGGCGGTGAATGCTCGCGTTTAAGCGCCTCGAACGCCTGAGTTGTCCGGGTCAGTCGGTCGACCACCTGGCGTAGCACGCTTAAGGAGACTTCGGGGTTGTCCCGCATAAGATCCATGAAATCATCAGCCAGAATGCGTAGGCATCGCACCTCCGTTTCTGCCCGGAGCGTCGCCGACCGCGGCTGATTTGCAATCACACCCATCTCGCCAACGACATCACTGGTGGAGAGCACTGCCACGGGGTCACCACCCGCGTCCTCGCTGACGAAGACACCTACCTCGCCTGACATGATGACATAGACGCTGTCCGAGCCTGAGTTCATAGTGAAAATAATGTCACCCGCATCAAAGCTCGACTCTTCGCTCGCAAATGCCAATCGCTTGAGTTTGCCGGCATCCAGTTGTGCGAAAAGCGGAATCTTTCGAAGCTGCTCTGCGTCGGTAATGAAGTTCATATAAAGGAGCTTGTTTCTGTAGCGCAAAGTGCAATTTAACCGCAACAGCCCTGCTACCGCAAAACCGGCTATTCGGGGGAATCCGGATCGGTGGCAATACGCGATTCCATTTCCTCTAGATCCTCCGGCGTATTGACGTTAAGAAACATATCCTCTTGATCAGAAAAATCAACTTTTGTATGGGACACGTCTTCCAGCCACAGATCGATCTTGCGCCCACCACCCGCGAGAAAGGCTTCAAGGCTCGGCTGAGACTGGCGATTTAGCATCATGAACACGGGCTGCAGGCGTTTGCCATCATGGGCCACTACCGCATCGAATTCACCTGACTTTCCAGCGGTATACATTCTTGCTGCATAATCTTTCGCCAGTAGCGGTGAGTCACAGGGCGCGTTCAAAACCCAGTCCTGTGAAGCCTTTCCCAGTCCGGCCAGCATGCCTGCCAAAGGCCCCGCATAGCCGCTCACGCTGTCGCTGATGACCGAGACACCCAGTTTTTCGTAATGGGCATGGTTACGGTTGGCGCTGATCATGACTTCACCAACCTGGGCGGCGAGTCGCTGAAGACCCCAGGCGGCGAGCGGGCGGCCACCAAGCATCAGCAGGCCTTTATCTGCGCCGCCCATCCGCCGTGCCTGCCCCCCGGCAAGCAGCAGTCCACTGACTTGAGGGATGATCTTCCCGGAATGCACTATTACCCCGCGCGATGGCACCGTTAATTTAACAATCCCATTATAATCAGGGCTGCCCCCCAGCATTACCGCCGGGATTCAGCAGGAAACCCAGTCTGTCCTTAATATGCGCTTTCCCCGACACGTTTCATCACTGCTTGTACTGAGCACGCTGCTTGGTCTGCACGGCTGCAGCTCGACAGACGAAATTGAACCCGCAAAGCCAGACTGGGATAGAACCACCCAACTCGAGATCCCACCCGACCTCACCGCGCCGAAAGACAACGCCAACACCGAACTGTTCTCGGCCGCAGCCCGCAACGCCAGTGAGGCGGAACTGGATCAATACAGCCAGTTCCAAGAATTTCAAAAGATGGCGGATTTTCAGGACTTCCTGAAGTGGCGTGAGAAGCACTCCGCCGATCTCGATTTAACCCTCGCCGCGTTTCGCAAAGCTCGCGATGAAGCTGTCACCGAATCCTTGAGCGAAAATGGGGTCCTCACGCTCAAAACGCGAGAAGGTCAGACGATCATCCTGATCGACGATACGCTGGAGAACTGCTGGCAGCGTCTCGACACGGCGCTCATCAACATGGGTGTTCATATACTTGCCCGACGCCAGGATCAAGGTACCTTCAGGGTTCACTACGGGACCGAAGCGCCCGAAGAGACTGACTCCTGGACCGGCTTGATTCCCTGGTTGAGTGATCCGATCATCTACCAGGTTAGTTTGGAACTGACACGAAATGGGCCCACCGTTTCAATCCGTGACGACCAGGCGCAAAGCGTGAATACCGAGCTCGCAAACTCATTTGCTGAACTGATCGGCGGTCAACTGCTGACCTTTGCCAACGACAGCTCAACCGCCGCCACTGTGGAAATAGACTCCTCAGTAATACTTACGGAGGCTTCAGGCGGTCACCTGACGATGGTGATCCCGGGTGCCGCGGGCGGTGTCTGGAACCAGCTCGAGCGCGAACTGCAGGATATGGGCTTTTCAATAGTAAAACGCGATCGAACCCAGCTGCGCTTCGTAGTGCGCTACGATGACCCCAGTAAACTCGCCGAGAAATCATGGGTCCAGTCACTTGCCTTCTGGAAAGAGGATGCCAGCGCTCCAGCTGAGAATATTTCTGTGGTGCTGACGCCGGCTGGTGCAGAGACACACGTCAATGTACTTGATGAGACTGACCGCCAGACAGAGCTTGGGGATCAGGTGCTTGAGTTACTGTCCGCGAGTCTCAAAGCCAAAGAAGATAACTGACCTGCGGCGCCAGTGCCGTTATTGGCCCCGGTGAAACCCAAAGTCAGGAAGCGTTTTTCGCACCCGCCTGTTGCGCCTTCCATTCCTGATAGGCCTTGAACTCCTGCCAGCGCTTCCATTGCAGATACTCGGCATATTCCGGATCATCAATCGCGAGTTGCGATGGATTGTCACTGTCTTTTTTGTTACTACCAAAAATATCGATGCTGAAGCCGTGACCGACCTGGCGCCGTGGGGAGCGGGCATAAGGGGAATCGTCAGCCGGAATCGTGTCGGGATCGTTTAGTACGCCTTCAGCCTCGACTGGACCCGTTGTTTTGTTGAGGTTCGTGATTGAAGCACAGCCGGCGAAAAAACCGGCAATAGCGGACACGGCCAAAAACTTCACGATCTTTTCCACAGGCCGCCTGCTCCTTGAGAGCGTTACCAAGAAAGTTCCCCTTATTTGTGAAGGGATTAAGTGCGTGCTCACAAAACTCGAATGCGTTGCCGTTTCGTGTTCTGACGGTCGCAAGTTTAACAGAGGAAGGTTGCGGACCGAACCGTTGTTAACACGCAACACAACACCTTGTTATCTCCCCGTCTAATAAAAATGAAGCGGTTGCGAATATCAAAAAGCGGTCCTCTTCCTAGATTGAAATCAAGACAAAGGCCTGCGAAGAACTCGGTTCGCCGGGCGACCTGATGATCTGGTTAGCTAAACGATCCGTCTCGGTGGTGGTGTGCGGGTATCCGTACCAATGCCCGCCAATGACAGAACTGGACCATCATTATCAGTATCCTGCTCCCAGACTTCCTAGACATCCTAGTTAACCAAATTTGACGGCCTAATGAAAAAACACGTTAAACGCCGATTTTTTGACCAAATCTGCATTTCAGACCTCTTTTAGCCCTATTTTCCTACAACCCAATATGGTGTTTTTTTACAACACTTCTGCCTGAAAAGAACAAATTTAATTGCTGAACAAGTGCAGAACGGAGAAAATAGTGTTGCTTTTGTACAAGAGCAACATTTAAACCTAATCAGGAGAAATCCAACAATGCAAAAGAAACTGATTGCAGCAGCAGTCGCCGGTGCGTTAGCTACGCCCGTCGCGATCGCAGACGTTGCGGTGTCAGGCTCTATTCGTACTGGTGTGGAGTACACCGGTTCCGAGTGGCAAGTCAACGACAACTTCTCACGTCTTCGTTTCAAAGCTTCTTCCGACCTCGGTAATGGTCAGAGTGCGTACATGAACTACGAGTTCCGTGTCCAGTCTGACAATGCCAAAATCGGCTCTGAAAATGCGGACGGTGTAGCAGGTGCTACCCAGCGTCTGTCCTATGTGGGCATCAAAGGCGACTGGGGTTCACTGAGCCTTGGCGCACAGTGGAGCACCCTGTTCAACACTGTCGGTACGTTCATCGATAAGTCGAACCGCTACGGTGGCCTGGGTTACTGGGGCAACGGCGGTGGCCAGTATCGTATGGCAGATTCCGTTGCACTCTCCACCAACATCGGCGGCTTCTCTGTTTCAGCAGACGCCCAGATGGCCAATGGTGGTGACGACCTGGATCGTGCCACGATCGGTACCAATATCGCCGTTGGCGGTGTGTCCATTGGTGCAGCCTGGCAGGATAACGGTGCCAACGACTTCACCGGTATCGGTGCTTCCATCAGCCTGGCTGGTGTTGGCCTCTCCGGTGGCTATACTGATATCTCCGGTGTCGGTAGTGGCTTCGGCGTCAACGCCAGTATCGCTGGTATCTTAGTCGCCTACGAAGATTCCGACTCATATGCAGATCCCAACATCTGGGGTCACTATGCTATCGGTCTTGGCGGCGGCGCCAAAACGATCATCGAACTCATGAACGACGGCACAAATACCAAAGGTATGATGATGCTGCGCATGGACTTCTAAGATCAGTTGTTTAACTGGGTCTTACGACCTGGTGTAAAAAGGGCGCCGAAAGGCGCCCTTTTTATTTCCCCTGACAAATATTTGTTAGCCTGAACCCGATCCCGCTTTAATCTTTTCCCGCTAATGCCTGCCGCAACGGCTCCAGGTGTGGTTCATAGTGGCGCCAACGCTCTGTAGAACTCGTGTTCAGCGGTTGGCGAACCTGATAAAGGCTCAACGTATCAATCCTGCTGACGTTTTCCTGATGGGAAAGGCAGGCACGATCCCATCCAAGGCCGAGACGCTCGAGAAGCGACCGCAGGACGGGCTCCGGATTACTCACAAGCTCCTCGTAGCCCACCGTAACAACCCTGCTTCCCAGAAGACTTTGCCAGTGGGTCATCAGTCTTTCGTAGCTACGGTAGTACTGACCCAAATCGGAAAGATCATAGGCAAAATCGATACCTGGAGGGAAGATCTGAAAAAAGTTTGAAAGGCAGGTGTCGAGGGGTTCACGCACACAATGGACAAAGACGGTCTTGGGAAACAAAAGCGCTGCAAACCCTAAGTGAAGAAAATTCTGGGGCATCTTATCGATCACTTTCAACTCAGTTTCGGATCTCGCGTTCAGGGCAGTCAAATAGGTCCTCGCCGGGGTATTCAAATCTTCGCTGGAAAGATCTTCGATGCATTCCGGCCAGGGTTTTTCACACTGCCGGGTGAACGCCTTTGCAGCCTGCGCCAGGCTACGTAATTCCCCTGCCGTCTCAACCTCCGGATGAGCGCACAACACCTGCTCCAACAATGTCGTTCCAGAACGCGGCATACCGACGATCATCAGAGGCCTTGTCGACGGATCGCCGTGTCCTGCGAGACGGCTCATCAGTTCCGGCGTGAATGCGCCGATGATTCGGTTGACGTGCTCGTTGACCGCCTTGGGATCAAACTGCAGATCCGCCCGCCGTAGGGCATTGCCTTTTTCGTAATGCAAATATGCATCGTCATAGACTCCGCAATCATCCAGAGCTTTGCCGAGCGCAAAGTGCAAATAAGCCGCCTGCGAGGGATCGAGTTGCCGGCGCTTCACGACCGAACGCATCTTCTGGATATCCCCATCGCCAGGGTCGTCGAAATGGCGCGCTCTGGCGATATTCAGCCAGGGCTGTGCAAAAAGCGGTTCGCGCGCGGTCAACTCTCGGAAAATGTCTTGAGACTCGGTATCCTTGCCAAGCGAGGCCAAAACCTGCGCCAGGTCGTTCTGGATCCGCAAGTCACCGGGATAGACTCTAGCAAGTTCGGTATAAAGTTCCTGCGCCGTTTCAAGGTCGCGCAGCTCGTACGCAAGCTCGGCGCGCTGCGCCTTAAGTTCTAACGATTGCGAATGATGTGCTTCGGCTTGCTGGCAAGCTTCACTTGCGTCTTCAATCCGGTCCCATGCCCTTAGGGCCCGTGCAAGCGACAGCCAGAGCGGGAGTTGGCTGGGATATTTGGTGCAGGCCACACGAAGGGTTTCTTCCGCGACTTCCACATTCCCCCTTGCATCCTGCACCCTGGCGAGCGAGATGATGAGGTCCGGCTCGCCCGGTGCCAAAGTAAGCGCGTCATTGAATGCTGCTTGTGCGCCTTCAAGATCGCCGATCATGGCCCTGGATTCGGCAATGCCCGCCGCAACATGCGGATGCTCCGGACTTACTTCCTGAGCTCGCGTGAAGGTCTCTAGCGCCCGGTCGCCGTTGCCCGCCATAAGCAGCAGACGACCCATTCGAATCCACCCCAGGAGGGCTTTGGGAGCTGCATCGACACCGATCCGGCACTGGCGGATCGCCTGATCAACCTTTCCCTGCCCGAGCAGCGCATCTGCCAGCGCGAAGTGCACGTCTGGATCCTCGGGTGCGGCTTTTTCCACCTTTTTGAGGTGGGGAATGGCACGGGCAAAATCCCGCTGCTCAAGGGCTTTGATGCCCTTTTGCCAAGTTTTTTTCAGGTGCGCGTTGTCCATCAGGCTCGCAATTTCAAGTAGAGAAATTTGGCAGTCAGTTTAAACATTAATTCGAATCTGTAATCACTACTAAAGCCGATATTGGGCATGCCGGTCTTTCAGAAAAGTGTACACGGAACGGGTCTTTGCTGGCAGGTCCGGATCAAGCTCGAGGACGCGAAATTCTTCGGCGTATTCCGCGAAGTGATCTGCAGGATGTGCTTCATCCATCCACGGCGGGCAAAATAATGAGTTGCCGAAATTCTTGCCGGCACGGTTGAGACTCAACAGATAGGCCTGGTTTTCCATTGCGCG